>Ga0335073_10007258_pt1 | contig 15538 bp, 11 predicted proteins | sample Lox_Sample_22_FD_207093 | JGI IMG/M metagenome (GOLD analysis project Ga0335073, IMG submission 207093) | Soil microbial communities from Loxahatchee National Wildlife Refuge, Florida, United States - Lox_Sample_2.2 | ecosystem: Environmental > Terrestrial > Soil > Wetlands | place: USA... | reverse complement strand
ACAACATCAAGATGACCGTGGAGCTGATCAGCCCGATTGCGATGGAGGAGGGCCTGCGCTTCGCCATCCGCGAGGGCGGCAAGACCGTCGGCTCGGGCGTCGTCTCCAAGGTCCTCAAGTAGGGGCGCGGCGGACGCAGGAAAAGCGGCCGCAGGGCCGTCAAGGTTTGGCCTTCGGGCCGTGAACATCGCAGGCCAGTAGCTCAATTGGCAGAGCGGCGGTCTCCAAAACCGCAGGTTGGGGGTTCGATTCCCTCCTGGCCTGCCATCGGATTGAAGTGAACGACGAACCGAAACTCCCGACCACCGGCAGCGCCGACAAGGTCAAGCTCGCTGCGGCGATCGCCTTCGTGATCGCCGGCGTCGCGGCTTACTACGTGTTGGGCGACGCCCAGTCGAGCTGGCTGCGCTGGCTCGCAGTCGCCGCGGGCTTCGTGCTCGCCGTCGCGGTGCTGCTGCCCTCGCAGTACGGGCGCGATGCGCGACGGTTCGTGATCGAGGCGCGCACGGAGCTGCGCAAGGTGGTGTGGCCGACGCAGCGCGAGACGGGAATGACGACCTTGGTCGTGTTCGCGTTCGTGGTCGTCGCGGGTGTCTTTTTCTGGGTGGTCGATCTCGTGCTCGCCTGGGCGACGCGCCATCTGACCGGGCAGGGGAGCTGAAGCATGGCGTTGCGCTGGTACGTGGTGCACGCGTACTCGAACTTCGAGCATCGGGTGGCCGAGGCGCTCAAGGAGCGCATCCGGCGCCAGGGGCTCGAGAGCCGGTTCGGCGAGATCCTGGTGCCGACCGAAGAGGTCGTGGAGATGCGCGACGGGCAGAAGCGCAAGAGCGAGCGCAAGTTCTACCCCGGATACGTGCTCGTGCAGATGGAGATGGACGAGGAGACCTGGCACCTCGTGCGCGACGTGCCGAAGGTGCTCGGCTTCATCGGCGGCACCTCCGACAGGCCGGCGCCGATCACCGACAAGGAAGCAAACCAGATCCTGCGCCGGGTCGAGGAAGGCGTCGACAAGCCGCGGCCGAAGGTGCTCTTCGAGCCTGGCGAGGTGGTGCGCGTCATCGAGGGGCCGTTCAACGATTTCAACGGCGTCGTCGAGAGCGTGAACTACGAGAAGAACCGCCTGCAGGTGGCGGTGCAGATCCTCGGGCGCTCGACGCCGGTGGAGCTCGACTTCTCGCAGGTGGAGAAGGCGTGAAGTCTTGCGCTCAAGAGGCGGTACCCACCCTCTGCCGCGCATGAGTTGAGGCACTGCCCCGAGCAGTGCCGATGTGAGAGAAATTTCGGGGAGCCTCACGGCGTCAGCACCCGAGGAGAGACGAGATGGCGAAGAAGGTTCAGGGCTACATCAAGCTGCAGGTTCCGGCGGGCTCCGCCAATCCCTCCCCGCCCATCGGCCCGGCGCTCGGGCAGCAGGGCGTGAACATCATGGAGTTCTGCAAGCAGTTCAACGCGCAGACCCAGAAGATCGAGAAGGGCCTGCCGATCCCGGTGGTGATCACGGTCTACAGCGACCGCAGCTTCACCTTCATCATGAAGACGCCGCCGGCGTCGGTGCTCATCCGCAAGGCGATCGGCATCGAGAAGGGTAGCGGCGCGCCGAACACCAACAAGGTGGGCAAGATCACGCGCCAGCAGCTCGAGGAGATCGCCAAGACGAAGCAGCCCGATCTCACCGCTGCCGACCTCGATGCGGCCGTGCGCACCATCGCTGGCAGCGCCCGCAGCATGGGCGTCGAAGTCGAGGGAGTGTAAGGCCATGCCGCACGAAGCGAAGCGGGTGAAGACCTGGAAGGCAAAGCTCCAGCCGGGCAAGCACTATCCGCTCGAGGAGGCGCTCGGGCTCGTCAAGGAGTTCGCCACGGCCAAGTTCGACGAGTCGGTCGACGCCGCGGTCAATTTGGGGATCGATGCGAGCAAATCCGATCAGCAGGTGCGCGGCTCCACCGTGATGCCGCACGGCATCGGCAAATCGGTGCGCGTCGCCGTGTTCACCACCGGCAAGAACCAGGATGCGGCGCGTGCCGCCGGCGCCGACATCGTCGGTCTGGAGGATCTCGCCGCGAAGGTGAAGGGCGGTGAGATCGATTTCGACGTGGTGGTCGCGAGCCCCGATGCGATGCGCATCGTGGGCCAGCTCGGCCAGATCTTGGGGCCCCGCGGCCTGATGCCGAACCCGAAGGTCGGAACGGTGACTCCCGATGTGGCGGGAGCGGTCAAGAACGCCAAGGCCGGACAGGTGCGCTACCGCGTCGACAAGGCCGGCATCGTTCATTGCTCGATCGGCAAGGCGAGCTTCCAGGCGAGCGCGCTCAAGGAGAACCTGATGGCGCTGATCGCGGACCTGCAGAAGGCGAAACCCGCCGCCGCCAAGGGACAGTACCTGAAGCACGTCTCGGTCTCCTCGACGATGGGACCGGGCGTGCCCGTTGATACATCGACGCTGGGGGTCTGAACGGCGCCCGGCAGGATGAGTTTCCCGGCGCCGCGAGGCGCCGGCATCGAAGACCGCAGGCGAGGCGGATGCGCCTCTTAATGACCGCCTGCGCAGATGGTGAGCCGCTACGGCAGAAGAGGGGTTATGCCTCGACACGCCGAAGGATCGCCGTCGAAGGTGGAGCACGCGCGGCTCGCGCGCGCGCGCTCCGTGGTGTGATCTTCAGGCCAGGAGTGACGTGAAGTGCCCCTCAAACTCGAGGACAAAAAGGCGCTCGTCGAGGAAGTGGCGACCGTCGCGGCGAAAGCCCAGTCGGTCGTCGCCGCGGAGTACCGCGGCCTCACGGTCGCGCAGATGACCGAGCTGCGTGCCAAGGCGCGCGCGCACGGCGTGTACGTGCGTGTGGTGAAGAACACGCTCGCGCGCCGCGCGCTCGCGGGCACGTCGTTCGAGCCGATTGGTCCGGCCCTCAAGGGGCCTCTGGTGCTCGCCTTCTCGCGGGACGATCCGGGCGCGGCCGCGCGCGTGGTGAAGGACTTCGCGAAGGTGAACGAGAAGCTCGTCGCGACCCTCGTGTCCCTCGGCGGCCAGGTGCTGCCGGGCAAGGACATCGAGAAAGTCGCCTCGCTCCCCACGCGTGAGCAGGCACTGGCGATGCTCCTCGGTGTGCTGAAGGCGCCGATCGAGAAGCTGGTGCGCACGCTCGCCGAGCCGCAGGCCAAGCTTGCTCGCACGCTCGCGGCCATCCGCGACAGCAAGCAAGCCGCCGGCGCGGCCTGAAGCTGCAAATGAACTTGACTTGATAACCGTTTCAGGAGACCCCACATGGCCGTTTCGAAAGACGAAATCCTCGATGCAATCTCCAAGATGAGCGTGATGGAGGTGGTCGAGCTGATCTCCGACATGGAGAAGAAATTCGGCGTCACCGCCGCCGCGCCGGTCGCGCTCGCCGCGATGCCGGGTGCCGCCGCCGCCGGGGCGCCTGCCGCCGCGGCGGAGGAGCAGACCGAGTTCACCGTGACACTCAAGGAGTATCCGGCGGACAAGAAGGTCACCGTCATCAAGGTCATCCGCGAGATCACGGGGCTCGGCCTCAAGGAAGCGAAGGACCTGGTGGAGGGCGTGCCTTCGACCGTCAAGGAGGCCATCTCCAAGGCCGATTCCGAGACGATCAAGAAGAAGCTCGAAGATGCGGGAGCGAAGGTGGAGGTCAAGTAGGCCTCCATGGGCCGCGGATGGGCCGCGCCCGATCCACCCTGCCGGCTCGCGGGCGTGAGCCGGCACACGAATAGATGGTAAGATTGGCCAATCCCCACTCTCACCCACTATTCACATCGCGCGTTCGGCGCGCGGCGACCCGTCGGTGCGCAACCGACCGGGAGGGCCGCGCGTCGCGCACTGTTTTGTCGCTGAGGTGATCCGATGGCCTATACCTTCACCGAGAAGAAGCGCATCCGCAAGAACTTCGGCAAGCAGCCGGGGATCCTGGGGGTGCCGTACCTGCTTGCCATCCAGCTCGACTCCTACCGCACGTTCCTGCAGGCGGAGGTGCCGGAGGATGCGCGCACCGACGTGGGCCTGCATGCGGCCTTCAAGTCGGTCTTCCCGATCACGAGCTACTCGGGCAACGCCTCCCTCGAGTACGTGAGCTATCGGCTCGGCGAGCCGGTATTCGACGTGAAGGAATGCCAGCTGCGCGGGCTCACCTACGCGGCACCGCTGCGCGTGAAGGTGCGCCTCGTCGTGCTCGACAAGGAGGCCGCGGGCGCGAAGAAGCCGGTGAAGGACGTGCGCGAGCAGGAGGTGTATCTCGGGGAGCTGCCGCTCATGACCGAGAACGGCACCTTCATCGTGAACGGCACGGAGCGCGTGATCGTCTCCCAGCTCCACCGCAGCCCCGGTGTGTTCTTCGATCACGACCGCGGCAAGACGCACTCCTCCGGGAAGCTCTTGTTCTCGGCGCGCATCATTCCCTACCGCGGCTCCTGGCTCGACTTCGAGTTCGATCCGAAGGACTGCGTGTTCGCGCGCATCGACCGGCGCCGCAAGCTTCCGGTGACGATCATCCTGCGCGCGCTCGGCATGAGCGAGACGGACGTTCTCGCGACCTTCTTCGACACCAACACCTTCTACGTGAGCAAGGACGAGATCGCCCTGCAGCTCGTGCCGCAGCGCCTGCGCGGCGAGACGGCGACCTTCGAGATCCGGATCGGCGAGAAGGTGATCGTCGAGGAGGGACGCCGCATCACCGCGCGCCACGTGCGCCAGCTCGAGGAAGCCGGCGTGACGCGACTGCGCGTGCCGCGCGAGTACGTCTACGGCAAGATCCTGGCCCGCGACCTCGTCAATGGCGAGACGGGCGAGATCCTCGCCAAGGCGAACGAGGTGCTGACCGCGACCAGCGTCGAGAAGCTGATCGAGGCGGGCATCGGCGAGCTCGAGACGCTCTACGTGAACGATCTCGACCGCGGTCCCTACGTGTCCGACACCCTGCGGATCGATCCGACCAAGACGCGCCTCGAGGCGCTCGTCGAGATCTACCGCATGATGCGCCCCGGCGAGCCGCCGACCAAGGATGCCGCCGAGAACCTGTTCAACAACCTGTTTTTCAACCCCGAGCGCTACGACCTCTCGGGCGTCGGGCGCATGAAGTTCAACCGGCGCGTGCGCCGCGAGGCCGGGATCGGCGGCGGTGTGCTCTCGAAGGACGACATCACCGATGTCCTGAAGGTGCTCATCGACATCCGCAACGGCAACGGCACGGTCGATGACATCGATCACCTGGGCAACCGCCGCGTGCGCAGCGTCGGGGAGATGGCCGAGAACGCCTTCCGCGTGGGCCTGGTGCGCGTCGAGCGCGCCGTCAAGGAGCGCCTGACGATCGCCGAGACCGAGCCGCTCATGCCGCAGGAGATGATCAACGCGAAGCCGGTCGCCGCGGCGGTGAAGGAGTTCTTCGGCTCCTCGCAGCTCTCGCAGTTCATGGACCAGAACAATCCGCTCTCGGAAGTCACCCACAAGCGCCGCGTCTCGGCCCTCGGGCCGGGGGGTCTCACGCGCGAGCGCGCCGGATTCGAGGTGCGCGACGTTCACCCGACGCACTACGGGCGCGTCTGCCCGATCGAGACACCGGAGGGTCCGAACATCGGCCTCATCAACTCGCTCGCGGTCTACGCGCGCACCAACGAGTACGGTTTCCTCGAGACGCCGTACCGGCGCGTCGAGAGCGGCACCGTCACCGACCGGATCGAGTTTCTCTCGGCGATCGAGGAGGGCGAGTTCGCGATAGCGCAGGCAAATGCCCGTCTGGGACCGAACGGGGAGCTCTCCGACGAGCTCGTCTCGTGCCGATTCCAGAACGAGTTCACGCTGATGCCGCGGGATCGCATCAACTACATGGACGTGAGCCCGAAGCAGATCGTCTCGGTCGCCGCCTCGCTCATTCCGTTTCTCGAGCACGACGATGCGAACCGCGCCCTCATGGGCTCGAACATGCAGCGCCAGGCCGTCCCGACGCTGCGCTCGGAGACCCCGCTCGTCGGCACCGGCATGGAGCGTCCGGTCGCGATCGACTCCGGCGTCACCGTCGTCGCCCGGCGCGGCGGCCGCGTCGACTCCGTCGATGCCTCGCGCATCGTGGTGCGCGTGAACGACGAGGAGACGACCGCCGGCGAGCCCGGCGTCGACATCTACAACCTGACCAAGTACACCCGCTCGAATCAGAACACCTGCATCAACCAGCGACCCCTCGTGCACGCGGACGATCGCATCGCGCGCGGGGACGTGCTCGCGGACGGGCCCTCGACTCACTTGGGTGAGCTCGCGCTCGGGCAGAACCTGCTGGTCGCGTTCATGCCGTGGAACGGCTACAACTTCGAGGACTCGATCCTCATCTCCGAGCGTGTGGTGCAGGAGGATCGCTTCACGACGATCCACATCGAGGAGCTCACCTGCGTCGCCCGCGACACCAAGCTCGGGCCCGAGGAGATCACGGCGGATATCCCGAACGTGGGCGATGCCGCCCTCGCGAAGCTCGATGAGGCGGGCATCGCCTTCATCGGAGCGGAGGTGAAGGCCGGGGACATCCTGGTCGGCAAGGTGACCCCGAAGGGCGAGACCCAGCTCACCCCGGAGGAGAAGCTCTTGCGCGCGATATTCGGCGAGAAGGCCTCGGACGTGAAGGACACCTCGCTCCGCGTGCCCCCGGGCATGGACGGCACCGTGATCGACGTGCGCGTGTTCACGCGCGACGGTGTCGACAAGGACTCGCGCGCGCTCGCGATCGAGAAGGCGGAGATCGAGCGGGTGAGAAAGGACTTCGCCGATCAGCAGCGCATCCTGGAGGATGACCTCTTCCACCGCGTGCGCGAGACGCTCGTCGAGAAGACCGCGGCGGGCGGCCCGCGCAAGCTCAAGGCCGGCGGCCGGATCACGGCCGAGTACCTCGATGAGCTGCCGCGCGAGGAGTGGTTCGAGATCCGCCTCGAGGAGGAGGAGGCGAACGCTCAGCTCGAGCAGGCCTCGGAGCGCCTGAAGGCGCAGCGCAAGAACTTCGAGAAGCGACTCGACGACAAGAAGGCGAAGATCACCGCCGGGGACGACCTCGCCCCGGGCGTTCTCAAGATGGTGAAGGTGTACCTCGCCGTGAAGCGCCGCGTGCAGCCGGGCGACAAGATGGCCGGCCGCCACGGCAACAAGGGCGTGATCTCGACCATCGTTCCGGTCGAGGACATGCCGTACCTCGACGACGGCACCCCGGTCGACATCGTGCTCAATCCCCTGGGCGTGCCCTCGCGCATGAACGTGGGCCAGGTGCTCGAGACGCACCTCGGCTGGGCGGCAAAGGGAGTGGGACTGAAGATCGGGCGGATGCTCGAGCAGCAGTCCGCGCTCGTCGAGCTGCGCGGCTTCATCAAGCGCGTGTACAACGAGACCGGCGGGCAGCACGAGGACGTGGACGCGTTCTCCGATTCTGAGCTCGTAGAGCTCGCGCGCAACCTCTCCCACGGCGTGCCGATGGCGACCCCGGTGTTCGACGGGGCGAGCGAGACCGAGATCAAGCACCTGCTCGAGCTCGCGGACCTTCCCACGAGCGGGCAGACGCACCTGTACGACGGTCGCACGGGCGAGCGCTTCGAGCGGCCGATCACCGTGGGCTACATGTACATGCTCAAGCTCAACCACCTGGTCGACGACAAGATGCACGCGCGCTCGACCGGCCCGTACTCGCTCGTCACCCAGCAGCCGCTCGGCGGCAAGGCGCAGTTCGGCGGCCAGCGCTTCGGGGAGATGGAGGTGTGGGCGCTCGAGGCCTACGGCGCCTCCTACACGCTCCAGGAGATGCTCACCGTCAAGTCGGACGACGTGAACGGCCGCACGAAGATGTACAAGAACATCGTCGACGGCAATCACCAGATGGACGCCGGGATGCCCGAGTCCTTCAACGTCCTCGTCAAGGAGATCCGCTCGCTCGGCATCAATGTCGAGCTCGAGCAGGATTGAGGGTTCAAGCGCATGAAAGACCTACTCAAGCTTTTCAAGCAGCATGCCCCGGTCGAGCACTTCGACTCGATCAAGATCGGGCTCGCATCGCCGGAGATGATCCGAGCGTGGTCGTACGGGGAGGTGAAGAAGCCCGAGACGATCAACTACCGCACCTTCAAGCCGGAGCGCGACGGGCTCTTCTGCGCGAAGATCTTCGGTCCGGTGAAGGACTACGAGTGTCTGTGCGGGAAGTACAAGCGCTTGAAGCACCGCGGAGTCGTGTGCGAGAAGTGCGGCGTCGAGGTGACTCAGTCGAAGGTACGCCGCGAGCGCATGGGGCACATCGAGCTCGCGAGCCCCGTTGCGCACATCTGGTTCTTGAAGTCCCTCCCCTCGCGCATCGGGCTCATGCTCGATATGACGCTGCGCGAGATCGAGCGGGTGCTGTACTTCGAGGCGTTCGTCGTCATCGATCCGGGCATGACCCCGCTGCAGCGCGGGCAGCTGCTCACCGACGAGATGTACCTCGAGGCGATCGAGGAGCACGGCGATGAGTTCGATGCCCGCATGGGGGCGGAGGCGGTCTACGAGCTGCTGCGCACGATCGATCTGCAGGCCGAGCTGGTGCGAGTGCGCGAGGAGATGGGCTCCACCTCCTCGGAGACCAAGCTGAAGAGGCTCTCCAAGCGCCTGAAGCTGATCGAGTCGTTCATCGAGTCGGGCAACAAGCCCGAGTGGATGGTGATGACGGTGCTGCCGGTGCTGCCGCCGGACCTGCGCCCGCTCGTGCCGCTCGATGGCGGGCGCTTCGCGACCTCGGACCTCAATGATCTGTATCGCCGGGTCATCAATCGCAACAACCGCCTGCGCCGGCTGCTCGAGCTCAATGCGCCCGACATCATCGTGCGCAACGAGAAGCGCATGCTGCAGGAGGCCGTGGACGCGCTCCTCGACAACGGCCGCCGCGGCCGCGCAATCACCGGCTCCAACAAGCGCCCGCTCAAGTCGCTCGCCGACATGATCAAGGGCAAGCAGGGGCGCTTTCGCCAGAACTTACTCGGCAAGCGTGTCGACTACTCGGGCCGCTCGGTCATCGTGGTCGGACCGCAGCTGCGCCTGCACCAGTGCGGGCTGCCGAAGAAGATGGCGCTCGAGCTGTTCAAGCCGTTCATCTTCCAGAAGCTGCAGCTGCGTGGGGAGGCCTCGACGATCAAGGCCGCCAAGCGCTTGGTCGAGCGCGAGGGCCCGGAGGTATGGGACATCCTCGAGGAGGTCATCCGCGAGCATCCGGTGCTGTTGAATCGCGCTCCGACGCTGCATCGTCTGGGCATCCAGGCGTTCGAGCCGGTGCTGATCGAGGGCAAGGCGATCCAGCTCCATCCGCTCGTCTGCACCGCGTTCAACGCCGACTTCGACGGCGACCAGATGGCCGTGCACGTGCCGCTTTCCCTCGAGGCGCAGCTCGAGGCGCGCGCGCTCATGCTGTCCTCGAACAACATCCTCTCCCCGGCCAACGGCGATCCGATCATCGTGCCCTCCCAGGACGTGGTGCTCGGTCTCTATTACATGACGCGCGAGCGCATCGGCGCCCGCGGTGAGGGCATGGCGTTCTCCGACGTGCACGAGGTGCACCGCGCCTACGAGAGCCGCTCGATCGACCTGCAGGCACGCGTGCGCGTGCGCATGAGCGAGCGCGGTGCCGGGGAAGGCGCCGCGCGCGTGCGCCACGTCGAGACGACCGTCGGCCGTGCGCTCCTGTTCGAGATCCTGCCGCACGGACTGTCCTTCGACCTCGTCAACCAGGACATGACGAAGAAGGCGATCTCCGCGACGATCAACGCCTGCTACCGCACGCTCGGGCTCAAGGAGACCGTGATCTTCGCCGATCAGCTCATGTACACCGGCTTCTACTACGCGACCCGCGCAGGCGTGTCGTTCGGGATCGACGACATCGTGATCCCGGATCAGAAGACGAAGCTCGTTGCCGCCGCGGACCGCGAGGTGAAGGAGATCCAGGATCAGTACGCCTCGGGCCTCGTCACCAACGGCGAGCGCTACAACAAGGTGGTCGACATCTGGTCGCGTGCGAACGATCAGGTGGCGAAGGCGATGATGGAGAAGCTCGGTAGCGAGGAGGCGGCCGATTCCAAGGGGCATCGCCAGAAGCAGAAATCCTTCAACTCGATCTTCATGATGGCCGACTCCGGCGCCCGCGGCTCGGCGGCCCAGATCCGCCAGCTGGCCGGCATGCGCGGCCTCATGGCCAAGCCCGATGGCTCGATCATCGAGACCCCGATCACGGCGAACTTCCGCGAGGGGTTGAACGTGCTGCAGTACTTCATCTCCACGCACGGGGCGCGCAAGGGCCTCGCCGATACGGCGTTGAAGACCGCCAACTCGGGCTACCTCACGCGGCGCCTCGTCGATGTGGCGCAGGACTTGGTCGTGACGGAGGTCGACTGCGGCACGCGCCAGGGTCTCACCATGACCCCGCTCGTCGAGGGCGGCGATGTGGTCGAGGGCCTGGGCGAGCGCGTGCTCGGGCGGGTGCTCGCGCAGTCGGTGCTCAGGCCCGGGAGCGAGGAGGTGCTGATACCGGAGGGAACGCTCGTCGATGAGAAGCTCGTCCGTGAGCTCGAGGCCGAGGGCATCGATCAGCTCTCCGTGCGCTCGCCCATCACGTGCGAGACGCGCTACGGGGTGTGCTCGCGCTGCTATGGGCGCGACCTCGCGCGCGGCCGCTCGATCAGCATCGGCGAGGCGGTGGGCGTCATTGCCGCGCAGTCGATCGGCGAGCCGGGCACGCAGCTCACGATGCGCACGTTCCACATCGGCGGCGCCGCATCGCGGGCCGCGGCGGCCTCGAGCGTCGAGGTGCGCAACAAGGGCATCATCCGCTTCCACCACGTGAAGACCGTCCAGCACGAGAAGGGCCATCTGGTCGCCGTCTCGCGCTCCGGAGAGCTCGGGGTCGTCGATGACTTTGGCCGCGAGCGCGAGCGCTACAAGATCCCCTACGGAGCGGTGATCAGCCTGAAGGAGGGCGATGCCGTGGGCGCTGGCCAGGTGGTCGCGACCTGGGATCCGCACACCCATCCGGTCGTGACCGAGGTCGCGGGATTCCTCAAGTTCCAGGACTTCGTCGACGGCCTCACGGTCACGACCCAGGTAGACGAGGTGACCGGGCTCTCGAGCACCGTGGTGCTCGACACCAAGCAGCGCGGCGGCCGGGACCTGCGCCCGACGATCAAGCTCGTCAATGCGAAGGGCAAGGAAGTCACGTTCGCGAACACCGAGATTCCGGCGGTGTACACGCTTCCCCCGGGCGCGCTCGTGAGCCTGGAGGACGGGGCCAAGGTGTCGGTGGGCGATGTGATCGCGCGCATCCCGCAGGAGTCCTCGAAGACCCGCGACATCACCGGCGGTCTGCCGCGCGTCGCCGACCTGTTCGAGGCGCGCAAGCCCAAGGATCCGGCGATCCTCGCCGAGAAGACGGGCACGGTGAGCTTCGGCAAGGAGACGAAGGGCAAGCGCCGGCTCATCATCACGAGCGACGACGGCGAGAAGTACGAGGAGCTGATCCCGAAGTGGCGGCAGTTGAACGTGTTCGAGGGCGAGACGGTCGAGCGCGGCGAGATCATCGCCGACGGCGAGCCCAATCCCCACGACATCCTGCGCCTGCAGGGCGTCGAGGCGCTCGCCAACTACCTCGTGCGCGAGATTCAGGACGTCTATCGCCTGCAGGGCGTGAAGATCAACGACAAGCACATCGAGGTGATCATTCGCCAGATGCTGCGCAAGGTGGAGGTGCTCGAGGCGAACGAGACCGCGCTCTTGCGGGGCGAGCAGCTCGATCGCTCGCGCGCGCTCGATCTCAACGACCGCGTGAACGAGAGCGGCAAGCAGCCGGCGCGTCTGCAGCCGGTGCTGCTCGGCATCACCAAGGCCTCGCTTGCGACCGAGTCGTTCGTCTCCGCGGCCTCCTTCCAGGAGACCACCCGCGTGCTCACCGAGGCGGCGGTGCGCGGCCTGAAGGACGATCTCAGGGGTCTCAAGGAAAACGTCATCGTCGGCCGGCTCATTCCGGCCGGCACGGGGTTCGCCGCGCACTCGCACCGGCGGCGCAAGCCCGAGACGACCGAGCGGCGCAGCTTCATGGACGTGGGCGGCGGTTTACCCGATTTGGAGGAGACCAGCGTCGGCGAGGAGGAGAGCACCACCACCGGCTGAGGGCAAACCGCAGCGCAGCATCAGGTTGACACCGGGGAGGGCGCTACCTAGAATCGCCCGCCTTTATCGGCCGGCCCCAAACATGCCGGGCCGAAAGCTGCGAATCTCGTAAGGCACCGGGCCGCCTCGTGAAGGAGGCGGCCCGGTGTTTCATCTGAAGTCCAGTCAAGAGCGTTCAGATCCATGGCCACGACAGGTCAACTCATTCGCCAGCCGCGCCGGCTCCCGCACGAGAAAACGAAGGTGCCGGCACTCGGGGCCGCACCGCAGAAGCGGGGCGTGTGCACGCGCGTGTACACGGTCACGCCGAAGAAGCCGAATTCCGCGCTTCGCAAGGTCTGCCGCGTGCGCCTGACGAACGGCTACGAGGTGACGAGCTACATCGGTGGCGAGGGCCACAATCTTCAGGAGCACTCGGTAGTGCTCATCCGCGGCGGGCGCGTCAAGGACCTGCCGGGAGTGCGTTACCACACCGTGCGCGGCACGCTCGATTGCGCCGGCGTCGGCGAGCGCAAGCAGGGCCGGTCGAAGTACGGCGCCAAGCGACCGAAGGGCTGATCCGGCAGGAGTTCATTCGATGTCACGCCGCGCTCAAGCTCCCGTTCGCGAGATTCTTCCGGATCCGAAGTTCTCCTCGCTCATGCTGGCGAAGTTCATGAACGTCATCATGAAGAGCGGCAAGAAGTCGGCCGCCGAGCGCATCATCTACGGAGCGCTCGACCGCATCGCCGACAAGACCGGCAAGAAGGGGCCGGAGGCGATCGACGTGCTCTCGCAGGCGCTCGATAACGTCAAGCCCGTCGTCGAGGTCAAGTCGCGCCGGGTCGGTGGCGCCACGTACCAGGTTCCGGTTGAAGTTCGCGCCACCCGCCGCCAGACACTGGCGATGCGCTGGATGATCGAAGCCGCCCGCGCTCGCTCGGAGAAGTCCATGGCATTCCGTCTCGCGCACGAGCTGATGGACGCCGCGGAGAATCGCGGCGCGGCCGTCCGCAAGCGCGAGGACACCCATCGCATGGCGGAGGCCAACAAGGCCTTCGCGCATTACCGCTGGTAATCGGCTTTCGGCCCTCGCCCCAAGGCCTCTCACGAGCGAGGCGGGCGAGGCGGATGCGCGCAGTCACGCAGTAAAACGCTTTAGGACACATCGTGCCCCGCTCAACTCCCATCGAGCGCTACCGGAACATCGGCATCTCGGCTCACATCGACGCCGGGAAGACGACCACGACCGAGCGCATCCTGTTCTACACCGGCGTCTCGCACAAGATCGGCGAGGTTCACGACGGTGCGGCGGTCATGGATTACATGGAGCAGGAGCAGGAGCGCGGCATCACCATCACCGCGGCGGCGACGACGTGCTTCTGGAAGGGGATGGATAACACCTTCCCCGAGCACCGCATCAACATCATCGACACGCCCGGACACGTCGATTTCACGATCGAGGTGGAGCGCTCGCTGCGCGTGCTCGACAGCGCGGTCGCGGTGTTCTGCGCAGTCTCGGGCGTGCAGCCCCAGTCCGAGACGGTGTGGCGGCAGATGAACCGCTACGGCGTACCGCGCATCGCATTCGTCAACAAGATGGATCGGGCGGGCGCGAACTTCCTGCGCTGCGTGCAGCAGATCCGCGAGCGCCTGCGCGGCAATGCCGTGCCGATCCAACTGCCGATCGGCGCCGAGGAAGGCTTCGAGGGCGTGATCGACCTCATTCGCATGAAGGCGATCTACTGGGACATGGAAACCCAGGGGATGAGATTCGAGTACCGCGAGGTTCCGGATGCGCTCAAGGCGCAGGTCGAGGAATACCGCGGCAAGATGATCGAGGCGGCCGCCGAGGGAAACGAGGAGCTGCTCAACAAGTACCTCGAGGAAGGCACGCTCAACGATGAGGAGATCCGCCGGGGTCTGCGCGAGCGCTCGCTCAAGAACGAGATCTGCCTGTGCATGTGCGGCTCGGCGTTCAAGAACAAGGGCGTGCAGGCCGTGCTCGATGCAGTCATCGAGTTCATGCCCTCGCCCGTCGACATGCCCGACGTGAAGGGCACCGATGACCGCGGCAACCCCGCCACGCGCACGGCGAGCGACGAGGCGCCGTTCGCCGCGCTCGCGTTCAAGATCCTGAACGACCCGTTCGTCGGGAACCTCACGTTCTTCCGCGTGTATTCCGGAACGCTCAACTCCGGGGATACCGTGTTCGTGCCGACGAAGGACCGCAAGGAGCGCATCGGGCGGCTGTTGCAGATGCATGCCTCCGAGCGCACCGAGATGAAGGAGGTGCGTGCGGGGGACATCGCCGCGGCCGTGGGCCTGAAGGACGTGATCACCGGCGACACGCTCTGCGATCTGGAGCGGGTGATCACGCTCGAGAAGATGGTGATCCCGACGCCGGTGATCGCCGTCGCCGTGGAACCGAAGACCAAGGCCGATCAGGAGAAGATGGGCATTGCGCTGCAGCGCCTGGCGAAAGAGGACCCCTCGTTTCGCGTGAGCACCGACCAGGAGTCGGGGCAGACGATCATCCAGGGGATGGGCGAGCTGCATCTCGAGATCATCGTCGATCGCATGAAGCGCGAGTTCAAAGTCGAGGCGAACGTCGGCAAGCCGCAGGTCGCCTACCGCGAGACGATTCGCTCAACGGTGGAGTCCGAGGGCAAGTTCGTGCGCCAGTCGGGCGGTCGCGGGCAGTACGGTCACATCTGGCTCAAGCTCGAGCCGCTCGAGTCGGGCAAGGGCTACGAATTCGTCAACGGGATCACGGGCGGCGCGGTGCCCCGGGAGTACATCCCCGCGGTCGACAAAGGCGTGCGTGAGGCGTGCGAGACGGGCGTCATCGCGGGCTACCCGGTGGTTGACGTGAAGGTGACCGCCATCGACGGGTCCTATCACGACGTGGACTCGAGCGAGATGGCGTTCAAGATCGCGGGCTCGATGGGCTTCAAGGACGGTTTCCGCCGCGCGCGGCCGGTGCTGCTCGAGCCGATCATGAAGGTCGAGGTGGTCACCCCGGAGGAGTACTCGGGGGATGTGATCGGGGATCTGAATCGCCGGCGCGGCCAGATCATGGGCATGGACGAGACGCCCGCGGGCAAGACGATCACCGCCGAAGTGCCGCTCTCGGAGATGTTCGGCTACGCGACGACGGTGCGCTCGATGAGCCAGGGGCGCGCGACCTTCACCATGGAGTTCGCGAAGTACACCGAAGTCCCGCCGAATATCGCCGAGAGTATCATCAAGAAATAGCCGACCAGGATCACTTCCATGAGCAAAGAGAAGTTTGAGCGGACCAAGCCGCACGTCAACGTGGGGACGATTGGTCATGTTGATCACGGCAAGACGACGCTGACGGCGGCGCTGACGAAGGTGATGGCCGAGACCTACGGCGGCACGTTC
>Ga0335073_10007257_pt1 | contig 15540 bp, 11 predicted proteins | sample Lox_Sample_22_FD_207093 | JGI IMG/M metagenome (GOLD analysis project Ga0335073, IMG submission 207093) | Soil microbial communities from Loxahatchee National Wildlife Refuge, Florida, United States - Lox_Sample_2.2 | ecosystem: Environmental > Terrestrial > Soil > Wetlands | place: USA... | reverse complement strand
TGCGTGGCGGCTCGGGTGGCGGCCCTGGCAGAATCGGTGGGATTCCACCGGACCCGACGGACGGGGAGAGAGATGACCGCACGGATCCTCGACGGCAAGGCCACGGCCCGCGAGATCAGGGAAGATTTGACCCGGCGCGTGTCCGAGCTGGCCAAGCGTGGCATCACACCCGGTCTGGGCACCGTGCTGGTGGGTGACGACCCGGGCAGCACGTCCTACGTGAACGGCAAGCACCGGGACTGCGCCCAGGTGGGCATCGCCAGCATCCGCAGGCACCTGCCTGCCGACTCCACGCAGGCGGAAGTCGAGGCGGTCGTTGACGAGCTGAACGCCGATCCCGCGTGCACCGGCTACATCATCCAGCTGCCGCTGCCCGGGGGGCTCGATGCGTCGCCGCTGCTGGAGCGGATGGATCCGGCCAAGGACGCGGACGGCCTGCACCCAGTCAACCTCGGCCGGCTGGTGCTCAACGAGCCGGGGCCGGTGCCGGGAACGCCGGAAGGGATCATCGAGCTGCTGCGGCGTTACGACATCCCGCTGGCCGGTGCGGACGTGACGGTGATCGGCCGCGGGGTGACCGTGGGGCGCGCGCTGGGCCTGCTGCTGACCCGCCGGAGCGAGAACGCCACCGTGACGCAGTGCCACACGGGCACGAAGGACCTGGCCGCGCACACCAGGGGCGCCGACATCGTCATCGCCGCCGCGGGACGCCCCGGGCTGCTGACCGCTGAGATGATCAAGCCCGGTGCGGTGGTCGTCGACGTGGGCATCACCCGCACCGACGAGGGGCTCGTCGGTGACGTGGACCCCTCGGTGCACGAGGTAGCCGGATGGGTGGCGCCGGTCCCGGGCGGGGTCGGCCCGATGACGCGCGCGATGCTGCTGGCCAAGGTCGTGATCGCGGCGGAGCGTGGGTGACCCAGAGTGCCGGTTTGGCCGCCGTTTTGGGCAAAGGCACTACTCACAAGTAACCTATCCGCAGAGGTCTTGCCAGGTACCCGGGGGTGAGCCTCCTGATGTGGTTTGGCAGGCTTAACCTGGCGCTCGGTGGCGCCGCAGGCTGGGCAACACGGTGCCGGGCAGCATGTTCGCTGAGGGAGGTCAGCCGCCGGTCATGAACATCGTCGTCTGCATGAAGCAAGTCCCCGATACCTATTCGGAGCGCACGCTCAAGGCCGCCGACTCGACCCTCGACCGCGACGCGGCCGACGCGGTGATCAATGAGCTCGATGAGTACGCGATCGAGGAGGGCCTGCGCCTGGCCGAGGCGCACGGCGGCGAGGTGACGATCCTGTCCATGGGCCCGCAGAAGGCCAGCGAGTCCATCCGCAAGGCGCTGTCCATGGGCGCGGACAAGGCGGTGCACCTGATCGACGACGCGCTGCACGGTTCGGACGCCCTGGGCACCTCGGCGGCGCTCGCGGCCGTGCTCGGCCGGGTCGGGTTCGACCTGGTCATCCTGGGCTCGGAGTCCACCGACGCGCGGATGGGCGTGATGGCCGCCATGCTGTCCGAACGGCTGGGCGTGCCCCAGCTGTCGTTCGCCAGCAAGGTTGACATCGACGGGACCGCGATCTCCATCAACCGGCAGGCCGACTACGGCTACGACCGCGTGGAGTCCACCCTGCCCGCCGTGGTCAGCGTGGTGGAGAAGATCAATGAGCCGCGCTACCCGTCGTTCAAGGGGATCATGGCGGCGAAGAAGAAGCCGGTCGAGACGCTGAGCCTGGCCGACATCGGGATCGACCCCGGCCAGGTCGGGCTGGCCGGAGCGGCCACCGAGGTGGTCAGCTTCGCCAGCCGGCCTCCGCGGCAGGCGGGAACGGTCGTCAAGGACGAGGGCGACGGCGGCGTCAAGGCGGCCGAGTTCCTGGCCGCGCAGAAGTTCATCTGACCCGCGCTCACCACGAGGCTGGAGGCCCCACCGGTTATGGCTGAGATCCTGGTACTTGCCGAGCACGACGGCGAGACGGTCAAGAAGGTCACCTGCGAGCTGCTGACCCTGGCCCGCCGGTTCGGCGAGCCCTCGGTCGTCTGGGCAGGCCCGGGCGCTGACGGCGGCCGGGAGCGGCTGGCCGAGTTCGGCGCGGGATGCGTCTATGTGGCGGACGGCGGGGAGTTCAGCGACTATGTGGTCGCGCCCAAGGCCGAGCTGCTGGCCAGCCTGGTGGCCGAGAAGTCGCCGGCCGCCGTGCTGGTGGCCAGCACCGCCGAGAGCCGTGAGGTCGCGGCCCGGCTGGCGGTGAAGACCGGCTCAGGGCTGATCACCGACGCGGTGGACCTGGCCGAGGGCCTGGTCGCCGAGCAGTCCATCTTCGGCGGCGCGGTCATCGTCCAGTCCAGGGTCAAGGCCGGGACGCCGATCGTGGCCGTGCGGCCCAACGCGGTCGCGCCGGAGGCCGCACCGGGCGCCGCGCAGCTCGAGAACGTGAGCGTCCAGGTCAGCGACGGCGCCAAGACCGCGCACGTCACCGAGCGAGTGGTGCAGGAACGCGGTGAGCGGCCTGAGCTGACCGAGGCATCGATCGTGGTCTCCGGCGGCCGCGGGGTCGGCAACGCCGAGAACTTCGCGCTGATCGAGAAGCTCGCCGATTCGCTCGGTGCCGCCGTCGGCGCGTCCCGCGCGGCCACCGACGCGGGCTGGTACCCGCACCAGTTCCAGGTTGGCCAGACCGGGAAGACCGTCTCTCCTCAGCTGTACATGGCGGTGGGCATCTCCGGCGCGATCCAGCACCGGGCCGGCATGCAGACATCCAAGACGATCATGGTGATCAACAAGGATGCCGAGGCCCCGATCTTCGAGCTCGCCGACTTCGGCGTCGTGGGGGACCTGTTCCAGGTAGTTCCCCAGCTGACCGAAGAGATCGAGAAACGGGCCCAGGGCTGAACGGGGAGGTTTGGGGGGGTCGTCCCCCCGGGCTAGCACTGCGCGGGGGGGTTTGGGGGGGTCGTCCCCCCGGGCTAGCACTGAGCGGGAGAGTTTGGGGGGATCGTCCCCCCGGGTCGGCGATATGCCGCCAGAAATCAGGTCACATGCCGCCAGCCTCCCGCGGCTAGGCTGGGCAATCATGGGAACCCTCGATGCCGGCGGTTGCCGCCGGGCGCCGGCGCCGGTCTCGCCCGTCTACCTGGATCATGCGGCGACCACCCCCTTGCTGCCCGAGGCCGTCGACGCGATGACCGAGGAACTCGCGCAGTTTGGCAACCCCTCGTCGCTGCATAACGCGGGCCGCCGGGCGCGCCGGGTCGTCGAGGAGTCGCGGGAGCAGATTGCGGCCGCTTACGGCGCCCGCCCCAGTGAGGTGGTGTTCACCAGCGGCGGTACCGAGGCCGATAATCTCGCCGTTAAGGGACTGTTCTGGGCGCGGCGGGCCGCTGAGCCCGCGCGGCGACTGGTGGTCAGCGCGGCGATCGAGCATCATGCGGTCCTCGACAGCGTGGGCTGGCTGCACGACCATGAAGGCGCCGAGGTGCGCCGGCCGGCGCTGGACGCCACCGGAACGATCAGCCCAGCGGCCCTGCGTGAAGTCCTTGAACGGGACGCCGACCAGGCCGCCCTGGTCAGCATCATGTGGGCCAATAACGAGGTCGGCACGGTGCAGCCAGTGGCGGAACTGGCCGCCGTCGCCCGCGAATACCGGATCCCGTTCCACAGCGACGCGGTCCAGGCCGCCGCGCAACTGCCGGTGAGCCTGGCTGACAGCGGCGCCACCGCGCTCACCGTCACAGCGCACAAACTCGGCGGGCCGGTCGGGGCGGGCGCGCTGCTACTGGCGCGGGGCACCGACGTGGTCCCGGTGCTGCACGGAGGCGGGCAGGAGCGCGACGTGCGGTCCGGCACCCTGGACGCGCCGGCCATCCGGGCATTCGCGGTCGCTGTCGAGATCACCACCGAGCGCCTGAGCGACGAAGCCAAGCGGCTGGCCGAACTGCGGGACGACCTGATCGCGCAGGTTCTGGCCGCGGTGCCGGATGCGATCCTGAATGGCGCGCCACCCGGTCCGGGCAGGCTCCCCGGCAACGCCCACTTCTCGTTCCCCGGCTGCGAAGGCGACGCGCTGCTGATGCTGCTCGACGCCAAGGGCATCGCCTGCTCCACCGGTTCGGCCTGCACGGCGGGCGTGGCGCAGCCCAGCCACGTGCTGCTGGCCATGGGCGCGGATGAGGCACGGGCCCGCGGCTCGCTGCGGTTCTCGCTCGGGCACTCGAGTACCCAGGCCGACGTGGACGCCCTCGGCGCGGTCATCGGCGAGGCCGTCGAACGCGCCCGCCGCGCCACCCGCTAACCCGGCCGCCCGGCCCGGCCGCTCCGTCGGCCGCCTGCACCCGCTCGCCACGCACTCCAACCACGTCGTGGTGCGATTGCTGTTCATAGAGCAACAGCGTGGGCACCACCACCACACTCGGGCGGCCGTTGGACAGGGCGCGGGCACGCAAAACCGGCAGCCGGGTTGGCACTCAGGCGGGGTGGCGGGCGCGGATGATGTTCATGGCGGTCAGGGTGAGCACCACCTGGTCGTTCTGGTTGATTAGTTCGGCCTGGGTGCGCACCAGTCCACGGTCGGGCTTGGACCGGGAACGCCGGACCTCGACCAACGTTGCCCGCAGCCGCAGCGAATCGCCCGGCCGCACCGGGGCGGGCCAGCGCAGCTCGTCGATGCCGGGGGAGGCGAGGCTGGCCACGCGGGACAGGCAGTGGTCGGCGAACAGCCGCATCATGATCCCGGCGGTATGCCAGCCGCTGGCGATCAGGCCGCCGAACGGCCCGGCCGCAGCGAACTCGAGGTCGGTGTGGATCGGCTGCGGGTCGAAGGCCCGGGCGAAGTCGAGGATGTCCGCCTCGCTCACCGTGATGTACCCGTACTCGTACACCGCCCCCGGCGTGTAGTCCTCGAGGTAGCGGTCGTCGATCGGCGCCGCGAAGTCGTCGTCGCCGAGCGTCCTGGTGGCGGTCGGGGCCGTTTCCTGCGGCATGCGAGGCTCCTTGTCGTTGAGCTGCTCTCAGTGTGCCGGGACTGCCCAGCGGCGGCGAGAGCGGCTCGGTGACGCGTGACCGGCGGTCGGCGCATACTCTCGTACCGATGACTCGACTGCGCGTACTGGCCGCGATGTCCGGCGGCGTCGACTCCGCTGTGGCTGCCGCCCGGGCCGCCGACGCCGGTCACGACGTGACCGGCGTCCATCTCGCGCTGTCCAGGAACCCCAGCTCGTACCGGACCGGCGCGCGCGGCTGCTGCACCCTGGAGGACGCCAGGGACGCGCGGCGGGCCGCCGACGTGATCGGCATCCCGTTCTACGTATGGGACCTGGCCGATCGGTTTCACCAGGACGTGGTGCAGGACTTCGTGGACGAGTACGCGCGCGGCCACACGCCGAATCCCTGCCTGCGCTGCAACGAGAAGATCAAGTTCGCCGCCGTGCTCGACCGGGCCGTGGCGCTCGGCTTCGACGCGGTCTGCACCGGTCACCACGCCCGCCTGGTCCCGGCCGATGGCGGCGGCCAGCGGCTGCTGCGCAGCGTGGACCAGGCCAAGGACCAGTCGTACGTGCTGGCCGTGCTGACCAGCGAGCAGCTAGCCCGGGCGATGTTCCCGCTCGGCGACACGACCAAGGATCAGGTGCGCAAGGAGGCCGCCGCCCGCGCCCTGGCGGTGGCCGACAAGCCGGACAGCCACGACGTGTGCTTCATCGCCGACGGTGACACAAGAAAGTTCCTGCAGAGCCAGCTGGGCAGCGCCCCCGGCCCCATCGTCGATACCGAGGGCACGGTCATCGGCAGCCACGACGGCAGCTACGCGTTCACGGTCGGGCAGCGCAAGGGCCTGCGCATCGGCACCCCGGCGCCCGACGGCCGGCCACGCTACGTGCTGGACATCGAGCCAGTGTCCAACACGGTCACCGTGGGCCCGGCCGAGGCGCTCGGCGCCGACGAGATCGAGGCGCAGCGGCCAGTGTGGAGCGGCCGCCGTCCGCCGGCCGACGAACTCGGCTGCCTGGTGCAGTTGCGGGCCCATGGCCAGGTACACCGGGCGACCGCCCGGCAGGACGGCGACACCCTGAGGATCAGCCTGAACGAGCCGGCCCGCGGGGTGGCCATGGGCCAGGCCGCGGTCCTCTACGACGGCGACGCCGTCCTCGGCAGCGCCACGATCACCCGGGCCGGGCGGCCGGTCAGAGCCGGGTAAGACCCTCCCGCGCTGCCGGTGCGGCCCTGATGGCTGGAGCCCGCGAGAGCGCGGGCAGATACCCGCCGGAAAGCGCGCACGCTGCCGACGCCACCCGGATCACCGGGATGCACCGGGATGCACCGGAGTGCAGCGCCGACAGCGTACTGACTGCGGCAGTCCCTCCCATGAGGTCGCTAGTCCGCGAGCACGTTACCGAACCCTTCACTTGGGGTCGTAGTGCTCGTACCGGTACTGCGCCGAAGGACGACTGTGGTATTTGGCCATTCCACCTCCTCCGCCGTAGCCAGTCCCAAGCCCAGAATGGGCTGTTCCCTGGTCGTCCGCAACTAGGTCGGACGCCGGAAATGATCCGTTTGCGGTGTCGTTTGGCATGGACCGGGCGCACTGATCTGGCCGTATCCCGCACTGTCCGGCCGATTCGGGGCCGCGAAAAGGAACGGGAACCTGGCCGCCCAGTGAGTAACAGGAATGCCGTGATTAGTGTTCAGAGACGAAAGTGGCTTAAGTTACGAGATTAACTGAGCAGCAGGATGCGTTCCATTGCGCCGGTAAATCCAAACCTTTAGCCGGTTCTTGACCCCGGGGCTCAGGAACAGCTCGAGCGTGGCCACGATGATGGCCGGGGCGACCAGGACTACTCCGGTCCACCGCACGCCGATCTGGCCGGCCATCCAGCCGTCGGCCAGCGAGGCGAGGGGCTTGCTGCCGGCCCACGCGATCGCCCAGAGCGCCATCACCTGTGTGGCCTGCCGTGGCCCGGCCGTCTTCAGCAGCACGGCCTGCGCGGCCGCCCCGGTGAGCAGCCCGGCCGCGCCCGCCGCGATGGCCGAACCCAGACTGATCCACACGCTGAAGCCCGCGGTGAAGACGATGACGGAGATGGCCAGCCCGAGCAGGGGAAGCGCCGCCCGCTTCGCGGTCGACGGCCTGGTCGGCACGAGCGCCCCGACCACGGTTCCGAGGCCGAGCGCGGACAGAAAGTAGGCCGGCCAGACAGTCGGAACGGCTAGATGGCGGGCGAGCGGGGGCCCGAGAACCAGAACCGGGTCATCGGCCAGGGTTACGGCGGCGACCATCGCGAGCAGCAGCAGGATCCGCGGGCGGCGGATGGCGATGCGCAGGCCGAGCCAGTCGCGGGCCTCCCGGGGCGGCGGGGCGGTAGCGCGGGGGCGCACCACGATGATCGTGATGGCGAAGACGATGAATGAGATGGCGTTGAGCGCGAACGCCCAGCCGGCCCCGATGCTGGCGATGACGGCGACGCAGAGCACCGGGGCCAGCGTCCGTCCCGCGTTGTAGGAGACCGAGTTCATCGCCATGGCGGCCTTGGTCTCGTCCTCCGGTACCAGGCCGGACACCATCGCCGTCTGGACCGGGAGGGCGAAGGCGAAGGCCAGGCCGATGCCCAGGGCCCCGAGGGTCAGCTGGGTCTCGTTGAGGGACCCGGTGAGCTGCAAGCCGGCCAGGGTGGCGGCGATGCCGGCCGACACGACCTGGGTCGCGATGAGCACACGCCTGCTGCCTACCCGGTTGGCTATCGTCGCGGCCCACGGGCCGATCAGCAGGAACCCGGCGAACTGCGCGCTCGTGACCAGGCCGACGGCGAACGCGGAGTGGGTCAGCTGGTAAGCGAGCAGCATCTGGGCGGTGTTCTGCAGCCAGGTGCCCAGGTTTGAGACCAGGCTCCCGCCGAAGTAGATCAGAAAGCGGCGGTGCCGCAGCACGTGCCAGGAGGCCGACTTTGGCTCGTCGCGCCGGAACTCGTCGCGCCGGAACGGGAGCAGGCCCGAGGCGATCAGCCATTGCAGCATCCGCAGTGGCAGCGCCGCTGGGGGAGCGCCCGGCGGCCGCCTGACCGCCGAGCCGAGTTCTTGCGCGGTGCGCGCCATGGCCAGCCGCAGGCCCCGCTGGGCGCCATAAGGGCGGGCCAGCCCGGGGCTGGGCGGGCCAGACCGGAGGCGTGCCGCCGACAACCTCGGTCTGGCCTCGGTGAGTGACATGGCTCCCCGGTTGCTCGTCTGGCGCTGTCCCTGCGCGCATTCCGTGCAAGGCGGCTCTGAATGCTGTTTTCCGATGCGTCCGGCACCTGGTCACCCCGGTGCCGGGTGGTGCCGTTACTTACCCCGGGTGGCCGCTCTGGCTATCGGCCTGGCCTGCGTTCTCCGGTTGATCAGGCAATTCGTCCGGAACCTGGCCGACGTTGATGGTGAATTGATTCCGGTCCGCTGGGTAAACGCTGACCGTAAGCCGGAACGGCTCGCCATCCTGATCGAAGGCCGTCCTGCGAACCTCGAACACGGCCACGCGCCCGTCGTCGGGCAGCTTGAAAAACACGGTCTCGTTCGCGTCCGGCGCGCGCACCGTTACCTTGTCGCGGTAGCCGACCTGGTTCAGCCCGATTTCCTTGCGCAGGTAGGCCACGGCCCCTTCGGGGATGTCATGTGCCTGGATGAGCTTGTCTGCGCCCCGCCCGACCAGGCTCATCGGGTAGAACGAGGTCTGCAGTGAGAACGGTATGTCGTCGATCAACCGCTCCTGGTGGCGGCTGACCACCGTGGTGCCACTGGTCACCTCGAGCCCGTCGGCCACCACCCCTGCTGCCTGCTGAATCTCCACCCGGGGATCTGTGGTAAACGGCGTCCTCAGCGTGGCCTTAACTTCTTGCTTGTAGATGTCGCCGTCCCCGGCCGATGCATCCGCTTCGCCGGTCAGGATCGTCACATACGGCACGATCTTCGTGGGAACGAAGGTTCCCTGGCCGGGCCGGGTTTCCACCAGGCCACGGGTGATGAGCAGCTTGATCGCGTCGCGGACGGTGTTCCGTGATGCGTCGTACTGCTCCCTGAGCTCGAGCTCGGTGGGAAGCTGGGCGCCGCGGGCCAGGTCGCCCGACTCAATCTTCTGGCGCAGGTCCTCGGCGATCTGCCGGTACATGGATTCAGGCATGTTGCCTCCCCGAAGGGCCGGCGCGGACTTCGTCGTCGGGCGCCGGATCGGTCTCGGCGGCAGGAACGTTGCCGACGATGCGGATGAACTGGTTGCGGTCGGCGGGGTAGACGCTGACCGTGAGCAGGAATGGCTCGCCGCCCTCGTCAAAGACCGTGCGGAAGATCTCGAAGACCGCTACCCGGCCGTCATCGGGCAGGTCGAAGAACCTCGCCTCGCGGGCGTCGGGTGGCCGCACCGTGATCTTGTCGCGATAGCCGCCGAGGCGAATCCCGAGCGACTGACGCAGGTAGGCGACGGTTCCTTCCTCGATGTTCACGGCGTGGATGAGCCTCATAGCACCGCGTTCCACCAGGCTGATCGGATAGAAGCAGGTCTGCAGGGACCACGGGGTCCCGTCGATGAACCGCTCCTGACGCCGGCTCACCACGGTCGAGTCGGCGGCCAGCTTGAGCTCGTTCTGGATCACGCTCGACGGCCGCTGAATCTCCGCGCGCGGCTCGGACTCGGTCGGCCTCCGCAGAACCGCCTCGACTTCCTCACGGTAAACCGGGCCCTCGTCGTAAGTGGTCGATGCCGGATCGCCGGTCAGGACCGTGACATAGGGGTCGATCTTCTCGGTGACGAAGGTTCCGTGGCCCGGCCGGGTCTCCACCAGGCCACGGGTAATGAGCCACTTGACCGCGTCCCGGACAGTGTTCCTGGACGCTTCGTAACGAGCCCGGAGGCTGAGTTCGGTCGGCAGCTGGCTGCCCCGGGCCAGCACGCCCGACTCGATCTTCTCGCGCAGATCCTCGGCGATCCGTCGATACAGCGGGTCAGGCACGAACGCTCCTACTTAACCCATAGTCCCAACGACCATTGGTAAGGACCATACCAACCATCTGGATCATCAGAATATTAGGTACCTTATCCCATTGCTTTTCGGGAGGCGGGCTGTCAGTCTGGTACCAGAGGTTGGGATGGCTCGGTCCATACAGCTCAGCCTAGCAGTCCAGGTGCTTGGATGGACAGGGACTGTTGGGAAGAGCCTAAAGGACCACGCCAGCCAGACGAGTAAACGCTACCGGCCAAATGGCTAGAACGGAGCCGCACCGGGAGTCAGCCGCTGATCAGGCGAAAGGGGGATCAGCTATGACGGCCGACGAACTTCTAGCGATCGGAGTGGTCTTCTTCACGGGGGTGGTCACCGGGATCGTATTCCTGGTGAGCGTGGCAAGCCGCAGAGAAGACCACAGAGAGAAGCTCAGTCGCGAGGCTCCCGATGCGTGGACGCATGCTGGACGCTTCCTGACCAGGCTCTACGTCCGCCGTCCCGGCGACGACGGCGCGCCGAGGCAGTACCAGGACGATGACCGGACCGACTACTCCGAGCAGTGCTGGGGTCCGCCGGACTAGCCGAAAGGGCCGCTGTGGCCGTGCCGCTACCGGGGAGTGGCACGGCCACAGCTTTTGCCCTCGCCCCCGCCACCCTCGCAATACCCCTGTGACCTGGTGGACCTGAGCGAATTACGCCTCGGCGAGTGTCGGCGGTGCCCGATAGGCTCTGCTGCGTGGGTGAAGAGTCACCGTTTCCCTGGCCGGCCGGCAGTGCCACCGGTATCGGCTCGATGCCGGGCACCGACCCGGCCGAGGCCATGGCGGTGATCCTGGGTGAGCTGCCCGACCTTCCTCACCTGCCCGAACTGCCCGGCCGCGGCGTGGGAGCCGACATGGTCGGCCGCACCGCCGGGCTGCTGGTCGACCTGCCGGTGGAGACCACGCCGACCGGATGGAAGCTGGCCGCCCGGCCAGGCCGTGAGCAGCGGCGGGCGGTCGGCCTGCTGTCCGCGGACCTGGACGCGGCGCAGGAGGCCGCCGGGGACTGGGCCGGGCCGTTCAAGATCCAGGTGTGCGGCCCGTGGACGCTCGCGGCCACGATCGAGCTCAGCCGCAGCCAGAACCCGGCGCTGGCCGACCCGAGCGCGGTGGCCGATCTGATCGCGTCGCTGGCCGAGGGGGTGGCCGCCCACGTCGCCGAGGTGCGCGGGCGGATCCCGGGCGCGGCGGTGCTGCTGCAGTTCGACGAGCCGGCGCTGCCCGCCGTGCTGGCCGGATCGGTGCCCACCGCGAGCGGGCTGAACCGGGTGGGAGCCACGGACGTCACGGTGGCCCGCGACGGCCTGCACTCGGTGCTTGACGCTACGACGGCGTTCAGCCTGGTGCACTGCTGCGCTCGCGGCATCCCGTTCAGGCTGATTAAAGAGGCCGGCGCGCAGGCCGCAGCGTTCGACACCGGTCGGCTGCGGCGCGAGGACGAGGAGGAGGGCCTGCCGGAGATCGTCGAGGCCGGTCTTGGGATCTTGGCTGGAGTTCTTCAGAATCTTGAACGGGACGCTTCGGTGCCAACGCGCCCGCCGCAAGAATCTGGTGCGGGCGTTCTTGAGCTGTGGCACCGGATGGGGATCCCGGCGGGGGGCATTGACCGCCAGGTTGTGCTCACGCCCGCCTGTGGCCTGGCTGGCGCGTCGATGGCCGGCGCCCGGGCCGCGCTGGCTCGCTGCCGCGAGGTGGCGCGGGTTCTGCCCGAGCTGATCGAGGAGTCCTCATCATGACCGAACCCGGTTCTGACGCGGCACCCGCCCCGGCACGGCACCGGCACGCCGACCTGGTCGTCGAGATCACCGAGCACAACCACCGCTACCACGTGCTCGACGCGCCGGTCATCTCCGACGCCGAGTACGACGCGCTCATGCGCGAGCTGCGCGGGCTCGAGGAGCAGTACCCGGACCTGCGCACGCCCGACTCGCCGACGCAGAAGGTCGGCGACGTGATCTCCACCGACTTCGCCCCGGTCGAGCACCTGGAGCGGCTGCTCAGCCTGGACAATGCGTTCTCGGCCGAGGAACTGGACGCCTGGTCGGCGCGGACCGAGCGGCTGGCCGGCCCCGACACTGCCGTGGGGCCCTACCTGTGCGAGCTGAAGATCGACGGACTGGCGGTCGCGCTGGTCTACCGCGACGGGGCCCTGGTCCGCGCCGCGACCCGGGGCGACGGGGTGACCGGCGAGGACGTCACGCCGAATATCCGGACCATCGCCGCGGCGCCGGCCCGGCTGGCGGGCTCGGGCTGGCCGCAGACGCTCGAGGTGCGTGGCGAGGTGTTCATGCCGGTCGCGGACTTCCACAAGCTGAACGAGCGCCAGGCCGAGGCGGGCAAGCCGCTGTATGTGAACCCGCGGAACACCGCGGCGGGATCGCTGCGGCAGAAGGACCCGCGGGTCACCGCGACCCGGCCGCTCAGCCTGATTGTGCACGGGCTGGCCGTGCCCGGCGCGGGCGCGGAGAGCGGGATGCCGGTTCCCGAGGACGAGGCGGTCCCCGACAGCGTGCCGGTCACCCAGTCGGGCTGGTACGAGCAGTTGCGTGAATGGGGCCTGCCGGTCAGCGACGTGTTCCGGGTCGTCGATGACCTGGACCGGGTACGCGAGTACATCGGCCACTACGCCGAGCACCGGCACGACCCGGCCTATGAGATCGACGGTGTGGTGATCAAGCTCGACCGGCTCGACGTGCAGCGGTCGCTCGGCGCGACCAGCCGGGCGCCGCGCTGGGCGATCGCCTACAAGTACCCGCCCGAGGAAGTCACCACCCGGCTGCTGGATATCCGGGTCAACGTGGGCCGGACCGGGCGGGTGACGCCGTACGCGGTGATGGAGCCGGTCAAGGTCAGTGGCTCGACCGTGGACCGGGCGACGCTGCACAACCAAGACGAGCTAGGCCGCAAGGGCGTGCTGATCGGCGACATGGTGGTGCTGCGCAAGGCGGGCGACGTGATCCCCGAGGTGGTGGCGCCGGTCACAGACCTGCGCTCGGGTTCTGAGCGCGCGTTCGAGTTCCCGGCCGCGTGCCCGGAATGCGGCACGACGCTGGTGCGCGAGGGTGGCGGGGGCGGGGGGAAGGCCGCGGACGGGAAGGTCAGCGTGGACTGGCGCTGCCCGAACGCTCGCTCCTGCCCGGCCCAGCTTCGAGAGCGCCTGTTCCACCTGGCCAGCCGGGGCGCGCTGGACATCGAGGTGCTCGGCTACGAGGCGGCCGTGGCGCTGCTGGACTGCGGGCTGGTCAGCGACGAGGGCGACGTGTTCGCGCTGACCGCCGACATGCTGGCCACCTGCCCGTTCTTCGTCAACAAGCAGGGCGGCCTGACCGTGAATGCCGCCAACCTGCTGCTGAACCTGGAGGAGGCGCGGCGCCGGCCGCTGTGGCGGATCCTGGTCGCGCTGTCGATCCGGCACATCGGGCCGACCGCGGCCCGCGCCCTGGCGGTGGCGTTCGGCTCGGTCGACGCGATCGCGACGGCGTCGCCGGAGCAGCTGGTCGCGGTCGATGACGTCGGCCCGACGATCGCCGCCTCGGTGCGTGACTGGTTCACCGTCGACTGGCACGCGGCGATCGTGGAGAAGTGGCGCGCGGCCGGAGTACAGCTCGAGCAGGAGGGATGGGTCGCCCCACCCACCGCCCCTTCCCCCTTCACTGCCGCCCCGGCGGCCGGCGAGTCGGCCGCGGCCGGGCCCCTAGCCGGAGTTACCGTGGTGCTCACCGGCACGCTGGCCGGGCGCACGAGGGACGAGGCTGCCGAGGCGATCACCAGCCAAGGTGGGAAGGTCGTCGGCTCGGTGTCGAAGAAAACGGACTTCGTGGTGGCCGGTGCTACCCCTGGGTCCAAGTACGAGCGGGCGCTCGCGCTGGGCATCCCGGTGCTGGACGAGACAGGCCTCGACGTGCTGCTTGACCGGGGGCCGGCCGTGGCGCGCGACAGTGCCGACTCGCAAGATAGTCGTGCTTGAGGCGGAGACGTGAGGCACGCTGTAGAGACAAGTGCGCAGGGAGGGATGCCTGAAATAGAACACGGGGCCGGGTTCTGGCTCGTAACTGAATAGTAGCCAGATGACTACGGCCTGACGTGTTGTAACGGATAGTATGCAATTGGCTTCGGGAAGTACGATTTTAGCCGTACGCTTCTCCAAGAACGCGGAGGGACCCGCGGCGCAATCGGTTGCACCGATGAGGACGGCCCATGAAGGATCCGAACGACACTAGGGACATAGGTCCACGCGTCGGCTCGCCACTGTGGATCTACATGGCCTCGGTGATCGTGGTTGGCGTCCTGGTCTTCGCTTGGGCCATGACCATGCTGTCCGGGCTGCAGGGCCTGGTCGGGCATTCCCTGTTCTGGGTCATCGCCGCGCTGGTCATAGTCGGCCAGCTGCGGCCGATTGTGACCCCCGGCCGGGCCGGGGCCGAGTCTCCGGTCGCCTCGCTCACGTTCGGCTTCGCCGCCCTGCTGTTCTGGGGGTTCGGCGTGGCCGTGCTGCTGCGGGCCACGACCTGCCTGGTCGTGGGCCTGGCCCAGCGCAAGTCGCTGCACCGGTGCACATTCAACGCCGCCCAGACGAGCCTGAGCATGGCGGCCGCCGGGCTGGCCCTGGCCCTGACCGGGATCCATCCGGCGCCTACCCACCCGGTGGTGCCATCGGGAGCCGACCTGCCCGCGGTGCTGCTGGCCGGCGCGGTGTACTTCGCGGTGAACTTCGTGCTGGTCGGCGTGGCCCTGGCCCTGCACTCACGGGCGCCGCTGCTGCGGAGCCTGCGCGTGGCCCTGCCCTTCCAGGCGTTGGTCAACCTGGTGCTGATCGCGGCGGCGCCGCTGGTCGCCGTGGTCATGGCGGCCGACTCCGCCTGGCTGGTCCTGCTGTTCGCGTTCCCGCTCGCCGCCGTCTACATGAACGCGGCCATGTCGGTGCAGCGCGAGCACCAGGCCCACCATGACGAGCTCACCGGGCTGTCCAACCGCAAGTTGCTGATCCGGCAGACCAGCGAAGCGCTGGCCGACGCGGCCAGGACGGGCACGAAGGTCGGATTCCTGCTGCTGGACCTGGACCGCTTCAAGGAAGTCAACGACACGCTCGGGCACCCGGTCGGCGACCGCCTGCTGCGGATCGTCGCGCACCGGCTCACGCACAGCGTGCGCCCCGGCGACCTCGTTGCCCGCCTGGGCGGCGACGAGTTCGCGGTTCTGCTGCCCTCGGTACGCGAGGTCGGCGCGGCCCGCGAGGTGGCGGCGCGGCTGCGCGCGGCGCTTTCCGACCCGATCCGCCTGGAGGGGATGTCGTTCGACATCGAGGCCAGTGTCGGCATTGCGCTCTACCCGGACGACGCGACCGGCTTCGAGTTGCTGATGCAGCACGCCGATGTGGCTATGTACCTGGCCAAGGAGCGGCGCAGCGGGGTGGAGCGGTACGTGGCCGACTCCGACCGCAACTCCCCGGCCCGGCTCGCGCTGCTTGGCGACCTGCGCCGCGGCATGGACTCCGGCGAGCTCGAGCTGCACTTCCAGCCCAAGGTCATCCTGGAGACCGGCCTGACCG
>Ga0335073_10007256_pt1 | contig 15541 bp, 14 predicted proteins | sample Lox_Sample_22_FD_207093 | JGI IMG/M metagenome (GOLD analysis project Ga0335073, IMG submission 207093) | Soil microbial communities from Loxahatchee National Wildlife Refuge, Florida, United States - Lox_Sample_2.2 | ecosystem: Environmental > Terrestrial > Soil > Wetlands | place: USA... | reverse complement strand
CTTCGACCGGCGTCAGCGCCGCGCCTTCGCTCTTGAGGACGCAGCGATCGGCCTTCGGGTCGGCCGCGACGAGCGATGCGCGGTAGCTCACGCGATCCTGCAGCAGCACGATCACCGGCCGGTCCTGCACCACATGGCAATTGGTCAGCAGCAGATGATCGGTGATCGCGACGGCCGAGCCTTGCATGATGTCGCGCGCCCTGGCGTCGCCGACCGAGCGCGCCGCGCCGACGACGAAGACCGAGCGCTCGGCTTCCTTGTAGAGGGCCTCGGGGCTGAGTGCGGCGTGGGACGGGTGGCCCGGAATCGCCGGGAGCACGGTTTTAGGCAGCGGCAGGCTGGGTGCGGTCACGGACGGCGGCGCATCGTCGGCGCCGGTGAGCGCCTTCGCAAGGCTCGTGACGCTGACGAGCGCGTCCTTGTCCTCGTCGGAGGCCGCGGCCGGTTCCGTCGCGACCGCTTTCGTCAGGCAATCATTGTAGGGTGCGACGCCCTGAAGCCGCAGATAGGCGCAATCGTCCTCGATCGCGCGGGCCTGGGCTTCGCCAAGGGCCGTGCGGTCGGGCGCCGGATGGGTCTTGAGCGCCGCCATCTGCTGCGTCACGCAGGCCGCGAACGCGTCGCTCCCCTGCGCGATCGCCGCGTGGCACGCGGTGTTGATGCTGACATTGTCCTCATAGGAAAGCGAGGAACGGTCCGGCTCGGCGGCGAGCGCGGAGGCGGCAAGAGAGGCGGTCGCGAGGACCGCCAGGGCGCGCGGCAAAGTCATGCGCCATCCTCGCCAGACCGTGGTTGACCGATCCTTAACGGGACCCGCGTCAAGGTCGATCTATTGCCGCCGAATTCGCTTAAATGCGCGGTTTGCCGGCATCGGGCGGAGTTGGTAAAAGCGGCTTCTGGCACTGTCGGAGACCCTTTCCGTGGCAAAGGCTCAAGCCTTGAAGGCGCGCACGGCGAGCGTCGAGCGCAAGACGCGCGAGACGCGCGTCAGCGCGCATGTCGATCTCGACGGCACCGGCCGTTACGAGGTCGCGACCGGCATCGGCTTCCTTGATCACATGCTGGAGCAACTGTCGCGCCACAGCCTCATCGATCTTGCCGTGAAGGCCGAAGGCGACCTCCATATCGATTTCCACCACACGACCGAGGATACCGGCTACGCGGTCGGCGAGGCGGTGGCGCGCGCCTTGGGCGACCGGCGGGGCATCGCGCGCTGGGGCGACGCGCTCATCCCGATGGACGAGACGCTGACGCGCGTGGCGCTCGACGTATCCGCGCGGCCTTATCTCGTCTGGAAGGTCGGCTTCTCGCGACCCAAGCTCGGCGAGATGGATACCGAGCTGTTCAAAGAATGGTTCCAGGCCTTTGCGCAGTCGGCAGGTGTCACGCTTCACGTCGAGAATCTTTACGGCGAGAATAACCACCACATCGTCGAATCCTGCTACAAGGGTCTCGCGCGCGCGCTGCGTCAGGCGGTGGCGATCGATCCCCGCCGTGCCGACGAGGTGCCCTCGACCAAAGGCGTGCTCGGCGGCAGCCTCTGATGTCCCACATCGCGGTGATCGATTACGGGTCGGGCAATTTGCGCTCGGCCGCGAAGGCGTTCGAACGGGCGGTGCATGACGGAGGCCATGATCTTGCCGTACGCGTCACCCGGCATGCCGAAGAGGTCGCGGCGGCCGAGCGTGTCGTGCTGCCAGGCGTCGGCGCGTTCGCTGATTGCCGCCGCGGTCTCGCGGCGGTGCCGGGGCTCGAGGCGGCGCTGGCCGAGGTGGTGTTGTGGCGCGGGCGGCCCTTCCTCGGCATCTGCGTCGGCATGCAGCTCATGGCCCAGCGCGGACGCGAGTTCGAGACGACCGAGGGCCTTGGCTGGATCGCGGGCGAAGTCGCGGCGATCGAGCCTGACGACAGGTCGCTCAAAATCCCGCATATGGGCTGGAACGAGCTTCGGGTCGCACGCCCGCATCCGCTGTTCGCGGGACTGCTGCCGGGCGCGCATGCCTATTTCGTTCATTCCTTCGCGTTCCACGCGGCCCGCGCCGAGGATGTGCTGGCGACCGTCGACTATGGCGGTTCTCTCGTCGCGGCGATCGGCCGCGACAATTTCGCCGGCGTGCAGTTCCATCCTGAGAAGAGCCAGGCGACGGGATTGAAGCTCATTGCCAATTTCCTCGCGTGGCGGCCGTGATCCTTTATCCGGCGATCGACCTGAAAGGCGGACGCTGCGTGCGGCTGGTGCGCGGCGAGATGAGCGCCGCGACGATCTTCAACGACGATCCCGCGGACCAGGCGCGGCGATTTTGCGAGGCCGGCGCGCGCTGGCTCCACGTCGTTGATCTCGACGGCGCCTTCGCGGGCGAAGCGCGCAACGGTGCGGCGGTCGCGGCGATCCTTGCCGCGAGCCCGGCGCCGGTGCAATTGGGGGGCGGCATCCGCTCGCACGCGGCGATCGAGTCCTGGCTCGGTCGCGGCGTCGCGCGCGTGGTGCTCGGAACCGTGGCGCTCACCGATCCCGCGCTGGTCAAGGCGGCCTGCCGCGCCTGGCCCGGGCGGATCGCGCTCGGGATCGACGCGCGCCAAGGCCGCGTCGCGGTCGAAGGCTGGGCCCGGACGTCGGACATCGCCGCGCTCGATCTGGCGCTGGCGTTCGAGGATGCGGGCGCCGCGGCCGTGATCCATACCGACATCGATCGCGATGGCGCGCTCGAAGGCGTCAATGTCGCGGCCACCGCCGCACTGGCGCGGCGGCTCAAGACGCCGGTCATCGCTTCAGGCGGCATCGCTTCGATGGCCGATATCGCGGCGCTCAAGGCGCATGAGCCCGACGGCATCGCCGGCATGATCCTTGGGCGCGCGCTTTATGACGGCCGCATCGATCTCGCCAGCGCGCTTCAGGTGGCATCGTGCTGAAGCGCCGCGTCATCCCTTGCCTCGACGTGAAGGACGGGCGCACCGTCAAGGGCGTCAATTTCGTCGACCTTGTCGATGCCGGCGACCCGGTCGAGCAGGCGCGCTTTTACGACCGCGAAGGCGCCGACGAGCTGTGCTTCCTCGATATCACGGCATCGAGCGACAACCGTGCGATCCTCCTCGACGTCGTGGCGCGCACGGCCGAGCAGTGCTTCATGCCGCTGACGGTCGGGGGCGGCGTGCGCTCGGTCGAGGATGTCCGCACCTTGCTGCTGGCCGGCGCCGACAAGACCTCGATCAACACGGCCGCGGTGGAGCGGCCCGAGCTGGTGCGCGAGGCGGCGCGGAAGTTCGGCAGCCAATGCATCGTGGTCGCGATCGATGCCAAGGAAAGCGCGCCGGGGCGTTGGGAAGTCTTCACCCATGGCGGGCGGCGCGGCACCGGCCTCGACGCTGTGGACTGGGCGCGGCACATGGCCGAGCTCGGCGCGGGCGAGATCCTGCTGACCTCGATGGATCGCGACGGCACCCGGGCGGGCTTCGACATTGCGCTGACCCGTGCGGTCGCCGATGCGGTCGCGATCCCGGTGATCGCCTCGGGCGGCGTCGGCACGCTCGAGCATCTCGTGGCCGGCGTCCGTGACGGCCACGCAAGCGCGGTGCTCGCCGCCTCGATCTTCCATTTCGGCACGTACCGCGTCGCCGAGGCCAAGGCCGCGCTTGCCGCTGCCGGCGTCCCGGTTAGGATGTGAAGGCGGAGTAGGACCATGGCGGACATCGACGGGAGCGTGCTCGACCGGCTCTATGCGACGATCGTGTCGCGCCGCGGCGGCGATCCCGGATCGTCCTACACCGCGAAGCTGCAGAGCGAGGGGACCGGGCGCATCGCCCAGAAGCTGGGCGAGGAGGCGATCGAGACGGTGATCGCCGCGGTCGCGGATGATGCACAGGCGCTGATCGGGGAAAGCGCCGACCTGCTCTATCATCTCATGGTCCTGTGGGAGGATGCCGGCGTGGCGCCGGCCGATGTGTGGCGCGCGCTCGAAGCGCGGACGGGCCGCTCGGGCCTTGCCGAGAAGGCGGCGCGGGGCCGCGCCTAGCGGACGGGAGGACCAATATGGCCTATGACCGGAACAACGTGTTCGCCAGGATCCTGCGCGCCGAATTGCCGTGCCAGAAAGTGTTCGAGGACGACCATGCGGTCGCGTTCCACGACATTCGTCCGCAGGCGCCGGTCCACGTGCTCGTGATACCAAAGGGCGAGTATGTCTCGTTCGACGATTTCTCCGAAAAGGCGACGCCCGAGGAACAGGTCGGTTTCTTCCGTGCGGTGGGAAAGGTCGCGCGGGACCTCGGGCTCGCGGAAAATGGTTATCGCATCCTTGCCAATCATGGCCGCGACGCGCATCAGGAGGTGCCGCACTTCCATGTGCACATCTTCGCCGGGCGGCCGCTGGGGCCCATGCTCGTAAAGCCCTAAATGTTGTCAATTTCTTTAACCGTCTCGTTTTAGCATTCCCGGCCGAGCGGTTTCGGCCGGAGCAGGGCATGGCCAGGGACGGCGCTGACAGCGCTGCCGAGAAGGACGCACGACGGCTTCGCGACTATGCCGAGGCCGCGGCGGACTGGTTTTGGGAAATGGATGCCGAGCTCCGTTTCACCCGCATGTCCGCCAGCACGCAGCTTCCGGCCGCCTATTCCGGCGATGACTTCATCGGTCGGCGCATCGACGAGATGAGCGAGCTCGACCTTACCGGCAATGACTGGCGGGCACTCAGCGAGCAGCTTACGGCGCGGCTGCCGTTTCGCGACGCGCGGCTCGTGTGCGAGCGCGACGGCATCGGCACGCTGTATCTGGCGCTGTCCGGCCTGCCGGTGTTCGACGAGGCGGGCAATTTTCAAGGCTATCGCGGCATCGGCCGCGATCTCACGCTTCTGAAATGCGCCGAGCAGAAGCTTGCCGAGACCTCGGCCATGCTCCGCGCAACGCTCGACAACATGGAGCAAGGGCTGGTGGTGCTTGATCCCGAGCTGAGAATCCGGCTCTGGAACGACCGCCTCTCGCAGCTTTTCGCGCATGACCCGGCCGACTATTGGGTCGGGCGCCCGGTCAGCCAAGTGATCGCGCTGAATGCCGCGGACAATTCCGCCGGCGCTGCCGCGACCATGACGCTCCTGCGGATCAGCGCCGAGCTGAAACGGCCGGCGACCCGCGAGATCGAGCTGCCGCGGAACGGCCGCGTCGTCGAACTGCGCACCACGCCGACACCGGATGGCGGCCTCATCTGCACTTATCTCGACGTCACCGAGCGCAAGCGCAACGAAGCGGCATTGCTGCGCGCCAAAGAGGAGGCCGAGCTCGCGAGCCGCAGCAAGAGCGAATTCCTGGCCAATATGAGCCACGAATTGCGGACGCCCTTGAACGCCATCATCGGCTTTGCCGACATCCTGCGCGGCGAGATCTTCGGGCCCCTGGGCGATCTGCGCTATGTCGATTACGCGGCCGACATCCGCGACAGCGGCATCCATCTCCTGAACCTCATCAACGACGTGCTCGACGTGTCCAAGATCGAGTTCGGCAAGGTCGAGTTGGCCGAGGAAGCGGTCGATGTGGTGGGCGTCGTCGAGGCGTCGGTGCGGCTGATGCGGGATCGCGCGCACACGGCCGGGCTCACGCTTTCCCACGCGATGCCGACGAGCCTGCCGCCGGTGCGCTGCGACGAGATGCGGCTGAAGCAGATTCTGCTCAACCTGCTCTCCAATGCGGTGAAGTTCACGCCGGCCGGAGGCCGCGTCACTATCCGCGCCGCGCTTACCGACGAGGGGCTTGGCATCACGGTCGAGGATACCGGCATCGGCATCGCCGCCGACGACTTGGCGAAGGCGCTGCGCCCGTTCGGTCAGATCGACAGCCGCCTCAACCGCAAGTACCAGGGCACCGGGCTGGGCCTGCCCTTGGCGAAATCGATGATCGAGATGCATGGCGGCCGGCTTCAGCTCGACAGCACGCCGGGCATGGGCACGCAGGCGACGGTTTGGCTCCCGGTCGAGCGGCTCCTCTTCCCGATCGAGCAGCGCGCCGCCGCCGGCGCGTGATCGACTCGCCGCGGGCGATGCGGGCCGGCGCGACGCGGCTCTCACCCGTCAGAGGTAAAGACTCGGCCTGAAAGCGAGTCGTTGTGGATAACAGGGAGTTATTAACAAGACATTTCGGTGCGTTAGGAATTAATTAACTCGGGGACGCCGAACTGGTGCGCGCGAGCAGTGAAATGACCGTCGCGATGCCCCTGGAGCCCGTTCCGCCACCGATCCTCGATCCGCTGTTGCGGTATTGGCAGGAGCGGCGCGCCAGCCTGCCCTTGCCGCCGCGAAGCGCCATCGACCCGATCGAGATGGGTGGCCCGATGCTGCCTTATCTCCTGCTGACCGATCTCCTGGACCGCGGCACCCGCGTGCGCTTCCGGCTGGTCGGAACCGCGGTCGTGAAGCGCCTCGGATTCGATCCGACCGGGCGTTATCTAGATGCCGATCTGGCGGGCGCGTGGGGCACGTTCTTCGGGACTCTGCATCGGCTGCTTTACGCCGAGCGCGCGCCGATCCGAGCCGAAAGCGAGGTGGAGTGGGGAGAGGGCCGCCGCATGCAGATCGCGCATCTGCTGCTGCCGCTGACCCAGGACGGACCCGATCCCGCGATCGCGCTCGTCGGTCTCCATTTCGCGACCCGCGAGGCATTCCCGCGGACGCTTGCGGTCGACGCCCGGACGTGGCGTCACACGGAATTGAACCGCGCAATCCTCAAATCCTTGCCGGTCATCGAGCGGCCTCGCATCATCGGCCGCGACGTGGCGTAAGCCCGCTCAGGGGTTCTGCGCGGTGACGAGCCACATCGCCGCCGGCAACGGAACCGCGGACCCGCGCTGCCGCCGAGCGTAGGCCTGGCGGATCGCCGCGTGGACCGCGGCCACGGTCTCGGGCGGCGCACCCTCGAGCGTCCGGCTCGCCGGACCGATTTGCGCGGCGTTCGCGACCGCCTCGTCGAGACCGCGGCCGCGGCCGACATCGATCTCCATCCCGAACGGCTCGAGCGCCACCGACCGAAAGCCCGCTTCGCCGAGGACGCGGCGCACGCGGTCCTCGCGCGCGAACGAGAACATGCCCGGGTCTTCCGGACCGACCTTGGGCAAAGGCGGCACGTGGGCATAAGCCGCGCGCAGCGCCACCATCACCCAATCATTCTCCTCGGGCGAGCGCCAGCACATGAAGACAAGCCGCCCACCGGGCTTCAGCGCGGCGCGCAGGTTGGCGAAGGTGCGCGCGGGCTCGGCGAAGAACATGACGCCGAAGCGTGAAAACAGGAGATCGACATCCGCACGCTCGAACGCGTAGGTGGTGGCGTCGCCTTGCACGAACTCGACCGGCAGGTCGGGCTTCAGGCGCCGACGCGCGCGCTCCAGCATCGGCGCTGAAACATCGATCCCCAGCACATGGCCGCCGGCGCCGACAAGCCGCCCCAATTCCTCGGTCGTGGCGCCCGCGCCGCAACCGACATCGACGATGCGTTCGCGAGCTTTCACCGCCGCGCGCGCGAGCAGCGCCGCCGAGACCGGCGCGAGCTGCGCGTCCTGCGCTTCCTGCCGCGCGACCCAGTTGGCGCCGCCGGGGCCGTTCCAATAGGCGATCTGATCGGCGTTGGCCGGATCGGTGCTGATCGCGCTCATGCTTCCTCCCGTTGTGGCGGGGGTCAGATCTCGATCTGGCCGCCCAATTCGACGACGCGGTTCGACGGGATGCGGAAATATTCGGTGGCGCTCATCATGGCGCTGTGCATCAGGATGAAAAGACGCTTGCGCCAGTCCCAGAAGAACGAGTGCTTGCCGATGACGAGCTTCTCGCGGCCGACAAAGAACGAGGTCTCGAGCAGGTTGAAGCGGAACTGCATGACGCGAAGCTGCGCCAAGGTGCGCGGGACGTTGGGCTCGTCCATGAAGCCATAGCGCACCGTGATGGCGTGAAAATTATGGTCGAGGTGACGGATTTCGATGCGCTCGGCGTCGGGCACGTGCGGGATGTCCACGGTCTCGATCTTCATCAGCACGACGCGTTCGTGAAGCACCTTGTTGTGCTTCAAGTTGTGCAGCATCGCCGGCGGCACGATGTCGGCATTTGGCACCATGAATACGCCTGTGCCCGGAACCCGCGCCGGCCGGTCCGGCTTCAAGGTCTGGAGAAACGTGTCGAGCGGCAGCGCTTCGCGCCAGCGCACCTCCAAGACACGCTCGCGCCCGCTGAGCCACGTGGTCATCAGCACAAAGATGCTCGCCCCGATGGCCAGCGGGAACCAGCCACCCTCGAGAAACTTGAGCAGGTTGGCGCTGAAAAAACCGAGATCGATGATCAGAAGCAGGCCGAACAGGAGACCGGCGCCGAACTTGTTCCACTGCGCAACGCCGATCGTATAGATCAGCGCCAGCATCGTCGTTAGCGACATGGTGCCGGTGACGGCGATGCCGTAGGCCGCGCCCAGATTGTCCGAGCTCTTGAAGCCCAGCACGACCGTCAGCACCGCGACCAGCAGGAACAGATTGACCTTGGGCACGTAGATCTGCCCGATCTCGGACTCCGACGTGTGGCGGATGTTGAAGCGCGGCAAATAGCCCAAGAGCACCGCCTGCCGCGTCATCGAGAAGGCGCCCGAGATCACCGCCTGCGACGCGATCACGGTGGAAAGCGCCGCCAGCACCACCATCGGATAAAGCGCCCAGCTCGGGGCCAGCCGATAGAACGGATTCTCGAGCGCGTCGGGCGAGTGCAGCAGCAGCGCGCCTTGGCCGAAATAATTCAGCAGGAGCGCCGGAAACACGAAGCTCAGCCAGTCGATGCGGATGCAGCGCCAGCTGAAATGCCCCATATCCGCATAAAGCGCCTCGGCTCCCGTCACGGCCAGCACCACCGCGCCGAGCAGCAGGAATCCCTTGCCGGGATCGGCCCAAAGGAGCGCCAGGGCGTAATAGGGGTTGATCGCCTTCAGGATCTCCGGCTGCTGAACGATCTCGATAAGGCCAAGGGCGCCGATCACCAGAAACCACAGCGACATCACCGGCCCGAACGCGCCGCCCACGAGCGCTGTCCCATGCCGCTGGAACAGGAACAGGAACAACAGAAGCACGATCGTGATCGGGATCACATAGGGATCGAACAAGGGGGTCGCGACCTTCAGCCCTTCGACGGCCGACAGGACCGAGATTGCCGGCGTGATGATCCCATCGCCATAAAACAGCGAGGCGCCAAGCAGGCCTCCGGCGAGGATCCACCATCGCATCTTCCCTTGCCCCGCGCTTGCCCTCAAGGCGAGCGCGGTAAGCGCCAAAATGCCGCCCTCGCCGCGGTTGTCGGCGCGCATGATCACGGTGACATATTTGAGGGTGACGACGACGGTCAGCGACCAGGTCACGAGCGACAGCACGCCATAGACCGAACTGTGGCTCAGCCCGCCCAACTCGATGAAGCATTGCTTGATCGTGTAGAGCGGCGACGTGCCTATATCGCCATAGACGACGCCCAGCGCGCCAAGCAGCATCTGCTGGTGCGCCGTGTGGTGGCGTGCCGCCGTTCCGTTAACCGTGGAGGTTTGCGCCATGATCCCCTGATAAGCGGGCCGGGCGGCGCTGTTTAGACCGTTCGCACCGGGCCGGCAATAAGGGAGTGGACGTGACCATTGTCCGCGACAGTTGAAAAACGCGCGGACCTCCTGTAAAGCGCCCTTAATCACACGATAATTCCCGGGGGATGGCGATGGAGGAGTCTGCGCACGCCCCAGCCCGGCGGCCGACCGAGGATGCGCGGCGGCTGCTGTCGAACTGCTTCCTGTTCCAGGGGATGGGAACGGAAGAACGCAATCAGCTCGTGTCACGCGCGCATATCCGGCGCTTTGCCGCCGGCGAGACGATCTTCCTCATGGGATCGCCTGGATCGAGCATGATGGCGGTGCTGAACGGCCAGGTCCGTATCAGCATTTCCTCGCCCGAAGGCAAAGAGCTGCTGCTCGCGATCCTTCAGCCGGGCGAGGTGTTTGGCGAGATCGCGCTGCTCGACGGCAAGGAGCGATCCGCCGACGCCAAGGCGATGACGAATTGCGCGCTCGCGGTGCTGGAGCGGCGCGAGGTGATGGCATTCCTCGAGCGCAATCCAGGAACCTGGCCGCGCATCGTCGAGGTGCTGTGCGAGCGGTTCCGCGAGAATACGCAGCACGCGGCCGAGGTCTCGCTCATGCAATTGCCGGCGCGGCTTGCGAAAGCGCTGTTGCGCATGGACAGCGAGCGCAGCGCGGGCAGCCGGCCGCTATCGCAGCGCGAGCTCGGCAACATGGTGGGCGCCGCGCGCGAGAGCGTGAACAAATGCCTCAATGAATGGCAGCGTCGCGGCGTCATCCGCATCGAGGACAATGCGATCGTCCTCGTCGACCGCGCGTCGCTCGAGGGACTGTCGCACTGACCTGGACCGAACCGCTCCCGCCGGTCGGGTGGGATGGGTCGGCTTGCTCCTTCACGCGGCGGCGCGCTCCCGCTTCAAGGCCTGCTTTGGCGCCCCGCTCGCGGCTTCGAGCGCCTCGCGAATACGCTGGAACGCAAGCCGCATCCGCGATTTGACGGTGCCGAGCGGGATCGCGAGCGCGGCTGCGATCTCGCCATGCGACTTGCCGTGATAAAAGGCAAGCGTGACGACTTCTGCCTGGTCTTGCGGCAGGGTTCCCAGCACCTGCCGCATCTCGCGCTGCTGGTCGCTGGTCTGGAGGTTGTGGTCGGGCGCCGGCAACGGCGCCGGCAGCAAGGTCGGGTCGGTGACGTCGAATGCCTTGCGCAGGTCACGGCGCAACGCATCGATGCGCAAATTGCGAGCAATCGTGAAGAGCCAGGAGCTGACCGCGGATTTGGCCGGATCGTAGGTCTCGGCCTTGCGCCACACCACGACCATCACGTCCTGCGCCAATTCCTCGGCCAGCTCGTCCGAGGTGCCGAGCTTCTTCATGTAGGCCTTGAGGCGGGGCGCGTAGTAATTGAAGAGGGCCATGAAGGCGCCGGTGTCGCGTCCGGCCACGGCGGCCATGAGGGCCCGGTGCTGCGCGGCGATGACGGGATCGAGCGGCTGGCGCGTGGGGATGCCGTTCCGGCGGATGGCGGGCGCCCGGCGGCTTGCGGTCGTGAATGGAACGTCGATGACGGTGGCCTGCATGGGACTGATCCCTGTCTCCCTCGCCACGCTCCCAGGCGCGGCTTGCATTTGAGATGAAACCAGGAATCCGCCGGGACGCTTGTGATGCCGCTCACACGGGGCGGGTTTTTTCGCCCGGTCGGTGATCTAAGTCACAGATTTGGGCGTTTTTAGCTTCGGCGCCCCCTCCCCCGAAGGGGCGGGTCAGGCTCCTTCGGTGCCGCCGCGGGCCAGGAGCGCCGCGATTTTCTCGAGCAGGCGCGGAAGCTCGACCGGCTTGGTGTCGAACTCGTCGCAGCCCGCCGCCAATGCCTTTTCGCGATCCCCGCTCATCGAGTGCGCCGAAAGCGCCAGGATCGGGATGTGGCGGGTTTCGGCCGCGTCCTTGAGGCGGCGCGCCGCCTCCCATCCATCCATCACGGGAAGGCTGAGATCCATGAGGATGAGCGCCGGCGCCTCGCTTTTCGCGAGCGCGATGCCGGTTTCGCCATCGGCCGCCGCGATCACCTCGAAGCCGCGCCGCTTCAGCCGGGTGGACAGCATATAGACGTTGTCCTCGTTGTCCTCGATATAGAGGATGCGGGTCGTCGTCACGCGCCGCCAACCCGCTCGGCGACCGACGCATAGCGGCCGACAACGCGGCGGATCTCCGCCATCAGCTCCCCCGGTCCGGCGGCGGACTTTTGCAGGATGTGCTCGACGCTGCCGTGAAGGCGGCTTTTCTGCTCCGGCGTCAGCTCGGCGGCCGAGACGATGATGACCGGGATCTCGGCATGATCGGGATTCCGGCGCAGCGCCGCCAGGAACTCGAATCCGTCCATCTCGGGCATCAAGAGATCAAGGAGCACGAGCTGCGGCGCCTCGGCCTCGAGCTGCGCCAGTGCTTCGCGGCCATTCGATGCGGTGCCGACGGTCCAGCCTTCGCCGACGAGAAGCCGGCGCAGCCGCTCGCGCGTGACGTCGTCATCGTCGACCACGAGCGCGTTTTGCACGGGGCGCCAGGCCTTGTAGGGGGCGAGTGCCGCGACGAGCCGCGCGCGATCGACCGGCTTCGTCAGATAGGCCGACGCGCCGAGCGCGAAGCCGCGCGCCTTTTCGTCGTCGATGGTCATCATGATGACCGGGGTGTCGGCCAGCACGGAATCGCCGCGGATCTCCTGGAGCACGCGCCAACCGTCCATCTCGCGCATCCGGACGTCGAGCGTGATGACCGAAGGCTTGAGCTCCCGCGCGAGCGCCAATCCTTCCGGCCCGTCCGACGCGGTCACGACGTCGAATCCCTCGCGGCTCAGGGTGCGCCGCATCAGGTCGCGGACGGTCGCATCGTCGTCGATCACCAGGACGCGATTGGTGCGGGATCGTGGCGGGGGCGCGGCTTCGGCGTGAGGGTCGATGACGAGCGCCACGTCGGGTTCCGGCTCGACCCCATGCATCGGCAAACGCACCGAAAAGCGCGTGCCGCGGCCCGGCTCGCTCTCGACCGCGATGCTGCCGCCCATCATGCGGCAGAGCCGGTCCGTGATGGCAAGACCGAGCCCGGTGCCGCCATATTTGCGCGTCGTCGAGCTGTCGGCTTGGGAAAATTCCTGGAACAGCTTGCCGATCTGTTCCTTGCTCATGCCAATGCCGGTGTCAGTCACGCTGAGCTCGAGCCAGTCCTCGCCGTCGACGGTGGTGCGCGCCACGCTCAGCGTGACCGAGCCGCGCTCAGTGAACTTGCAGGCGTTGCTCACGAGATTGAGCATGATCTGGCGCAGGCGCATCACGTCGCTGCGCATCGTGCCGATGTCGCGCGGGCAGTCCACGAAAAGCCGGTTGGCGTTGCGCTGGGCAAGGGGCTGTGCCGCGCCGATCATGTCCTCGACGACGGTGCGCAGGTCGATGTCCTCGTAGTGGAATTCGAGCTTGCCGGCCTCGATCTTCGACAGATCGAGGACATCGTTGATGAGGTCGAGAAGATGCCGGCCGGCGCGGCCGATACGGCCCAGCGGCTCCAGCAGATTGGATTGGCCGCCATCCTCGGCGTCCTCCATCAGCATCTCGGTGATGCCGATGACGGCGTTCAAGGGCGTGCGCAGCTCGTGGCTCATCGTCGCGAGGAAGCGGCTCTTCGCCAGCGTCGCCTGGGTCGCCTCGTCGCGCGCTTCGGCAAGCCGCTCCACCAGCTCGCCCAGCAACAGCTCGCGCTGTTTCAGCTCGGTGATGTCGGTATAGACGCCGACGATGCCGCCGTCGGCGGTTCTATGCTCGCTGATGTTGAACCATTTCCGGTCGGCACGCTGTTGCTCGTAGGCGCCGGTCGGCAGGCGATGATATTGGAGGCGCTCGGCGACCCAGCGGGCGACATCCTCGGGCGCGACGGCATAGCGGCCGGCGGTGGCCGCCGCGGTGATCAGCGCCTCGTACGTCACGCCCGGTTTCGCTTCGACGTCGAGCCCGTCGAAGACCTCGCGATAGCGGCGGTTGCTGACCAGCAGCCGATCGTCGGCGTCGTAAAGGGCGAAGCCCTCGGACACCGCTTCGATCGACTCGCTCAGCTGCTCCTGCGCGCGGCTGGCATTGGCCTCGGCACGCTGGCGCTCCTGTTCGAGCCGGCTGCGTTCGATGAGGCTCTCGCGCAGCATGCCGAGCGCGTTCGCCATCGCGCCGATCTCGCCGCGGCCGCCTTTCGGCACGGCGACGTCGAGATCCCCGCGGGTGATCGCGGTCATGGCGCGCTCGAGCCGACGCAGCGGCGCATTGATGGAGCGGACGATGAGTGCGGTGAGGCCAAAGGCCAGAACCAGCGTCAGGATGCCGCCGATGATCGAGACCCGGACCGCGGCCTCGGCGTTCTCCATTGATCCCATGCGGCCCGCGATCGCCTGCGCCTCGACGCGGTCGACGATCGCAGCGATCTCGCGGTCCACGTTGAGGACACGGCCATGCGCCTGCTCCATCAGCGCGTCCCCGGCCGCCGTTTCGTCGCTCGAATAGGCGTCGGCCGCCTTCTTCATGAGATCGCCAAGGTCGTCCACCTCGCGCGTGATCGCGGCGACGCCCGTGGGGTCGACGGCCGCGATCGCCTTCAGATCGGCATCAAGCCGGAGCCGCGCCGTCTCGGCATTCTTCTGCGAGCCCGCCAGCATGGTCTTCGCCTGGTCGGTGGTCCAATATCTGAAATCACCGAAATGCTTGCTCGCGCTGTTCACGTTCTTCACCGTCACGACGAGCGTCGCTTCCTCGCCAAGCGCGCGCGAATCGAGCGCGAGCTCGCGCGTCAGCAACGCCGTCGAGGCGGTCAGGACGGCGAGCAGCACCGCCGCGAGAAGGATCAGCCGTGCGCGGATCGAGATATGCGGCATCGGGCCCGTGTCTATGCGCGTCTGTTGCTGCGGGATCGCGCGGAACACGCGCCCCATTATGCCATGCAAGCCGCGCGGGCAACAGCATTGCGCCGCTTTCCCCTGGCGACTCGGGCTTGACCTTGGGGTCGAAGCATTATTGATTGCTTAACGCGCCGCCGCGAGGGATGAGCGAGCCATGACCACGCCCGACACCTTGTCCCATCTCGGCCACGAGCTGCGTACGCCCCTCAATCACATCATTGGCTTCAGCGAGATGCTGCTCGAGGAGGCGGAGGACGCGGGCGGCTCCGATCTGGTCCCGGCCTTGAAGGTGCTCAAGGCGCAGGCAGCCGAGCTGTTGGGGCAGATGAATCTGCTCCTCGCCGCTGCGGCGAACGAGGCCGACTACGCGCCGGCCCGCTTGGCCGCCGAGCTTCGCCCGTCTCTGCAAGGCATAGTCGCGTCGGTCGACCGGCTTCAGGAGGGTGTTTGGCCCGGAACCGAACGCCTGCGCGGCGATGTGGGCCGGATCACGGCGGCGGCACGGCGCCTCGTCGCGCTGCTCATGCCCGAGGAAGCGCCGCCGGTTCCGGCGGCTCCGCCGGCCTCGGCCAAACCGCAGACGCCGATGGCCAAAGGCACCATCCTTGTCGCCGACGACAATGAGGGCAATCGCGAGGTGTTGACGCGCCGGCTGTCGCGTCAGGGGTTCGACGTGGTCACGGCCGAGAACGGGCGCCGCGCGCTCGAAATTCTGCGCGTGGGCGGCATCGACCTCGTGCTCCTCGACGTGATGATGCCCGAGATGGACGGATACGAGACGCTGAAGCAGGTGAAGTCCAGCGACGCGTTGCGGCACATCCCGGTCCTCATGGTGTCGGCGCTTGACGAGATGGAAAGCGTCATCCGCTGTATCGAGCTGGGGGCCGAGGACTATCTGCCGGTGCCGTTCAACCCCGTGCTGCTCCAGGCGCGGATCGGCGCGTCGCTCGAAAAGAAGCGCCTGCGCGATCAGGAGGTGCGCCACCTGCGCGAGCTCGCGGAATGGAACCGCACCCTTGAAAAGCGGGTCGCGGACCAGGTGGCGCAGGTCGAGC
>Ga0335073_10007255_pt1 | contig 15541 bp, 16 predicted proteins | sample Lox_Sample_22_FD_207093 | JGI IMG/M metagenome (GOLD analysis project Ga0335073, IMG submission 207093) | Soil microbial communities from Loxahatchee National Wildlife Refuge, Florida, United States - Lox_Sample_2.2 | ecosystem: Environmental > Terrestrial > Soil > Wetlands | place: USA... | reverse complement strand
CAACGTCGAGCGGCTCTTCGTCGGGGTCGCGATGGATCAGCTGAGACCGGCTGTGCTGGCGGGAGGCGTGCACATCGGTCCGACCGGCGGCGTTGGGCTGGTCATACCGCCCATGCCCGCCTGGGCGATGACCGCCGTCATCATCGGCTGGATCATCGGCTGGCTGGCGATCGGCGCCTGGAAGATGGCCACCCGCGACGCCTAAGCAGCGCGAGCCACCGAGCGCGAGTGCTGACGCTCTCAGACCGCCTGAAACAGATTGTTGAACCGCAACCCCAGCCAAGGCCGGCGGCCGAATGACCACGCCTTGCCAGCAGCGATGGCCCGCCACACCGGCAGCCTGTCGTACCCCATGAGCAAGGCGTGGTAAGCCGAGAATGTCAGCACGCAGCCGACATTATGACCGGGTGCCGGCTCGCTCCACGCCCTGCCATCGGCAATCCGCAGCACGAAGCGCTCCCCGCCGCGGACGCGTATCTCGTAGCTGCCGGTGAATCCCTTGGCGCTGTGCTCGTCGAGCACGCGCGGAAGCATCTCGCTCATCACGGCCGCGGCCACCGCGGTTGCCGAAGCGCCCGTGGTTGCTGACGGGCGCATGTCGGCACCAACGGCTCGGGCGAGATCGTATCCGTGTATCAGAAGCTCGGAAACAGCGAGCGCCACCAGGCTCCCGGCGGGCACAGCGACCTCAGGCCCGTACCAGGGAGCGGGCCGCAGCGCGCTGAGATCGGGGTGGGCGTTGAAGGCGTCGAGCAGTGTCGCCGCACTCGAATTGAGCGCGTCAGCGGCGGCAGCCGGGGTCGGGAACGAGGCATACCTCACGACTTTTGCGTTGACCTCGGCGACCGCCTCACGCAAAGTCGGGCCGGAGCCGAAACTGCCGACGAACTCCTGGCCGAAGCTGGCGACAAGATCCTCGCCCCGGAGCGTCGCGGCAAACGCCTCGCATATGGCGCATAGATGCCCGACCAACTGAGCTTTCGTCCACTCCAGCCCAGGCACTGGTCCATCCAGCGGCGCGCTGTCTCGTACCAGCCCTGCCGCCCGCTCGCTCGCATGCTGCAAGGCCTTCCGCACCGCGGGACCGTCGGGCTCAACGCTCGTCATACTGACAGTTTCCGTCAAGGCGACAGGATCGTTACTACGCCGACTGGCCGAAGGTGGATGCAGGGGCCGTGCCATACGGGGAGGACAAATCTGGTGGGCTGCATGCGCGACGCCCGCGGCGCCTACGGAGATCAGCGAGGACGCGCCTAGCGCTACCTATATAACCGGCTCCGGCACCGACGAGACTGGCGCGCAGGCGGGAGTCGGAGCGGATGGCACCACGCTGGGCAGCGATGACAACTCGGCCGATGACGGTAGCGCAGGCGATGACGGGGGTGGTGACGGTGACGGTGGCGGAGACTAGCGAGCGCCGAGCCCAACACCGGAGCTGTAGCAGGCTCGGCTCGCAACCAGAGCCCCTGGATCTCCGTCAAGACGGTTATGAAGACGCAGCCGCTGATTGGGATCTTCGCAGCGGGCATGCTGGCGGCCGGATGCGGGTCGGTGGCTGCCATCACTGCGACCGCGCATGGCACGTCCGCGCCTGCCTCCGCTCGCCCTACTGCCAGCACGCCCGCGAACAGTGCCAGCGCTTCCGCGAGCAGCACTGGCGCCGCCGCGCGTTGCCGCAGGCCGGCATCACTTTCCGCCGGCGCCGCCGTGCAGGCATGGCGCCTCGGCGCGATCCACTTCGTCTCGGCTGCCAAGGCAGCGGCGCTGACCGCACCGCAGATTGAGTGCGACGTACCGCTCCGCCATGGGTGGGGAACAGAGGTGTACTTCCGTCCTCAGCCGGTGCGGCTAGCGACCACCAGCGACGCGGGACGGCACTGGGTCACCAGCGGTGTTGAGCTTCCTGCTGCGCCGCCGTCGACCGAGGTGGAGCAGGTGGCCGCGGTGGACGGGGAAAGGATCTGGGTGGTTACGCTCACCGGCAAGCTGCTTGTCACTGGGAACGCGGGCGCTAGCTGGGTGATGCAGCCTCTGCCGGCGCCAGTCCTAGCCGCCGGGAGCGCCGGCGGATGGCTGTGGGCGCTGTCCTGCCCGCCGGTAACCAGCAACTCGTGCCGACCGGACGTTGCGCGGATGAAGCTGCCGGCCGGGACCTGGAGGGCGTCTCGGCCAGCTTCGTCGATGTCACTACTGGAGCCGCAGCTCGACGTGCTCTCCGCTGCCGTCGCGGTTGTGGTCCTCCAGGGCATCGGGCCAAGGCTGGCCAGTACCACGGACGGCGGCGCCCGGTGGACGGTGCGAGCGGCACCAGCCGGCCCCGAGAACATGTGCCATGGCGGCAGCCCCCTGTTCACGGCCGCGGCCCCGGGCAACTGGTGGCTGCTGTGCACTGGCGGCGCAGCTGCGGGTAGCAGCACCAAGGCCCTGATGCACTCGGTAGACGCCGGGCAGACCTGGACCGTCGCGGCCTCGGTGCCCAGCCTGGTCGCGCCGGTCCGGCCAGGCTCGCTGTCCCGCCAGGACGCGGTCGCGATCGCGGCCGGCTCAGCGGAGGTGCTCTGGCTCGCTACGCCGAACACCCTTGCGGAAAGTACAGATGGCGGAGTGACGTGGAAGCAGACTCTGGTCAACCTGCAGGGAACCTTCGGACAGTTCGACGTGCTATCCAGCACGCATGCGTGGATGCTCGCACCGGACGCCGGACTGTGGCAGACCGCGGACGGGACCACCTGGCACTCAGTTGGCGGCGCGCTGAAGTGATCAAGCCCTGCAGCACCTGCATCACAGGGTTTCTCGCGCAACGCCGTACACGACCGTGCTCACCATCCTCCCGACGGCGTCAGGCTCGGGCGGCTGGCCGGTCCGGTCCGCGAACAGCAAATGTGCGGCTCCGATCAGCGTTGGCGCGAGCACGTCCACGTCTGCATCGGCCGCGATGCGGCCGAGGTCGCGCTCCTCGGTCAGGTAATCCGCGACCATCTCCACGGCTTCGGTCAGCAGCGGAATGCCCGCTGGCCACGCCCGGCGCAGCCGGACACGCAGCTCGAGTCGGAAGGTGACAAGGGCAACCATTGCCACGGCAACGGAGCTGAACAAAGCCGTGAGTGTGTCGGCGAGGTTGCCGACGACTGTGCCGGTTCCGGCGGCTGCACGCAGGGCGGAAGCCTGAGTGCGCATCCGGTCCCTCCGATCAAGCACCAGCTCAGCCAGGAATGCGTCGAAGTTCTCGAAGTGCCGGTGGAGCACTCCCTTGGCGCAGCCTGCTTCTGCGGTCACGGCGCGACTGGTTAGCGCATTCGGCCCGTCCCGGAGCAGGACGCGCTCGGCCGCGTCGAACAGGTGATCGCGGACGTCGCGGATGTGGACCCCGGTCGGCACAGCGCTCCCTTCGAACCCTCGGTCTCCTGCCCTGTCGACAAGTGGGCAGACGCCCACTATGGTGGGCGCATGCCCACTGTACAGCCGGAGCTAGCCGGCCCGCCCGATCGCAAACCACATGAATTCCGGCAGGTGGCCGAGTCGTTCGGCGGCGACGCCGAGCGCTACGACAGGACTCGGCCGCCGTACCCGCCCACGCTGATTGAACGAATCATCACCGCCAGTCCTGGACCCGACGTTATCGACGTCGGCTGCGGCACGGGCACGGCTAGCCGGCAGTTCCAGGCAGCCGGCTGCAGGGTTCTCGGCGTCGAGCCGGACTCGCGGATGGCTGACTTCGCGCGACGGAGCGGGGTCGACGTCGAGGTGGCGACCTTCGAAGCCTGGGACCCGGCTGGCCGTCAGTTCGACGCGGTCGTCGCCGGCACGGCCTGGCACTGGGTGGATCCGGTCGCTGGAGCGGCCAGGGCGGCACAGGTGCTGCGGCCCGGCGGTCGGCTTGCGCCCTTCCACCACGTGTTCCAGCCCCCTCCCGAGGTAACGCGGGCGCTCGCCGATGCGCACAGGAAAGTGGCGCCGGACTCGCCGTTCAACCTCGGCATGCAGCAGATCAGGTCACCGCTTGACCTGTACCAACCGCTTTTCGCCAAGATCGCCAACGGGATACGGGAGGCCGGCGGGTTCAGCGAACCGGAGCAGTGGAGATTCGACTGGGAGCGCAGCTACACCCGCGACGAGTGGCTGGACCAGCTCCCCACCCTCGGTAGCCTCACTCAGCTCCCGGCGGACAAGCTGGCAGATGTCCTGGAAGCAGTCGGCACCGCGATCGACGCTATCGGGGGCAGCTTCGCGATGGCCTACACGACGGTAGCGGTCACCGCGAGGCGGAGCGACGGGTAACGGCAGCCGCATGGCTGGCGGGCCGGCCTGTCGCGGCCGGTCCGCCTCGCGGACGATGCAGCTGCGCTTCAGGTCATCGCGCGGTGGTAGCTGCGGGTTCCCCACCACAGCGCCAGTGCTGCCGCAGCGCCGGTCACCAGGAACCCGATGCCCACGGTGGTCGTAGTGATCGTCCCGGCGCCCAGATCGCGGGCCGCCTGGACGGTGTAGTACATCGGATTGATGTGTCCCAGAACCCGCAGCCATTCCGGTCCGAGCGATAGCGGCAGCAGGATGCCGGACAGCAGGGTGAGCGGAAGCTGCACGCCGGTGACGACCGCGGCGAGACTGCCGATCTGCTTCAGCCTGATGCCGAGCGCGGACGACGTCGCCGAGCACGCCGCCGTGAACAAGGCGAGCAAGATGAACATCAGCCCGAGCCCCGCCCAGTGCGCGCTGAACCCGAATCCGATGGCGATGCCGATGACCACTATCCCTGGCAGCACGAACATCGCCACGTCACGAAGCACGGTGCCGAGCAGCAGTGCGAGCCGGCTCGCCGGAGTTACCCGAAGCCGTTCGATCACGCCCGAGTCCAGTTCCCAGATCACCACCCAGCCGGCACCCATACCGGCGCCGAAAGCCATCAGCGTCAGGATCCCTGGCACGAACACATCCAGCACCTGCCCGGCTGGCAGGCCATTGCCGCCCGCCACGGACCGGAGCAGCGGCTCGAACAGGGCAAGGTAGAGCAGCGGAGTGCTGAGCCCGGTGATGACCCACACCGGCTGGCGCAGCGTCTCCAGGAGCTTGCGGCGGAAGAACAGCTCCGATTGCAGCGCGAACGTCATGCCGCCACCTGCTCTCCGGCTGGCTCCCTCGTTGCTGGCCCGCCCGACTGTTCCCCCGCGTCCCGCAGCGAGCGGCCCGTCTCATGCAGGAACACATCGTCGAGCGACGGCTGAGCGAGCGATGCGGCACGGACAGCGATGCCCTTGTCGGACAGGATGCTGAAGACAGCCGCCATCGACGGGGTTGCGTCAGTGACAGAAAGACGGATGCTGCCGTCCTGGATTTGCGCGGTCCGGATGAACGGTGCGGTGGCCAGGTCCTGTTCCAGTGACTGAAGGCTGCCTGGAAGTTCGGCAGGCGTAATGATGATCGTGTCGCCAGAGTACCGCTGCTTGAGTTGAGCCGGGGTGCCCTCGGCGATCACGTGCCCGCGGTCGATAATGGCCAGCCTGTCACTCAGCTGGTCAGCCTCGTCCAGGTAATGGGTCGTCAGGAACACCGTGGTGCCGCTGTCCCGGAGTTCCCTGACGTGGTTCCACAGATTGGCGCGGTTCTGCGGGTCAAGTCCCGTAGTCGGCTCATCGAGGAACAGCACCTGGGGGCGATGCAGGATCCCGAGGGCCACCTCGAGCCGGCGGCGCTGGCCGCCGGAGTAGCTGCGGACTACCCGGCCAGCGAAGGCGCCGAGATCGAAGAGCTCGATCAGCTGCTTGGCGCGGGTCGCGGCAGCCGTCGCCGTCAGGCCATAAAGCCTGGCCTGGAGAAGGAGATTCTCCAGGCCGGTCGCTGATGCATCGGCGCCGCCGAGCTGGCCGACATAGCCGATACGTCGGCGGACCTGCTGCGGGCTGCGCATCACGTCTATGCCCGCGACGAAAGCCTCGCCTGCATCGGCACGCAGCAGCGTGGTCAGGATCCGCAGCGTGGTCGTCTTTCCCGCTCCATTTGGCCCGAGAAATCCGAAAATCTTACCTTCTGTGACGGTGAGTTCAAGCCCGCTGACCGCCTCAACGGCCTGGTCCTTGATGCGGAATGACTTGCGCAGGCCATGCGCCTGAATCGCGACAGGCGGTGGCTGGGTTACTGACATTGCCATGCTCCTTCAGCTGGTGACAGGAGCGGCGGTGGCCGGCACTATCCTCGAAGTGCCGAGCCCGGGTATTGCCGGCGCAGCCGCGCTCCGGGTTCCCGCGGTCTCCGGGGTTGCCGCCCCGGAGACCGCGTTTTCTGATTCCGTTTGCTCAGTCCTCGGCGCCCTCCCCCGGCAGTTCGTCGCGCGATGGCCAGGCCAGTGAGCCATCCACCAGCTCAGCGACCGTAGTACGCACCCAGGCCAGCTCGGCCTTGCGCATGGCCTGCGCGTACTCGTCCTCGATGCCGAAGATCCGCGGGAAGTCGCCAAGGTCGGCGAGGACGGCCTGGCGGAACGCCTCGGACTTGGAAATCTCGGCCTCAAGCAAGGCCGCACGCACCCGCAGGGCGCTGATGGCACCATCACGACCGAGGGCGTAGATGAACATCAGCGGCGCCGCAAAGGCCGGGTAGTCGGCCGCGGGCTCGCTCGTCAGCTCCCGCAGCCATACCAGCAGCTCATCGCGGCCAGCTTCGGTGATGGCGTAGACGGTGCGCTCCGGTCTGCGGCCAGCCCTGTTGACCTCGACCGGCTCGATGAATCCGCGGTCGGCGAGCCGGGTCACGGTGTCGTACACCGAGGACTCCCGGATCTTGAACGCCCGATCATGACCGCGCTCGTGCATGCGTGCCCGCATCTCGTACGTATGCATCGGGCGCTCGTTCAGCAGGTTCAGCACCGAGAGCGCAATGGGCGTCCGCGGCAGCGGGCGTGCGCGGACCTGGCGCTGGCGGCCGGAGTCCGGCGGCAGCGCAGGGACGGAGGCGGGAAGTCTTTTACTCATAACCGATCACTCGGCGTCGAGTATAACGCGGCATGGCGCGAGTTGCTAGTGGTCGGGCGCCCTAGTCAGCCGGGAAGCATGCCGTATCTGGCCATCAGCGCGCGCTCGTCTTCGGCTGACGGCGGCTCGGCCCCCGACCAGAGTCGCTCCAGGTCGGTGAAATAGCCGTCCATCGCCGGAGCGTGCAGAACCAGCAGGCGGGCTACGCTAGCGGCCTGGTTGCCAAACGTGTGCGGAGCGCCGTCGGGCACTAGCACGAAATTCCCCGGCCCACGGACGTGATCCGCGCCATCCAGTACGAAGGTGACATCGCCTGCCAGCACGAAGAACGCCTCTGTGCAGGCGGCGTGCCGGTGCGGGGGCGGCATCCTGCCGCCCGGCGGCAGCGAGCGCTCCATCAGCGAGAAGCGGCCGCCGGTAGTCGCCGCCAGTGCCTTGAAGTCCATCACGCTCCCGCGCGCCTGCCTGCGCTCGCCCTCGCCCGGGCCTAGCAGCACCGCCGGCTCAGCCATGGCCTCCCCTTTCCTGCACACGCCATCGTCTCAGCAGTACTCCGGGCTGGCGGCGAATCGTGGGCGAGCTCACATTCACAGCGCGAGGCGCCAGCGGTAAAACCGGGATATGAGGTCGCGGAAATACCGGGTGGTCACGACACTCGAGCGAGGCAGTAACCGGCTGATCCGCTTCGCGCTGCGAGCAGGGATCGCGCCCCGCGCACTCGCGCTCCTTGAGACAACCGGGCGCCGTACCGGGATAGTGCGGCACACTCCAGTGGGGAATGGCCTGGCTGGCGACACCTTCTGGCTGGTTGCCGCGCACGGCAACCAGGCCGACTACGTGCGGAACCTCCAGGCCGAGCCGAGGGTGCGGGTGAAGGTCTGCGGTGTGTGGCGGGCCGGGACGGCGGCCGTCGTGCCGGGCGACGACACCGCCGCGCGCTCGCGGAAGCTGCCGTACCAGTGGGATGCCGCGATCGGGCGGATGATGGCCTCAGCGCCGCTGACCATACGCATCGACCTCGACCGATAACGGCAGGTTGAGCGCTGCTACCAGCGCGTCTTCCGCGCTCGCCTGAGAGTACGAGGTGATGTCGGCCGCCGGGCCAGCCCAGAACATTCCCATCTGGTGGGACTTGACGGTGTCGTTGTCCTCGATCGCGCGCGCCTGCTTCCGGAAGAACCGGTTGAACTGGCTGGTCTTCGCAGTAACAGCCAGCATCTTCAGGTCCCGCACGAAGATTCCCTTGAACGACTGCGCGACCCCGCCCGCCTTGGTGCCGCATTGTGTTCCCGTGCAGGGCTCCTCCAGCACGCCGCGGACGGACAGATGGCGGATAGCCGCGGTTGCGATGCGCTTCGCCTCGGTGAGCAGCCCCCGGTCCTTAGTCGCCGTATACAGCTGTGCCAGGCCAGCCAGGATCACGCCCTGGTTATAGGTCCAGGTGGGCTGCTTATTGTTCGTGCAGCCGTCGTCGAGGCCATCGTTAACCAGGTCGCTGCTGTTGATCATGCCGCTGTGCTTGAACCAGTCCCACTCGGCCTTGGCCCAGCTCAGGTACTTCGTATCTCCCGGAATCGCGTTATGCAGCCAAGCAGTCAGCTCGAGGAAAAGCTCGTTGGAGATCGCATTCTTGTATGTCCGCGGCTTCCGCAACCACCAGATCCCGCCGCCGCAGGTGCTGTCCCAGTCCTCATGCACGTAATTGGCGTCGGTCTCAGCCATTGACAAGTACTGCTTGGACCCGGTGATGTCGTAAGCCTGCAGCCACGCCAGACCCCACCAGCTTGTGTCGTCGTTGGCCTGGTTCTCGAACTTGCGCGACTTGTTGGCGTTGAACGCATCCGCGATGGCGGAGCTGTACGTCGTGTCGCCCGTTGTCTGCTGGTAGGTCTCCAGGGTGGACAACGCAATCGCGCCTTGCCACCAGGTCTTGCCGATCACTCCGGTCTTCGGGCTGAGCGACAAGAACAGCTCTGCCATCCCGGCCTTCTGCGGGCTCATAGCCGTGGCGGAACTGACGTCACCGCTGACTGCTGACGGAGTGATCAGCATTGCCGCGACCGCGATCAAGGATGCAACGATGCCTGATCTCAGCTGGAGGGCTGACCCGCTCACTTCCCCCCAGTTCGTCTGTCCTGTTGCTACGCAGGAGCCGGCAGTATGATCCTTTGAGCCGGCTGGACAGACCGGACTAACTCGGGCTGTAGGGCCTAACTGGGTGCCTAGTCCCAAGTCTCCGGAAAAATATCGTCAAGGCTAGTAAAAGTCAACTGTCGGGATTACGAGGTCTGCGGCAGTCCCCTGTGCCGCGCGAGACGGCGTCGCGGCCATGACGTGACAAGATGATCACGTGAATCTTGCGCCGGTATATCCGATCCGCTCCGAGCGCCTCTTGCTGCGCCCGCTAGCAGTCGCTGACGCTGATGCGCTCGTCGCTTACCGGTCGGTTCCCGAAGTGTGCCGGTATGTCCCGTTCGATCCGATGGACTCCAGCACGGTTCTCGCGCGCATTGAAGGCTCGTGGTCGCAGCGGACCCTTGAGCGGGAAGGGGAGGCGCTCATACTCGGCGCCGATGTCGACACCCGCAATACCGCCTCTGCGCGACTGGTGACCCGCGTGGGTATGCGGCAGGAAGCGCACCTGGTCGAAAACGAACGGTTCAAGGGCGAATGGACCGACGAACTCGACTTCGGCCTCCTCGCGAGCGAGTGGCCGTCGCGGCGCCTGCCCGGCTGCCCGGCCTGCGAAGCAGTGCGGTAGCAATAAGGGCATCGCAGGTTGCACGCGTTTGTCACATGCAGCCAAGCAGTGCGTTACCCGCCCGCCGCTTGTCGGCCCCGTAGCCGACGAGCTGGTCAGGATCTGATCTCCTCAAGAGGAGGGTGGTCCAGACTGGGGCCTGCTGGCAACTCGAGGCCGGGTGACAAGTCCGGGCTCACGTCGCCCAGACCTCTCATCTCTAGACCGTCAGGTTGATCATGCGACACGGCTTGCAGTAGTTCGGTGGGCGGAACTAGCCAAACGCCGTTCTCGGCGTGCTTCCGATATAGCCTCAAGATCCTGACGCGCTCAACGAGAAGCGCGACACGCGCTTGCTCGTGGTCCCTGACTGCCTCTTCTTGGTCAGCACGAAGGTCCGCCGCGCGTTTATCCGCCTTCCAGTCGCGTATGAGGCGGAGGAGGCGTACGACGCCATATATCACTAGGCCGCAAGCTCCTAACGAAACCTCTAGCATCAACTCCGCCTCCTTTCATGTCGCTCTTGACGCGGATTTCCTAAGTGCTAGTTCGAATAGGAGTCTCGGATTTCAGTAATGAGCTTCATCGAGTCCCTGACGCTCAATGCCGACTCGCGCAGGTATTCGATCGCCTCGCGGTAGCAGGCGACATCTGCGGGCCGCTCCAGGATCTGGTTCGTTACCAGGCCCTCGACGTGCACGACCGGCGACAGTCTGGTGTTGCTGCCGAACTCCAGCAGCTCGAAATTGCTGTCCGCGCTCGCATGCTCGCCTGCGCTGAACGGAATCACCTGAATAGAGCCGCGGTCCAGAGCCGCCCACCCCAAGATCTTGTCCAGCTGGCCTCTCATAACTTCAAACCCGCCGACTGGCCGGTGAAAGACCGCCTCATCGGCCAGCGCACGATACCGCGGTGGGCTCGTGGCATCGAGCCGTCTCTGGCGCTGCAGCCTAGCCTCAACCCGGTCACTCAGCACCCGGCTATCAATCCTTCGGGCAATGCCGCGGATAACAGCCCGCGCGTAATCAGCGGTCTGCAGGAGCGGCGGCACGTAATACATGCTGTACGAAGTGATAGCGACCGCTTCCTGCTCCAAACCGATGAATGGATGGATGTCAGAGCCAAGGTTGTCGAAGTGCGACCACCAGCCGGGCTCGCGAGCCTCGCGCGCCAGATCCATCAGCGGAGCGGGTTCCGCGACGCCGTAGACGCGACACAGGTCCCTGACGTCACGCAGGCTTGCTCGCCGGGCACCGGTCTCGATGCGGCTGATTTTGGTTGCCGAGCACAGCAACTCGGCACCGACCTGCTCCACGGTGAGCCCGAGAGCGGTGCGTAGCTCACGTAGCCGCATGCCGAGTTGGCGCTGCCGCACTGTCGGGTTGGCGTCATCGGCAGGTCTGGGCTGGACACGGCCCGGCCGGGCCACAAATGCCCTTTCCTCATTCTCATTGGGACTTGGCACGCGAGGAAGATACATCGAACCGATCCGCCCTGTGACGATCACCGATTTATCGAGTAGAGCCGTGGCAGCTGCCGCTGACCTGGCCAATCGCCGAGAGGCACGGGCGAGGCACGACGCCAGGCGAGACGGGCCTCAGCCACGCCAGGCGCACCGCGCTGCCCATGGCTCGATGGCAAACGCCATTGGCAAATGCTATTGGCAAATGCCATCCAAGTGAAGCGTTCTCCATCCATTTCGAGTGTTCAGACCGCAACGAAAGAAGGCCCCGCCCGACTGGGCAGGGCCTCCTACGTGTGCCGGGTTAGAGCACGATTTGGCGGGTGGCCGGCGCGCTCATCGAAGCTTCCCCTGCAGATAGGTAACCGCATCATCAATCAGACCGGGCACGTCGCTGTACCCCTCGAAGCAATGATCTGCACCCGGCACGATCTGGCAGGCGGACTCGACGCCAGCCGCCATGAGCGCCTCATGAAAACGCTCGCTGTGCACGGCGGGCAGCGCCTGATCGCGATCACCGTGGACTAGCAGGCACGGCGGCGATGAATCGGTGATGTGCGTAATCGGGCTGGCGTCCGCCATGAGCGCCGGGAGATCGACCGCGCGGCGGTCGAACAGCCGCGGCCTCGTGGTCCCGTCGAACGCCCCCGGCGGAAGCAGCCGGAGGTCGGTCAGCGGGTACCACGCCACGACCGCGGAAATGCCCGGGTCAGTCAGTCCGGCCATCAGAGCCAGATGTCCTCCTGCAGACTCACCCCAGGTGCCGATCCGGGCAGCATCGAGGCCGTACTCCCCTGCGCTGGCGCGGACGAAGCTGATCGCGCCGACGATGTCGTCGCGCTGCGCCGGCCAGCGAGCCTCTCTGAGAAGACGGTAGTCAACGGTTGCGCAGGCCAGCCCTGCCTTGTTGAGAGCGCTGAACACGGAATTCGGCTCGAGAGTTGGCGGCAGGTACCTGCGGTCTCCGAAGGCAAAGCCGCCACCGTGGATCCAGACCACGACGGGCACGCCACCCGTGCCAGTGACATCGTCCGGGACATGCAGGTCAAGTAGAAGCGGCCGGAAACCTGGGATCTCGGCATAGGTAAGGCCTGCATAGATCACAGAATGCATGGTAACGGCGGTCCCCTGAAATCGCGGCAGTTCGCCATGTAGCGGTTGCGGCACTGCTCCTAGGGCCGGCTGAACTCGAGTCCCGCGAAGTTACCGGACTTCCGCCAGGCATCGATGTAACGGAAGTAGGCGGGCGCACCCTGCTGGTATCCGGACAGGAGCGAGTGCGGGCTCGGCCCCTGGCCCTCGTTGTTGTAGTAGCCAGGAGTGCAGTTGGACAGGAACGAGGTCATCACCGGGTTGGGTGCCAGCTGTTCCATCCAGGCGTCTTCGGCCGCTCTGCTGACCTCGACAACATCGAATCCAGCCTCGGCCATGTGGGACACGATCGCGCCCAGTGTCTTCGCGGTGTCGACGAGATTGTGCGGGACATTTGCTACGAAGTTGCCTCCTTGACCCAGCTGAACCAGGAAGGCATTCGGGAATCCGTATGTGTGGATGCCGTGCAGGCTGCGCATCCCAGCCGACCAGTAGTCCGACAGCCTCACACCGTCGCGGCCGGTCAGATCGAAGCCGTAGCGCCTGGTTGCCGCTGTACCGACCTCGAACCCCGAGGCGTAGATGATGCAGTCGACTGGGTACTCGACGCCGGCCACAACTACACCAGTTGGCGTGATCCGATCAACGCCCTTGCCGTCGGTGTCCACAAGGTGAACCGACGGCAGGTTGTAGGCAGCGAGGTACTCATCATGGAAGCACGGGCGCTTGCACAGCTGGCGATACCAGGCCTTGAGCCGCTCGGCCGTCGCCGGGTCAGCAACAATCGCGTCGACGCGCGCCCGGATCTCGCTCATCTTCTCGTGGTCTGCGTTCTCGAAGTCGGCCAGCAGGTCCTGGAAGCTTGCCGGAGTCGAGCGCGGGGCCGACATCTTCCCCCGGATCCGCTTGGCCAGATCGGTCCACCCGTCGTTGACCAGATCATCGGCGGGTGTCTCGCCCGCGGACATGTTGGCGACGAAGTTATCAAGCCAGCTCTGCTGCCAGCCCGGCGTGGCCGTCGCGGCGAACCAGTCCTGGTCCATGGGCCGGTTCCCGCGCACGTCGACCGACGAAGGCGTCCGCTGGAAGACGAATAGTTCCTGGCAGGCAACCGCAAGATGCGGGACGCACTGGACAGCTGTCGCGCCGGTGCCGATGATCGCAACCCGCTTGTCGGCGAGGCGATCCATCGGAGCGCCCGCCGGGTCGCCCCCGGTGTAGGCGTAATCCCACCGGCTGGTGTGGAAGGCGTGGCCGCCGAAGCTGTCGATGCCAGGGATCCCCGGCAGCTTCGCGACATGCAGCGGCCCGGTGCCGATCCCCACGAACTGAGCCGTGAATTCGTCCTCCCGGTTGGTCCGCACGATCCACCGGCGACGCGCGGGATCCCATTCCAAGTCGGTTACCTCAGTGTGGAACAGGGCGTTGTCGTGAAGTCCGTACTGCTTGCTGATCCGCTCGCAGTGCTCGAGAATCTCGGGCGCGTGCGCATACAGCTCGGTCGGCATGTGCCCGGTTTCCTCGAGGAGCGGCATGTAGATCATGGCCGCCGTGTCGCATTGCGCGCCCGGGTAACGGTTCCAGTACCACGTGCCGCCGAAACCGCCGCCCTTCTCGACGATCCGCACGTCGTTGATGCCGGCTTCCTTGAGCCTGGCGCCGGTGACGAGGCCGGCGAATCCGCCGCCCACAAATGCCACCGTCACGTGGTCGTGCTTCGCATCCCGGTCAACTCGCTCGGTGTACGGATCTTCGAGAAGGTGGCTGAACCGCCCAGATAGCTGGAAGTACTGATCGTTGCCGTCGGGCCGGAGCCGCTTGGCCCGCTCTCGGGCGTATCGCGCCCTGAGAGCATCGTGATCGATCGAGGACATGCGGACGCCTCCCGTTCGCGGGCGACCTCACGCGCCAGTTCGGCTGACATTGCGGCGCCCGACCACCGCTGCATGGTTCATCAAGGTGATTTACCCGGCAATACGGCAAGTGATTCACAGGGCGGCCTGGGTCGTCAAGTGTCACACCATGCGGGAGTCGGCGTGAAATAACGGATGGCCCGGTGGCCACACCTGGCGCGTGTTAGCCTGCACTGGCTACGGTGCGGGCCGCCAGCCGGGGCCAGCGACGGCATCGCATCTTTGGTCTGTTTGGGCAGCCGGCGGGAACGGGTGAGGAGCTTGTGGCTCGACTTCAGCGAGGCTGGCACACGGGAAGCACATCGGCCGCGGCACGCCGCTAGCCGGGTCCGGCCACGAAACGCGGAGCAGGGTCGGCCACGTGCGGCCAACCGGGAGTCGGCGCTGAGCCACGACCGGCGCGCCTCCGCTGTCGCAATCCTGGCCACCGCGGCGGACGAGCGCCTCGCCTATTCGAAGCCAGGACAGCCGGAAGCCGCCACAGTGCCGATGGCCCTTCCCTGGCTGGGCGTTTGACTGAAAGCTTAGGCGCCAGTCGCTTCCCTGAAGCTGGCGATGACGCTGGCGGGAATGCGGCCGCGGTCGCTGACCTTGATGCCCTGGCTGCGGGCCCAGGCGCGCACTTCTGCAGAGTTCGGGGCGCCACCCGCGGCCCGGCGGCCGCGGACCGATCGCCGGCCAGTGACCCTGCGGCCTGCCTGTATATATTTCTCCAGCGCTTCGCTCAGTGCCTTTGCGTGAGCAGCGTTCAGGTCGATCTCGTAATCGGCGCCGTCCACTCCGAAGCGGATCGTCGCATCTGCCGCGCTTCCGTCGAGATCATCGACGAAGAGAGTCTGTACACGCTGAGCCATGAGTGCTCCGTTCTCGGGGAGAGAATTAGCTTAGCCGGTTGCTCCGAGACCAAACTCGCGGGGTCAGGCCGGAAAGCTTAGCTGTATCGGGTTATCGCTGTCAGCCAAAATACCGCACTTTTTGGCCGACCGCGATTTGACAAAGCAAACAGCAATTCCGGAGCGCGCAGGACCGGGGGCCGGCCAAGGCCTGCAGCCGGCTGCAGGGCGGGTTCTGGCTGCTCGCAGGCCTACAGGCACTATTGCCGACAGCGCGCGATGGCACCGAGTGCTCTACGCGAACAGCTGCGTTATTGGCCCGGCATGTCGGGCCAGGACCAGTTGCACCTGTCAATGAAGGGCTATCTGCAGTCGCACAGATAACACCGGCGTCATAAGGTCCGCCGCCGCGGCCTGCGATGAAATTGCTGGGACGACTAGAGCCTGCTGGCATTCCTGCTAACCCGATATCGCCGACACAGCAGCATAGCCGCCCAAGGCAAGCAGGATGAGCCCGGTAACCCGGTTGATCCAGG
>Ga0335073_10007254_pt1 | contig 15542 bp, 20 predicted proteins | sample Lox_Sample_22_FD_207093 | JGI IMG/M metagenome (GOLD analysis project Ga0335073, IMG submission 207093) | Soil microbial communities from Loxahatchee National Wildlife Refuge, Florida, United States - Lox_Sample_2.2 | ecosystem: Environmental > Terrestrial > Soil > Wetlands | place: USA... | reverse complement strand
CTCGGGCGCAAGCTCGCGGGGCTCGGGTGAGGCAGGCCGGGCATCGGACACCTCGAGCAGTTCGACCGCGATCGGCTTTCCCCTCCGCAGTCCCGAGGGCGCAAACCGGCCCGGCGACCGTACTTTCTAAAATGAAGTGAATGCTCCTCTCCGTCCTGGATCAGTCGCCGATCTCCGAGGGGTCGACCGGCGTCGACGCGCTGCACAACACGATCGACCTGGCCCGGCTCGCCGACGAGCTCGGCTACCACCGCTACTGGGTGGCCGAGCATCACGGCGGACCGATGCTGGCCGGACCCAGCCCCGAGGCGCTGATCGGCCCGATCGCCTCGGCCACGGGCGGGATCCGGGTCGGGAGCGGTGGCGTGATGCTGCCTCACTACAGCCCGCTCAAGGTGGCCGAGACGTTCACGGTGCTCGCCGCGCTGTTCCCTGGCCGGATCGACCTCGGGATCGGTCGGGCAGCCGGCACCGACCCGCTCACCACGTTCGCGCTTCAGCGCGATCGGCGCCAGGCGTCTCCGGACGACTTCCCGCAACAGCTGGCCGAGCTGCTCGCGTACTTCGACGACTCGCTGCCCACCGATCACCCGTTCCACCGCCTGGCGGCCACCCTGCCCGGGCGCCCGGAGCTTCCGGCGCCCTGGCTGCTCGGCTCCTCGCCGCAGAGCGCGATCTGGGCCGCCCAGCTCGGGCTCCCGTACGCGTTCGCCGACTTCATCAACGCTGAGGGATCGGACATCGCCAGGCACTACCGCGACTCGTTCGAGCCCAGTCGCGACCTCCAGGCGCCGCGGACCGCGGTGGCGGTGTGGGCACTCGCCGCCCCGACCGAGGACGAGGCCGTGTTCCTGTCGACCAGCAGCCGCATGGCGTTCACGCTGTTGCGCCGGAACCAGCTGATTCCGGTGCCGTCTCCAGAGTCGGCCGTCGAGTTCTTCAAGCGCGAAGGAAAGCCCGTGAATGGAACTAGACCCGGACGGCGCTCGATCCTTGGATCGCCCGAGAAGGTGCGGGCCGATATCGAGACCGTCGCGTCCGAGTACGGCGCGGAGGAGGTGATCGTGGTCACGATCACCCACGACCACCAGGCCCGCCGGCGCTCCTACGAGCTGATCGCCGAGGCGTTCGGCCTCGAGCCTCGTGAGGTCAAGCCGGCGACTGAAGCGCTCGCGTCGCCGCGCTGACCAGCTGCTGGGCCAATGCGTCGCCGACATCCCCGAGCGGGATGAACCGCGGCACGTCGAGATTCGCGGCCAGGTCGAGTGCAATCCGGCTGCTCTGGGCGGCGTCGACCCGCCAGGTCACGTCGAAGCGCTCCCTGTCGGAGGACTCGTGCGGGATCCGCCTCAATTCGATCCTGCCCGCCGGATCGACCTTGACGTGGAACACCAGGTTGAAATCGCGCGTGAGCGGGCCGCGCTCGACATGGAGCTTGGCTCGGGCCTGGGTGGGATGACCGGCCGGGTCGCGCTCGAGCACCGCGGCCTCCTTGACGATGTCCGGGGCCCACGTCGGGTAGCCGTCGATCGCCTCGAGCAGCGCCATGCAGTCGGCGGGCGACGCCGCGGTGTTGCCGGATCCGCGCCCGGTCAGCTCCTTCACGTGATCGACCTCACTGCACGCCAGAGACTAATCGGATTGTCGGCGCCTTAGTCGGCGACGGCGGCGGTCTCGAGCGAGCGACCCGTGGCGCGGATGCCGAACAGGATCAGCCCACCGGCGACCACGCCGCTGATGGCCATGACCAGGAACGCGGCCGAGAAGCCCCAGGCCGAGTACGCGAGGTCAAGCACGATCAGCGGCGCCAGCGCGCCGCCGATGTGCCCGAGGCCGTCGCTCAGCGCCACACCCGTGGCCCGTGCGCTGGTGGGGAAGTGCTCGGCGGTGTAGGTGTACATCACCGGGACCAGCAGGCCGATCGTCGCCGACGCGATGAAGCCGAACACGATGATGATGGCCGGCGAGACGAAGTAACCGATCACGAACAGCGAGATCGCCCACGCCAGCGCCACGAGCGCGATCGAGTACTTACGCTCGAACCGGTCGCTGAAGCGGGTGGTGGCGTACGCGCCAATCAGGAAGCCAATGCCCGACACGACCAGGTACGAGGTGCTGTCGGCCAGGCTGTAGCCCTTATTGGTGAACAGCGTCGGCGCCAGCGTCAGCCAGCCGTAGTTGCCGACGTAGTAGAAGAACCAGATACCCACGAACAGCGCGACGCGCCCGGCCATCGGGCGGCGCAGCAGCGCCTTGACAGGTACGCGCTCGGCCGGCGCCTCGTCGGGAACCGGTTCGGGCTCGGGCAGCCGATCTGAATCGATGTTCTGTAGCGCGGTCTGCTCGGCCGTCTCGACCACCTCGCGTGCCTCGTCGGTGCGTCCCTGCGAGACCAGCCAGCGCGGCGAGGGCGGTATGTCGCGCCGCAGGAACAGGATCGTCAGGCCGCCCAGCGCACCGATCAAGAACAGGATTCGCCACCCGGAGGCGAAGGTCGGGACCAGCGCGCGGGCGACGAACGGCACCACCGCAAATCCGGCGTAGGCCCAGGTCGTGGCCCAACTGGTGTAACGGCCTCGCAGCCGCGCCGGAGAGAGCTCACCGATGTACGTGGTCACCGCGGCGATCTCAGCGCCGATCCCGAGGCCAGCAATAAACCGGAAGATGATCAGCTCGGTGACATTGGTGCTGAACGCGGCCAGGATCGTGCCGATTGAGAACACCGCTACCGACAGCCCCAGGCTGAGCCGCCGTCCCCACTTGTCAGCAATCGTCGAGTCGGCGAACGAGCCGATGATGTACCCGATCAGGCTGCTGGTGACCGACAGCGTGACGGTCGACTTGGAGACGTGGAATTGCGTCGCAATGACCGGCGCCGCGAACGAGATCGTGACGATGTCGAAGAAGGCGAAGAAGTAGCCCGCACCGACGATCCATAGAAGCTTTCGCTCATATGGCCAGACCGGAATCCGGTCGAGCCGGGCGGTGACGCTGGCCTTCCCGCGGCGACCCTCCGCAGTTGAGGTTCCGGGCTTTGCTCCGGTCCTGCGCGGCGCTACCTGTGACATTTAGTTCTACCTCCCTTCCCCGAACGCCTACCCCCGACCGGCGCACCAAAACCCCGAAGAGCAAGCCCACGGACGCGGCTGCAGCAGGATCGTGGAGTCAGGACGCGTGCACGCGGACCGTGCTGCCGGCTACGCCGGTCCGGACTTCGACCAGATCGCACAGCTGGTTGACCATCCACAGTCCGAGGCCGCCCACGCCCGGAAGCCCGCGCTTGCGGCCGGCCAGCGCATCACCGATGCGACCCCCGTCCTCGACCTGGCAGACCAGCTTGCCGGCCTCGCTCCAGACGCGCAGGATCCCGCCCGAGCCGGCGTGCCTGATCGTGTTGGTGGTCAGTTCGTTGACCGCGAGCACCAACTCGGCGACGCGCTCGCGGCGCAGCCCCGCGACCGCCGCCTGCTTGGCCACCAGCGTGCGCAGCCGACCCAGGTCGTCGGCCTCGAAGGCAACCGCCACGGAGTCGAGCGGAGGATCGGAGAGCGGCATCTCGCAGGCCGCTGGGGGCACCGGGCCCCCATACGCCGCGCTGGCTTCCGGGCGGCCGCCGCGGACCACGCCCGGGTGGGTCCGCTCGGCGTCGGTCAGCACGCGGTCCTCGAGCCCGATCGCGTCATACGCGCACAGCACCCGGACGTCACGGCCCGGCCACGCGAGATTGATCAGCGCCTCGTGTCGCGTGGCCTCGCGGATCTCCTCGGGCGAGCGGCCGGGCCAGATCGACTCACCGACGACGTGCCACTGCCCGGAGCGGCGCTCGACCATCGCCTGCACGGCGGGGATGATCCGGCCCGGGTTACGTCCGAGCTCGGCCATGTCGAGCAGCTCGACCCCGGCGCTGCGCTCTTCGCCGAGCTGGTCGCGGAGCAACTCCAGCTTCGGAGCCGGGACCGCGATCGCCACCGGCTCGCCGGCGTCGAGAGCGGGACGGATAAAGCTCCAGATGCCGTCGAGGTACTCGCCCGGGCCCCGGTAGAACAGGGCTTGATGTGTCTCCGCCGGAGCCACCCGCCCCTAGTATCCCCCGGCGGTCGGGCTCCTACACCTGGCAACGACCCGGCTGGCTCAGCGAGCCCGGGTCATCCATCCGGTGATGTCTCCCCCGCGGTGAGGAGCTCTTCGGGCGCGTCGACCACCGTCAGTAGATCCCGTACTCCGGTCAGCGTCAGCACTCGCTCAACCTGGTCGGCACCACGCACGAGCGCAAATCGCCGGCCGGTCTCCTTCGCGCGCTGGTGCGCGGAAAGGAGGACCCGCAGCCCGGTCGAGTCCATGAACTCGATCATCCTCAGATCGAGAATCACGAGCTCGGCGCCGGCGCGGAACGCTTCGCCCAGGCGCTCCTCGAGCTCTGGGCTGGTGCGCAGGTCCAGCTCGCCGCTGACCGTGAGGATTGCGGCGTCGCCCTGCCGGCGCTCTTCTACGCTGAAATCGGTGTTCACGACTGCTTCGCCTTCCCGCCGATCGCCCGCCAAACCTAATCCAAAGGAAAACGTAGCACTGCCGCGAGCGCGGGCACTCAACCGGGACCTTGCCATTCGGTGCCCATGATCCTCTGACCGCTCTTCTGGGTCAGCGCGAGGTGCAGCGCCGGCGCGACCACGATCTCGGGTGAGAGCAGCTTGAGCTGCGGCGGCGCACCCTCGGGGACCATTCCGGTGGCGGTTGCGCCGCCGGGCGCCAGCAGGTTGATGTGGACGCCACTCCCCTCGAGCTCCTGGGCCCAGACCTGTGTCATGGCCTCGAGCGCCGCCTTCGACGGGCCGTAGGGCGAGAACCCGCGCCGGACCATCGTCTCGCGGTTGATCGTGACGTTGATGATGCTGCCGCTGCCCGCGGCCAGCATGTGGGGCACGACGGCGCGGGACATCAGAAACACCCCGACGGTGTTGGTCTCCATGACCAGCCGCCACGCCTCCGGGTCCGCCTCCCAGAACGGCGCCGGGTCGGTCATGAAGCGCTCGTTGACGAACAGCATCCCGCGCGCCGCGTTGTTGACCAGCACGTCGATCCGCCCGTTGATCGCGAGCGCGGCCTCAAGCAGGCGATCGATGTCAGCCTGGGTGGTCACGTCGGCCCTGACGGCCTGGACGCTTCCGGGCAGGGTCTCGGCGGCGCCGGCAGCGTCCTCGGCCTCAGCGAGATTGCGCGCCACACCGATGACGACGTCCGCGCCTGCGGCGGCATAGCCCAGCGCGATCGCGCGCCCGATTCCCCGCCCGCCGCCGGTCACGATCGCCACCCGCCCGCGCAGGTCGAAGCTGAGCTCCCGGGCGGGCGTGTCGGTCACCTCAGTTACAGAGTACGCAACGCCCGGTCGCGCACGAGCACCGCGGCAGGGCGGCTGCGCCGGCGTCCGGATCCCACTGGCGCAGCCATTCACGCGCCGCGCGATTGGTGCGATCCACCGGGCCACCGGGCCAGCACGCCTCGATGAAGAGCGCAGCGAGCCGCCGCGCGGTGGCTACGTTGCCGGGCGCGACCGCGTCGATGTGCCGACGCAGCTCCTCGTGATCCATCATGACCGGTCCACATCGCGCAGATACCCATTTTTGGGCCTGTATCAACTGCTACGTGCGGCACGTGCCTTGTTTGCACGCTCGTATGCCATCCGGAACAGCTCGACCGCGCTTTTGGCTTCCTCGGGCGATCGGATCGACACCGTTATCCAGCCCGAGTCGGGGAGGACGTGGTGCGGGCGGGCCCGTCCCTCAGCGATCAGCTCATCGCGCACGCGACGAGGGAAGGGCAGGTCGGCGATCCGGTCGCCGTGCAGGTGGCCGAGCTCGCGGCGGCCCAGGCGGAACTCGACGCCGCCGAAGCGGTGCGGCGCGGCCTCCACGCCGGGCCACGAGCGGACCGTGGCTGCGATTTGCTCTCCGGTTGACTGGCTTATCTCTTTGGTTGACTGGCTCATGACCCCCAGACTAAGCCTGTCGCCACCGCCTCACCAGACGCAATTGGTCCTAGGACCTATGGTCCCACTGGTCGGATGGCCGAGCGCGAGAACTTCGATGTGGTGATCGTCGGCGGCGGGCACAACGCCCTCGTCGCCGCGACCATCCTGGCGCGCGCCGGTCAGTCGGTGCTCGTGCTCGAGCGTCGCGACGAGCTCGGCGGCGCGGCCGTGTCAGCCTCGCCGTTCCCGGGCGTGGACGCCCGGCTCTCGCGCTACTCCTACTTGGTCAGCCTGTTCCCGCCGGAGCTGGCGCGGAGCCTGGGCATTTCGGTCGAGATGCGCCGCCGTCGGATCGCCGCCTACCCGCCCATCGACCACGATCCGGCGTGGGGGAGCTGGATCGCCCGGGTGGCCGAACGCGCCTTCCCCACGCTGACCGAGCCGCTTCGCTCCCGCGCGGAGATGCGGCGGCTGATCGACGACGACCGCATCTGGGATGCGTTGTTCGAAACGCCTCTGGCGGAGACGCTCGAGCGAACCTTCGCGTCCGACCTCACCCGCGGGACGGTCCTGACTGACGGACTGATCGGAACGTTCGCGCCGGCCTGCTGCGACAGAACCGCTGCTTCCTCTACCACGTGGTCGGTGGCCCCTGGAACGTCCCCGTCGGTGGCATGGGCGCACTCTCGAGCGCGCTGTCCGACGCCGCGCGCGCAGCCGGCGCCCGGACCGTGACGCAGACCGAGGTGGTAGCCATCGTCACCGACGAGCGGAGCGCCGAGGTCATCTGCGCGGACGGACGGCGCTACGGCGCCCGGCACGTCGTGGCCGGCGTCGCGCCGTGCGTCCTGAGCGGGCTCCTCGGCGAACCGATGCCGGACGAGCGGCCCGAGGGCTCCCAGCTCAAGATCAACATGCTGCTGAAGCGATTGCCCCGCCTGCCGGACGCGAGCGTCAACTCGCAGGACGCGTTTACCGGCACCTTCCACGTCAACGAGGGCTACGAGCAGCTCGCGCAGGCCTATCGGGAGGCGAGCGCGGGTGAGCTGCCGTCCGTCCCGCCCTGCGAGGTCTACTGCCACTCGTTGACGGACCCGAGCATCCTGTCCGCCGAGCTGCACGCGCAGGGCGTGCAGACGATGACGCTCTTCGGTCTGCACATGCCGGCGCGACTGTTCTCCGATCCCGCCGCCAAGGACCGTGCCGTCGCCACCACGCTCCGCTCGCTTAACTCGGTTCTGGCCGAGCCGATCGAGGAGTGCCTCATCGGGCTCGAGGCGCTCACGCCGCCCGAGCTCGAGGCCGAGCTCGCGATGCCGGGCGGTCACATCTTTCACCGGGACCTGGCCTGGCCGTTCGCCGAGACCGAGGAGGAGGTCGGCCGCTGGGGCGTCGAGACCGCGCACGCCAACGTGTGGGTGTGCGGCGCCGGGGCCCGGCGCGGGGGCGGAGTCAGCGGCATCCCGGGGCACAACGCGGCGCGCGCCGTGCTCGCGGCGCTGTCAGCCTGATCGGTCCCAGAGCGTCGGTCAGAACACGATCACGGCTCGGCCGCGCAGACCACCGGCGTCCATCAGCCGGTGGGCCTCGGCAGCCTGCTCCGGCGCAAGCTCGCGGGCGACGCGCAGCTCCAACCGCCCCTCGGAGGCGAGCAGGCGAAGCTCATCCAGCCAGTCGGTCCGCTCGAGCACCTGGGCCACCATGACCGGATGCACCCGGATCCCGCGCTCCTCGACCGCGTTGCCATCCCAGCCGCGCACGAACACGATTTGCCCGCCGTCGCGAACCGCCGGGAACGCGTCGCGATAGAGCAGCGCCGTGTCATACACCCCATCGACGCCGTCCGGCGCCACCGCGCGGATGGCCTCGCCGAAGCTGTCGCTGCGCGGCACGACCACATCGGCCCCGAAGCCCTTGACCAACTCCTCGTCCTCGGGCTTGGCGTCGGCGATGACTCGAAGCCCCCGCACGTTGGCAATCGAAATAACGTATCCGCCGAGCAGCCCCGCCCCGCCGGAGACCGCAAGCGTTTCTCCCTCGCTCAGCCCCAGCAGGTCGAGGCCGCGCAGCGCGGTCAGTCCGTTCATTGGCAGCGTCGCGGCCTGAGGCAGGGTGGCTCCATCCGGAGTCGCCACGACCGAGGCCGCCGGGACCACCAGCAGCTCCTGCTGCGCACCGCCCTCGGGCCGGCGTGGGCTGACCGCCGCCATGACCTCCTGGCCGACCTCGAGCCTGTCGACCCCCGGCCCAAGCGAGTCGACCACGCCGGCCGCGTCCATCCCGGGAATCCATGGCGCTGGGAGGTCCGACCCGCCCCCGCGCTGGCGCAGGCCGATGTCGGTCGGGTTGACTGCCGCGGCCTTAACCGCGATCCGAACCTCGCCCTCCGCCGGCTCGCGAGCGGGACGGTCGGCGACCTCGAGGACGTCGACGTCCCCCGGCTTGGTGATGACAACGGCGCGCAAGGGTCAAACCTCCTTGGTTTTTATGGGCTGTGCGTCGATGACGATCAGCGACGCGTGCGTCTCCCCATCGGGGCTCACGATCCACCGGCAGGTTCCGTTCCGGAGCACGACCTTCTCCCCCGGCTGGGCCGGCGCGCGGTATTCGATCTCGACGTCGATCGACGGCGGGTCGCCGCCGTCGACCAGCTCCTCCTCGAGTGGCACGAAGTACGCCGCGTTGTTGATGTGGCCGGCGAGATCGCACTCGGTGCCGCGAAAGCGCCACGGGATGCGGTCCTGCGCGGCCTCGGGGCCGGGATGATGAAGCCTCGCGGTGACCTTCCGCCCGCGCGCCGACTCACCCCACATGGCGAGCTCATCTCCGCGTAGCGGGGTCGGCCGGCCGCTGACGGGATCCAGATGGACCCACAGCGAGACGACCTCCACCTGGGCGGGGTCCCCATCAACGGCGATGCTGGTTCGCCGCTCGGCCCACATGCGGCCCAGGCCGCTACAGAACGTCGCCAACTTAAGCGACTGCCCGAAGCGCGGGAAGCGCTGCACCCGCATCCGCGTGCGGCGCACCACCCATTGTGCGGTCTCGGACAGCCCCGCCTCGACCGCATCGGCGAAGGCGATGTCCTGCGCGAACCGCGCCAGCGAGTCGAGGCGGACCCGACCGCTCGGGGCGCAGTCGGCCAGGCCCGGGCGCGCGGACTCGGTGAACACGCGGCCGCACCCGGGCGGCCCAACCAGCTCGGCGTGCTTGACCGTCTCCACGATCATCAGCCTACGATCTCGCGCCGCGCGGCCGCTTGGTGGACCTAAGCGAACAACCGCGGGTCGGCGGTCGTGATCCCGTGCACCCCGAGCTCGCGGAACCGGCCGATGGCTGAGCGCTCGTTGATCGTCCACGCGTAGAGCCGCCCTCCGCGCTCGCTCACCTCGTCGAGGAGCGCGGGGTCGATCAGCCGGTACTGCGCCATCACGGCATCCCAGCGGCCGGCGTGGACGCCCGCCACCGCCGCCGAGCGCCAATCGCGCCAGCGCCGGCTGAGCCGAGCGAGACGACCGCCGATCGAGATGCCGACGCGAGCCCGCGGCTCGAGCGCCCGTACCCGGTCGACCACGTCCGGGACCTGCGAGGAGATCAGCGTCCGCTCGAGCAGTCCGGCGTGGCGGAGGCGATCCAGCAGCGCCGGCTCACACCCGACGTGCTTGACATCGACATTGAGCTCGAGGCCGGCGAACCGCCGGCTCGCGAGATGCCCGAGCGCCTCGGCCAGGCCCACGTTGCCGCCCCGCCGGGCATGGAAGATCGTGTGAGCGAGCACGAGCTCGCCGTCCCACGCCCGGACGTCGAACTCGACCATGTCCACGCCGACATCCCGGGCGGCGTCGAACGATGCCAGTGTGTTCGCCGGCGCCAGCGCACTGGCGCCACCGTGGCCGATCCGCTTGCACACGCCGGTCAGAGTAGCTGGCCGAGCCACCGGCTTACGGCGGTTCGCACCGCCTCCAGATCGCCTCGCAGGCTGTGGTCGCCCTTGACGGTCACGACCGTCCGGGCGGGCCCGGGGACCGGCATCCCGAACGGATCCCTGTCCCCCTGGACCACGAGCACCGGCACCTGCACCGCGTCGAGCTCGTCCTGGCGGCTGGGCGCGTCGGGGCGTCCCGGCGGCCGCACCGGAAAGGCGAGGCACAGGACGCCGATGGCGCCCGTCTCGGCCGCGGTGCGGCAGGCCACCCGGGCGCCCGAGGACCGCCCGCCCGTGACCAGCGCCACCCGCTTCAGCGGACCGGAGCGCAGGTGCGCGATCACCGCGGTCCAGGCGGCGTCGAGCTGGCGCGCGGGCGCCGGCGACCGGCGCCCCGCCACCCGGTAGGGCTGCTCCACCAGCGCCAGGCTGAATCCGCTTGCCAGCGCGGCCTCGCTGGCCGCGGTCAGATCGCGCGCCGCGACGCCGCCGCCGGCGCCGTGCCCAAGGACCACCGCGCCGTGCGCCCCCCGGACCTTGGTCACGTGCGCCCGGGCCGGGCCATGGGGGGTGTCGATGTCGATGTCGATGTCGAGGACGGTCGATGGCACCGCACCGATTCTCGCGGTTCACGGGCAACTTGGCCCATAACCCCGTACTCGCCCCGCCCGCCACGGTGAATTCCGCTTCAGCCGCCCATGCGGCCCACATCTCCGCACTCGAGCGGCGACGATTGCCGAGTGCGTACTTATGGGCCAGGTGCGACCCGCCTGTATCTCGACCAGAACTACCTGAGCGGGATCGCGAAACGCAAGCCGACGTTCGACGAGCTCGCCCCGGTGCTGCGAGAGGCGGTCATAACCGGCGCCGTCCAGGTGCTCGAGTCCGACGTCCACGAGCTCGAATCAAAACCCCGTCCGGATCTCAAGCTCATGGAACTGCTCCACGAGCTGTCGCACGGTCGCCGGCTCCCGGATCACCTCGACCGACCGCGCGAGAAATACAACGATGCATGGCCTGGGTGACCGCCCACGAGCTCCCCGAGCGGACCTCCCACCCCAGCGACCAGCTCGAGCTCCGCCACCGCGTCGAGCTGTTCAGCGGCCGGCGCCGCGACGTCCTGCGCCTGCGCGACCGGATCCGCGAGCTGAACGCGCCACGATAAGGTCACACCGTCATGGGCACCATCACAGGAAGCTCGACCGCCGAGATCGACGCCCCGCTCGACCAGGTGTGGGCGCTGGTTGAGGACGTGGAGAGCGCACCGGAGTGGCAGGGAGGCCTCAAGGGCCTGGACTCGCTTGACCGCGACAACCAAGGCCGCACGGTCCGCGCCGAGGTCCACACCGACGGGAAAGTGCGCACGATCTCCTCCACCGTGCGCTTCACCTACGACGGGCCGACTCGCCTGAGCTGGACCCAGGAGAAGGGCGAGCTGAAGTCCGTCGAGGGCAGCTGGGATCTCGAGGACCTGGGCGGCGATCGCACCCGGGCCACCTACAAGCTCGAGGTCGACCTCGGCCGGATGCTCAGCCTGGTGATCCGCGGGCCGCTCGTCGACCTGCTCAGAGACATGCTGGTCGGCGCCCGCGCCGGCGAGCTGAAGCAGAGAATCGGATCCGGTTCCTAAGTCCCGGACACAGCCACGGCGAGCTTGTCCAGGATCTCGCCGTAGATCTTGCGCAGCCCCATCGGCGCGAACGTCCGCTCGAACACCCCGCCGATCCCGCCGGCGCCCTTCCACGAGGACTCGAGCGTCACCTCCGAGCCCGATCCGTTCGGTCCGATCGTCCAGCGGCTGACGAACGAGGACAGCTGATCGCGCTCGACCAACTCGCCGCCCTCCTCCTCAACGGTCAGACGGTAGTCCCGCTCGCGCCCGCCGGCCGCGAAGTGGTAGCCGATCACGGTCCCCGCCCCGTGCCCACCCTGCTCCACCCGGTAGGCCGTGTAGTTGTCGGTGAGGATGCGCGGCCGGCCCTCGCGGTAATCGCGTAGGAACTCCAGGACGCGCTCAGGCTGAGCGTCGACCGCCTTGGTTGCGCGTGCCGTCACGGTGGCCATGCGCACCCGATTGTGGCACCCCGCAACGCCCGACTCCTCCCTCCTCAGGCATGATGGGTACCGATGCTCGCCGTCTTCGCCGCCGCCATCGACCGCGACGATCCCCTGCAGGGGCTCGAGATCGACGAGCGCCCAGAGCCCGAGACCCCTGACGGCTGGACCACCGTCACGGTCAAGGCGGCCTCGCTCAACCACCACGACCTGTGGTCGCTGCGGGGGGTCGGATTACCCGAGGATCGCCTACCGATGATCCTCGGCTGCGACGCGGCCGGGGTCGACGAGGACGGCAACGAGGTGCTCGTGCATGCCGTCATCAGCGACCCGGCCTGGCACGGCGACGAGACGCTCGACCCCCGCCGCTCGCTGCTGTCCGAGCGCTATCAGGGAAGCTTCGCCGAGCGGGTCGCGGTCCCGCGCTGGAACCTGCTGCCCAAGCCCAAGGAGCTCTCGTTCGAGGAGGCGGCGTGTCTGCCGACCGCCTGGCTCACCGCCTACCGGATGCTCTTCACCCGTGGCAACGTGAAACCCGGCGCGACCATCCTCATCCAGGGCGCCAGCGGCGGCGTCGCCACCGGGCTGACGGTCCTCGCCAGCGCGGCCGGCATCCGGGTGTGGGTCACGGGCCGCTCGGAGGAGAAGCGCGCGAAAGCGCTCGAGTTCGGGGCCGACCAGGCGTTCGAGCCCGGGGCGCGACTGCCCGAGCGCGTCGACGCGGTTATGGAGACCACCGGCCAGGCGACCTGGGCCCACTCGGTGCGGGCGCTCAAGCCGGGCGGGACGATCGTCATCTCCGGCGCCACCACGGGCGATGCCCCGCCCGCCGAGCTGACCCGGATCTTCTTCCTTCAGCTCTCGGTGGTCGGCTCGACGATGGGCACCCGCGAAGAGCTCGAGCGGCTCATGCGGCTGTGCGTGGACAAGGGCGTGCGCCCGGTGATCCACTCGACGCTGGCGCTGCGAGACGCCCGTCAAGGGTTCGAGGCGATGCTCCAGGGCGAGACGGTCGGCAAGATCGTCTTCACGAACTAAGCACGACCCCGGCCGAAGCGCACGTGACGAGCGCGAGCGGCAGGTCCATCGCGTCGATCCCGCGCAGGTCGGGGTGCTCCAGGTCGATCGCGACCACGCGCTGCGCCGCCAGCTCTGGATCGAGACCCAGGCTCGCATACCCGTTCCGGCAGAGCTCGGCCCACAGATCCTGCACCGCCGCCAGCAGGCCGGTGCGCAGCTGGCGCTCCCGGCGGGACCCGGTCTCCAGCTCTCGCGCCTCCTCGAACGGGTCGATTCGTACCTGCGAGTCGCTGCCGATGGCCAGCGGAACGCCGGCCTGGGCGTACGCCATCGCCGGCAGGTAGCCGTCCCCGAGGTTCCCCTCGGTCGTCGGGCAGGACACGACCGTCGTCCCGGTGCCAGCCAGCATCGAGACGTCATCGGCAGACACGTGGATCCCGTGGATCACGCTCGTCCGCGGCCCGAGGAACCCCGCGTCTGCGAGCAGCTCGATCGGGGAGCAGCCGTGCTCGGCCTGGCACTCGGCGAGCTCGCGCCGCTGCTCACAAGCGTGCACGTGTCGCACGATCCCGTGCCGATCCGAATACGACGCGATCGCCTCGAGCCATCCGCGCGGCACCGCGCGCACGCTGTGCGCTGCGACCCCGACGGACACCCCCGGCACCGAGGCGGCAAACGCCCGCAGCGCCTCCACACGCTCTAGGAACGCGTCAACGTCCGGGTCGCAGAAGCGGCGCTGACCGGACGCCGGCGGCACATCCGAGCCGTCGGACCAGCCGCCGCGGTGATAGGCGGCGGGCAGGAGCACGATCGGCAGCCCGACCTCGACCGCGGCCTCGGCGACCGCGAGCGCCATCGCGTTGGGCTCGGCGTACGGGGTGCCGTCCGGCTGGTGGTGCACGTAGTGGAACTCGCCGACGACGCCGTAGCCCGCGCCTCGCATCTCCGAGTACGTCTCGTATGCGACCTGGCGCATGGTGGTCGGGTCGAGCGCTTCGGCCAGGCGGAACATCTCGGTCCGCCAGGTCCAGAAGTCGTCCTGATCGCCCCCCCCGGGGCGCTCGGCGCGCCCGCGGAGCGCGCGTTGGAACGCATGCGAGTGAGCGTTGGGCATCGATGGGACCGTCGCCCGCGCGCCCGGATCGCCGAATTCCGCCGCCGCGCTCACGACAGGAGCTCCAGCGCCCGCTCGACCACCCGGGCGCCGATCGCGGCATCGTCCAGCGACACCGATTCCTCGGGCGAGTGACTGATCCCCGTCGGATTGCGGACCAGCAGCATCGCCGCCGGCACTCGTTCGGCCAGCACCCCGGCGTCGTGACCGGCGAAGCACACCAACTCGGGCGCGACGTGACCGAGGATCTCCTCGCTGGCGCGCAACAGCGCGGCCCGCAGCTCGCCCGAGAACTCCCGCGGGTCTGAGCGCGACGCCACGGATACGTTGATCTCAACCCCGGAGCGCTCCTGCAAGTCCATCACCAGCGACTCGAAGCACGCTCTCCACGCGTCGATCGTCGCGAAGCTCGGGGCCCGGGCGTCGATCCACAGGCGCACCTCCGCGGCGATCGTCGTCGGCGCATTGGGTTTGGCGATGATTCTTGATGCGGTGACCGTGAGCGGCCCGTGATCCCCATCGAGCGCGCTGGGGTCGACGGCCAAGTCCTCCGCGCCGACGATTAGCCGAGCCGCCGTCGCCAGTGCGTCCCGACGCTCAGCGCGCGGAGTAGTCCCGGCGTGGTCGGCGCGGCCTCTCAACACCACCTCAAGTCGCGTTCGGGCGGCGAGCGAGGTGACCACCCCGACCGGCTCATCGGCCCGGGCGAGCTCGGTCGTCTGGTCGATGTGGATTTCGAGAAAGCCGGCCAGCTTCTGCACCCAGCCCGGCGCCTGAGCGATGCGAACCGGGTCCACGCCGGCCGCGTCGATCGCCTCGCGCAACGACACGCCGTCGTCGTCGGAGCGCTCGAGCACGGCCGGGAGATCAAGCCGGCCCGCCAGCGCCTTGCTCCCGAACGTGGGGGTGTTGAAGCGCGCGCCCTCCTCGTCGGCCAGCGACAGCACCGCAACCGGCCCCGAGGCGTCGGCCGCGAGCGCGAATCCGCATGCGACGCCGAGCGGGCCGTCGAACCGACCGCCCCCGCGCACGCTGTCCAGATGCGATCCGACCCCCCACCAGGGCGCCTCGGCGTCGGGGCACGCCCACAGGTTGCCGGCCGGGTCGCGCGCCACGCGCAGGCCCGTTTCCGCCGCCTGCTCGGCGAACCAGGTTCGCGCGGCGGCGTCCTCCTCGGTCCACGCCAGCCGCCACACGCCGTCCGGGCGAACCCCGATCTCGCCCATCCCGTCCAACCGGGCCGCCAGGCCCTCCGAAGTGATCATCGCGTCATCATGCCGAACATGACGATCGAGAGCCGGAGTCACCCCTCTTTCCTGTTTGACCTCGACGGAACGTTGATCGACAGCGTCTACCAGCACGTGCTCGGCTGGCGCGAGGCGCTGGCCGGGCTGGGAATCAATCTGTCGGTGTGGAAGATCCACCGCCGCATCGGGATGAGCGGCGGGCTGTTCGTCGCGGCG
>Ga0335073_10007252_pt1 | contig 15544 bp, 13 predicted proteins | sample Lox_Sample_22_FD_207093 | JGI IMG/M metagenome (GOLD analysis project Ga0335073, IMG submission 207093) | Soil microbial communities from Loxahatchee National Wildlife Refuge, Florida, United States - Lox_Sample_2.2 | ecosystem: Environmental > Terrestrial > Soil > Wetlands | place: USA... | reverse complement strand
TCACGGTCCTGGAAGCGAAGGATATTCCCGGCGGCCGCATGGCCGAAAAGCTGGAAGGTTCCTTCATGAAATATACCGGGGCGACCGGACTGTTCCGCTTTTATACGGACATGTGGGATGTGATCGGCGAGCTCGGCTTGAGCGCGAGCCTGATGCCGTATCCGAAAATGGGCAGCGGCATCGCCAACAACACGGAGGAAACCTACGATCTTGATTTCAATCAGACCTTGGGCATGCTCGGGCATCCGGCTTTGAGCCTGCGATCACGGCTGCGGCTTGCGGCCCTCATTCCGGATTTCGTGCGCGCTCGCCGCACCGTCGATCCCTGCCTGATACACACGGCCGTGGATTTCGACAATGAGAGCATGGCCGAATATCTCACGCGCAAGGTTGGCGTCGATTTCTTGGAAAATGTCGTTGCCGTCGTTTATCGCAATTTGTGGGCGTGGAATGTCGAGCAAGCCTCTAAGGCCTATTTCCTGATGATATATCCGCATGTTCGCAACCGCCCATCGTATACGTTTACGACCGGCTTCGGCACGCTGACCCGCGCGCTGGCGCAGCAACTCGACATCCGTCTCAATACGCGCGTCCTGGCGATCGAGCTCGGCGACGACTGCGAGGGACGCAACGTGATCTGCGATGGTCCCCGCGGCCGGGAGAAGTTTGCGGCCGATATCGTCGTATGTGCGCTGCCCGGCAACTCCGTCTCAGGCGTCGTCACCGATCGGACGCCGTGGGAGAAGGCTTTCTTCGCCGACGTGCCGTACGCGCAATATGCCATGGTCGCGTATGTGCTCAAGGACAGGCCGGCGAAGGAATTCGATATCCGCACTTTCCATACTCGCCGTCACAAAACCCCGATCTCCTTCATCAAGACCTTCCCCGGCTCCGATCGACCGGGCGATCCGCCGCGGCTATGGCTCGTGCTCGCTCCTGATCGGCAGCGGCATTATCTCGATAAGGAAGGCTCCAACCTCGACCGTGTCGCGCGCCATTGGGCCAAGCAGATCTACCCGTCGCTCGAGCAGGATCTCAAGGAAGTCCACGAGATGCATGCCAACTACATCATCGCGAGTTTTCCGCCGGGTCAGGCACGCAAGGTAAAGAGCCTGCTGTCGATTCAGGAGGCTGGTCCGAAGAATATCTACTATGTGGGCGACTACCTGGGTAACGCCACCACTGGCGGCGCGCTCGCGATCGGCCGACGCACCGCGCGCAAGATCGTCGAGCACTGGACGCATTAGAGCATGATGTGGAAAAGTGGATGCCGGTGTTCCGAAAAGATCATGCTCCAACAAAGAATCTAGCGCGGCGTTGTGCGTGATGGGTTGTCAGGAATTGCCGCGCCGCGCCGCGCGCAAGGTCGCCGACGGCAGTTCGCCGAACGCGTTGCGATAGGTTTTGGCAAATCGCCCGAACTGAAAAAATCCAGCCTCCGCCGCAGCACGGCCCACCGTCATGCCCGATTTCGCTTCCAAGAGCCGACGGCGCGCGGTTGCGAGCCGCAAGGCCGTCAAACAGCCCATCGGGGTTGTCGCGCGGAACCGGCGGAAGCCGTCGTGCAAAGTGCGCTCACTGACGCCGGCGGCATCAGCCAACCAGGCGACCGACAGCGGCTGCGCCATGCGCTTGTCCATTTCCCGCTCCGCGCGCAGCACGTAGTAGGGTGCAGGGCCGCGGCAATTCTGCGATTCGTTCGCGTAATTGTGCGGCTGCGCCGTCAGGAGTGCCGAGAGGAGCAAGTCCTCCAGGTCCGCACACAGCGCGTCGCCGGAAAACAGCCCGCCCTCGTCCATCGAGCGTACGGCAAAGTCGAGAAGCGCTCGCCACTCCCGCCCAGGGGAACGAACGAGGTCGAAGGCGGCTTGAAATCTCAGCGGTCTTTGTGGTTTGAAGCCGAACTGCTGCGCGAGGCGGCCCTGTAAGACTTCGCGGGGTATCTGCACGATCAGCTGCGCGCAATTGTCCGACCACCGTAGCCGCAGGCGTTCGCCGGGTGAAACCACGGCCGCCGTTGCGCCTTGGCAGACGACTCGGTCATCGCCGAGGCTGATGTGGACCGCGCCGTCGATCGGAATCTGGACCAGATAGAAATGTTCAAGGGCGCCCGGCCAAACATCGACCGACGGGCCGATGCGCATTAGATTGATGGAGATGCGCTTGAGATTGGCGCGACAGATGATGCCGGATACGGGGACGTTGGACAGCCGCCGCAGGCGATGCGGCTTCAGTACGCTGCTTAGGCGATGATGCATCGCCTCGAAATTGTTCGACACGAATTGACAATGCGAGGCCAATGGAAGATCGGCGGTCGGCATTGCTCCGTGCCTCAGGGACGAACCCGTAGCATTTTTGCATCGCCGGCAGGCCGCAACAAGCCTAGTTTGTTGGCTCCAGCTTCGAAAATCTCACTCCGCCGCTTCTGCGCGGGCATGCTGATGAAATTTCGGCATGACCTCCTGGGCCATAAGCTGCATCGCCTCGCGCTCCCAAGCCTCATTGGGCCCGGCCCAGTCGAGGCCTGTCATGAGCAGTGTGCCGAACGGTCCGACCTCATCGCGGAAAGCGACAAGCTTGTCGAGCACGGTCCCGGGCGAGCCGTACAAGGTGCATCCCTCGGTGATGGCTTCGACGGAAGCGTCCTCGTCCGCCATGTCCGGGCGCGGCTTGAGGATCGACAACAGCCCGACGCCGCCCAACGCGGCGCGGATGTAAGTGAAGAAATATCGGTGCGACGAGGTCTCGCCGAACACGCGATCATAGGCTTCAGCGTCGCTAGGTGCGACCATGATATTGCGCGCCACCCGCCAATTTTCGCCGGATGCGCGCTTGCCGAGTTCACCGCACGCCTTGCTGTAGATCGCCCAGTGCGAGCCGACCGAATAGGTCGGGATGATATTGGCCGAGAGGATACCCCAGCCCTGCTGCGCCGCCGTGCGCGCCGACGACGAATTGGGGCTCGCCAGCGACAACGAGATCGGCGGGCCGCCGTTCTGGAATGGCTTCGGCATATAACCGACACCAAGCGCGGGGATCACGTTGTCTGTCAGCCGCACGTTCCAGAACTCGCCCTCGATGTTGTAGGGGGGATCCTGCGACCAGATCTGCCGCATGATGCGCACTGCTTCGACCACTTTGCGGTTGCGCACCGTGACGTCGGTATGGCGAATCTGCTCGAAATCAGACAGCAGTCCACCCGGTCCGACGCCGAGCATGAAGCGGCCCCGGCTCATATGGTCGAATTGCGCCACCTCGGCGGCGACAACCACCGGATCGTGATTGGGCAGGTTGATGACGCCGGTACCGAACCGCAAAGTCTTGGTCCGCGGCGCCAAGCCGGCCATGAACATGAGCGGCGAGGGGATCGGTTCGCTCGTTGCCGAAAAGTGCTCACCCAACCAAAGCTCGGCGAAGCCGAGCTGATCGGCCAACAGCGATTTCTCGGTATCTTCAGCCAGCGTGTCGGTGAACGAGCGGGCCGGCGGGTGCACCGGCATCATGAACAGGCCGAGACGCATGTTTCCCCCAATCGCGGGCGCGGCAAGCGGTTCTCATCGCCGCGGAACGCCCACTTAATCATGGCACCGGAATGCGGGCTCGATCAAGCGTGTGCCGCGCTTGATTCGAAGCGGGGCCTGGCGCAATCTCGCCGCCAAACGGAGGAAGCCCTATGAGCATTGCCGAACTGCGGCCGGCAGCCGCGCCCGCCGACATCCCTACCGCCGACGAACTTGTAAGCCGCGCCCGCGCGCTGGCGCCGAAGCTACGTGAGCGGGCGTTCAAGGCCGAACGCGACCGTAACATTCCACATGAATCGGTCGAAGAATATATCGACGCCGGCCTCATTCACACGCTGCAGCCGAAACGCTGGGGCGGTTATGAGCACGATCACGAGGTAGCGTTCAACGTCGCCATCGAGCTCGGCAAATCCACCTGCGGCTCTTCGGCGTGGGTGCTTAATTACTTCACCGATCACGCCTGCATCCTGGCGCATTTTCCGGAGGAAGCGCAGCACGACGTCTGGAGTGAAAACAAGGCGGCCTGCATCGCCACGTCGGCAGCTCCGACCGGAAAAGTGACGCTGGCGCCCGGCGGCTACCGCCTGGATGGCCGCTGGTCGTGGTCGAGCGGGCTGCGGCATTCGCAATGGATCATGATCGGCGGGCTGGTGTTCCGGCCGGGCGAGGATCATCCCGACATGCGGCTTTACCTCGTGCCGGCGTCGCAGGTGAAGCAGGACGACACCTGGTACTGCGCCGGTCTGCGCGCCTCCGGCTCGATCACCGCGGAATGCGACAACGTGTTCGTGCCCGAGCATCGCAGCGTGTCGTTCGCGATGTTGCGCGACGCCCAATCGCCCGGCTCGAAGATCAACACCAATCCAATCTATCGCACGCCCTTCGTCGTGGTGCACAGCTATGCCTTGCTTGGCCCGGCGCTCGGCGCGGCCCGCGGAGCCTATGCCGCCTTCGTCGAATGGACGCGGCAGCGTTATCTGACCTACACCCAGCTCGCCATCGCCCAGCATGTGCCGGTGCAACTCAAAGTCGCGGAAATCGCCGCGCAGATCGACGCTGCGGAGCTATTGGGGCGGCGGGCGCTCGCTACGGCGCGCAGCGATTATACCGGCATGAGCATGCAGACGCGCACGCTGCTGCGCCGCGATTTCACCTTCGCGCTGCGCATGCTGCGCGACGCGATGGAGGAATTGGTCAAGATCAGCGGATCGAGCGGGCTGATGGACACCAACCCCGTGCAGCGTGCCTGGCGCGACGTCCACGCCATCGCTTCGCATGTGGTGATGAATTGGGACGTGCCGGCGGAGAATTTTGGCCGCACCGAATTCGGGCTTGGGCTCAATCCGGCCTATCCGATGTTCTAGTCCTACGCGCGCCAGCCGTCATGGCCGGGTTCGTCGCTAGCCGGTCGGCCGGTTGTGGCCGACGGTTGTGAGATATTGCAGCGTCTCACCGAGCGACACGACGTCGGCATATTTGGCGTTGAGGTCGAACAGGCTCTGCTCGTGGGCGGCCGTCGAGCGGTCGCCGACCGCCTCACGCACCACCATCGGGCGAAAGCCGTTCTGCACTGCATCGACCGCGGTGGCGCGCACGCAGCCCGAAGTAGTGCAGCCGGTGATGATCAACGTATCGATGCGACGGCTGTTGAGCCGTGGCACCAGATCGGTGCCGAAAAAACATGAGGCGTATTTTTTCACCAGCAGAATATCGCTTGGCTGCATGACCAACCGCGGGTCGACCTTGACCGCGTCCGAGCCGGCGGTCAGCGAGCGCGCGCCCTTCTGCTTGAGCGCCCAAATGCCAGCGTCCTTGATATCGGCCTCCTCGTACATCACCGTCGAGAAGATGACCGGGATGTCGCGTTGATGCGCTACGTCGAGCAGCGGCTTCTGGGCCTCGATCTCATCGTCGAGCTTGGCACCGAGCGGCATCGCCGGGTCGGTGAAGCCCTTGAGCATGTCGATCACGATCAGCGCCGGCCGCTCGCCGAAGCCGATTTTGATGCCGAAGCCGCGCTGCCGGAAGAATTCCTCGTCCGCTTTGCCGCTGGTCACAATCTACACTCCCTTTTGCCCTTTTGCCCTCTTGCCCGCTTGCTCAACCCGGTACGCTGGTGCGATGACGGGCCGACGGCACACGCCTTCACTTGCGCACCCTTTATATGCGAACAATCGTGCAGCGAAAATGGGAGGATGATTGATGGCCAAAAGACACGAAGGCAAAACCGTCGTTATTTCCGGTGCGGCATCAGGGATCGGTCAGGCATCGGCGGTGCGGCTCGCCGGGGAGGGAGCTCTGATTATCATTGCCGATCGCGCCAAAGCGGACGAGACATTGCGCGCGGTGGAAGCTGTCGGCGGCAAGGCTGTGGCGGTGCAATGCGATATCAGCGACCCGGCGAGTGTCGCCGTCTTGAAGGCGAAAGTGGAGACCAACGGCGGAAATTGCGACATCCTCGTCAACAACGCCGGCATCTATCCGGTGCAGACCTTCGACGAGATCACGTTCGAGGACTGGCGGCACGTTCTTTCCGTCAATCTCGATTCGATGTTTCTAATGGCCAAGGCTTTTATCGACGGCATGCGGCGCAAAGGCTGGGGCCGCATCATCAACTTTGCCTCTGACACCGTCAGCCTCACGGTGCCCGACTTCGTCCATTACATCACCAGCAAAGCCGGCGTCATCGGCTTCACGCGCTCGCTCGCCACCGAATTCGGCACGCACGGCGTCACCGTGAATGCGATCGCGCCCGGGCTCACGCGTACGGCGGGCACGTTGGCCCGCAGAGAAATCCCCGGCGCCATGACCAACGCGCAATTGTTCGATCTCATGGCCAATATGCAGTCGATCAAACGCGGCGAGCAGGTTTCCGACCTGGTCGGGGCGGTGTCGTTTCTGGCCAGCGATGACGCCGCTTTCATCACCGGTCAGACGCTTTACGTCAATGGCGGTCTCACGCGAACGACGTGAGTGTTGTTGAGCGATCCGTCGCTGCGCGGCCCGATGCCGCGCTTGCGGCGGGGCGCCGAGCAGGCAGAATTGCGCTTTGTCATGATTGAATTATTCTCGTTGCCAACGGCACCGGTGCATGCGGCAGTCGTGTATGCGGTACCCATGTATCCGGGTTCAACATGGATGTGAAAGTGGTGTTACAAGCCGAACCCGTCGCCGGCGCCGCCAAGGCGGCCGCGCCGATTGCGGCTGATAAAATGGGCGACAGCGAGCCCAAGCCCGTCGCAGGCGGGGCAGCAATCGTCGGCGTGCGTCAGCTGTGCAAGAGTTTCGGTCCGATCGCCGCGCTCAAGGACGTGTCGCTCGACATCGGCGCCGGCGAAATCCGCGGCATCTGCGGTGAAAACGGCGCCGGCAAGAGCACGTTGGTCAAAATCCTGACCGGCGTTTATCGGCCCGACCAAGGCGCCGTCGTGGTCGACGGTGTTGCCGTGAGCGTAGCGACGCCGCGACAGGCGCAGGAACTCGGCATCGCCATCGTGGCGCAGGAATTAAGCCTTTGCCCCGATCTGTCGGTCGAGGACAATATCTGGCTCGGCTCGCTGAAGGTGCCGTTCTTGCACAAGCAGCCGCAGTTGCGCAAACGCGCGGCCGATGCGCTGGCGCTGCTCGGCGCCAGCCACATTGCGCTCGACGTGCCGGTCGCAAGCTTGAGTATGGGCGAGCGCCAACTGGTCGAGATCGCGCGGCTTCTCACCCGCGACGCCCGTGTCCTCATCCTCGACGAGCCCACGGCGACGCTGACCGACGTCGAGATCGAGCGCATTTTCGCCGCGTTGCTCGCGGTCAAGCGCGAGGGCCGCTCGGTTCTCTACATCACCCACAGGCTGGCCGAGGTGTATACGATCTGCGACAGCGTTTCGGTGCTGCGCAATGGCGAATTGGTCGCGACAAGGCCTCTGAACGGGCTCGACCGCACAGCGCTGATCGAGCTGATGCTGGGCCGGCCGAGCGGCGAGATGTATCCCGAGGAGGCGCGGGCGCGTGGTGCGCCGGCGCTGGTGGTTGACGGGCTGTCGCTGCCGGGCATTGTCGACGATTTCACTATGACGGCGCGGCGCGGCGAGATTGTGTGCATCGCCGGCCAGGTCGGCTCGGGCGCGGCGGAAATCATCACTGCGTTGGCAGGCCTGGTGCATGACGCCAGCGGGCGGGTCGCCGTCAACGGCCGGCAACTCAAGCTCGGCTCGCCAGCGCGCGCGGCGCGCCGGGGCATCATGTTCGTGTCCGGCGACCGCGCCGCCGAAGGCGTGTTTCGCCGGCTGAGCGTCTTGCAAAACCTGGTGGCGACGCGGTTGCGCGAGCATTCGTTGTTCGGCTTTCTGCGCGGTGGCGCGTTGCGCGCGGCCGCCAGCCAGCTGGCCAAGCGCGTCGGCATCGACCGCCGGCGCTTGCGTGCGCGCGCCGATGAGCTCAGCGGCGGCAATCAGCAAAAACTCGCCTTCGGTCGCTGCATCGAGCGGCAGGCGAATGGCGTGCTGTTGATGAACGAGCCGACGCGCGGCATCGATGTCGGCGCGCGCGCCGAGATCTACCGGCTGATGCGCTCGTTCTGCGAGGAGGGCTATGCGCTGTTGATGGCGTCGAGCGACCTTGAGGAGATCGTCGGCGTTGGCGACGTGGTGATCACGCTCTATCGCGGCCGCCAGGTCGGCCATTATCGGCGCGGCGAAGTGACCATGCACCGCATCGTCGCCGACATCACGCATCCGGCGGACGCGGCGCGATGAGCGATCAGGCTCTCAGCGCACCTTGGCGCTTGCCGCTACCGCACTCGACGGGCGGTCGGGTGCTAGTGGCGATCCGGTTGGCTGCGGTGTTGGCGCTGGTCGGTGCGGCGGCGACGACGCCGGGATTTTTCACCACGGTCAGCCTGTTCTCGCTGCTCAATACTATGTCATTCATCGGTTGCGTCGCGGTCGGCATGACCTTCATTACGCTCAGCGGCAACATCATGTCGTTTGCGCTCAGCGTGACGCTGTCCACCAGCGGGATCATATTCATCGCCGCGCTGCCGCTCGGTCTTGCGGGCGCGATGATCGCGGCACTGGCTTTCGGCGCCGCTCTTACCGGTGTCCAAGGCGCGGTGATCGGCTATTTCCGCGCCAATCCGATCATCGTCAGCATGGCGGCGCTGGCGTTGATCACCGGCGGCGCGACGTTGATCACTCAGGGACATGGCGTCTATCCACAAGGCAATGCGACCGCACCATTGCAAGGACGCGTGTTCGGTGTGCCGATGCCGCTTTTTGCCTTCATCGTCACCGTCATCGCCGCGCAGATCGTGCTGTCGTTCACCCGCTTCGGGCGCCAGCTCTATATGGTCGGCAGCAATTGGCGGGCGGCCTTGGCGGCCGGGCTTGAGCCGGCCCGCATCGTGCTCGGCGCCTATATCGCCGCGGGCCTATGCACTGCGCTTGCCGGCATCCTGATGGCCGGCCGCTATTCCAGCGGTGATATGGAGCTCGGCATCGGTTACGATTATCATGCGATCAGCGCCGTATTGGTCGGCGGCACCGCCATTTCCGGCGGCGAAGGCTCGGCGATCCGCAGCCTTATCGGCGCCTTCATCATCGCAGTCTGCCAAGTTCTGCTGCTGCTGCACGGCTTCTCGACCCAAGTCCAATATCTGGCGATCGGCATCATCGTGCTGGTCGTCATCATGCTGCAAACGCTCGCCGACGAAGCTTAAGCAAAATGCGTTCGCTCATCGTCAACCGCTCCGTGCGCCCTTATCTGCTGCTGGTGGCGATCATCGTGGCGTTATGGCTCCTCGACGCCGGCCGCGGCCGGTTCTTTACCGCCGCGACGGCTTTCAGCGTACTGCAGGAATTCGCCACCATCGGACCGATCGCGCTCGGTCTCGGGCTGTCGATGATCATTCGCGAATTCGATCTGTCGGTCGGCGGCATGATGAGTTTTGCCGGCTGCATCGCGGTGCTCAGCGGTGCGCGCTATCCGGAGCTCGGCGTTCTGCTCGCGGTTCTGTTTGGCGTTCTCTGGGGCCTGTTCCAGGGAACGGTCATGGTATGGCTGCGCCTCGGCTCGATCGGCGTGACGCTCGGCGGATTGCTGACGCTCGGTGGGCTCGCCTACGTTGTCACCGGCAATCTGTCGATCAGTTATCCGCGCATGGATGTCGCCATGGCGGTGAACCAGCCAGTGCTGCAACTGCTGTCGCCGCGCAGCATCATCACGCTGGCGGCTTTCCTCGCGGCGGCGTTCTTCATGGCGCGCACGCGCATCGGCCGCGACCTGTACGCGACCGGCAGCGACCGCCGCGCCGCCATGGTGGCGGGCGTACGCACCGACGTTATCCTCCCAGGCGTGTTCGCCTGCTCCGGCGCGCTCGCCGGGCTCGGCGGATCGCTGTTGAGCTACAGCTTGGCGGCTGCGTCGGGTGCGGCGCTGACCGATGCATTGGTGCCGGCGGTCGCGGCCGCAATCATCGGCGGCGTATCGCTGGCGGGCGGCAAAGGCACGCCGATCGGCATCATCGGCGGCGTGCTGGTGCTTGGACTGCTCAGCGCCGGACTGAACGCCATCGGCACCCCGCCCGCCGTGCAAGATGTCGTCACCGGTGGCGTGCTGTTCCTGGTTGCGATTGCCGATGCGGTGGACCTCGACCCGCGCCTGTTCACTATCCGGCGCTACTGGTCGGACATGTTCCTGCGGCGCGATCTCGACAAGTCCGGGCAAGCGCCGGCCGAGTAGAGGCCGCTTGTCGCGTCATCGCCGGGCCGGCGCCCGCGCCGACCCGGCTTATGACGAAGGCCACATCAGAACGTGCACTGGGCCTTGTATTTGGCGACGTTGGCCTTGGTGATGATTTCGATGCCTCTGGACTGCCGTTTCGGCACGGTCTGACCGGCCAGGATTTTCTCGACCGTGTGCGCGGTGTCGCGGCCGAGGTTGGTCGGCGTCCAATACATCGTCGCATACATCTTGCCCTGCTCGATGTCGGCGATGCCGGGCGCCAGGCAATTGCCGCCGACGATGACCAGTTCGCCCTTGCCGGTTCCGAGCTTAACGCCCGCCGACTGCGCCGCCTGAACCGCGGCGTTGGCCATAGCGTCGTTCATGGCAAAGATGGCGTCGATGCCGCCCTGTCCGGCGAAGCGCGCGAGCACTTGGCCGGTGGCCCGTTCGGCTTCCGGCGGTGCCCAATGGGTTTCCTCGACCGCGACCAGCGAAATGCCTGGATACTTCGCGATCTCCTTCTTGAAGGCGGCGACGCGGGCGGGTGCGATTCCTTCATCCATGCTGCCGGCGATGATGGCGACCTTGGCCGGAATGCGGCCGTTGGCCTTGAGTACGTCGCCGATCGCCTTGGCTGGGTAGGATCCCATCAAATTGCTGTCTTCGCCCACGAAGGCGGTGAACAGGTCGCTTTCGGGGATCGGGGTATTGATCAGCACCACCGGGATGTGGGCTTCCTTGGCTCGGGTGAGCGCCGGAACAAGCGCCTTTTGGCTCATGACCATGAGCACGATCAGGTCGGCCTTTTGCGCAATGGCGTCGTCAAGCTGGCGCGCTTGTAACGCGGGGTCAAACGGGCTCTGCACCAATGATACCTGCAGGCCGGCGGCCTTGGCGGTATCGTTAAAACTGTTGGTCATGGCACCGATATACTTGTCGGCGATCGGCCCATCGAGAAACGAAACCCGCTTTCCCCCCGCGGCTGAGGCGTAGGGTGCGGCGAGCGCGATGGCGCCGAATAGCCCTACGCAGAGGGCGATAGCTCGCGATCTCATTTGGTACTCCTCCCTGATGCGAACGATCGGACCGTTGGCGGCCGCCGCTCTCGTTGGCAATGATGGCCTTGGGCCCGATAAAAGGCAATCGGCTGGTAGCGAGCGCGGCACGGCGCGAAAGAGCGGCCTGGCTTTGTCCTTTGCCGGCCGTTTATTCGACGATCATGCCGGACTACTTGGTGTTCGCCCGCGCCCGTCCAGCCGGCTCGCTATTACTTTTGGCGTTGTCGATGAATTTCACCCCTATACCGTCTTTTGAACGCCAGGTGACCCGACATCGGTGGCTGCCGCCGCTAGACGACAGGCGGAGAATGAATTCGTCGGGAACCGTCTTCGATACGACGCCGACGATTCTGGCGCCACCATTTGAAAAGTTGCGCACGATACATGGCTGGATCGAACGGTCCTTGCGGTCGTAGATTTTTGCCGGCGAATTCCACTCAACACGAAAGTTCTTTCGGCGTTCGCGCATGCTCGCTGTCTCCGAATAACACGGAACTCACGACATTAAAGCCGGCGGATGTGAGAAGACATTTAATCAAAGATTGAAAATGCAACAGTTTTTCAGCGCAGCTGCGGCCGCTCTCCAGGCGACGGTTTTCTCGCAACTTTCTTGCAACGTTCGACCGTTCGGCGCGCTATCCACTCCCCACCGTCTGTCATCGTCGCGCTGCACCGTCTCGGCATCGAGGAGCGCGAGCCCTAAAAGCACAATCGCTTCAGGTTGAATCGACTGACGCTCAGCGTTTTGATAGAGGCAAGATGTTTTCGGACAACCGGCATCGACCCCGGATCACGTCCGGGCAGGCCTTTTGCGGATCGTACTCGAACTAATTCCAGCGCCATACGCCGTAAGCGTGACCGTTTTGCATCTGCGGCGCGACGTAGTTCGGCTTGCGATTGCCGATGGCGCCAAGCATGGCGATCCAGTTGAGCAGTTCGCCGCCGACATTGCCGGCTTTGAACAATTGGTGCGGCGTCGCTTTGCTGATCAGTTTCTCGATCTGCTGGCCTTCGAGATATGAGATGACCTTGAGCGCCCAATCGGGATCGGGCACGCCGTCGGTACGGCCGGGCGCCATGCGCGGGCCGGCGACTTCAAGCGAAAAGCTGCCGCTGCCCATCACGACGACGCGCAGCGGCGCCGGCCACGATGCGATCGCCCGGGCGACTGCCTGGCCGAGCGCATAGCAGCGCTGCGCTGACGGCAACGGCGGCAGATGGCCGCTGATGAAGAACGGGATGACCGGCACATGCATGTCCGGGGTGAGGAAATGCAACGGCACAGCGACCGAATGATCGACCGAATAATGCTGCGTCAGCGCGGCGTCGAAGCCGGCTTCGACGGCGGTTTGGCGGATATGCGCCGCCAGATCGACCGCCGAGGGGATTTTGTACACCGGCATTTCGCGAGGCTCGTCGTTCGGCCCGGTGAAGCTCTTGTCCACGCCGACGGCAAAAATCGGCAAATTGTCGAGGAAAAACGTATTGAGATGGTCGGTGTCGAACATCACGATGACGTCCGGGCGCGCGGCGGCAAGGTGCTCCTTCTGCGCCGCGAACAATTTCGCGGTTTCGCTTTGCGGGCCGTCGCGCTTGACGAAAAACGGAAAGATCGGGGTATGCGGTACGCCAAACCCGGCGACGATATTTGCCATTTCACTGTAACTCCTCGGTGTCCATTCCCTTCGGCGCGGCTCTGATGCACATTAGCGCGGCCGTCGGCGAGCCGCCAGATCGTACCGCCGTCGCAGACTGAGTGTAAGAAGATTTGCGTAGCCAGTCCTTGGGCAGGAAACACTTGGGGAGAAAAACGTGTCGCGCAAACCGGCAAGAAGACGTGTTGCCAGACGCCGCGCCAAAGTGAGCACTCCGCCGCAGCCCGTAGTGCCGACGGAGCATGGCCGCTTTGATTATTCGGCAATCATCGATCGGCCGCCGCTGTCGTGGCCGAACGGCGCCCGTGTCGCCGTCTGGGTGATCCCCAACATCGAGCATTTTCTATTCGACCGGCCATCGACGCGGCTGACCAATCTGCCGGTCAACCCGGATGTGCTCAATTATTCATGGCGCGATTACGGCGTACGCGTCGGCATCTGGCGGATGATGGAGGTGATGGAGAAATACGGCGTCAAAGGTACCGTCGCGCTCAATTCCGACGTGTGCAGCCGCTATCCGCGCATCGTCGAGGAGGGCAAAAAGCTCGGCTGGGAGTGGATGGGGCACGGCACCAACAATTCGACCCTGATCAACAATCAAACCGAGGCGGAGGAGCGTGCGCTGATCAAGCATGTGATCGGCACGATCGAAAAGAGCGTCGGCAAGGCGCCGCGCGGCTGGCTCAGCCCGGCCTTGAGCGAAACCGTGCATACGCTCGACATTCTCGCCGAAAACGGCATCGACTATGTCGGCAACTGGGTCAACGACGATCAGCCCTATCCGATGCGCGTCAAAAAGGGCTCGATGATTGCCATGCCTTATTCGACCGAGATCAACGACATTCCGGCGCTACTCGACTTGCATCAGAGCCCGGAAGTATTCGGCCGGATGATCTGCGATCAGTTCGACGTGCTCTACGAGGATGGCGCCAAGACCGGCCGGGTGATGTCGATCTGCCTGCATCCGTTCCTGGTCGGTTATCCGCACCGCAGCAAGTATTTCGCCAAGGCGCTCTCTTACGTCGCCTCGCGTCAGGAGGTGTGGCTCACCACCGGATCTGAGATCGTCGACTGGTACAAGCAGAATTATCTCAAGCAGCGGCAGCCATAGAAAGCTGTTAGACCGGGTGGCCGACTTCGTCGACCTTCACCGCGCGCATGCGCTGATTGTAGATCTCGAGGTTGAGCCCGCAGACCTCGAAGCGCATCAGATAACCCATGAGGAAGCCGTTGACGCCCATGCGGTAGAGCGCGCCGACGTCGCCGGCAAGGAGCGCGCGGCGTTCGTCGTCGGTAAGATCGAGGCCGGCCAGCGCCTTGGCCGGATCGGCCTTCATGGCGGCGCGGAAAACGTGATCGCGCAACAATTCACGGCAGAGATAATTGACGGCAAACGTGCTCATGATGACTCCGACTTCGCAAGGCCTGACATTCGATGGTGAGCGCGGTGGGGATGAACCCACGATCCCCGTGATTAAAAGTCAATCAAAGGCGCGCCTTGCAGAAATCGCCGTTCTATCGAGATCCCTTGCAAGAAAGTCCTGTAAAACGCGAACATCTGCTTACTCCTTCCTCCTTGTCACCTTTTTTCGCGCATCGCGCGCCCGTGGCACGGGGCCGTTGTCTCAGCTACACGGAACGAATAGCACGACCAACGCAGATTGGTACACCGGCCGGGCCGACGAAGATGAACGAGCGCACCATTGATCAGTCGCGGCCACGCCAAAGCATCGCGACCAAGCATTGCCGATTTCCCTTGAGGCGAGGTACAGGGAATGCCTGCGCTTGACGAACGGGTTATGAGGCCGCGCGGGGCGGCGACCGACCCGTTCTGCCACACGATGATGGCGAGCCACGTCAGCATCAGGATCGACGCAGGCCCCGGCGCTGCAACGGGCAGGAAAGGGAGACGAAAGTGAACGCGAACAGCCAAGTTCCAACGATCACCCCGACAGCCTTTATCGGCAGCGAGCCGGATACTGCACTTGGCGCGGAGGCGGAGGCTGAACTGCTACCAGACGCGATGGCCACCTTCATTCACCTTTCGCTTGTCGCTTGACGGGGGGAGCAGGATCTGACCGCAGAGTTGCTCGCGCTCCTGACCATCCTCATTGGAGGGCTGAAGGCCTCGGGAGGGCCCTGAACCCGCATCGGCAACGCCGCGCCGGTCGCCGGCGGACGGTGTGAATACGGGGCGAAATTAATACCTTTGAGAAAAAAACCGCAGTGGCTGATCGTGCTGCTGCGGGTGTTCTGCGGCTCCGCGCGGAACCGGTGCCACTCACATAAGAGTCGGAATGAAACTCTTTAGCTGCAGCGTCGTCCCGCCGAATCGCTCAATCAATGCCAGCCGCGACACGGCAATGCCGCACAATTTCAATTTTGGGTGCACGGTCGGTAAACCGCCATGATTCTATGTCGCCTATTATATTGCCGCCGGCACAAGCTCATGATTTCTCTGAGATTTTGGTGAGCGCGGTGGGGATCGAACCCACGACCCCGTGATTAAAAGTCACGTGCTCTACCGACTGAGCTACGCGCTCGTGCGCGCCCTCAATACGCAAAAGCGCCTGCGGTTTCCAGCCTTGTTCGTCAT
>Ga0335073_10007251_pt1 | contig 15544 bp, 17 predicted proteins | sample Lox_Sample_22_FD_207093 | JGI IMG/M metagenome (GOLD analysis project Ga0335073, IMG submission 207093) | Soil microbial communities from Loxahatchee National Wildlife Refuge, Florida, United States - Lox_Sample_2.2 | ecosystem: Environmental > Terrestrial > Soil > Wetlands | place: USA... | reverse complement strand
GTCGCTGGCCGTCGCGGTCGGTCTTGAGGTCGAGTTCGTCGAGGATGGTGTTGAACAGGTCGCGCTGGATGTTGCCGAAGACGCGGTCGGTGGCCTGTAAGGCATTCCGCTTGACCATGCGCTCGAAGGGGCGCACGGCGCCCGGCATGGACTTGCAGTAGCCGACGCCGCGCTTGCCGCGCACTTCGATTTCGAGGATGCGTTGTCCGGTCGCCGGGTCGTCGGCGACGGCCACGTCCCGCACTTCGATGCGCCGGCCTTCATCGGGGCGCAATCCGGTGTTGGCCATGAACAGCACGTAGTCGTGCAGGTTCTCGCAGGCCTTGCGCCAGCGCGGTTTCTTGGGATGGGCGGCGCGCTCGCGCGTGGCTTCGTAGAGCCGCTTGTACTCGTCGGGGGAGAACCAGGCCCGGTGTGAGACCTTCCCGGAGGCCTTGTAGGGGGTGGAGAAGTCGGGCAGGTGGTCGATCCACCCGTGCCGCAGGGCCGTCTTGTACACCTGCCGGATGGCGACGATTTCCTGATGCACGGTATTACGCGCCGGCGTCCGGCCGGTCTTGCAGTGCTGCGCGCGCCAGATGCGGTATTCCTGGATCGAGGCGGGGGCTTCGGACAGATACCGCTCGCCGAGGAAGGGCAGGATGATGCGCTGCAGCTTGAACGTCTTCTGATCCACATAGCCCGGCGCGCGCTGCCCGTGGGTGAGCACGGGCACCTCCTCGAGGAACTTCGCGGCGGCCTCCTTGAACTTCTTGCCCTGGCGCTTCGTTGCGCTTTCGAGCAGCCCGGCGTGCGCCTTGCCGCGCAGGCCGAGGTACCAGTCCTCGGCAAAGTCCTTGGCCCGGGCGAGGCTGTCCTCGCCCGTCGTCACGCGCCAGTTGCGCCCGTTCAGGAAGGTCGAGCACTGCCAGTTGCCGCTGTTCTCGCGGCGATAGATGTTGACCTTGCCGCCCATGACCTTGTGGGTCTGTGAGCCGTGGGTCTCCAAGCTGTGAATCTCTGCGCTGTGAGTCTCAGGGCTGTCAGTGTTTGAAACGGAAGCGGTCGGGTCTGGCATGTGCGCGACTCCCGGATCTGGGCGAGGAGGGCTTCCACATGGGGAGGTGGAAGGGCCTTATAGGGAGGTGAATGGGCCTTCACATGCGTAATTGTGCAATAGGTGTGTAAGGATCGTCAAGTTAATAACTATATGAATATATTAACTATATGATTGTCTTTATTGCCTTTTAAGTCCCTTGCGGCTACCGATTTCGCCACCCGGGCATCGGCATCCGGGATTCTACTTAAGACGCGAGCCGGGCAGTGAACTAGCCTTGGAGTTCGCGGCCGGTGGCGACACCTTTGACCGCGGCATATGGGATGGCGGTAAGTCCATGACTTTGCGAGACTGGCGCCCCCTGCCGGGGGGTCATGCCGGCGAGTATCCAAGGGGCCATGTCCGAGTTCACTCTGCGCGGCGAAAACCTGCACCTGTGGCGCGGGGAGCGACACGTCCTCAAAGGCGTGGACCTCGCCATCGGCAGCGGGGAGGTGCTGCAGGTCACGGGCGCCAATGGCGCGGGCAAGACCTCCCTGCTGCGGCTGCTGTGCGGGCTGCTGCAGCCGGAGGAGGGCCGGGTGCTGTGGGGCGGGGCGGATGTGCACGCCGACCCCGCTGCGCTGCAGGTGAACTGCCTGTACCTGGGCCATGAGCCGCCGCTGAAGGCCGACCTCACCGCCGCCGAGAACCTGCGCTACTGGGTGGGCCTGCGCCAGCCGGTGACGCCCTCGGCGCTGCGGGAGGCGCTGTCCACGGTGGGCGTGGCGCAGGTGGCCGGCCGCCTGGTGCGCACGCTGTCCGCGGGCCAGCGCCGCCGTGTGGCCCTGGCCGCCGTGCTGCTGGTGGCGGCGCCGCTGTGGCTGCTGGACGAGCCCACCACCAATCTCGACGCCGATGGCCAGGCCCTGGTGGGCCGCCTCATCGATGCGCACGTGGCGGGCGGGGGGCTCGCCGTGGCCGCCGTTCACCATCCGCTGCAGGTGGGACCCGGCCGGCTGCGGCAGCTGGAATTGGTGGTGGACCGCCCATGAACGCCGCCGCGACCATGCCGGCCGTTTCCGCCGCCGTGGGCCTGCCGCGCGTTGCCCCCTGGACGGCCGCGCGCGCGCTGCTGGCCCGCGACCTGCGCCTGGCGCTGCGGCGGCGTGACCAGCTGGTGCAGCCGCTCGCCTTCTTCGCGCTGGTGACCACGCTGTTCCCGCTGGCGGTGTCCCCGGAATCCTCGCAGCTGCGGATGCTGGCTCCGGGGGCGCTGTGGGTGGGTGCACTGCTCGCGGCGCTGCTCGCCCTGGATGCGCTGTTCCGGGAGGACGCACACGATGGCACGCTGGAGCAGCTGGTGCTCTCCGGCCAGCCGCTGGCGCTGCTGCTGCTGGCCAAGACCGCCGCCCACTGGGTGCTCACCGGGCTGCCGCTGTCGCTGATGGCACCGCTGCTGGGCTTCACGCTGGGGGTGCCGGCTGTGGCGTTCGCGGCCGTGACCGCCACCATGGTCCTGGGGAGCGTGGCCTTGAGCCTCATCGGCGCCATCGGGGCAGCGCTGACCCTGGGGATCCGTCGCAGCGGGGTGCTGCTCGCCATCTTGATACTGCCGCTCGCCGTCCCGATCCTGATCTTCGGGGCCCGGGCGACTACACTCGCCATCCGCGGGCAGAGCATCGCTGCGCCCATGGAACTGCTGGCGGCGCTGGCGGTGCTCGCCCTGACGCTCGGGCCGCTGGCCGCGGCGGCAGCCGTGCGGATCGGCCTGGAATAAGGGTACAGGGACCTGGAGTAGAGCTTTGGCGTGGACATGGTTTCATAGGCTGGGGTCGCCGCCCTACATCTACCGGCTGGCGGCGCGCCTGACGCCCTGGCTGGGCTGGGCCGCCGGCCTCCTCATCGTGGCGGGCCTGTTCGACGGGCTGGTGCTGGCGCCGCCGGACTACCAGCAGGGTGATGGCTTCCGCATCATCTACGTCCACGTGCCCTGCGCCTGGCTGTCCCTGATGGTCTACACCTGGATGGGGGTGGCGGCCGCGGTGGGCCTGATCTGGCGCATCAAGGTGGCACACGCCGTGGCCGCGGCCTGCGCCCCCATCGGGGCCTCCTTCACCGCCGCGGCGCTCGCCACCGGCATGCTCTGGGGCAAGCCCATGTGGGGCACCTACTGGGTGTGGACGCCGCGGCTGACCTCGGAGCTGCTGCTGCTGTTCCTGTACCTGGGGTACATGGGCCTCAGATCGTCATTTGATGACCTGCAGCGTGCAGATCGTGCCAGCGCCGTGCTGGCGGTGGTGGGAATCGTTAATGTACCCATCGTGCATTACTCCGTCGTCTGGTGGACCGACCTGCATCAGGGCTCGTCCGTGAGCCTGACCGGGTCCTCCATCGCCACCTCCATGCTGGTGCCGCTGCTGGTGAGCATGCTGGGCTTCACGCTGTACTTCGGCGCCATCGTCTTGGTGCGGCTGCGGGCCGAGGTGCTGCGGCGGGAGCGCACGGCGGCGTGGGTGCGCGAGGCGGTGGGCGCATGATCCACTTCCATTCCATGATCCAGTTCCACTCCATGGGCCAGTTCCTGGCGATGGGCAAGTACGCCGCCTATGTCTGGCCCGCCTATGCCATCGTGGCGGCGGCCGTGGTGCTCAACATCCTCTGGGCGCGCGCGCTGCTGGCGCACTCCCAAACAGAGGCGCGGCGGCGGCTGAGCATGGGCAGGGAACCGGAACCGACCCTGGAGCGGCCCGGGCGGGATGCGGCCGGGCGGCGCCGGCCGCAGCAGCAGGAGGGCGCATGACCCCGAAGCGCTGGCGGCGGCTGTGGCTGGTGGGCGGCATCGTCGCGGGCGTCGGGCTCGCGACCGGCCTCGCGCTGCGCGCCTTCCGTGACAACGTGACCTTCTACTTCGTGCCCTCCGAGGTGGCTGCGGGGGCGGTGCATGGCGATGAAAGCTTCCGCCTGGGCGGCATGGTGACCAAGGGCAGCGTGCAGCGCACACCCGGGAGCCTGCAGGTGCGCTTCGTGCTCACCGACTTCAAGCACAACGTCCCGGTCAGCTACACCGGAGTGCTGCCCGACCTGTTCCGCGAGGGGCAGGGCATCATCGCCCACGGCCGTCTGGTGGGCGGGGTGTTCGTCGCCGACGAGGTGCTGGCCAAGCACGACGAGAAGTACATGCCACCGAAGATCGCCCAGCAGGAGGGCCTGCCGGTGAAGTCCATGCAGGGAGGCGGCTGATGCTGCCGGAACTCGGTCATTTCGCCCTCATCCTGGCGCTGCTGCTGGCGGGCCTCACCGCCTTCTTCGGCATCGCCGGCCCCGCGCTGGGCCGCCAGCGCTGGGTGGAGGCCGTGCTGCCGGCCGTGGCCGGCCAGTTCGTGATGGTGGCCACCGCCACGGGCATCCTCATGTACGCCTTCGTCACCTTCGACTTCTCGGTGCTGTACGTGGCCGAGAATTCCAACTCCGCGCTGCCGCTGCTGTACCGCATCGCCGCGCTGTGGGGTGCGCACGAGGGCTCGCTCCTGCTGTGGATCTTCCTGCTATCGGCGTGGACGCTGGCGGTGGCGATCGGCTCCGCCAGCCTGCCGCGGCGCTTCGGTGCGCGCGTGCTGGGAGTGCTGGGCGTGGTGAGCTTCGGCTTCCTGCTGTTCACGCTGTGCACCTCGGATCCGTTCCGGCGACTGCTCCCGGCGGCCCCCGACGGCCGCGACCTGAATCCGCTGCTGCAGGATCCCGGCCTCGCGGTGCACCCGCCGGTGCTGTACACGGGCTACGTGGGGCTGGCGGTGGCTTTCGCCTTCGCCTGCGCGGCGATGCTCGAGGGCCGGCTGGACCAGGAGTGGGCGCGCTGGACCCGGCCCTGGACCACCGCGGCCTGGGCCTTCCTCACCTGCGGCATCACGCTCGGCAGCTGGTGGTCCTACTACACACTGGGCTGGGGCGGCTACTGGGAATGGGATCCGGTGGAGAACGCCTCCTTCATGCCGTGGCTGGTCGCCACCGCGCTCATCCACTCCCTGGCCGTGACCGAGAAGCGCGGGCTGTTCAAGAGCTGGACGCTGCTGCTGGCCATTCTCGCCTTCTCGCTGAGCCTGCTCGGCACCTTCCTGGTGCGCTCGGGTGTCACAGTGTCGGTGCACTCCTTTGCCGCCGACCCCACGCGCGGGCGCTTCATCCTCGCCTTCCTGGGCGTGATCATCGGCGGAGCGCTGACGCTGTACGCCTGGCGCGCACCGCTGCTGAAGTCCGATGCCGGCTTCGAGGTGCTCTCGCGCGAGTCCTTCCTGCTGTTCAACAACATCCTGCTGGTGGTGGCCGCGGCCACGGTGCTCGGCGGGACGCTCGCGCCGCTGATCGCCGACGCGCTGAACCTCGGGGCGTTGTCCGTCGGGGCGCCGTACTTCCGCCCCACCTTCCTGCTCGCCGCGGTGCCGCTGATCGCGCTGCTGGCCGTGGGCGTGCATGCGGGCTGGAAGCGCGGCCACCTGGCCGAGCGCCGCCGCGGCATCCTCGTGGCGCTGGGGCTCGCCGTGCTCATCGCCCTGGCGGCGGTGCTGGGGGCCTTCGGCGGCCGGCACCTGGCCGCGGCCGCGGGCTTCGGCCTCGGCGCGTGGATCATCCTGTCCTCGCTCGTGGACCCCATCGATCGCCTGCGGCGCAGCCTCACCCTGCCGCGGGCCGTGCTGGGCATGACCCTGGCGCACATCGGGCTCGGCGTCGCCGTCATCGCCCTCACGGGCGTGGAGTCCTACACCGCCGAGCGTGACATCGCCCTCGGCGCGGGCGAGACGGCGGCGGTGGGCGGCTACGAGTTCCGGCTGCTGGGCACCTCGCAGGCGCAGGGGCCCAACTACGACGCCACGCGCGCGGATGTGCTGGTGAGCCGGGACGGCAGGCCCATCGTCACGCTGCACCCGGAGAAGCGGCAGTTCTGGGTGCAGCAGCAGGAGCGCACCGTGGCCGGCATCCACAACCGCTTTGGCACCGATCTCTTCATCGCGCTCGGCGATGACCTCGGCGCGGGCCGCTGGAGCTTCCGGGCCCAGATCCGCCCGCTGATCAGCCTGCTGTGGCTGGGCCCCCTGCTGATGGCGCTGGGGGGGCTGGTGGCGCTGTCGGACCGGCGCTACCGCCTGGCGTCCCGGACCGCGGCCGAGCCCGGCGCGGAGCTGCAGGCGGCCAGGGGAGGGGCGTCATGAACGTGCCGGGGCGGCAGGCAGCCGCGGCTGCACCGGCGGGCGCTGCACCGGCCGTCGCTGCAACAGCCATCGCTGCACCGACCGCGGGCGCCGCATCAGCCATCGCTGCACCGACCATCGCTGCACCGGCGGGCGCCGGGGCTCAGCCCGGTGCGGCCGGCACGCCGTGGCTGCGGTTCGCGCGCTTCCTCATCCCGCTCGCGGCGTTCATGGCACTGGCGTGGGTGCTGGCGGTGGGCATCAAGCACTCCCCCGAGGTGGGCGTGCTCAAGTCCCCGCTGGTCGGGGGTCCGATTCCGCAGTGGCAGCTGCCCCTGCTCACCGATCCGGCGACGAAGCTCGGCTCGCGCGAGCTGCTGGGACAGTGGTACGTGCTGAACTTCTGGGGCAGCTGGTGCTACTCCTGCCGCGTGGAGCACCCGGAGCTGCTGCAGGTGCGGCGCAGCTCGAGGGTGCGCATCATCGGCGTGGACTGGAAGGACGAGGACGCGGATGCGATGGACTGGCTGTCCAGGCTCGGCAATCCCTACAACGTCGTGCTGACCGACCACAGCGGCGATACCGGCATCGATCTCGGCGTGGCGGGGGCCCCGGAGAGTTTCCTGGTCAATCCCCAGGGGATCATCGTCGACAAGGAGCCCGGGATCATCACCCCCGCAGTGTGGCAGCGGTTCCTCTCGCGGCTGCCGGCGGACCTCGCCGGAGGCTCCTCGTGAGAATCCCGCTGTCCGGCGGCGGGCGCCGCCTGCACGCCTTGGCTGCGTGCACGCCCGTTGCCCGCGGCCTGGGGCGTCCGACCCGCGGCATGGCCGGTGCGCCGCTCGCGTGGCTGGCCGCGTTGCTCGCCGCCTGCCTGCTGCTGTGCCATCCCGCCGCCGCCGTGGACGCCGAGCACCTGAAGGATCCGGCGCTGGAGGCGCGCTACCAGGCCCTCATCCACGAGCTGCGCTGCGTGCAATGCGAGGACAACACCGTGGCGGACTCCGACGCCCCGATCGCCGCCGACATCCGCCGCGAGATCCGCGGCATGTTGCTCGCCGGGAAGAGCGACCGGCAGATCCGCGACTTCTATGTCTCGCGCTACAGCGAGTTCATCCTCTTCAAGCCGCGCTGGTCGCTGCGCAACGCCTGGTTGTGGGGCCTGCCGGCGATCCTGCTCGCCATCGGCGCGGTGGTGGCGGTGCGCATCCTCAAGGCACGCGCCGCGCTGGTCGACGGCGACGACGACCCGGTCGAGTCACGTCCATGATCACCTTCATCATCATTGCCGCCGCCATGCTGCTGGCGGTGGCGGGGGCGGTTGCCGTGCCGTTGCTGCGCACCGGCGGGGACTCCCGGCCCGCGCGCCTGAGCGCGCTCGCCATGCTGGCGGTGCTGGCCGCCGGCGCCGCATCGCTGTACGCGGCACTGGGAAATCGCCAGTGGACCCGGCAGGCCGCCGACGCCGGCTCGCCGCAGGCCATGGTGGGGACGCTGGCGCGCCGCCTGGCGCTGCACCCGGATGACTTCAAGGGCTGGCTGATGCTCGGCGGCTCCTACTCCGTGCTGGGGGAGTGGCCGCTCGCGGTGCGCGCCTATGAGCGCGCCGACGAGCTCGCCGACGGCCACAGCGCCGATGCCCTGCTGGGGCTGTCCGCGGCGCTGATCTCGCGGGACGACAACGCCCTCGACGGCCGCGCCAACAAGGTGATCGAGCGCGCACTCGTGCTCGCCCCGCACTCGCCGCAGGCGCTGTTCTACGGCGCCGCCGCCGCCATCCACCGCCATGACCTGCCGCTGGCGCGGCAGCGGTTCGTGGCGCTACTCGCCCTGGATCCCCCCGGCAATGTCCGCAACATCATCCAGCAGCAGATCGCCGCCATCGATGCGGCGACCGCCGGTGCCTCCGGCGCGGGTTCCGGGAGCGCAGCACCGGTGGCGGGGGGGGCGGGCGGCGCGCCGCCATCCGGCCCGGGTGCCAACCCGCAGGCCGGCACCGCCGCGGCGGCGGCGGGCACCCGCGCGACCGCCGCCATTCACGTCCGCATTTCGCTGGCCCACTCGCTGGATGTGGGCGATCTCTCCGGCGCCAGCCTGTTCGTGTTCGTGCGCGATCCTTCCCAGGGCGGCCCCCCGCTGGCGGTGAAGCGCTTGACTGCGCACTTTCCGCAGAACGTGGAGCTGTCGTCGGCGGACGCCATGATACCGGGGCGGCAGCTGCAGATCGGGCAGCAGGTCCAGATCGTCGCCCGCATCTCCCGCGGCGGCGGGCCGCTCGCACAGCGCGGCGATCCCTTCGGGCAGACCGGCTATCGGGTGACGTCCGAGGGCAACGCCGCCGTGGTGATCGACCGGCTCTCGCCCTGATTGTCGCCGTGTGGCGTCAGGTCCGGCCGCTCCACCGTGCCTGCGCGGCCCGTTGTTCCCCGTCGCGCATGCGATGGAACTTTTGCGCCGCGGCATCGCCCAATCCTCAGGGGTTCCCCCGGTTGACATGCCGCGGATCGGTGTGCGTAATGAATCGTACGGCGGCATCTGTATTGCCACCGGGGAAGATCAGTCATTGTTCGGGCGAGCACAGGAGATCAGGCAATGGTGCAGGCAAGATCTTCGGAAGGTCGCACTTCCAACAGGGGCTTCGCGTCGATGAACCAGGAGCGGCAACGCCAGATCGCCAGCATGGGCGGCAAGGCCGTGCCGGATTCGAAGCGCAGCTTTTCCCAGAACCGCGAGCTGGCCGCACAGGCGGGTCGCAAGGGCGGGCAGAGCGTACCCGGGGAGAAGCGCAGCTTTTCCCAGAACCGCGAGCTGGCCGCACAGGCGGGTCGCAAGGGCGGGCAGAGCGTGCCGGATGAGAAGCGCAGCTTCTCGCAGAATCCGGAGCTGGCCGCGCAGGCAGGCCGCAAGGGCGGCCAGGCCAGCCACAGCGGTGTGGGTGGCATGACCCGCGGATCCGGCGCCGCGCGCTGAGATCCCGGCGGCGGGCCTGGCCAGGGAGGGCTGAGCGCAAGCGTAGGCGCGGCTTTTCAGCCAGCGTCCGCCCGGCGGCGTGTTCAGGCCTGCAGCGCACCCGCGTCGGCCTGCTGGGCAGATGATGCCGGTCGCAGGGATACCGGCGGGAATACCACCTCGAAGCAGGCCCCGTGGCCACGGCCCGGTTTTACCCGGGCGATGGCGTGGTGGCGGATGGCGATTTCGCGCACGATGGCGAGGCCCAGCCCGCAGCCCTCCCCTTCACTGGTCGAGCCGCGATAGAAGCGTTCGAACACCCGCTCCTGGTCCTCCTCAGGGATGCCGGGGCCGTCATCCTCCACGTGCAGCGTGGGCGGGGAGGCCGACACGCTCAGCGTGACGGCGCTGTGCGGGGGAGAGTAGCGGATGGCGTTGTCGATCAGGTTCGACATCAGCTCATCGAGCTGGCCGACATTGCCCTCGATGATCACCGGCTGGGCAGGGGCGAGGAAGCCGAAGTCGATCCCGCGTGCCAGCGCCCGGGGTATCCATTCCTCGCCGATGCTGCGCGCCAGTGCCCCCAGGTCCAGCGGTGCCAGCGCCTGGGTGGCCGCGGCCTCCGGCTCGGCGCGCGCCAGCGACAGCAGCTGGTGGGACAGGCGCGCCGCCCGCGCCACCGACGTGTGCAGGCTCCGCAGCGCCTGATTGCGCGATTCCTCGTCGGTGGCACGCTCGGCGCGCTCGGTGTGCAGCAGCACCGTCGCCAGCGGCGTGCGCAGCTGGTGGGCGGCGTCGGCGACGAAGCGCCGCTGGGCCACCATGGCGCGCTCCAGGCGCGCCAGCAGGTCGTTGATCCTGGACACCAGCACGCGCGCCTCGTGCGGCAGGTCCAGCTCCGGCACCGGTGTGAGGTTCGCCTGACCGCGCGCCTCGATGGCGGCGGCCAGCGAGGTGAGCGGCCGCAGCCCGTGGCCCACGGCGAACCACACGAACAGCAGCGCGGCCACGATGAGCGCCAGCTGCGGGGCCGCCATCGCCAGCAGGATCTCCCGCGCCAGCGTCGCGCGCTTGTTGAGCGTCTCGCCGACCTCGATGGTGGCCACGTCGTTCGCTGCCGGCATGTCCACCCGCGTGACCACGATGCGCACCGCCTTGCCGTCCACCGTGCCGTTCGCGAGGCTCACATCGCCGAAGGCCGGCTGCCCCGCGGCGGGGGGGAGCTGGCTTTCGCTGGCCATGATCGTGCCCTCGCGGCGCGTCGTCACGCGGTAGTAGGTGGTATCCACCTCGTCGAACTCAAAGATCTGCAGGGCCACCCGCGGCAGGTCCACGCGTACGCGGCCGCCGCTCACCTCCAGGGCCTGGGCGAGCGAGCGCGTGTCGTCGATGAGCCAGCGGTCGTAGGCGAGATTGACGAAGTGGGAGGCGAGTGAGTAGCAGGCCAGCGCGTCGAGCGCCAGCAGCAGCAGCGCCACGAACAGCACTCGCAGCGTGAGGCTGCCGCGCAGGCTCGACTCAGCCATTGGCCTCCAGGTCGGCGGCGGCCTCCAGCAGGTAGCCGAAGCCGCGCACCGTGCGGATGTTGATGACGTAGGGCTCCAGGCGCCGGCGCAGGCGGTGGATGGCCACCTCGATGGCCGTGTCCGACAGCGTCTCCCCGGCGCGGGCGAGACTGCTGGCGATCAGCTCCTTGTTCACCACCCGGCCGGCCCGCAGCGCGAGCAACTCCAGCAGCGCGAACTCCCGCGCGGTCAGTTCCACCGGGTCGCCGGCCAGCATGACACGGGGCTGCCCCATGGTGAGCTCCAGCGGGCCGATGCGGATGGCCTGGGCGCGGTCGGCACGGTTACGGCGCACCAGCGCACGAGCCCTGGCTTCCAGCTCCACCATCTCGAAGGGCTTGACCAGGTAGTCATCCGCGCCGGCGTCGAGCCCCGACACACGATCCTCCACCGAGTCGCGCGCCGTGATGATGAGGATGGGGAGCCCGCGCTGCTGGCGGCGCAGCGTCCGGATCAGGGACAGCCCGTCGAGGCTCGGCAGGCCGAGGTCGAGGATGCCGAGGTCGTACTCATGGGAGAGCAGGAGGTTCTGGCCGTCGCGGCCGTCGCCGACGGCATCGACGGTGTAGCCCTTCTGGCCGAGCAGTGTCGACAGTGCCGCCCGCAGCTCCGTGTCGTCTTCGACGATGAGTACCCGCATCTGCGGATTATGCTTGCCCTGGACCGGTGCGGGCCAATGCAGACCCCCGTATTTATGACAGGTGAACAATGGTGAGCGGTTGCTGTCTACGGTGAAGGCCAAGGGCGCGGGCATGCAGGTCACGACATCCGCCGCCATGGTTGCGCCGCAATGCTAAGCTATTGATCTTCAGCGTAATTCCAGGGGCGCTTGATAAGTGCCGGCGCCGCCCCCATCCATCGCGCAGGTCCGAACCGTCACCGAGGTTTCCATGTTCAAGAAGTTCGCGCTCCCGCTTGCAGTGGTCCTGCTGGCCGCAACCGGTCCGGTGCTTGCCGGCGACCCCTCCGCGGACCAGATCTACCAGGCGGCCCAGGCGGGACGGATGGGCGAGGCGCAGCAGATGATCGGCGAGGTACTGCACGATCACCCCAACAGCGCCAAGGCTCATTTCATCGCCGCCGAGCTGGACGCCCGCGTCGGCGACCTGGCCAGCGCGCGCGCGCAACTGCAGCAGGCGCGGCAGCTGGATCCCGCGCAGCGTTTCGCCTCGGCATACGCCGTCAATGAGCTCACGGCGCAGCTCTCCGGACAGCGCGGCTATGCCGCCCCGCAGGCCTTTGCGCCGCAGGCCCTGGTCCCGCAGCGCCGCAGCGCCTTCCCCTGGGGCTTCGTGCTGGCGGTGGGGCTGGGACTGGCCGTGCTGTGGGCCATCCTGCGTGCCCGCACGGCCTCCTACGCACAGCCGCAGGTGTTGCCACCGGCCGGTCCGGGGCAGTACGGCCAGGGCTACGGGCCTGGCTATGGGCCCGGGCCCGGCTATCCACCCGGATATCCGTCCATGGGCGGCTCCGGCCTCATGGGCTCGCTGGGCAGCGGGCTCGCCATCGGTGCCGGCGTCGCAGCCGGCGAGGCGCTGGTGAGTCGCATGATCGACGGGCCGGGCTCGGGCGGCTATGTGCCGCCGGCCGCGGACCTGCGCGATGATGTCGCGCCGCCTTCGAATTCGGACATGGGCGGCAATGACTTCGGCGTCAGCGACCCTGGTTCCTGGGACAGCGGCGGGGGCGGCGGCGATCTGGGTGGCGGCGACTTCGGCGGCGGAGGCGGGGACGGCGGCGACTGGTCCTGATCGCGGTCCTGAGCCTCGCGGGGGGATGTTAGACTCCCCGCATGCCGTTCTTCAAAGTCGTCGTCCTCGCCATCGTGCAGGGACTGGCCGTGTCCAGTTCCGCACATGTCGTGGTGGCCGAGAAGCTCATGGGGCTGGATCCGTCCTCTCCGCCCATGACGCTGCTGCTGGTGATGCTGCACACCGGCACGATGTTCGCCGTCATCGCCTACTTCTGGAACCGCTGGCGGAGTACGTACTTCGCGGACGGGCCGCAGTTCCGCGCCTTTGCGCTGCGGGTCATTCTTGCCACCGCGCTCACCGGCGTGATCGGCGAGGGCCTGAAGGTCCTCATCGAGAAGACGGTGCTGCACAACGTGCCGCACGCCGAGATCGAGGACCTGTTCAGTCATCTGGAGTGGATCGCCCCGGCACTGGCGGCGGCCGGCATCCTCATCCTGTGGGCGGGCCTCACGCAGGCGCGCGCCCCGGCGGCCGGGCTGTCCCTGCGCCAGTCGGCGCTCATCGGCGCCGTACAGGGGCTGTGCCTGCCCCTGCGCGGCTTCTCCCGGTCCGGCGCCACCATCTCCACCGGCATGCTGGCCGGCGTGGAGCGTGCACGGGCGGAGAGCTTCAGCTTCGCGCTGGCCGTGGCGCTGACGCCGGCGGCGGATGCGCGCGAGGTGCTGCGCGTGGTGCGTGCCGCGCACTCGGCCGGGGCGGGCGCCGTGACCGCGGCGGTGGCTCCCAGCCTGCTGGGCGCGGTACTGGCCTTCCTGGCGGGATTGCTGGCGCTCAGGTGGCTGAGCCAGGTGCTGGAGGCAGGCCGCTGGCAGCTGTTCGGCATCTACTGCCTGGCCGCGGCCGCCGTCGTCGGCTGGCTGCACTACCTCGGCTACTAGGCCTCGCACGCCATGCCTGCGGGCGGGGTCAGGCGGCCGTGCGGCGGTCGGGTGCGGGACCCGGGTCCGGACACGTGGCGCTGAAGGCACTGTTTCCCACACTGGTGTACACGGCCGACCTGCCGCGCACCGGCGCGCTCGAGCGCCGGCTGCTGCGGGAGTGCCTGCAACTGCGTGCCGATGATCCCGCCGGGCGGCGCTGGTCGGCGCGCAATTATCCGGGCGGCTACACCTCCTACGGCTCCCAGCACCGTCTGTACGAGGTCTCCCCGACCTTCAATGCGCTGCGGCGCGCGCTGCAGCGGCACGTGGCCGCGTTCGTGAAGGCGCTGCAGTGGGACATGAGCGGCCGCCGGCTGGCCATGACGGACTGCTGGGTGAACATCATGCCGCGGCGCGTCGCCCACGGCATGCACCTGCATCCGCTCGCTTCGGTGAGCGGCACGTACTATGTGCGCGTACCGCGCGGCAGCCCGGGACTGAAGCTCGAGGACCCGCGGCTCACGCACTTCATGGCCGCACCGCCGCGCCGTACGGACAGCGACGAGGCCAATCGCCCCTGGGTGGTGCTGCCCGCGGCCGCCGGCCGCGTGATCCTGTTCGAGAGCTGGCTGCGCCATGAGGTGCCGGCCAATCCCACGGCCTCGGAACGCATCAGCGTCAGCTTCAACTACGGCTGGTTCTGACGGCAGCACGCGACGTATCCGCTGCACGGCGCCGTCGGCGCACGGCTACGGTGGCCGAGTTTCTGTCAAATACGATTGTCAAATCAACACTGCCATGCGCCGGCATGGCCGCGCGCGCGCGCCGGCCGCGTATGATGGGCGCACGGAGGGTGATCGTGGCAGCAGTTCCCCGCGCAGTCGGAGCAGCCTGTGACGGACGCCGCATCGCAGCGGCCGCCCGCAGCCTTCCGGTGCTCGTCGTCGCCGGCACCGCTTTGTGCGTGGGCCCGGGTCGCCCCTGCCGCGCGGACGCGGAGGTGATGGTGTACATCACCGTGCCGGTCGACAGCGGCGCCGGCGCGCGCCCGTACTGCGGCCTGCGCCTGGATCGCCATCCCACGCCCGGCATCCTGGGCAACAGTGCCGCGTCGCCGTTCACGCGGCGCGCGGTGTTCGACCTGCAGATGAATGCCGAGACCGCACTGCGCCTGCAGGTGGACCGGATCCTGAGCTATGACTTCCGGCGCGGTGAATGGACGGCATCGGCCCGGGATGGGCGCCCGCTGATCCCGGGGCAGCCGCTGGACATGGACGATTTCACGGCGCCTGGGCCGCTGCCCGAGCCCGCAGCGGCGCAGTTGCCGGGAACCGGGGTGGCGCAGTCCGTGACGGCGCCGGGGCCGGCTGCGTCGTGGCTGCAGCGAGCAGCGCCCGAATTGACGCCGCGGGATGCGTTCGCGCTGGATGCCGCGGCCCGGGCGTCGATCCCGCGCGCGAGCGCGCCGGCTCGAGCCCGCGCAATGCGCGGCGATGACATGGCTGCGCACGTTCGTGAGCCCAGGGGGCTGGGGCGCTGAAGCAGGCCCGGGCGGCGGGGTGGCGCGCGGGGCGGTGGCCGGCTCACCGGCCCACGGCCGCGAGAATCCCCTGCAGCAGCCGCACCGGGTTGGGCGGACAGCCGGGCACGGCCACGTCCACCGGGATGACGTTGGCGACCCGCCCCAGGGTCGCGCCGCCTTCCCCGAATATCCCGCCCGTGCAGCCGCAGTCCCCGATGGCCACCACCAGCTTCGGGTCCGGCATGGCCTCGTAGGTGAGCCGCAGGGCCGCCTCCATGTGGCGCGACACCGGTCCCGTGACCAGCAGCAGATCGGCGTGCCGCGGGCTCGCCACGAACTTCACGCCCAGCCCCTCGAGGTTGTACAGCGGATTGTTCAATGCGTGCAGCTCCAGCTCGCAGCCGTTGCAGGAGCCGGCATCGACGTGGCGGATGGCAAGCGCACGGCCCAGCAGCCGGCGGATCTCCTGTTGCAGCTGCTCGCGCTGGCGCAGGCTCGCATCGCCCGCCGGAGCGGGCTCGCTCACGATCCCGATGGTGGCGATCCGGCGCAGCGTCTTCAGCATGGCGGCCACCTGCCGGCACGGGGCCACGCGTTCGGCGGCCCGAGGTGTGCCTGCCGGCAACCTCGCCGGTTGATCCCGTACCGTGCGTTCATAGGTCGTGCCCGCTGTAGGAGAGGTTGAACGACTTG
>Ga0335073_10007250_pt1 | contig 15545 bp, 11 predicted proteins | sample Lox_Sample_22_FD_207093 | JGI IMG/M metagenome (GOLD analysis project Ga0335073, IMG submission 207093) | Soil microbial communities from Loxahatchee National Wildlife Refuge, Florida, United States - Lox_Sample_2.2 | ecosystem: Environmental > Terrestrial > Soil > Wetlands | place: USA... | reverse complement strand
GACCGGCTGGCGGTCGCCGCGCTCGGGGACGGCGGCGCGCTGATGGGGGTCAGCGAGCTCGAGACGGTCGCGCGGCTGGGGCTGCCGATGGTCGTGGTCGTCTACGACGACGAGGCCTACGGCGCCGAGGTGCACCATTTCGGCCCGGACGGCGATCCGCTCGACACGGTGCGGTTCCCGCCGGCCGACATCGCCGCGATCGGCCGCGGGTTCGGGTTCGACGGGGTGACCGTGCGGGACCAGGCGGACCTGGCCCCGGTGCGGGACTGGCTGGCGGGCCCGCGTGAACGCCCGCTGCTGGTCGACGCCAAGGTCACGTCGGCCCACGGATCCTGGTGGCTGGAGGAGGCCTTCCGCGGGCACTAGGGCGTGCCTTGTAGGCCATCCGTCCGTCCGGGAGTTCCGTGGTTGCGGATTCCGCGCCGCGGGTTTCCACTCACGACCACAGGAAAGCGCGCCCCGGGCCGAATAGCTCCCGGGGCGCGCCTCGTTTTACGCCGCGGCCGCACGCGGCGTAAGCACTACGTCTCGTCGCCGGTGGACGACCTGATGGCCTTCTCCGGGATCTTTCCGTCCGCCGCCGCCGTGGGCGACACCTCGTCGGCCATCGAGGCACTGACGCTCATGAGCTCGTCGGACGGGTAGACCTCCTCGCCGTGCACGGCCACGTCGCCGATCTCCAGCACGTCGTCGGGGAGGCGGAGGTTCATCCGGAAGACGTGCTTGATGACCATCAGGATGACGAACGTGACGAAGGCGTCCCAGATGATGATGGTCAGCGCCGTCTCGAGCTGGATCAGCACCTGCTTCGGGTGCCCGTAGAACAGGCCGACACCGGAGATCGAAGGGTTCTTGCCCAGGCCGAGGTACACGATCATCTTGGGGTCGGCCAGCGCGCCGGTCAGCAGGCCGCCGAACAGGCCGGCGATGCCGTGGGTATACACCACGCCGAGCGCGTCGTCGACCCGGTTGAACGGCCAGACGTACTTCGGCAGGTAGTACCAGGCCACCCACACGATCGCCGAGCAGACCAGGCCGATGACGATGGCGCCGAAGCCGTTGACGTAACCGGCCGCCGGGGTGATGCCGACCAGGCCGCAGATCATGCCGTTGAGGCCGCCGAGGAACGTCGGCTTCTTCTCGCTGCTCAGCACCATGTCCATGATGATCCAGGTCATCATGGCCACCGCGGTGGCGAGGTTGGTGTTGACGACCGCGGCGGCGGCGTCCGCCCCGGCGAAGTACGGGTCACCGCCGTTGAAGCCGTTCCAGCCGAGCCACAAGATGCCGGCCCCGACGGCGACGAACATGAGGTTGTTCGGGATCGCGCGCTCGCGGTCGCGCTTGAGCCGGGGCCCGATGACCGCGGCGGCGACGAAGCCGGACGTGCCCGCGGCCAGGTGGATGACGTAGCCGCCGGAGAAGTCGAGGGCGCCCTTGCCCGCCCAGTAGCCACCGCCCCAGACCAGGAACGCGTTCACGCAGTAGGCGAACGTGATCCACAACGGCACGAAGATCATCCAGACCTTGAAGCTGATCCGGCCGAGCACGCTGCCGATGAACAGGATCGGCGTGATGGCAGCGAACACGAACTGGAAGTAGATGACCGACGCGCCGGGCAGGTGCCAGTTCGGGACCAGCGAGTTCACCAGCGGGATGCTCGCCTGTCCCTGCAGCGCGGCGTGCCCGAGCACCGTCCTCGGGTCACCGATGAACGTGCTGACCAGCGGCGTGCCGAAGCCCAGCTTGAAGCCCCAGAGCACCCAGGTGATCAGGACCAGGCAGAAGGTGGTGAACACCATCATCACGGTGTTGATGGCCCACTTCTTCTGCACGAGGCCGCCGTACAGGACGGCCAGGGCCGGGATCGACATCAGCCCGACCAGCGTGGCAGCGGTCATCTGCCAGGAGTTATCCCCGGCGACAAGCCAGCTGGGATATGGATTCACTCTGCCTCCATGGGCAATCGGGCCTGCGAGGTTCCAACGTGCTGGCTGGCTCCGCCCCGGCCGCTCGTATTCCTGCAAGGCATGTGTCCCATAGCTGAGTTTCGGGAGTATTTCTCGGTTGTTACGCGGCCGGTAACGGGCGGCCGCGAGGTTAATGCGAGATGTCGCGGCCGATCGCGTGGCCTGCGGGGCAGCGGCCCGGCCGCCCCGGCCGGACGCGGGAACCCTTGCCAGCAAGGCGATCCAGGACCGTCACGTTCGCGTAACTTAGGGCGGATTGCCCCTTGAGATAAACCGGCCGATAGTCGTACGCTTCTGTCGTACAAGTTGGTAAGCGCTTACCAAAGGCTAGCGCCGGACACCGGGGCACGCCGGGTAAGCAGCCGGGTAAGCACCGGGGAAACAATCCGGCGACAAGGTGCCGCAGCAGGCGGCACCTTTCTTCGGGCTTCTTCGGTAAGCGCTTACCGCACGAAGGAATGCACAGAAGAACGGACTGAAGAGGAAAAAATTCGGCTCAGGCTGAAGACGCGGCGCCATTGAGCGATGTGACGGACGTACGCGATGTGACGGACGTACGCGACGCGACGCGACGCGACGCGACGCGACGCGACGCGACAGAAAGTAAGCGAAGCGACCAGCGGCAAGTGGTGCGAACGACAGTAAGCAATGTGGCGGACGGTAAAGATGAGGAGCTGAGGGTGGACCAGACCGGGAGTGGCGCGGCGGGACTGCCAGACTCGGCTGACTCGAGAGGACTGCCAGGCTCAGCTGACTCGACGGGACTGCCAGGCTCGGCTGGCTCGAGAGGACTGCCAGGCTCGGCTGGCTCGACGGGACTGCCAGGCTCGGCTGGCTCGACGGGACTGCCGGGCTCGGCGCCGACGATCTACGACGTGGCCCGGGTCGCGGGCGTATCCATCGCCTCGGTCTCCCGGGTGCTCAACGGGCAGCGCAACCCGCGCCCGGAGACCAAGGAACGGGTGCTGGCGGCGGTGGCCGAGCTCGGCTTCGCGCCCGATGGCGCCGCCCGGGCGCTGAGCGGGCAGCTCAGGGAGGTCGTGGGGGTCATCGTGCGACGGCCCTGGCGGCTGGACGAGGACGAGGGCGAGGGCCTGTTCGCCGACGAGTCGGAGAGCCTGCAGTACCCCGACCTGATCAACCGCGGCATCGAGGCGGCCGCCCAGCGCCGCGGCTTCGACCTGCTGATCAGGTCGGTCAGCATCACCGCGCGGGACGTCAGCGGGCGGACGGTGGCGCTGGCGCGCAAGAGCGACGGGCTCATCCTGCACGACCGCGTGCTCGAGCCCGCCGACCTGGACCGGCTGTCCCGCCAGCTGCCGATCGTCACGCTGGCCGGCTACGCCACCCCCACCACCGCCAACGTGCACGGCGACAACAAGGCCGGAATGCGCGACCTGGCCCGGCACCTGCTCCGCGATCACGGCTACGGCAGCCTCGCCTACCTGGGCGGCTACGCCGACAGCCCGGACAGCATCGAGCGCTGCGAGGTGCTGGCGCAGGAGGCGGCGCAGGCGGGCGCGACGCTGGAATCCGGCCCCGGATGGCAGGGGCAGTACTTCGCCTCCGGCGGCGCCAAGGTGATCAACCGGCTGCTTGACGCGGGCCGCGCGCTGCCCCGCGCGATCGTGTGCGCCAACGACCAGACCGCGCTCGGCGTCATGTCCGCGCTGCACGAGCACGGCGTCGCCGTGCCCGGCCGGGTCGCGGTGACCGGCTTCGACGACATCCCGATGGCGCGCCACCTGGCCATCAGCCTGACCACCGTCCGCCAGCCGATCAGAGAGATGGGAACCACGGCCTTCGACATGCTGTACTCAATGCTCAACCGGGAGGCTCCGCCTGCCCGCGACATCGTCCTGCCGACCGAGCTGATGCGCCGGGAGAGCTGCGGCTGCGCGGATCCCGGCGGCACCCGCAGGTACCGGCCGTGAGGCGCGGCCAGCCCGGCGGGGGCCAGTCAGGCGGGGGCCGGCCATGCGCATGATCGCCCGCCGGATCGGCTTCTACGTGGTCACCGCGATCGTCGCGATCACGGTGAACTTCTTCATCCCGCGGCTGATGCCGGGCAACCCGGCCCTGGCCGTCATCGGCCGGATCCAGGCCTCGGAGTCCAAGCAGGCCATCGCCGCGCTCGAGGTGCAGTACGGCGTGCAGACCAGGACCGGGCTGTGGGGGCAGTACATCCAGTACTGGGATCGCCTGCTGCACGGGAACCTGGGGACCTCGCTGAACTTCTACCCGGCCTCGGTCGGCGGCCTGATCCGGGCCGCGCTGCCCTGGACCATCGGCCTGGTCGGCGTGGCCACGGTGATCAGCTTCGTACTCGGCACGCTGCTCGGCGTGGCCGCCGCCTGGCGGCGCGGCAGCTGGCTGGACGGCCTGCTGCCGGCCATGACCTTCTTCCAGGCCGCGCCGTACTTCTTCGTCGCGATCCTGGCCGTGGCGCTGTTCGCGACCAAGCTCGGCTGGTTCCCGCCGAACTCCGGCTACGCCACCGCCACCTTGAACCCCGGGCTGGACGGGGCGTTCGTCTCCAACGTGCTCGACCACGCGGTGCTGCCCGCAGTGACGATCGTGCTCGCCTCGATGGCCGGCTGGACCATCGGGATGCGCAACATGATGATCACGACCATGGACGAGGACTACGTCCTGCTGGCCGAGGCCAAGGGCCTGCCGACCCGGCGGGTGGTGAGCTACGCGGCCCGCAACGCGCTGCTGCCGAGCGTGGCGGGCTTCTCCCTGGCGATCGGGTTCATCGTCTCGGGCGCGCTGCTCACCGAGATCGTCTTCTCCTACCCGGGCGTCGGGTTCTTGCTGTTCACCGCCATCGGCAGCAACGACTACCCGCTACTGCAGGGGATCTTCCTGATCATCACGTTCGCGGTCCTGCTGGCCAACCTGGCCGCCGACTTCGTTTACGCGTTCCTCGACCCGCGGACCCGGCAGGAGGCCTGAGATGGCGAAGCTGCTCCGGTCACCGAAGATCATCATCGGACTCTGCCTGGCCGGCGTGTTCGGGATCCTGGCCATCGCCGGCCCCCTGCTGGCCCCTTACAACCCGAATACCAGCGTGTCCACCACCAGCGGGGTGCCGCAGGCGCCGTCGGCGGCCCACTGGCTCGGTACCACCCAGGTTCAGCAGGACGTCCTGTCCCAGCTCCTGGTGGGCGGGCGGAGCACCGTCCTGGTCTCGCTCATCGCCGGCGCCGCGGCGACCTTGCTGGCGGTGGTGTTCGGCGTGACCGCGGGCTACTTCGGCGGCTGGGCCGATGACCTGCTGTCCATGCTGGCCAACATCTTCCTCGTGCTGCCGGCGCTGCCGCTGCTCATCGTGATCTTCGGGTTCCTCGGCAAGGCCGCCAACCCGAACGACATCGTGATCGGGGTCATCATCAGCATCACCGGCTGGGCGTTCGGGGCGCGGCAGTTGCGGGCCCAGACGCTGTCCATGCGCAGCCGGGACTTCATCGACTCGGCCCGGATCGTCGGCGAGAAGAGCTGGCGGATCATGACCTACGAGATCTTGCCGAACCTGGTGCCGGTCGTCGCGACCTCGTTCCTGTTCACCGTCATCTACAGCGTCGGCACCTACACGGCGCTCTCGTTCCTGGCCGTCATCAGCCTGTCCCACTGGAGCTGGGGGACGATGCTGTACTGGGCGCAGAACGCCCAGGCGGCCCAGCAGATCCGGATCGAGTGGTGGTGGTTCCTGCCGCCGGGGCTGGCCGTGGGGTTGTTCGGCACCGGGATGGCGCTGCTCAATTTCGGGATCGACGAGTACGTCAACCCGCGGCTGCGGGCGGCCGGCGTCACCGGGCGGCGCGCCCGGCGGGCCGGGCTTCCCCGGCGACCCCGGCTGGGCTTGACGCCGGTGCTGCGTACCTCGAGGAAGACGTCATGAGTGAATCGCTGATAGAGGTATCGGGGCTCTGCGTCGACTACGGGCTCGGAGCCGGGGCCGTGCACGCGGTGGTGGACGCGGAGCTCACGCTGCGCCGCGGCGAGGTGCTCGGCCTAGCCGGGGAGAGCGGCAGCGGGAAGTCGACGCTGGCCTACGCGATCACCCGGCTGCTGCGGTCGCCCGGCGTCATCACCGCGGGCCAGGCGCGCTTCGGTTCGTCGGTCAACCTGCTCACCGCCGGCCAGCGCCAGCTGCGCGGACTGCGCTGGAACGAGATCGCGGTCGTGCTGCAGAGTTCGATGAACGCGCTCAACCCGGTGCTCAGCATCGGCGTGCAGCTGTCGGATGTGCTGCGCGCGCACCGGCCCGGGATGAGCCGCGCGGCGCGGCGGGCCAGGTCGGGCGAACTGCTCGAGATGGTGGGCATCCCCGCGGACCGGCTGGGCAACTTCCCGCACGAGCTCTCCGGCGGCATGCGCCAGCGGGTGATGATCGCCACCGCGCTCGCGCTCGATCCTTCCGTGGTCATCATGGACGAGCCGACGACGGCGCTGGACGTGGTGACGCAGCGCGAGATCCTCGAGGAGCTGATGGCGCTGCGCGACCGGCTGGGGTTCGCCGTCTTGTTCATCTCGCACGACCTGTCGCTGCTGGTCGAGGTGGCCGACTCGATCGCGGTCATGTACGCCGGGCGGCTGGTGGAGCGGGCGGGCGCGAACGCGATCTTCCGGGCCCCGCGGCATCCGTACTCACTCGGCCTGCTCAGCTCGTTCCCCCCGCTGCACGGGCCGCGGCGGGTGATGGAAGGCATCCCGGGCTCCCCGCCCGACCTGCGCGACGCGCCGGCCGGGTGCACCTTCCACCCGCGCTGCCGCTTCGCGTTCGACCGGTGCCGCCACGACCCGCCGCCGCTGCTCGACCTGGAGCACGGCACCCGGACCGTCGCCTGCTGGCGGCAAGACGGCACCGCGGTGGTGCCGCCGGAGCTGGCCCGGGCCGGGCCTGGCGCTCCCGACCCGGCGGCGATCGGGGGCCAGCCATGACGATCATCCCCGTCGACCGGGCCGGCCGGGCCGGGACCAGCGGCGCCCGGCCGGTGCTCGAGGCCCGCGGCCTGACCAAGCATTTCCCGGTGCGCAGGGGCGCGCGCCAGGCCATGGTGCACGCGGTCGAGGACGTAACGCTCGCGCTGCCCGACGGCGGCATCACGGCGGTGGTGGGGGAAAGCGGCTCGGGCAAGTCGACCCTGGCCCGGATGCTGGCCCAGCTGATCAAGCCGACAGCCGGAACCGTCCTGCTCGACGGGGCGGCGGCGCCGGGCCGGCGGCGCTACGCCAGCGCGGTGCAGCTGGTGCTGCAAGACCCGTTCTCCTCGCTCAACCCGGTGCACAGCGTCCGCTACCACCTGGCCAGGCCGCTGCAGATCCACGGCCTGAACGGCACCGGGAACGGGCACGGCCTGGACAGCCTGGTCGCCGACCTGCTCACCCGGGTGTCGCTGACCCCGGCGGAACAGTTCGCCGCCAAGTACCCGCACGAACTGTCCGGCGGGCAGCGGCAGCGGGTGGCGATCGCGCGGGCGCTCGCCGTCCAGCCCCGGGTCCTGCTGGCCGACGAGCCCGTCTCGATGCTGGACGTGTCCATCCGGCTCGGCGTGCTCAACCTGCTGGCGGGCCTGCGCGAGAACGAGGGCCTGACCATCCTGTACGTCACGCACGACATCGCGTCGGCGCGCTACCTGGCCGACGTGATCGCGGTCATGTACGCGGGCGAGGTCATCGAGTCCGGACCGGCCGCGCAGGTCACCGACCAGCCCGCGCACCCGTACACCCAGCTGCTGCTGTCCGCCGCGCCCGATCCGGACCGGACGCGGCCGCCGTCGCTGGCGGGCCGCGGCGCACCGCCGAACCTGATCCAGCCGCCGAGCGGCTGCCGGTTCCACCCGCGCTGCCCGCACGCCATGCAGGTGTGCGCCCAGGACCGGCCGTCGGCCGTGGCGGTCGCGCTGGGTCATTCCAGCGCGTGCTGGCTGCACGCCAAGGACCTCACCTCCGCCCAGTCCCGGCCGCTGCCAGCGGCCGGGCGGGGCACCGACAGCCAACCGGCAGGCCCGGACGCCGACGCTGCGCCCGGCCCGGGGAGCGGAGAGGAGAAGCGATGAACCGGCACGCCACCTAGCACAGCCCGGCCGCGAGGCCCGGCCGCGACAGCGACCGGGCCACGAGACCCCGCTGTATCCATCACCGCGACGGCCGCGGGGCGGTAGACCCGGCCGGCGTCGCGCGCATCCCGTTATGACGGACCCCGACACGGTCACCATGACAGGCCGGCGATCAGCCGGCCGGGCAATCGGAGTTTAGACAATGAACCACAGGACTGTAAGAGCCCTGGCCGCAGCGACCATCCTCGCCTTGGGCGTGGCGGCCTGCAGCAGCTCGGGATCGTCTTCATCGAGCTCAACGACATCCACGGCCAAGACGGGCGCACCGCTCGTGGTGGTGGACAACACCGGGCAGGTGTTCGCCCAGACCTTCAACCCCTACGTGTCGACCTCGCTCGGCACCGAGGAGAACATGCAGTCGCTCACCTATGAGCCGCTGCTCGAGTTCAACCTGATGCAGCCGACCGCCAAGCCGACCCCGTGGCTGGCCACGGCCTACGCCTTCTCGAACGCCGGCAAGACGCTGACGTTCACCATCCGGTCCGGCGTGAAGTTCAGCGACGGCAAGCCGATGACCGCCGCCGACGTGGCGTACACCTTCAACCTGCTGATCAAGAACAAGACGCTGTCGTCCAGCGCCCCCGGCCCGACCCCGCTGCCGACCAGCGCGACCGCGCCGAACGCCACCACCGCGGTACTGACGTTCCCGCAGGCCGAATACGCCAACCTGTTCCTCATCGCGTCGACGTACATCCTGCCGCAGCACGTCTGGCAGGGCGTGAGCAATCCGGCGACCTACGCCGACGCCAGCCCGGTCGGAACGGGCCCGTACGAGCTCGGCTCGTACTCCCCGCAGAAGGTCACCTTCAAGCAGAACCCGTACTACTGGCAGAAGTCCATGGTGCACGTGCCCGAGGTGATCTTCCCGAGCTACGTCAGCAACACCACCGCCAACCCGGCCCTGGACAGCGGCCAGATCGGCTACGCGGGCAACGACGTCACCAACGTCCAGTCCAACTTCCTGTCCGCCAGCCAGGACAACCACACCTGGACGTCCAGCCAGCCGTGGTTCGCGTCCAACAACGTGGTGACGCTCTGGCTGAACGTGACCAAGGCGCCGCTGAACGACCCGAAGGTGCGGCTGGCGATCAGCGCCGGGATCAACCGGTCGCAGCTGTCGTCCCAGGGCGAGACCAGCTACGAGCCGCCCGCCACGTCTTCCAGTGGCCTGCTGCTGCCGGTCGACAACGCGCTGCTCAACTCCAGTTACGCCAACGACCTCTCCCCGACGAGCAACGCCACGAAGGTCAGCCAGCTGCTGACCAGCGACGGCTACACCAAGACGGGCGGCAAGTGGATGAAGAACGGCCAGCCGATCAAGTTCGCCATCGAAGACCCTTCGTCCTACACCGACTACGCCACCGACGCCGCGCTGATCGCCACCCAGCTGAACGCCGAGGGCTTCGAGGTCTCCTTCGACGGAGTCCAGGCCACCCAGTGGAGCTCCGACTTCCCGGTCGGGAACTTCCAGGCGATGATCCACTGGGGCCAGCAGGGTCCCAGCCCGTACTACTACTTCGACAACTGGCTGGACAGCACGCTGTCCGCGCCCATCGGCAAGCCGGCCGGGGGCGACTACGGCCGGTTCACCAGCCCGCAGGTCCAGGCGGCCCTGGCCCAGTACGCCGGCACCTCAGACACCGCGACCCAGCAGCAGGCGCTGAACACGCTGCAGACCGTCATGGCCACGAGTACTCGACCAAGGACTACACCGGCTGGCCGACCGAGTCCAACCAGTACAACGACCCGGTCCCCAACTCCCCGTACATGGAGTACACGCTGCTGCATCTGACTCCGGCCGCGTGAGCCGCGGAGCCCGATGAACACCTCACGCGAAGCGCCCGGCCGCCCCGGCGGCCGGGCGCCAGCCCTCGACCATGATCCCGATCGGGAGCTGCTGGCCGGGCTCAGCCTGGACGACAAGGTGCGCCTGCTGACCGGGGCCGACAACTGGAGCACCTGTGCGCTGCCCGGCATCGGGCTGCGCGCGATGGTGGTGTCCGACGGGCCGGCCGGGGTCCGCGGTGTCACCATGGACGAGCGGAACCCGGCCGCCAGCCTGCCCTGCTCGTCCGCCCTCGGTGCCACCTGGGACCCCGGCCTGGTCCAGACGCTCGCCGCCGCGCTCGGGGCCGAGGCCAGGAGCAAGGGGATCGACGTCATGCTGGCGCCGACCGTCAACGTCATGCGCACGCCGCTCGGCGGCCGCGGATTCGAGTCGTTCGGTGAGGACCCGGTGCTGATCGCCCGGATCGCCGTGGCCTTCGTCCGCGGGCTGCACCAGGCCGGGGTCGGCGCGGCGGTCAAGCACTACGTAGGCAACGACTCGGAGACCGGCCGCTGGACCTACGACGCGCGCGTCGCCGAGCACGTGCTGCGCGAGCTCTACCTGGTCCCGTTCGAGGCCTGCGTGCGGGAGGCGGACGCGGACCTGGTGATGACCGGCTACAACCGGGTGAACGGCGTCACCATGACCGAGCACGGCCTGCTGCTCGACCGCGTCCTGAAGGACGAATGGGGTTTCGGCGGCGTGGCCCTGTCCGACTGGCATGCCGCCCGCAGCACGGTGGAGACCGCCCGGGCCGGACTCGACCTGGCCATGCCGGGCCCGGGCGGCCCCTGGGGCGGCAAGCTGGCCGCGGCGGTGCGGGCCGGGCAGGTCGGCGAGGACGCCGTCGACGCCAAGGTGCGGCGCATCCTGCGGCTGGCCCGGCGGGTGGGGGCGCTGAACGGCAGCTCCCCAGACGACCGGGCCCCGGCCGACGGCGCACCACCTGGCCAGGGTCCGGTCCTGGCGGACCCGGCGCTGCTGCGGCGGTGCGCCGCGGCGGCGTTCACGCTGCTCAGAAACGAACCCGCGGCTCCCGGCGGCCGCCCGGTCCTGCCGCTCGATCCCGGCCGCCTCCGCCACCTGGCGGTGATCGGGCCGAACGCCGTCAGCCCGGTCACCCAGGGCGGCGGCAGCGCGACCGTGTCCCCGGCCCGCGTGTCGGCCCCGGCGGCCGCCCTGACCGAGGCGCTCGGCGGCCTGGACCCCGGGACGCAGGTGACCGTGCGGCCCGGCTGCGTGACCTGGACCATCGTGCCCGAGCCGCCGCGGTACACGCTGCGCGACCCGGTGACCGGGGAGCCGGGGGTCCGGCTCGAGTTCCGCGCCGAGGACGGCACCCTGGCCGCGGCCGAGCACCGCGGCGCCACCATGTTCACCTGGTGGGACGGGCTGCCGGGGGGCGTCGGCGCGGGCGGCCGCGGCACGGTCACGCTGCGGGCCTGCTACCTGCCGGTCCAGGACGGCCCGCACGTCATCGGCGGCGGCGGGGCGGGGCGGCTGGCGGTCGCCGTGAACGGGACCGAGGTGGCGTGCGGCCACCCGGACCTGCCCGCCGACCCGGTCGAGGTCATGGTCAGGCCGGGCGAGGTCAGGGCGACGGTCCAGCTGACGGCGGGCCGCGAGGCGGAGATCGCGGTCTGCCTGCGCCCGGACGACTGGCCGCAGGGCCCGGTGGCGATCAGGCTCGGGGTGGCGCCCGAGCCGGACGACGACGCGCTGCTGGCCGCGGCGGTCGAGGCCGCGCGCGGGGCCGACGCCGCCGTGGTGGTGGTCGGGTCGGGCCCCGCTACCGAGAGCGAGGGGTTCGACCGCCCCGGCCTGGCGCTGCCGGGCCGGCAGGACGAACTGGTCCGGCGGGTGGCGGCGGTGAACGAGCGGACGATCGTGGTGGTGAACGCGGGCATGCCGGTGCTGCTGCCATGGGCGGATCAGGTCGCGGCGGTCGGCTACGCCTGGCTGGCGGGCCAGGAGACGGGCACCGCGCTGGCCGACGTGCTGCTCGGGCGGGCCGAGCCGGGCGGCAGGCTGCCGGTCACGATCCCGGCCGCCGAGGCCGACTGCCCGGTGCTGCACGCGGCGCCCGACGGCGGCCGGCTCGACTACCGGGAGGGCCTGCTGATCGGCTACCGCGGGTACGACCGCGCCGGGACCAGGCCGCGGTTCGCCTTCGGCCACGGCCTGGGCTACACGACCTGGGCGTACGAGTCGGCGACGGCCGAGGCGGCGCCGGCCAGGGCCCTGGAGGCGGGTGCCCTGGAGGTGACCGTGCGGGTCCGCAACACCGGCCCGCGGACCGGCCGCGAGGTAGTCCAGGCCTACGTCGAGCCGCCGGCGGCCGAACCCGGGCGGCCGCTGCGCACGCTGGCCGCGTTCACGCCGGTGATCGCGGCGCCCGGCGAGCAGGCGCGGGCCCGGCTCACCGTGCCGGCCCGGGCCTTCGCCCGCTACGACGAGACGGCCGGGCGCTGGGTCAGGCCACCGGGCGAGTTCACCGTCCGGATCGGCCGGTCGTCGGCTGATCTCCCGCTGCGGCTGCGGGTCGCGGCGTCCTGAAAATCACAATCATGAGAACGAACGGGTCCGGGGCGCGAGCCCCGGTCCCGCGGGCTTGCCTCAGGCGGGCGCGCCGTTCTGCTGCCTGAACCAGGCCAGCACGAGCGACCCGGCGCCCTGCCCCGGCTGCGGTTCGCGGCTCGGCAGGCAGCTCCAGGTGCGCGGGCTGATCGTGGTGGGAGCGCTCAGGTCGCGGTACGACTTGATCATGTACCCCGGCTGGAGCTGGTAGACGTTCAGGCCGAGGCCGTGCGCGGCCAGGTAGCCGAGGTAGGCCGGGACCGTCACCGGCGCGTCCTGCCAGCACGAGCTGCGCGGCACGGACGGGCCCGCGGCCGGCGCGGGCTCGTAGTTCGTCCACTCCCCGTCGACCACCGGACCGGCGCCCGTGGTCACCAGGTAGCCGAAGTCGGCGTCCCAGCTGGCGGCGTCGTGCGGGCCCGCCGGGTGGTGCACGGAGTAGACGACCCCGCTCGTCTTCAGCCCGGCGTGGTGGCTGACCATCCCGGCGAACGTGGACGCGAGATACGGGCCCTCGATCCAGAACAGGTTCTGCGCGCCGAGGGTGTTCCTGACGTACTGGGCGAGCTGGGCCATGCCCAGGGAGTAGGACACGCCCCGGGAGACGCCGCCGTCGTGCCACAGCCGCCACACCTGGGCCGGGGCCAGGCCGGGAACATTGGTCCGCGGCTCGTTGAACAGGTCGAAGATGACCTGGGGGTCGTGGCCGTAGACGGCGGCCAGGTCCTTCCAGAAGACCTCGGTGGCGGGCGTCGGCCCGCGCTGGGCGCGGCTCACCGCCGGGGACGCGAACTCGGTGTTGTCGTTCAGCACCACGACCAGGTGCTGGCTCTCGGCCGCGGCGACCTCGGCCTCGATGGCGGTCAGGTAGGCCTGGTTCAGGCCGGTCCCGGCGGGCGAGATGAGGTTGTCCTGGTTGAGCTGGAGCCGGACCGTGTTGGCGCACCAGTCCTGCGCCGTCGCCGCGATCTTGGCCAGGTCCAGCCGGCCGAAGCTGCGCCAGTCGAGACCCTGCAGGCCGGGCACGGTGATCCCGTAGGCGACGAAGACCTGGCCGCCGGCCCCGAGCACCTGGGTGCCCTGCACGGTGAACGGCCCGGTCGCGGTGCCGCACGACCCGGTACCGGTCCTGGGCGCGGCCGGCGCCCACGGCGCGGATCCAGGCGTCGCGGCGCCCGCCAGGGGCGCCCCGGCCAGGCCGACGGCCAGCGCCACCGCCAGCCCGGCGGCCGCGCCCCGCCGGACCACCCGGCCGCGGGCGCGCGCCAGTACCGCCATCGTCATGCGTCATCTCCGTACGCGTCGTAGCCTTGGCCCGGCATGGTGAGGTCTGCATCGGCGAAAGCACGCACGGTCCGCGACTGGAAATAAGCGGGAAAGCGGCGACGTATCCGAATGCGAAATGATCTTACCGGTATGCCCGGGGACGCATCCGGTTAGGGAGCGGTGATCGTCACCGGCTTGTTGTAATGGCCGAATGTCTCGGTCGCGGTAAACACGTTGTTCGCCGAACGGCCACTCGCCGTGAACGTGACCGGCCTGCCGCCGGAGTCGAGCACCGCGGTGACGGTGAGCGTCGTGGTCCCGGTGCCCGCGAAGGCATCAGCGGCCAGGCTCCACTCGTAGCGGACGAACGGGCTGAGCTTCGCGAACGGCCCGGTTACGCGGTAATGTCCGGGGCTGACCCGGCGGACGCCTGGTAGCTTGTCGAACCTGGCCAGGCTCACGTACGGGTTCAGCGCACGCTCATCGGCGGCCCGGGCCTTAGCGCTCAGGGCACCCGTCACCCAGCGGCCGCTGCCCTTCTTGGTGTACGTGTGGTTCCCGACGATCTCGAACCGGCTGGAGGCGCTGTGCACGACGCCCTGGAGGCGGTAGGACGTGCTGTCCGTGCTGGCCACTGCTAGCCGCGGGCTGAGGGCGACCTTCTCCGCGGCCGACTCCCGGGAGTAAAAGCCCTGGTCCGAGCCGATCCCGGTAAAAGAAACGCTGGCCTGCTCGGTATACGTCCTGATCGAGGCCGCAGAAGCTGCGTTCGCATTTAGTGAGAATGCACCGGCGGCGGCCGCGGAAATGGCGATGACAGCAAGGTAACGACGCATGGCGGCCTCCGTGGCCTGGTTCGGGGGGAAAGGCAAATGCTAGCAATCGGGCGAAAGGGGCGCAGGGGTGATTGACACAGTGGCCTGGGTGCATCTGGAAGACGGGCGGATCCTGTGCGCGCGGCCGCACGGGAGAACTGTTTTCTACATTCCCGGCGGCAAGCGCGAAGGCGCCGAGAGCGACACCGAGACGCTGCGGCGCGAGATCCGCGAGGAGCTGACGGTGACGCTGCTGCCCGGGACGATCAGGCACGTCGGCACCTACCGGGCCACCCAGCCCGATGGCCAGGTGGTCCTGATGAGCTGCTACGCGGCCGACTTCACCGGGACCCTGGCCGCCAGCAGCGAGATCGACGAGCTGGCCTGGTTCGGCTACGCCGACCGGCCGCGGGTGCCGCCGGTCGACCAGCTGCTCTTCGACGACCTGCACGCGGCCGGCCAGCTGCGGTAGCGGGCCGGCCGCGGATGCGTCACTTCGCGGGCAGGTTGACCAGGGACGCCAGGGTGGCGCGGTGCGCGTCGGCGGTGCCGAAGCCGATCGAGTCCGCCTTGGCTCGCTTCAGGTACAGGTGCGCCGGGTGCTCCCAGGTGAAGCCGATGCCGCCGTGCATCTGCACGCATTCCTGGGCGGCGTTCACCGCCACGTCCGAGCAGTAGGCCTTGGCCATCGCGACCGCGACCTTGGCGTCAGGATCGCCGCTGGCCAGGCAGGCGGCCGCGTACCTGGACGCCGCGCGGGCCTGGGTGATCGACACCCACAGGTCGGCCAGCCGGTGCTTGAGGGCCTGGAAGGACCCGACCGGGCGGGCGAACTGCTTGCGCTCCTTGACGTAGGCGATGGTCATGTCCAGGCAGCGCTGGGCGAGCCCGAGCTGCTCGGCCGCCAGGACGCCGGCGCCGGCGGCCAGGGCCGCGTCCACCGCCCGCTCGGCGGCCGCCCCGG
>Ga0335073_10007249_pt1 | contig 15546 bp, 8 predicted proteins | sample Lox_Sample_22_FD_207093 | JGI IMG/M metagenome (GOLD analysis project Ga0335073, IMG submission 207093) | Soil microbial communities from Loxahatchee National Wildlife Refuge, Florida, United States - Lox_Sample_2.2 | ecosystem: Environmental > Terrestrial > Soil > Wetlands | place: USA: Florida... | reverse complement strand
TCGGAGCGAGAAATCTCCTCCACGTCATGACCTCGATAAAGCGCCTGCGCTGCTTCGACGATCGTGGGTGTCGGTCGGTAACGACCTGCAGCCCATTCAATCGGATCTAGAGGAGGTGCGCTCGAGATCCTAGAAATTTCGCCGATGACCACAGCCAATTGTGACGGACTGATGCCAATGGGCCTAAAAATGTTGTCCCGATCTCGGGTCAATTCAGGGGTATCCAAGCAATCCGATTTAGTCGGGACAAGTATGGGCGCTATCGGTCGGTTATCGCTGCTTTCATGGAAATACCTTAGATCAAGCGCATAGCCGTAGACTTGGTTCAAGTCAGGTCGATCGACATGGCTCTTGTTAACTTTGTACTCCACTACGAAAATAGTCCCGCGCAGGATGACTACCAGGTCGACACGTCGTCCCATTCGTGGAATCAAGAATTCGAGAAAGAAATAAGCCGACGGAAGCATCGAGGCGAGTTCGCGTAGGTGCTTGATCTGATAGTCCCAAGCTGCTTTTTGAGAGAGTTCGAGTGAGAACGGCAGCTTCCTGGCAAGTCGGCCGAATAGATCGCTGTCACTTTGTGCGGGAACTTCTACAGCGGCGATCGCTACATATGCCCTGTCCATCGCATCAACCTCGCTGCTCTAGTGCAAAACGGGACTGAGGCGATCAGAGACTGCGGGCGGCATTGCAAGCCGACAGCAAGTCACAACCGGCCGGATGTCGCAGACTCGAAGGGTACCAGCCTTAATCCTCCTCGTCTCCCCCCGTCCTTCTGACCAGCACCTCCCGCTTCCCCACATGGTTGGCCGGTCCGACCACCCCCTCCTTCTCCATTTGCTCGATCAGCTTGGCCGCCCGGTTGTAACCAATGTTCAAATGCCGCTGGATAAAGGAGGTCGAAGCCTTGCCCTCCCGCGCCACCACCGCCACTGCCTGATCGTACAGCCCCTTCTCGCCACCGCCATCGCCGCCGAACAAATCCCCCGCCCCGCCCGACAGCCCGCCGGAAGAATCCCCCTCGGCCGGTTCCGTCACATCCTCCACATACGCCGGCTCGCCTTGCTCGCGCAGGAACGCCACCACTTGCTCCACTTCCTCATCTGAAACGAACGGCCCGTGCACGCGCTGGATGCGACCGCCGCCCTGCATGAACAGCATATCGCCCATCCCCAGCAATTGTTCCGCCCCCTGCTCTCCCAAAATCGTGCGGCTATCAAATTTCGAAATCACCTGGAACGAAATCCGCGTCGGGAAATTCGCCTTGATCGTCCCCGTGATCACATCCACCGAGGGCCGCTGCGTCGCCATGATCACGTGGATCCCCGCCGCCCGCGCCATCTGTGCCAGGCGCTGCACCGCGGCCTCGATCTCCTTGCCGGCGACCATCATCAGGTCCGCCATCTCGTCCACCACCACCACGATCAGCGGCAGCAGTTCCAGCGCCAGCGGCACGTCCTCGAACGTCGGGCGGCCGGTGTCCGGATCGAACCCGGTCTGCACGCGGCGGGTCACCACCTCGCCCTTCGCCCGCGCCTGCGCCACACGGTCGTTGTAGCCGGTCAGGTTGCGCACCCCGAGCTGGCTCATCGATCGATACCGCCGCTCCATCTCGCGCACGGTCCATTTCAGCGCGGTCACCGCCTTGGCCGGCTCCGTCACCACCGGAGCCATCAGATGCGGGATGCCCTCGTAGGTGGACAGTTCCAGCATCTTGGGGTCGATCAGGATCAGCCGGCACTGGTCGGGCGACAGGCGATACAGGAGGGAAAGAATCATCGCGTTCACGCCCACCGACTTACCGGACCCGGTGGTGCCCGCGATCATCAGATGCGGCATGCGCGAGAGGTCCGCAACGACCGCCGCGCCGCTGATGTCCTTGCCCAGCGCCAGGGTCAGCCGGCCGGGGCTCTTCTGCACCTCCTCCGATGACAGCAATTCGCGCAGGAACACGGTTTCGCGGCGCGCGTTCGGCACCTCGATGCCGATCACGTTGCGCCCCGGCACGGTGGCGATGCGCACCGCGGTCACCGACAGCGACCGCGCCACGTCGTCCGCCAGCCCGATCACGCGGGCGCTGCGGATCCCCGGGGCAGGTTCCAGCTCGTACAATGTCACCACCGGTCCGGGTCGGATCTGCACGATGCTGCCCTGCACGCCGTAGTCGGACAGCACCGTCTCCAACAGCCGGGCATTGGCCTGCAATGCCTCCTCGGAGGGGCCCGACGACGCCCGGGCGGGCGGCGGCTTCAGCAGATCGAGCGGGGGGAACTGCCACGCCGCGTCCTCGAGCGGCAGGCTCTGTTGCTGCGGCTTGCGTGTCGCCGGGGTGGGCATGCGGGCAGCGTGGACCGAGGCGACCGCCGCCGCTGCGTCCGGTGCCGGCGGCTGACCGTGCGACGGTGAGGCGGGCTCGCGCCGGACCACCGTGCCCGGGGCCGGCGGCGTGTCGAGCGGCGGACTGCGGCGCAGTGCCTGCGCCAGCCAGTCGGATGCGGTGCCAACCCCACGTGCGCCACGTACCATTACCAGGGCCGCGCCGCGCCCGCCGGTAAACGACGCCCGTGCCGAGCGGCCGGCAAGCCGCCAGCCCGCATGCCACTCGCCTGCCGACAGTCCCAGTGCCAGCGGCACCAACATCACCGCGAGTGCAACCCCCGCGAGCCAGGCCGCCACCATGCCGAACGGGCCCAACCACCCCTGTCCCGCGCCGAGCCCTGCACTCGCCAGCAACGCGCCGATCGCCCCGCCAGGTCCCGCGACGGTCGGCCACGCCACCGCATGCGGCGTAAACGCCGCGAACACCGCGGCCAGTACCGGCAGCGAAGCCAGCAGTGCCGCGATCCGTCCGGGCACGCTGCCCAGGCCCTGATGTGAGCCGATCCGCCACGCCCAGGCGAGCAATGCCACGCCCGGGAGCAACCCGGCGACGCCAAAGCCCTGCAGCAGGACGTCGGCCACGCTCGCCCCGAAGCTGCCCGCCAGGTTGGCCACATGCCGGTCGGTGGCAGTGTTCATCGAGGGGTCGCGCGGGTCGTAGCTGGCCAGCGCCACCAGCAGAGCGAGCCCAACGAGCCCAAGCAGCAACGCGGTCAGCTCTGCGGTACGGCGACTCATCAACGCCCGCAATGCGGGCGAGGCTATGCGGCGGACTTCCACCGAACCACGGACGGCCATGCGATTCGCAACCTTCGGGGGCGGCGCAACTGTAACCCAGAAGCCACTGACAAATGAAGGACTTCCGTGCGCCCAAATGTCACCGCGGGCGGCCTACGCTTCGCCGCCGGGTGGCAGGCCGAGCAATAAACGGCCATAGGGCACCAGCGTCGCCTGCGGACTGAACGCCTGGTGCGTGGCGATCGTCAGGATGTCGCGCAGCATCGCCTGCAGCGGGTCGGAATCCAGTGTCGCGCGCGCGCCGCACAGCTCCACCAGGGCCTGCACCGCGGCGCGAATCTGCCGCATGCCGAAGGTGGCGTCGCGCCGGTTGCGCAGCACCTCCGCGGACGTGATCGGGCGGCCGGAGGCCACCGCCGCCACGCTCTCTGTGCGTCGCGTCTCGAGCAAGACCGAGGCGGTATCGATGGCCGCCGCCGCCTCGGCGAGACGCAACTGCACCACCTCGGACTCCGCCGGCCGCGTCATGCCCCGCGACACGCGGCCGGACAGCGCGCCAACGGCAGTCGCCAGCGCGCGCCGCCCCAGCGCATAGGCCACCGGCGGGAGGGAGAACACCACCAGGTAGCCGCGCGGCGCCCGCACCACGCCGTATTCGGGATGCACCGCCACGCCGGGCGCGGTGCCGTCCAGCAGATCGCGCAGCAGCACCGTCCGATGGGCAGGGACGAACACGTCGCGCAGCAGCAGCGTCTTGCTGCCCGTGCCGCGCAGCCCGAGTACGAACCAGTCGTCGATGATCTCGATCTCGCGCATCGGCACCAGCAAATAGCGGGTGGCGATCGCGCCATCGGGGTGGGGACAGCGCGCGCCGATGATCGCCCATTGCGCATGCGTGCAGCCGCTGGAGAACGGGAACCGGCCCGACAGGCGCCAGCCGCCGTCGCAGGGAGTCGCGGCCTCGCGCGGCGCCAGCGACGACGAGGCTACTGCCAATGGGTCCGCCTCCCAGATGTCGCGCTGCCCTTGTTCTGGCAGGCTGGCGATAATCCATTGATGCTCTGCCAGCACCGCATAGACCCAGGCACTGGACGCGCAGCCTTCCGTCAGAATCTCGATAATGCGGGAAAACGAGTCGAACGGGAGCTGCAGCCCGCCGAAGCGGCGCGGCTGGAGCGCCCGCAGGATGCCGGCTTCATGGTAGTCAGCGATGGTCGCCGCCGGGACGTCGCGTGCCGCCGTGGTGGCGGCTTCGCGCTCGGACAGCTTCGGCACGAGCGCGCGAGCCCGCGCCAGCAAGATCTCGCCATCCGGCGGATCGGCGCCGTGCACCTGTGGTCCCGCGGTCAGCTCAGGTCCACGGCGTGGCGCTTCAGGTCTTCCAGTTTGCACCATTGCAGCGCACCGGCTTCGGTGGCGCGCAGCACGACCTTTGGGGCGCGGCCGGCCTCCAGCGCCTCCTGCCACCGCGGCGCACAGAGGCACCAGCGGTTGCCGGCCTTCAGCCCATCGAAGCCGAACTCGGGGCGGGGCGTGGACAGGTCGTTGCCGGCGGCCTTGCTGAAGGCAAGGAACTCGTCAGTCATCACCGCGCACACCGTGTGGCTGCCGGCGTCCTCGGGGGAAGTGTCGCAGCAGCCGTTGCGGAAGAAGCCCGTGAGCGGCCGGGTGGAGCAACTTTCCAGCACCCCGCCCAGAACGTTGCGCGAGGGGCGGCGGCTCGGGCGGCCACCGGTTTCGTCGAACGGCATGGGGTGCCTCCGTTGCGTGGTGTCGAGGACGTTGGCGATGATGTTAGGCTGGGTGGGCGCCGGGCGCTATCGGTCGCGCGAGAGGATGGTGTCCAGCCATGTGAAATTCGCCCAGCGGCGTAACCTGTCCGTCGCCATCCCAGGCCATGGGCATCCGGATCTATCCAGCCGGCGAGGGGTCCGGCACTCGTTGCCGGACCCACACCAGCGGCAGTTCACTTCCAAGGCAAGGCAAAGCTACAGCCTGCTTGTTGTCATCCCTGCCACGACCGCGGCCAGGTGTAGGCCGACACCATGCGCGGTTCAGGGTTGTGTGAAGGGTGTGCCGGCATCGTACCGCGCCTTTGCCGGATTCGTGTAAAGCTGCGGCGATCCCGTGGGGTTGACCCATGGCCAGGTATAGCCGCTGCCTGCGCTAAAGAACGCCGGCTTTTGAGTCAGATACAGCGAGTTCGGCAGGGAGTGAGCGCCGCTGGCCCAGGTAACCGAGTTGGTCAGATAGTCGAAGTTGCCGTCCCGGTATGCGGTCGTAGCGACTTCGGGGTCAGTGCGGTAAGGCGAGACGTCGTACCAACCCAGCATCCAGATTCCGGGAGTGCCTTGAGCTCCGGACTGGTATACCCAGCCGCTCGTGTGTCCCGACGTCCCCAGAACGTTGCCCACCCAGGTCATCCAGTAAGTATAGGCCATCGCGCCGGCAGCCCGCAGGGGGCCGTTGCTCGGTCCCGGCAGGTTGTTGATATCGTCGACATCGGTATTGTTCAGGTAGTCGGTGAACTGCCTGCGGTAGCCGGTCGCATAGTTGCGGTAGAACGTATGATATATCGAATTGCCGTGCGTATCATCGCTATCCATGTTGAAGCCGTAATTGCCCTCGAACAGCATATGGTGTGAACCGACCATGTGACTGCCGTTGAGGCCGATCTCCTGCCAGGCGTCAGCGCCGGCCTCCTCAGCGCCCGAGATGAAACCGTCGTCCATGTAGTTGTAGCCGACAACCGATCCTGCCCCCGAGGCGCGAGCCACCATAACCTTATTGGCCTGTACTGAAATACTGTTCTCGATCAATATCTCGGATGATCCATTCGCGAGGCTGATGGCATAACCGCCGCCACCCGGCACCGGCCAGACAGCCTTATGAACATAAACCTGCTCAAGCTGGACCCGGAAGGAGTAGTTGATGCCAAAGCCATCGTCGAGCCACAACGTATTCTCGACTCTATAGGCCCAGCAGTAGGCACACCACGAAAACGTAATGTTGTTGTCGTCGCCGCCGGACACGGTAAGGCTCTCGACGCCGGCGTTTTCTGTCGGCTGGGTTGCCCAGTAGTAGAGTTGAGCCTGGTGGCTGACCCGGTAGGAAATGGTCACCGGCGTGTCGAAGGTAATCGTGTTGCCACTGATCGCCGAGATGCGCTTGATCTCGGAGGTAGGCCGGTCGCAGTTGCTGAACCAGCATCCGGCGGTACCGGATTGGTACGGGTATTCGCCGGACGAGAAATCATCAAAACCCTGGGCGGGATTGTGCTTCATCCACACCACCCGGAAGTCCGGCGCGGCCCAGATCTGCCCTAATCCCTCAGGATCGGTCTGCCACGCCGCTCCCGAAGCCTCATCCAGATAGACAATCTGCCCAACCGAGAACCCGGCCGTGCTGGCCACCTGGACCGACGACGCGCCGCCTGCGACATCGGCAGTCAGGGCAGTCGCGGTTTGATTGTTGTTGTACTCTTCCGGTCCGAGAAGAATCAGAGGTGATGGGTTTGAGCCTGGATTGTCGCTGCCCAGCTTGGCGCCGGTGGTCCGCTGCACGACGGTAGACCCGGGCCCGGCGCCACGCAGCGTTATCGCCTTGTTGATCAGCACGTAATTGCCCTCGGCAATGGTAAACGTGCCTGCTGCGAGCATGACCACGTCGCCAACCGGACAGGCATTGACGGCGTTCTGAATATCGGTCGTGTCGTCCTGGCCGCCCCCGAGAGCGCTCACCGTGGCGCAGACGGTAGTCCGGTTCGGGATTCCGCCCACCGACAGCATCCCGGCGGAACTCCAGTTCGCGGCTGCGTTCGACGCCGACGGCACGATGCCACTGCCGCCACCGCCGCTCCCACTGCCGAGGAGAGCCTCGCATGAGGCTGTCTTGCCGCCGCTCGAGCCTTTGCATGTCCAGGTCCATGGCCCGCTGCCGGTGACGGCCGACGCGGTGCCGGCAGTACAGAGATTCGTGGTCGGCATAGTGGTCATACTCGTCCCACCCGCCGAGCCACACACCCCACTGACCGGCGGCTTCGCCGCCTCCGCCGATCCGCCGACCATGACTGTGAACAGTAGCAGAAGGAACATTCCGCGATTTGTGAGCATTGGCTTCTCCAGTTAGTATAGTTTTCCCAAACCCGCCGACCTGAAGACGAACGCTGACACACTCGCTTCGCAGCCGCCGCTGAGATTCGATTGGCGGCATGCGGCAAGTCACATCGCCTCGGCCGGCGGCCTCCCCGGCGTCGCGCTATTGCCAAGGTTGCGGGACAGCTCGATCTCCGTCGCGTGACCCGGTGTCGCACCAGCAGTGCCAATCTCAAGCGCGCCATACCCCCATGGGCGCATTAGTGAGACCCCGGTTACCTACCAATTTCAGGTCGATTGCAGGCGTAATTCAGCTACTATCGAAAATTGAATTAATCGTTAAAATCATGCGCCACCGCCTGGTCAAGTGAAGTTTCCTGCCGTTCAAGCGGCGATGCCCGTATCCAGATAGCAGGTCGTTCCGCCGAGACGGAGTGCGATCTCCAGGGGGCCGGCGAAGTCCTCGAACAAACACGCCGGCACACCCGCATCGCCGTCGGTCCAGCGGATATCGTTGTCTGTTTCGTAGCCGTGGAAATTGTCTCGCAGCAGTGCGTCCTCGGCCTCGAGGGTGCGGGTTTCCCGGCCCCGGGTCACCATGATCTGCCGCAGCGCCACGCCGAGGGATCGTGGATCGCGTGACAAGCCCATCTCTTGTGGTACCCCGGTGCGCGACACGATCCGTACGGTCCCGGGCGCGGCGGCCAGGCGGAAAACATGCCAGCCACCACGTTGGGAAGCGACATTGACGCGTCGCCCGTCGACCATGAGATGCAGGTCCGGATCGTCCGTCGTAGGCACGGCAGGACGCGGCCCGGCGCGCTCCAACAGCCGGCGCCACACCGCGTCCACGACCGGGCCTCCGGTCAGCACCGGAGCAAAGGGCAACTGTGCCGGCAACGCCCAGCCGCTGTTGGCGTTACGGAACAACCAGCGGTTGCCGTCATCACGATAGCTCTCCGCCGGCGCCCCGTTGGCCAGCAGGATATCGTGGGTCTCCAGCTCGATGTGGAAGATCTCCACCTGCTGCGCCCGGTCATCCCACGTGATGGAGCGGTGATTGACCAGGAACTCCACCGGGATCAGCACGTCGTCGAGATAGAATGAGTGCCCCTTTGTGACGTGCAGGTCATGGTGCGGCACGTTGTCGGCCAGCGCGCCCTTGCGCACGATCACGGGGGTCGCCGCATCGCGCTGCCCGCGTCGCGTGGTGACACGGCCGCTGCCGACCCACACGATGCGCCGGGCCTCGCCGCTCAGGGTCAGCACGCGGTCTCCGGGTTGCAGCTTCTCCACCGGAACCTCGCCGTCGGGCGTCGCGATCAGCGTCCCGATGCAGAAGCATATCACGTGATCCACCACTGCATTCGGCGTATTGAACGCCGTCTGCGCCGCCGTCGCAGTCGCGAAGCTCAGAGCGCCAATCGTTGCGCCGCTCTGCACCACATCGATGTCGAGGCCATCCAGGGCAAATGTCACCGCTGCAGTCGAATTGACGATGATCTGGTCACCCGACGCGAACGTGCCAATTGTCCCTTTGAATCCGGAGATGTCGCCGACCAACAGCGTGCCGACACTGCCGAAGGAGATCGTTTGCGTTGAGACGACCGATGTCGCGTTCAGCATGAGTTCGCTGGATCCGGTGATCTCCGCGGACCCGGTGCCTGCGATCAGCGGCGTCGCGATGTTCGCGGTGCCGCCGTTCGCCACCTCGACGAGACCATCATTGATGAATTCTGCGGTCGCGCCGCCGCCGGTGAGCGTGGCATTGGTCGGTATCAGCGTGCCGGAATTGGTGACCGTGGCACCGGCCGCCAAGGTGTTCGTTCCAGCCAATTGCCACGTGGCGCCGCTCTCGATGGCGACCTGGGTGAAATAACGAAACTCTGTGCCAAGCCCGGACAGCGTACCGACGGAAGCCGCCGACGCCAGCTCCAGCGTGTTGGTGGCACTCGTCGCACCGACCGCGATGCCGGAAAGCGTGTAGCCCGGGTCCAGCACCAGCAGATCGCTGCCGGTGCCGCCAAATACCACGGCGGTTCCGGAACTTCCGACGATGGTCCCCGCGTTCGTCAGAGTGCCGCCCGCCAACAGTTCGACGCCGAACTCCGTGCCGGTGATTACAGCGGAGGTTGTATTGGTGATCGTGCCAACAGAGCCCAGTTCGACGCCGATGCCCTGGGTGCCGGTGGCCGTGACGCGGCCCTGATTGACCACTGTTCCGTGGCTGGCCGAAGTTCCGCCGACGATGAAGACGCCCTGGTAGACGCCGGTGATCGAGGCGCCGGCTGCATTGGTGACCGTGCCGCCGGCGGCCAGTTCGACGCCGATATAGCCGCTGATCGTGCCGCCGCTTTGGTTGGTGACGCTGCCTCCGGCGTCCAACAGGACGCCTTCGCTGCCGCCTGAGATTCCGGCAAGGGTCCCACTGTTGACGACAGTCCCAACGGTACCTGCGATATTGACAGCGTCTCCGCCGCGGATCGAAGCAGAGGCCGCGTTGGTGACCAGGCCACCGTCGCCCAGGTAGACGCCGTTAAGAAGGTTGGAACCAGCCATGGTGCCACTGTTGACGACGGTCCCAATGGCGCCTGCAATATAAACGGCGTCGCCGCCGGTGATGTAGCCAGAGCCCGCATTGGTGACCACGCCACCGTTACCCAAATAGACGCCGAAGGAAGAGGTGGACCCCACGATGCGGCCGCTGTTGACGACCGTGCCGACGGCGGCTGTAATATTGACGCCGATATAGCCGCTGATCAAAGCAGTGGCCGCGTTGGTGACCGAGCCACCGTCGCGCAGATAGATGCCGTTGTAGGAATTGGCCCCTTCGATGCTGCCGTTATTCACGATGGTCCAGGGCTGGGGGAGCCCGGCAACAGCATTCGCTGTGCCTGAGATTGTAACGCCTTTATTGATCACTACAGGATTGGTAAAAGACCCCGAGAGATAAACTCCCGCGGTGGAACTCGCGCTGATTGTTGTCATGGTTCGCTCAATCCCCGGTTGTTCTGGCGTTGTTCCGGCGTAGCCGATTCGAGAAGCCCCATCAGTTTCGTTTAACGTCACGGCATCGTGGTGTCCAGCGTGATCAGGCCGTTTCCCGCGCAACCAGCGATGGTTCACGCCGCGCCGTGGAATCTGCTATCGCTACTTATCCATAGCGGCAGTTACCAAATAGTTAATACAGGTTGGGCATCACCAACTGTCTGTAACGGCATGCGGCGGCATCCGACGCGGCCGTGCGGCATCAGGCAAGCCGCAGTGCGCGAGCTGTTGCGCTACCGCGGTCGCCTACAAGATGCTTGGGCTGTACTATAATGCTCCAACTATGTACTGTGATGACAACTCGGCCGCATCGCAGCGACTGATGAGGCTTGGCGGATCGAGTGGCAGAATTAAGGCAGATGGCGAGTTAAGGCAGATGGCGAGTTAAGGCACATGGCGAGGCGACCGGGAAGCACGTCGGTATTCTATGTTGTCGTCCGGCCGGCAATCGCTCGCGCAGGCGGCGATCGCCACGGATCGCGGGAACACCGATTGCCGCGTTCCCGCCGCCGTGGTTCCTCTCGAAGATGCCTGCCTCGACCGTGTCCAGCCCATGGTTGCCGCTGCGGGCAGCCAGCTCGCCACGCGGCACAGCTACGGCATCAAACAGTGCCGCCTGCACCGCACGGATCGACGCGGCGATCGACCCGCGGCACGAGAGCCGCGAAGCGCGCTTGATGGCGGCTTAGATCCAGTTGCATCATGTAGCGCCGCCCCAACTGCAGATTGCCGCCTTTGTGATCGCAGCATCAAGGCATGCGCTCAGCCCGGGCTCCCGCCGCCGCGAGTTGCCTCGGCGAGCGGACCGTGAGTACGCGGGCACTCGGAATGCCTTAATTTTGATTGATTATTCCATCGAGTTGCGATACGCGTTGTCGGTAACGTGATGTGGGTTCATGTAAACCCGATGATGCAGGAGTGAGAGCCGATCCGCGTCGGTGGCTCCACTTCTCCCCAGACCGGGGTAATCGGGCAGAGAGGACGTTGGAACTCTTTCTTCGTCGCCGAGGAAGGGTAAGTGCGGACGCTCGTCTTGTCGCCGGTGAGCCGTGCCATCGAGGTCGGCCGTGCCATCGAGGTCGACCGCAATGACGGGTATCCGCCGCAACACTTCATACTAAGCGGCATTCGCGGTTTCGGAGGTTGCTCGGCGGCCCACGCTGCCGGGGCGGCTGACGCGCCTCGAGTGCCGACACTGCGGATGAGCTTTCGGGCAGCGACGGCACGCGAGGCGCCCGCCTCCGGCATCGAGAGCAATGCGGCATCGGCTGCAGCGCGCGGAACGGCCCCGTCGAGGCGTCGTGCGCCCGTGAGATCGCGGTCCAAGGGACCGATATTCAGGAGATACAGAGATGATTTTTATCGAAACCGAGCTTGCCGGCGCCTTCATCGTCGACCTCGCGCGGCATGAGGACAACCGCGGCTTCTTCGCCCGGGCGTTCTGCCAACACGAATTCGAGGCACACGGACTGAAGCCGGTGGTGGCACAGGCGAACATCGGTTCCAACCGCCTTCGGGGAACCATCCGCGGCATGCACTTCCAGTTCCCCCCAGCGGCCGAGACCAAGTTTGTCCGCTGCGTCCGAGGCGCGGTGCTGGATATCATCGTGGACCTGCGTCCGGAATCGCCGACTTATCTGCGACACACCACGGTCGAGCTCTCGGCCAGGAATCAGCGCGGCATCTATATCCCGGAGCGTTTTGCCCACGGTTACCAGACGCTGGAGGACGAAACCGATACCCTTTACATGGTAGGCGAGTTCTACACGCCCGGGGTGGAAGGCGGCCTGCGTTACGATGACCCGGCGCTCGGCCTGAGCTGGCCGCTTCCAGTCGACGTCATCTCCGAGAAGGACCGGACCTGGAAACCGCTCGCGGAGGTCGAACCGGAACTGCGCCGGCGGATGTCCAAAATCGCCGTCGCACCGTCGCACGCCGCGTGATCAGGCACCATTCTGGAGAAACACAATGATCATCGTAGACACCGCACTGAAGGCCCGCGCCGAGGCGAACAATCCCATCAAGGTCGGTCTCATCGGTGCCGGCTTTATGGTCCAGGGGCTGACCAACACGATCGTCAATTCGGTTCCCGGAATGCGTGTCGTCGCCATATCGAACCGCCGCCCGGAACGCGCCGTCGCGGTGTTCCGCTATGCCGGCGTCGAGCCGACGATGGCGGAGACCACGCGCCAGTTCGAGCATCTGGCCGTCGCGGGCACGCCGATTGCCACCGACGATCCAACGCTCATCTGCCGGAGCGACCACATCGATATTGTCGTCGACGTGACCGGGTCGGTCGAGTTCGGGCTGCATGTCGCTCTCGACGCGATGAAGCACGGCAAGCACTTCATCATGATGAACGCCGAGCTCGACGCGACCCTCGGCCCGATCCTGCAGGTCTATGCCCGCCGATATGGCGTGATCTTCTCGGCGTGCGACGGTGACGAGCCGGGCTTGCAGATGAACCTCTATCGCTGGGTGAAGGGCCTCGGCCTCACACCGCGGGTGATCGGCAACGTCAAGGGCCTGCAGGACCGCTATCGCAACCCGACCACGCAGGCGGGATTTGCGGAGAAATGGGGCCAGAACCCGACGATGGTCACCTCCTTCGCCGATGGCTCGAAGATCAGCTTTGAGCAAACCATCGTCGCCAACGCTACCGGATTCAAGGTCCGCTCGCGGGGCATGTCGCGCGGCCTTGAATACAAGGGTGACGTCATGAAGATCGGGCAGCTCTACGATATCGACGAGCTGCGCGAACTCGGAGGCATCGTCGATTACGTGGTTGGAACGCCGCTGACCAAGATCTATTGCCTGGCCGAACACCCCGACCCGAAGCAGCAGCACTACCTGAGCCTCTACAAGATGGGCGATGGCCCACTCTACAGCTTCTTCGTGCCATACCACCTCGTTCATTTCGAGGTGCCGTTCTCGATCGCGCGGGTCGCCCTGTTCCGCGATGGCCTCGCCACCCCGCTCGGGCCGCCGGTGGTGGAGGTCTGCGCCGTCGCGAAGCGGGATCTGCACGCGGGCGAGATCCTTGATGACTATGGCATGTACATGACCTATGGCGAGGCCGTGAACGCCACGGAAATGCGCGAGAAGCGATACCTGCCCGAGGGTCTCGTTGCGGACTGCAAGCTCCTGCGGTCGATCGCGCGCGACGAGGTGATCACTTACGACGATGTCGTGCTGCCACCAGGGCGGCTCGCCGACGAATTCCGCCGCGAGCAATACATTCACTTCTTCGGTTCCAGCCCGATCTGACGCCTTCCGCCGTAGTCCGATCTGACGTCTTCCGCCCGCTTCGGCGGAGGACGCCAGGTTCATCTCGACCGACCACCCGGCTCGCGCCCGCGAGCCGGGTGCGTTCGTTTGCCCAGTGCACCGCTGCAGATGCACTATCGGTCCCCAGAACGACAGCGCCCGCTCGTCATGACCACGCGCAATCTCCAGCGGCGGCAAGGCCGCGATCCGCAACGGTCAATGTTGCCTATCCCAAGGCTCGGCCGACCGATTGCCGTGGGGGTCCGCGAACTCACATCAGGCCTTTGCCCGGGCAGGACAATGATTCCCAGCAGACAACATGGCGAGTGCCGCAGAAATAGCCTCGTGCTTTCGCGAATGATCCTCCAGCGGCCGAGGTGGGCGGCGACCCTGGTGCTGATCGCCTTGGTGGCGGTCGCGATCGGTACTGTGGCCCCCCTCCGGGACCCGGTTCTGCGAGCCATGGGATGGGCACTCGTCGCAAACCAACCGGTCACGTCTGCCGATATCATCGTCTTATCGGTCGATTCCGGCCCAGCCGGCGCACTCGAAGCCGCGGACCTCGTGCACCGCGGCATTGCCAAGCGTGTTGCGGTCTTTACCGACCCGCCATCTGAAGTAGACCAGGAGTTTATCCGTCGCGGGCTCCCTTACGACGACGAGGGGACACGGCAGATTCACCGGCTGAGGTTGCTTGGCGTAACGGATGTCGTGGAAATCTCCAGGGTCACTGGAAGCGAAGATGAAGGCCAGGTGCTTCCGGCCTGGTGCGACGAGCATCATTTCCGGGCCATCATCTTCGTGCCCACCACGGATCACTCGCGACGACTGCGACGCATGCTCCACCGCGCCATGCAAGGCCATCAGACACAGGTCATAGTTCATGCCGCGCGCTATTCAGGTTTTGATCCCAACAATTGGTGGAAGACTCGCCTCGGCGTCCGGATAGAAATCGTCGAGCTCGAGAAACTCTTGCTCGACGTCCTGCTGCATCCACTGTCATTTTAGCGCCGGGGATTTATCAGGGCTGCGGGGCCGGAGGATTGCACGTCGAAGTTTCAGGCGCAGTCGGCAGGTATCTCAAGCGCGCGCCACGGGATTCGGGCGACACGGACTGAGTTGACCGTGCCTGGTGTCAGGTCGCCAAGCCGAACACCTCGCCCATCCTACCTGCCTCGCCTCATGCGGCCAGGGCTTCGCGGCTGAAGCAGGATCGCTGCGCCGCGAGGTGCGGACGCTTTGCCGGCGGCGGGGCGTCCACCACGCTTCGGGCGACCATCATCGCCGCGCCGGCTGCGGCGGCATCAACGTCAACGCCTCGGCGCCTGCGGAGGCCTGTCGCAAAAAATGCACAGCGGCAAATGTGGCCGCAATGCACAAGCTTCTCCATGGTTGCACCCGCCGGGCTGCCCCGCCGGCCTGCCCGGTCGGTCTGGCCAAGCAACGCGCTGCCGGCGTGCAGGGCGGCTTCACACACGCACGCAGCGAGTTACTCTATCGCGGCCTTCAACCGGGACAAATGCCGACAGCAGCGCAATTCACTTTGTCGGCATTGGGTATGCGATGGTGTCGCAGGAAACCGTGACCGTGAGGCGATTCGCGGAGGATCCGCCGCGCGATTTCGCTGGTTCCATGAAACCTCCGAGCCGGACACTGATGGGCTCGTGTCGTCGCGACACCGGGTTCTGATGCCAAACTTTGCAGCATGATCGCTGTTTCGAAGCGCCGACAGCGATTGGAAGTCGATCGATATCCGACGGACCCACGGGGATGCGGGTGTGCCGGCGCATCGGGTCGAGCGATTCGCCGGTGCTCCGGAAATCGCACCGTGTCTCGGCGGCGAGATCTGGTGCCGGGACCGGCACGCCCCGCTTGAACCCGCAGAAATGACGTCCGGATAAGCAGGGAGAAGGCGCTGCATTAACGATTGATTCAGTGAACCCGCGATAACCCGAAGCCGGAAGGCAACCACGGCGGCGCTATCTGCCCACCGGCGCCTGGCGTGCTCGAGAGCGGGACC
>Ga0335073_10007248_pt1 | contig 15547 bp, 12 predicted proteins | sample Lox_Sample_22_FD_207093 | JGI IMG/M metagenome (GOLD analysis project Ga0335073, IMG submission 207093) | Soil microbial communities from Loxahatchee National Wildlife Refuge, Florida, United States - Lox_Sample_2.2 | ecosystem: Environmental > Terrestrial > Soil > Wetlands | place: USA... | reverse complement strand
CGTTCTTGCTGCAATTGGGATCCATGCTGGCGAGCTGCGCGGGCGTCAGGGTGACGATCTGGGTCGCGCCGTTTTGCGTGCTGGGATACTTGATCTCGCCGGCGCGCAGCGACGCCGTCGGCACGATCATCGTCATCTGCTTGTTTTCGTCGATCTTCTCGCCTTCGTAGGTAGCGAAGAAAAACAGCTTGTTCTTCACGATCAGCCCGCCGAGCGACGCGCCATAGATGTCGCGATCCAGGTTGCCGGGAATGTTGGGCAATCCGGCGGCGATTTCCGCCTGCTTGTTGAACCAGTCATTGGCGGGAGTAATCAGATCGCGGGTGCGGCCGTAAACGCTGCCGTGAAAGTCGTTGGTGCCGCTCTTGGTCAGCACGTTGATCTGCGCCCCCGACGAGCGGCCGGTGTCGGCGTTGTAGCCGGAGGTGGTGACGCGAAACTCCTCGACCGAATCCAGCGTCGAGCGCAGCACGCCGGTGAAGGCATAGCCGTGCGCCTGATCGTTGTTGTCAACCCCGTCGAGGGTGGAGTTGTTCTGGTCGGAACGCGCTCCCGCCGTCGCGCCGCTGCGGCTGTCGTGGGTCTGATCGTTGTGCAGCCCGAGATAGAGCACGCCCGGTTGCAGGCTGAGCAGATCGGGAATGTCGCCTTCCACCGGCAGCGCCTCGATGGTGACGCTGTTGAAGGCGCTGCCCATCTTGGCATCACTGGTGTCGAGTGCCGGCGCCCGTCCGTTGACATTGATGGTGGTTGCGGCTGACTCGACGGCGAGCGAGAAATTCAGCGTGGCCGGCTGATCGATCACCAGCTCAATGGAGTGCGATTGTGCAGCGAATCCAGTCGCCGTGACCGTGACTCTGTAGTTGCCCGGAGGCAGCTGCGGAAACTGGTAGTCGCCGCCCGGGCCGGCGGTACGGCCTTGCGTGAAGCCGTTGCGGCTGTCGAGCAGCGAAACCTGCGCGCCCTGAATCATGGCCCCGGAGATGTCGGAGATGTTTCCTCGCAGCGAGGTGGTGGGATTCTGCGCAGCGAGGAGAGAGCCAATCGCCACCAGGGCAGCGGCCGCTAACTTTCGCAATGCGGTGCTGCGGCAAGAAATCACAACCACTCCTTACTAGGCTTGCGCGACGGCGCCCGGAGCAGGCCTCGCGAAGTAGCGGCCCAGGTCCGCCTGGCCGACGGAAAATGCGCGCGCGACAAGATCAGGCCGCAACACCTCCGCTGCCGGACCGGCCATCCACGATGGCTCTGGCGTGAGCAGGATGATCGAGGCAAAGTTCGCCGCAACAAGGCTCAAGTCATGAACCGCGGCAAGGATGGTGAGGCCGCGCTGATTGAGCCGGCGCAGCAAGGCGATCAATTCAATCTGGCGGCCGATGTCGAGGTGCTGGGTGGGCTCGTCGAGCAGCATGAGTTTCGGCTGCTGCGCCAGGCCGATGGCGATCTTCACCCGCTGGCGTTCGCCGCCCGAGAGCTCCGAGTACACGCGATGCCGCAATCCGACGATGTCAACCGCCTGCATAGCGTCTTCCACGGCTGCGCGATCCAGTTCCGTGCCCGCGCCGAACAAAGGCTGGTAAGGCACGCGCCCCTGGGCGACGATTTCCTCGACGGGAAAGTTGAAGGGGATTTCCAGCTCCTGCGGAACCAGCGCAATCGCTCGCGGCAACTCGCGCCGCGACCAGGCGCCCAGCGACTTGCCCTCGAGCCGAATCTCGCCCGCAGCCGGCGCCAGCAGCCGCGAGGCCAGCTTCAACAGCGTAGTTTTGCCTACGCCGTTGGGGCCGACCAGCGCGATCATCTCCTGCTTCTCGATAGCGAACGACATGCGGTCCAGCAGCAGGCGCGGCCCGCGCGAAAACGACACATTGCGAAATTCCAGTACCGGTGAGGTCATTGCCGGGACTCCCGCGTGCGGTGATTCAAAAGGTAGAGAAACGCCGGACCGCCGAGAAACGCGGTGAAAACGCCGACGGGAATTTCCGTGGGCGCGAAGGCGGTTCGGGCGAAGGTGTCGGCCAGAATGAGAAAGGTTGCGCCGCCCAGAGCTGCCGCGGGCAGCAGACGAACGTGATTGGGGCCGATCAGGATGCGCAGAAAGTGCGGCACCAGCAGACCGACGAAGCCGATCAGCCCGCCGAGTGACACCGCGGCAGCTGTCAACAGCGATCCGAGAACGACCGTCGCCATGCGCACGCGCGTGACGCTCACGCCCAGTTGCGCGGCATACTCCTCGCCGAGCGCCAGCGTGTTCAGCCGGCCTGCAACCGGCAGAGCCAGCAGCACCGCTGCTCCAACCAAGGGCGCGAGCAAGCCAACCTGGCTCCACGTGAGAATGCCGAGCTGCCCGTGCAGCCACGCCGCCAGCACCCGCAGGCCGGAGTTGGAAGCTTCTTCGTGCAACTCGAAGACGACGGTGGCGGCGTTCAGCATGGTCCCGATGGCGAAGCCGGCAAGCAGCAACGTCTCCATGGCGAAGCGGCCGCCGGCGCGCGCCAGATACCAGACCAGAATCATGGTCAGCACCGAGCCGACGAACGCGAGCACCGCCGTCGCGCCGAATCCGGCGAAGGAAAGCGATGGAATCAGAAAGATTCCGACTGCGCCGCCCAGCGCTGCCCCGCCGGAGGTCCCCAGTACAAACGGATCGGCGAGGGGATTGCGAAACAATCCTTGAAACAGCACACCCGTAGCCGACAGCGCCGCTCCCACCAGCGCGGCGGCCAGCACGCGCGGCAGGCGCAGGCCGAAGATGATCTCATGCGCTTCGCCGGCGCGCGCCGGATGCAGCAGCGCCGCTAACACCTGTGACAGAGGCAGCCGCACCGCTCCTACCGCCGTGGCCAGCACGATCGACAGCAACAGCGCCACCAGCAGCACCAGGTTGAGGGTTCGGCTGGAAAGTTTGCGTTCCAGTTGAGCTGGTTCTCCTGTGGCCGCCGCCACCGGCCTCTCGACTGCATCATCGCCCGTTATCGATCGATCGGGCCACGCTGTCGTTGCCATGTTTACCTCGGTCCTTTGCGCGATCCGGTGCCCCGGTTCCTGCCTCGCCGCTATTGTCAGGCAAGTACCACCGCCCGCCCTCGCATCCCAGCTCCCAGCACGAGGCGCAGTCGCACTGCGCCAGATCCAGAGCCACGTTCTCGAGCTGCGCCACGCTGCCAAGAAAGGTGCGGATCACGCCGGCATGGGTGACCACAGCGGCGCAGCCGCCCTCCACTCGTCCCGCAATTGCCCCCATGATGTACTGCACACGCTGGAAAAAATCCTCAAAGTACTCGCCTCCGGGAGCTGGAACGGAAGGATAACGATCCAGCCATTGCTGCGCATACTCCGGATCGCGCGCCATGACCTGGTTCCAATCCAGTCCCTCCCAAACCCCGAAAGCGAGCTCACGGAGAGACTCGAGATACTCGATTCGCAGTCCGCGGCTGCCGGCGATCGACTCCGCGGTTTGCCGCGCCCGTCGCAAATCGCTGCTGAAAATGTGGGTGATGGGATACGCCCCTAGCTTGCGATTCAAGTCGCCAAGCTGCGCCCGCCCGCGAACGCTCAGCGGAGGATCGCTGGTGCCGCAGAAGCGGCCAGCCATCTCGGTGTGGGCGTGGCGCACCAGGACCAGCGTGCTGTGCGCGCCCGCCGAATTCGCATTAGCCCGGTTCATCGCCAAACTCCGCAAACGTAAACCGCGATTTCGGCCAGCTGATTGGTGGCGCCGAAGCAGTCGCCCGTGATCCCGCCAATCTGCGCGCGATAGTACACGCCGCTAAGCAGCGTGATCAGGCTGACGGCGACGATGGGGGCGATCGCTTGCAGGCGCAAGGCCCACGCGGCGATCGCGAAGGCCAGCAGCGTGCCAATCAGCGCCGAATTCCGCGGAATCTTGTGAGCCAGCCTTGCTCCCAGGCCGTCCGTGCGCGCCGAATTCATGAACGTTCCCAGCGGCAGGGTCGTCCAGCGGCACAGGACATGCGCGGCCAGCAAGTACCACGGCAGTCGCGCGACCGGCATCGCCGCCAGCAGTCCCCAGCGCGCCCCGAGCGACAACACAACGGCCAGCGTGCCGAAGCTGCCGATGCGGCTGTCGTGCATGATCTCCAGCATGCGCTCGCGCGTCCAGCCGCCGCCAAAGGCATCCGCAGCGTCGGCCAGCCCGTCTTCGTGAAAGCCGCCGGTGATCGCGACCAGATAAATCACCACCGCCAACGCCGTCAGCGTTGCGGGAAGATGCGCACGCAGCAGCCATTCGACGCCGATGGCGCCCAGCGCAACCACGGCTCCCACAATGGGGTAGAACTTCGCGCCGCTCAGCACCAGCTCCGGCTCATAGCGAAACGCAGGCATGGGAATGCGCGTCATGAACTGCATCGCCGCCGCGAACTCGCGCAGGAGTCTCACGCTTCGCACGCCTCGCTGACGCCGGCCGAGCCGAAGGTCGCCATCTCGTTGTAGATCCGCACCGCCGACTCGATCAGCGGAAACGTCAGCACCGCTCCCGTGCCTTCGCCCAGCCGCATGTCGAGCTGCAACACCGGTTTCACGCCCATGGTCTCCAGCAGCACGCGGTGTCCGGGCTCCTGCGAGAGGTGGCCGGCGATGATGCCGAAGCGGGCATCCGGCGCGAGCGCGCAAGCGATGGCCGCGCCCGCGGTGCAGATGAAGCCGTCGATCACAACCGTGATACGCTTGGCCGCCGCACCGAGCACCGCGCCGCTAATGGCCGCGATTTCATAGCCGCCAACGCAGCGCAGGATCTCCAGCGGATCGGGTTTCGCCGTAGTGAAATCTCCGAAATGCAGGCGCAGCGCCCGATCGATGATCTCGGCCTTGCGGGCACAGCGCGTCGCGTCAAGGCCGGTCCCCTTGCCGGTGAGCTGCGACACGGGCTGGCCGGTGAGCGCCGCGGTGATCGCCGTGGCCGCGCTGGTGTTGCCGATGCCCATTTCGCCCAGCGCAATCAGCGTCCGCCCCTCGGCCGCAGCTTCGTTCGCCAGATCGATTCCCACTTGCAGTGCTGCGTTCAGCTCGGCTTCGGTCATCGCGGCTTCGCGAGCGAAATTACGCGTCCCGCGCCGGACCTTGCGATGCAGCAAGCCGGCCGCTCCCTGAAAATCGGAATCGACGCCGACATCGACTACCACAATGTCAGAGCCGGTCTGGCGGGCGAGGACATTGATGGCCGCGCCGCCGTCGAGGAAGTTGCGCACCATCTGCGGCGTGACCTCGCGTGGATAGGCGCTGACCCCTTCGTCGGTGATCCCGTGATCTCCGGCAAACACATACACTGCTTTGCCGGAGATCCTGGGAACTTCTTCCTCGCGCCAGGCAACGTACTGCGCCGCGACCGCCTCGATCTGGCCGAGGCTGCCCAGCGGCTTGGTCAGCGAGTCCAGATGCTGCTGCGCCGCGCGCTGATAGCGCTCGTCAACCCCGCGAATCGCGGCGATGGTTTTTTCCACCGCCGGGCTGGGCCTAGCCGGAGTCTTCAGTTCAGCTTCCACGACTCTCCTCCGAAGGTGAACTTCAGCCCCGCGCGAATGTTGAACGGCAGCGCAGGATATCCAAAAGCTTCCTGATACCTCTGGTTCAGCAGGTTCTGTATCGAAGTGTAGGCGGTCAGATGCCTGGTGAGCTGGTAGCTGCCGTACAGATCGACTTTCTGGTAGCCGGGATCGAGGTTGCGATTGGGCAACAGCATCGTGTTGCCGAATTCGCTGTCGCTGAGGAAGGTGCTGTCGTCGCGGCGCGAGATGAAGGTCCCGATGGCCGAGACGAACCAGCGGCGCCCATTCCAGTCCACGCCGGCGTAGCCAGTATTGGGTGCAATGCGGAATGGCCGCGCGCCCACCAGCGGCGAATAGGCGCCGATGGGAACGGTCGGAAACAGTGGATTGATGGCGGGCGCGAGCGCGCTGCTGGCGAACGACTGCTGTACAACCGCGTCGGTGTAGGTCCAGCCGCCGCGCAGGTTCACCGCGCGATTCACGTGATAGGTAAAGCTCGCCTCCGCGCCCTGGGCACGATAGTTCAGAGTGTTAACCGCGGCGCCGTAGTAGCTCAGCGCCTGGGCCACTTGCGCCGGAACCCCCAGTTCGGGCAGAGCGCTGCCGGGGACGTACTCCGCCTGGTTGGTGAATTCGTTATGGAAGTAAATGACCGACAACTGGGCCTTGCCGCCGAATAATTGCTGCTGCACGCCGCCATCGTAGGTTCGGGAATCCTCCGACAGGAAGGGATGGATGTGGTATTGCTGAATCAGTTGCTGCCCGTTGGGTACGATCGAGGGATTGCTGAGCAATCCATACAGGGAATTGTTCTGGTAATAGATGCTGGGCTCTTTGATTCCCTTGGCGAAGTTGAACGTGAGCCGCGTGCCGCTGAACACGCTGCTGCTGCCCGGGCGAATCAGATAGTAGGCAAGCGAGGCGCGCGGCGTCCCGGCGACGCCGAATATCGCGTTGTCTTCGATGCCGCCACCCAGGGTATAAAAGAGCCGGTTCCAAAAGCCGCCCTGGATTTCCATCAGGTAGCTGTAGTTGTTGCGATCGGTCGATTGCTTGCCAACGTACGGCTCAAAGGTGAAGCCCGTCTCGTTGCTATAGCGGAAACCGAATAGCGCCGTGATCTTTTCGTTGAAGCGGTAGTCGGTCTGCAGGTACGCCGTGTTGGTATTGGTCAGATAGGACGATAACTCCGGATAGTTGCCGGCGTACTGGAAGATAGCCTGGCCCGGATAGGGCAGCGTAGGATCAACTGCCGCGATTGCCGCCGGCGTGGCGACGTACCCGTTGGCGCCCCGCAAGGTGACCGGCGCTCCCAGGTAGTAGGAGGGATAGCCCAGATCGTAGGGATCGTAGGGAATGCCGGTGGGCGCCCAGTCGTTGAATTGCTGGCGCAGGCGCAATCCGCCGTACTGCAGCAGAGTGTGCCAGCGATCGTCCAGGCCGCGATGCTCCAGGGTCGCGCCGAAATCGGTATCGCCCTCGTCGGTGGAAGCATCATCGGGAATGCCGTAGCCCAGAATCTCGTTGGCGGTGTTGAATCCTGCCGTCAGCCGCCGCGCGGTGACACGCAGCGTCGTGTTGGGATCGATCTGGAATCCGAAGTTGGCGAGATAGACATCGCGGTGATACTGGCTGGCGGGAAGGTCGTTCTGGGTGCCGAAGCCGGAAAAGCCGGCGAAATAGTCGAAGCGCTTCCAATATCCGCTGACGCTGCCATCCTCGTGATAGGTGCCGAAGGTGCCGCCGTCGGCGCCGATGGTGAACTGCGGCAGCGGCGTATCGCCGCGCGCGGTGGTGATGCTGACCACGCTGGCCAGCGCATCGGAGCCGTAGAGCGCGCTGTTAGGACCACGCTGGAATTCCACCCGCTCAAAGCCGTCAGCTTGCAGATAGGAGAAGTCCACCGCACCACCGATGTCGTTAAGGGGGATGCCGTCCAGCAGGACTTTGTTGGCGTCGTAGGGACCTCCGCGAACGTACATCTGCGTCAGCCCGCCGGTCTGGCCGGTCTGCACCACCTGAGCGCCGGTTTCATCGCGCAGCGCTCCATCCACATTGATTCGCGTCCCGAGTGCGGTGCTGTCGATTACGCTCATGGTCGTACCCACCTGCGCCTGCGGCGTGGCAATTCCGCTCGCGGTCACTACGATGTTCTGCGCTACGGTAGAAGGCGACAACGTCAGGCTGATGTCGAGATTGTGGCCCGGCTCGGCAAAGACTTCTTCGCTGGTGGTAGCTGCGAAGGTCTTAGCTTCCGCGCGAATGGAGTAACGGCCCGCATGATCAATCTTGAAGTGGAATCTGCCGTTAGCGTCGCTGGTGGTGGTGGCAATGTCCTTGCCATTCTGGACGAGCGTTACCGTAGCTCCAGTAATGACGGCCGCTAACGAATCGCTGACGGTACCGGTGATGGCCGGCTCATCCGGCCAGGCCGGAACCGACAACGCGAGCAACAAAACAGCGATGAGAATCCTGCGCATAAACTCCCCCTCGGAAGCCTGGTGTGGTGTTCACGGAACCGGTCTCCTGACTCGGGACTCGACTGTCACCTTCCCGCTGGGCGCAGTGGTTGTCGACAGTGAACGAATCGTCCCTTACAGTTGCGGGGCAGTGGCGGAATTTCACCGCGCTTCCCGTACATCCCGTGATGGGGTTGTGGTTTTGCATGCCATCTCAATGAGATTGCAAAGCGTGTATTTGCCGGGCGAAATCCTCCAATCCATCAAACGCAATCGGAGCCGGGATCTGGATGCGATCGTCGAGCGTAATCACGCGTCCGCGCTCGACCGCCTCCAGCGAGCTCCAGCCCGCACTGCGTTGCATGTCCTTCAAAGTGACCGGACCGTCCTTCATCAGCAGGATGTAATCCGGCTTGCGCGGCAGGATGGCCTCGACACTCATCTGCAGCCAGTCCTGCTTCACGTCGTCGGTCACCGAGCGCGCTCCGGCCGCCGTGATCATCTGCGTGATAAACGCATTCTTGCCGGCGGTGATCAGCGGATCGATCGAGAGCACCAGTACCACCGAGGGCCGCGGCTTGCCTTCCGCTTGCGCGCGCACTTTGGCTTCGCGCGCACGTAGTTGTGCGACCAGCGCCGCCGCCTCGCGCTCGCGGCCCATCAGACGGCCGACGCTCTCGATGTTGCTATAGATACTGCTGATTTCCCCCGTCTGGAAGAGGAAAACCGGAATCCCCAGCCGCTCCAGCCCGGAGACGGTTTCGGCGCCGTTGAAGTCCGGCAGCCCCAGCACCAGGTCGGGATGCAGGGCCACAATTCGTTCCAGCGACGGATTCACGACCTGGCCCACGCTGGGCTTTTCGCGCCTGGCCTGACGGGGATAAACCGTGTAATCGGTGATCCCCACCAGATCGCTCTGCGCGTTGAGCGCGTAAATCGTGTTGGTCAGGCTGGGCGCCAGCGAGATGACGCGATGCACGCGATCGGGCACAGCTACGGTGCGGCCGGTTCTGTCGCGCTCCATGTGTGCCGCCGCGGCGGAGCAAGTCAGCAACAGCAACAGCGGCAGGCAGCGGCGGAAGCTTTTCATTGCGCCACCGCCCGGGCTTCGCGGCAGTGCCTGACAAAGTGTGACGCTGCCTCCGGATTAGCCGCGAAGCTTAAATGGATATAGCTGGCCAGAACATTGTCGAAACCGTAGCCCTCGTAATTTTCTTTGCCGGTGAGCACCTGCCGCGTGCGGTAGCGGCGTTTGAGATTGCCGCAATGCGTGACGCGCGAGTAATGAAAGCTGTGCCCGCGCAGTCGCGCGCCGCGTTCGCCGATCAGGCAATCATCCACGAGTTCGACCTCGGTGTAGCCGAAGCCGTCCAGGCGCGCCAGCATCTCAACCGCCACGGGCAGGACCGATGCCATCGTGTGCCGCCGCGCGTCGCGCGTGGTCAGCTCCGCCGCCAGATACATGAGCCCGCCGCATTCGGCATACACCGGTTGTCCGCCGGCAACGAACTCACGCAGCGAACTCAGAAACGGCTGGTTCTGGGCGAGCTCTTCGGCAAACACTTCGGGATAACCACCGCCGATATACAGTCCGTCCAGCCTCGCCGGAAGGTCGCGGTCGGCGAGCGGGCTGACCTCGATCAGCTCTGCTCCGGCTGCGCGCAAGGCATCGAGCGAGGATCGGTAGTAGAAAGAAAACGCCTGATCGCGCGCAATGCCGATGCGAACCGGCGCATGGCAGGTTTCCTGAACGCGAGAGGCCGCACTGCTGAAGGCGGTATCCGACGGCATTCGAGAGCCAACGGATCTCTGTTGCTCCCGCGGCTCGAAGCTCGCGGCTCGAAGCTCGAAGCTCGCAGAGTCGAGCAGCGAATCCAGATCGAGGTTGCTCTCGGCTGCCTCGGCCAGCGCCTTGACTTGCTCCGCACTCCAGGTCTTCTCGCCCGCGGTGACTAATCCCAGATGCCGCTCCGCCAGCGAGGCGTTCGGCAGTCGGGGAAACGCCCCGAGCACCGGTACTTCGATCTGTGCGATCGCCTCGCGCAGCAGCCTCAAATGCGCGGGGCCCGCGGCGCCGTTCAGAATCACACCCAAAATGCGCAGCTGGGGATCAAAATCGCGGAAGCCTCGGACGATGGCCGCGACACTGCGCGCCGCATTCGACGCATCCACCACCAATACAACCGGCAAGCCCAGCAGCTTGGCAATCTCCGCCGTGCTGCCCTCGTCGGAGCTACCGCTGGCGCCGTCGAACAGTCCCATCACGCCCTCGACGACGGCGACGTCAGCCTGCGCGATCGCATTGCCGAAGATCGAGCGATTGATTTCGACCGGCATCATCCAGGTGTCGAGGTTGTAGGAGGGCCGTCCGGCAACGGCCACATGATGGGCGGGATCGATGTAATCGGGGCCGCACTTGAAGGGCTGGACCGTGAGGCCGCGGGCGCGCAAAGCCGCCAACAGGGCGGCGGTGATCGTCGTCTTGCCAACGCCGCTGGCGGTTCCGGCGACGATGAAGCCCTTCATGCCAGCGCCTCGGCCGGCTGCTTGATGACCAGCGGGCAACCGGCCACCAGCAAAATCACTTCGTCTGCGGCGCCGGCAATACGTTGGTTCACCAATCCCAGCAGATCGCGAAAAGTGCACCCGAGGTCAGTACTCGGATGAACGCCGCTGCCGACTTCGTTGGAAACCAGAACGACCGATGCGGAAATGCCGCCCAAAACTTCGGTCAGCCGCTGGGCGTGGGCGAGCACGCGGCCCTCGTCCGAGGCCTCCGCCTGCATGATGTTGGCCGTCCAGACCGTCAAGCAATCGACAAGAATGGTGTCAAACTGGTTGCCGTACTCGCGGAGCGTATCGACAAGCGCCAGCGGCGCCTCCAACGTCGTCCAGTTCGCCGGCCGCTCCGAGCGATGGCGCGCGATACGCTGCCGCATGTCGTCGTCGCAGGCTTCGGCGGTCGCGATAACCGCGACCCGCTTGCCGCCGGAGACCAGTTCCTGGGCGTGACGGCTCTTGCCGCTGCGAACCCCTCCGAGCACGAGGACCACCCTTCGTGCCGACTGCTCAGACATACTGCTCCCACGCACAAGTTAGCTGTTGGACGGGAATCCTCGTGCCGCAATGCTTCCAGAAGACCTAAGCGAGCAGGTCATCAAGACATCGGCCAGCCCTCCCATCGAGGCCGGACCGAACCCAGGGTAAGTGTCTGGTCGGAATCCTGACTTGCGCCTCATTGGCCCCAGCCGCCTTCCCAGAGCTTGCGCTCCAGTGGCTCATCGGCGGGGACCTCCGCGCTTACAGTTGCGGGGCAGTGGCGGATTTTCACCGCGCTTCCCAACTACCAGACAATTCGTTTGTAATTCGGGGAGGGAAGCGGTGTCAATAAAGGTCCAATGGTAGGACTGCAACTAAGCAGTGATTTTTCCCAAAATGGCACATCGCGAGGCGCGGATGACTTCCGCTGCCTGAAGACAGCATCTTCGCGCGAAGATTCCGTACCGCGGCTCAGCCGGAGCGCGCTTCGGGGGCCGAGCGTGGAATGCCGTTTTGATTGTCGGCAACGAAATACGCCTCGACCGCCGACATCACCTCATCGTGATCCAGCACCGGCCGCCGGCGTTCGTAGCGTGCCGCCCAACGCATCTGGTTGACAATGTCGCGGGGATGGCAGGCGCGCAGCGGTTCGTTCAGCTTACGGATGACCGCGATCAGTTCATCGACAATCGCGGCCCGGTATTCGACGGAGAACTCATCGCAGACCCAGCGGAAGATCTCATGGAACTGCGCCTCCGAAACTGCGCCTACTTCAATCTTGGTCTGTATGCGGCGCAGGAAGGCCGCGTCCACCAGGCTGGCCGGGCTGAGGTTGGTGGCGAAGACCACGAACATCTCGAAGGGAATCTCGATTTGCTGCCCGCCGGCCAGCGACAGGAAGTCGATCCTGCGGTCCAGCGGTACCACCCAGCGATTGAGCAGTTCTTCGGGGCGCATGCGCTGGCGCCCAAAATCGTCGATGATCAGCACCCCGTTGTTGGCTTTCATCTGCAACGGCGCGGTATAGAACTTGGCGATGGGATTCAGTTGCAGGTCCAGCATGTCCAGGGTGAGTTCGCCGCCCACCGAGACCATGGGACGCTGGCAGAGCACCCAGCGCGCGTCGGTCAGATGAGCGTCGGGAAAATCGAGCGGCCGGTGCACGCGGGGATCGTGGATAACGATGATCTGGCCATTGATCTCGACCGCGTACGGGATCCACACGCGATCGCGTTCGAAGGCGCGCGGGATGGCGGTGGCCAGCGAGGTCTTTCCCGTGCCGCTCGGGCCGTAGAGGAAAATGGACGAGCCGGAATTGAGCGCGGCGCCCAGCTTCTTGAGCGTCCTGGGCTCGAGCACCAGGTGCGAAAAGGCGCGCTCCACCTGCGGCGGATACACTTCCGTGTCGCGCACGCTTTGTAGCTGCACCTGTTTTATATAGTTGTCCAGCGAGACGGGCGCGGGACCGACATACTGGTTCAGCAGCATGAGCTCCAGCGCCCGCGATCGGCCCTTGCTGCTGATGGCGATTTGGGGAACGTTTCCCTTGATCCCTGTGACCTCGCATAGGAACTCGGCCCGCAGCCGGCGCAGTAGTTCGTTCACGATGACAAAGGGCAAACGGATACGCGCCGTCAGGTCGGTCAGCGACAGCGAGCCGTTGAGCAGAAGGATTTTCAGGGCCAGATCTTCGAGGATCGCCTGGCCCACGCCCAGTTCCGCCATCGTCTCGGGCGCCGGGGGTGTTCCGGGTGGCAGCGCGGCTTGGACTGCTCCAGCAGTCTGATTGGTTGAGACGAATTCCTCGATGCGTGGTTGGTGGCGAGCGCTCATAACGAACTTTCCTCGCCATTGTAGGGTCATTTCGCGATTTCTACGGCATGACATCAGTCACTCTCACTGGGGTTACTTTCGGTGAAATCCGCATAAGCTCAGAACCGCGAGACCCCTTCGGCAAGCTCTGTCGAAAATCATTTGCACGTGGGTGCCCGATTCTAGCCATCGTTTGGCTAGGGCGGGCAGTCCTTTGAGTTCACGCGAACAGCCCCACCTTGGCCAAAGGATGGCCAGAATGGGGCACCCAAGATTTTCATTCCCTTGGTGAGCCGCAGGCCCATGAACACTCAGGGCTGGGGCACCCTGAAGATCATCATCAGCCATCAGCGCGCTTGCATGCTCTGCTGCGCCCGATGGAAGGCGTCGCTGGGCACACGAACCGAACCGTGGAACGGGCGATGAATGTCGGCAATCGCGACCAGAGCAAGGGAGATGAGCAGAGAAAAGGAAAGCACCTGCAAGGCTTGCAGCATCCGGTTGCCGGCTCCCAACGTACATGCTGCGGTGATGGTGAGCACTCCGCCCACCAGAAGAACCCACCACAGCACGGTGGGCAGGCTGGTGGTGCTTTGCGAGATCCGCGTCAGGCGGTGTTCATCGAGAGAGCTGAGTTGCTCCAGCGCCAGCTGATGGGCGGTGATCTCGGGCGGCGAGGCCGCATGCACCGCGGTCACCGTATCCGCCATTAGCCCGCTGATCGCCGAAGACTGCTCCGGTACCTGGTTGGCATCCATCTGGGGCCAGTCCCGATCCACAACGGTGTCAGCGTAGGAGCGTGCCAAGCTGTGCAGTTGCGTGCGTTGCGGCTCCGGGAGCTCCTTCGCCAAACGGTAGAGCTCCACCACGGCGTTGGCTTCCAGATCGACATTCAGGGACGCCTCGACAAGACTCGTCCACACGGCGTAGAGCATAAAGCCGAGAATGACTGCGTAAGTGGTGGCCAGAATGCCGAGCTGCCAGCCGATGAGGTCGATGTAAGGGCGCCGCTGCTCGCACGGCCACAGGCGATTCAGCAGCGCCATGAAGAGCAGCGAGCCGACGACCGCTGCGATTACAACCAGGACACTCTGTCCGAGGGTCGCCATCGTTTGTTCACCGAAGGCACAACTTCACGTCTTCCGGAGAGGCATGCTCCCAGCATGATGAAATTGTCGGCAAAGTCAGCCGCAAACTTGATGGTTGGTTGCCGGCCTAACTTCACACATTGTGAAATAGCGATCTCCTGCCCGTTGCTCCCCGCCTTGGCTGTCGGGTATCATTTCCCGCTATGTACGACGACTTTCTGGCGACCGACCGTTGGACGGGCAAGCAGGTGCATTGCTGCTATCAGGCCTTGATCGTGGCCATCGCGACGCGTCATGCCGACGCGGTCGATATCAAGTTTCTGGTGGACGATCGTCCGGTGTGGATTGCGCTGCCGCATGTGGCCTGGGTGGAATACAACCGGCAAACCGGGAAGATCATCACCGATCCTATGGCGGTGCAGATTGCCGGGCATTACCTGAAGTGGGCGATCGAGTCGGGCGAGGACAACGGCCGCGAGATGTACACCCTTACGGTCGAGGAGACGCTCGATCAATTGAAGGCAGTGATGGACGAGGCGCTCCAGCCGGCTGCCCGCTGACGGCCTCGGGCAAGGGATGGTTCTAAACGGCGGTGGAAGAGCCGGACTTCAGCCCGGCTAAATCGGAGACACGAAGGATTGGCTTTAGCCACGGTAACCAGGGCTGAAGCTCAGTACCCTAAGGCGCGTTGTCGGCACGGCTGAAGCCGTGCCCTTCCACCGTTCGGCGCCTTGCATCTCAATATAAGGGCCCGGTCTTACCCGGGCTTTTCTGTCGCTGTTGATAAGGAGCTCTTTCTATGGCAACCGTCTTGCACACGCCGGATGTTTCGCAGCTTGTCAGGCATAAGAATGTGCATCGCAATCTTTATCCGGCGCAATTGGTGGAAGCGGCGCTCGGTCGCGGCGAGGCGGAGTTGGGCGCGCGCGGCTCGCTGGTGGCGGAAACCGGCAAGCGCACCGGCCGCTCGCCCAAGGACAAGTTCATCGTCCGCGACGCAATCACCGAGAAAAAGATGGATTGGGGATCAGTGAATGTGCCCACGTCAGCGGAGATTTTCGACGCGCTGTATGAGCGCGTGCTCGATTATCTGGGTGACAAGGAGCTGTTCGTCCAGGACCTGTTTTGCGGCGCCGATCCTCGGTACCGGTTGCCCATCCAGGTGATCAACGAATACGCCTGGCACAATCTGTTTGCGCGCCAGCTCTTCATTCGTCCCACGGACGACGAGCTGCGGACGCACAAGCCGGAGTTCACCATCCTCAGCGCGCCCAGCTTTCTGGCCGACCCCAGGCGCGACGGCACCAACTCCGAAGTCTTCGTCATCGTGAACTTCACCAAGAGGATGGTGCTCATCGGCGGCACGCAGTACGCGGGTGAGATGAAGAAATCGATCTTCGGCATCATGAATTTCCTGCTGCCGGAGCGAAACGTGTTTCCGATGCACTGCTCGGCGAACGTCGGCCACGACGGCGTGACCGCGCTGTTTTTCGGATTGTCGGGCACGGGCAAAACCACGCTCTCGGCCGATCCCAGGCGCCGGCTTATTGGCGACGACGAGCACGGCTGGAGCGCGTCGGGTATCTTCAACTTCGAGGGCGGCTGCTACGCCAAGTGCATTCGGCTGTCGCCCGACACCGAG
>Ga0335073_10007247_pt1 | contig 15549 bp, 11 predicted proteins | sample Lox_Sample_22_FD_207093 | JGI IMG/M metagenome (GOLD analysis project Ga0335073, IMG submission 207093) | Soil microbial communities from Loxahatchee National Wildlife Refuge, Florida, United States - Lox_Sample_2.2 | ecosystem: Environmental > Terrestrial > Soil > Wetlands | place: USA... | reverse complement strand
CGCCCTGGCGGCGCCTGCATGCTGCGCTCGGGCTGCCCCTGTTTCTCGCCGTCGCGGTCCCCTGGTTCTGGCTCGCCGCGCACCGGCTGCCCGACTTCCTCGATTTCTTCTTCGTGCGCGAGCACCTCGAGCGCTATTTGACGCCGATCGCGAACCGCGAGGAGCCTTTCTGGTACTACGCCGTGGTGTTCGCGCTCGGCACCCTTCCCTGGACGCTGCCGGCGCTGCGCGCGCTCTGCGGCGGCTGGCGGCGGGTCGGTGCCGGCTTTCAGACGGCGCTCTTCCTCAAGATCTGGGTGGTCTTCGTGCTCGTGTTCTTCTCGCTGTCGAGCTCGAAGCTCATTCCCTACATCCTGCCGGCGCTGCCGGCCGTGGCGCTGCTCGTGTCGGCCGCGCCCGAGGAGGTCCTGAAGCGCGATCTCCAGCACACGGCGTTTCTCACCCTGGCGGCCGCCCTCGCGCTTGGCCTCGTGTGCCTCATCGCGCCGCGCTGGGTGGCGCCCTCCGAGCGCAACGGCTATTTCCTCGCCCTGGTGCCGGCCGCCGCGCAGGTCGCGGCGCTTCTGGGCGCCTCGGGTCTTTACGTGCTCTCGCAGCGCCGGCGCGACCTGGTGCGCGGCGTGGTGTTTCTCGGGGTGGGCTGGTGCCTGGCGGGGCTCCTGCTCACGCGCGCAGCGGCGGCCGTGGCGCCGGTGTACTCGGGCGTCACGCTGGCGCGCGCGCTCCCCGTCGTGCCGGCCACGGCACCGCTCTACAGCGTCGGCACTTACGATCAGACGCTGCCTTTTTACTGGCGCCGCACCGTGCGGCTGGTCGCCTACCGGGGCGAGCTCGACTATGGGTTGTCGCGCGACCCGTCGGCGGAGATTCCGAGCGTCGATGAGTTCGTCGCGCACTGGACGGCGGAGTCCGGCGCCTACGCGGTCATGGAGCGGCGCACCTTCGAGGAGCTCGAGCGACGCGGCGTGCCCATGCGCGAGATCGCGCGCGACCTGAATCGGGTGCTGGTGGCGCGCCGCTGAGGGCGCGGTGCCGCTGAGGGCGCGGTGCCGCTGAGGGTTTATGATGCGCGCTGGCAGGCGCCCGGCGCCACAGGAGATCTCGTGAAACCGTTTCTACCTTTCGTGCGCCCCGATATCGATGCGGACTGCATCGCCGCGGTGGGCGAGGTGCTGCGCTCGGGGCAACTGGCGAGCGGTCCCAAGGTACTCACTTTCGAGGCCGACCTCGCGGCTTACCTCGGGGGCGGGCGTCTCGTCCGCGTCATGACGTCGGCGACCGCGGGGCTCGAGATGGCGCTCGAGGTGGCCGGCGTCGGCTCGGGCGATGAGGTGATCGTGCCGGCGATGAGCTTCGCGGCGAGCGCCAATGTGGTGGAACGGGTCGGGGCCAAGCCGGTGTTCGTCGATATCGAGCTCACGTCGAAGAATCTGGACGTCGAGCGCGCCGCGGCCGCGGTCAGCGCGAAGACCCGCGCCATCATGCCGGTGCATTTCGCCGGCTTGCCGGTGGATCTCGACGCCGTGCATGCGCTCGCGAAGCAGCACGGGCTGCGCGTGGTCGAGGACGCCGCGCACGCCATCGGCTCGCGCCATCGCGGCCGGCCGATCGGCAGTTTCGGCGACCTCGTGGTCTTCAGCTTCCATCCGAACAAGAACATGACCAGCATCGAGGGCGGCGCGATCTCCACGGCGGAGGCGCGCGAGGCGGAGCTGTTCGAGCAGCATCGCTTCCACGGCATCCAGAGAAACGCCGCCGGCGAGATCGACGTGCGCTTTCCGGGCGGCAAGAGCAATCTCACCGACGTGGCCGCGCAGGTCGGGATCGACCAGCTGAAGCGCCTCGACAGCTTCAACCGGCGCCGGCGCGAGCTGGCCGAGCGCTACTTCGCCGAGCTCGAGGGCTTCAAGCCCGTGGTGCTGCCGGCGCACGGCGATGCCGGGCACAGCTGGCACATGTTCCAGGTGTTGATCGATTTCGCGGCGCAGGGCATGAGCCGGCCGCAGTTTCAGAAGATCATGGCCGAGCGCGGCATCGGCATCGGGGTGCACTATCCCTGCATCCCCGGTCTCGCGTATTACCGCGAGCAGGGCTACCGCGCCGAGGACACGCCGGTCGCGGCCCGGGTCGGGCGCGAGACCGTGACCTTGCCGTTGTTTCCCGCCATGCAAGATGAGGACGTCGCGCGCGTGTGCCGCGCGCTGCGCGAGGTGCTACGATGACCGCCAAGCACAAGGAGGGGACCCGCATGAATCGTCGCATGACCATCGCTCTCGCCGGCTTGATATCGGCCGGGTCCGCGTATGCGGCGCTGCCGCTCGGCGCGCAGGCGCCGGATTTCACCACGCAGGCGACGCTCGCCGGCAAGCCGTTCACCTTCTCGCTCGCCGCGGCCTTGAAGCAGGGTCCGGTGGTGCTCTACTTCTATCCCGCGGCGTTCACGCCGGGCTGCACGGTGGAGGCGCACGAGTTCGCCGAGGCGACCGAGAAATTCAAGGCGCTGGGCGCGACCGTGATCGGCGTCTCGCACGATCCGATCGACACGCTCAACAAGTTCTCGGTGAGTGAGTGCCGCAACAAGTTCGCGGTCGCTTCCGATGCCGATCAGAAAATCATGAAATCCTACGATGCGGTGCTCGCGGTCAAGCCCGAGTACGCGAACCGCACCTCGTACGTGATTGCGCCGACCGGCAAGGTCATCTACGAGTACACCGCCCTGAATCCCGACAAGCACGTCGAGAACACCCTGGCGGCCGTGCAGAAATGGCAGGCGGAGCACAAACAGGGCTCCTGAGCCGCCTCTCGCCGCCTTTACCTGCCGCCGAGAAGGGCCGCGCGGATGCAGAGGAGCGTCTGCACGCGCGGCGGCCGTGAAACGACGAAGCGCAGGATGCGCCGGCGGTGTGACAGGCCATACCAGGGAACGCTCTCGCCCCCGATGATCTGCGCGCTGCCCTGCGTGAGCTCGGCGCGCGCTGTCGCGCTCGGCCACAGGCGGCTCGCGATGAGTCCGAGCGCATCGCCGAGGCTGCGTGAATACTCGAGCCCCGGCAGTGCCTGCACATAGATGTTCGACCAGGACACCTCGGTCAATCGGTGTCGGCGGATCGCGCGCTGGAGGAGGCGCGGAGAGTGCGCGAGGGCGCTCTTGAGGACCGCCTCGGGAACGGAGCTCGGATAATAGCGCGCGACCAGCGCCAGGGGGGCGGCGGCCCACCAGAGATCGCCGGATGCGCCGGCGAGCGCATCCCAGTCCGATGCCTCGAGCGCGGCGGCCAGCAGCGCGATGTCGTGCAGCTGGATGAGACGCAGGGCGCGGGCGCGCATGTTGCCCGCGGCATGCAGCAGCAGATGCAGCATGAGGCTCGCGCGCGAAGCATACGCGTTGCGGCCCGGGCGAAGCTCGCCGGGCAGCAGCGAGCGGGTGACCTCGACCTCGGCGCAGGGAAGCTTCTCCGCGATCCGGGTATGCACCTCGACCTTGATGGGATTGTCGACATGCTCACCCGGCAGGATCTTCGGCGGCGGGCGCCGGCCCGTGGGCTCGAACACCCGGTGCCGGCGATAGGCGTGACCCGCAGCGTAGCCGAGCGATTCGAGCGCGCGCGCCAGCCGCTCGGAATCCGCCTCGCGAATCAACAGATCGACATCGCCCATGGGCCGCTCGCCCGCGGCGTAGAGCCCGGCCGCGTGCAACGCGGCACCTTTCAACGCCACGAAGCCGAGTCCGTCCGCGCGCGCCGCTTCGTCGAGATCGAGGAGCAGCCGCTCGATGAGCCGCTGCCGCGCAGCGCACTGTCTGTGCTGCTCAGCGAGGAAGCGTTGCCAGGCGGGAGGACCGCGCTGCGCGCAGCGGGCGAAGAGGAGCGGGGAGATGCCGTGCATGGCTGCCGCCGCCTCGGCGATGCGCCACTCAAACTCGCTCAGCCCACGGGTGGCCTCGTGAGAGTCGCGCGCGAGCCCGTGCGCCAGAAGCTCCGTGGTCTTCGCGAGCGCGGCGGCGATGCAGGTCAGCCGCGGCGCGGCGCCTTGCGCGATGAATGATGCGCGAACGTCCAGACGGCCTCCCCGGGGCGGTACTCACCCCGAGAGGGTGAGTACCGCCAGGGGCGCGTGAGGTTTCGCGCGGCGGCCGCGCTGCTCGGCGCGCCGCCGCTCAAGGGTCCGCTTCAGTGCGCCTGCAGGTCCCGCAGGCGGCCGCCGAGCGCCGCGCTCACGCTCGCGATGAAAGCGCCGATGAGGAGCGACAGGGCCGTGTAGATCGAGGCCTGGGCGGCGGCCTTGCGCGCGGCATCGGCCTGCGCGCGCGCGTGGTTCGCGGCACCCAAGATCGAGGCGAAGAAATCCTCGACGCGGCGCTGCGCCTCGGAGCTCGAGATGCCGGCCTGCGCCGAAACGAGCTCGGCGAGATAAGCGCGGTCCGCATCCGGGGCGGCGCCCGCCGCAATGGCGTGATAGGCGATGTAAAGCGCCTCGATGCGCGCATCGCCCGCGCTCTCACCCGGCGTGCCCGCGGGGGTGTTGTTGCTGGTCGGGCCCGGGCGGAACAGCCGGTCGATGTCGTAGGTCATCGCGGCGCTCACCGGACTTTCCGCGGTGGTGTCGGCAGTCGCGCCGCCGGCCTCGGTCGCGGAGGAGGCCATCGCCGCATGCAGGCCGCCGCCGGCCGCCGATGAGGCCGAGGCCGCGATCACCCAGGCGACGAACACCGTGGCGAGCGACCAGGTGATGAAGCCGTGGGCCGTGTCGCGGAAGAAGACTTCGTGCGTGTGTGTGCCGATCCACTTGGTGCGCAGCCGGCCGGCGATATAGCCGCCGAGCGCGGCGGAGATCCATTGCGTCACGATGAGCCAGATCGCCGCCGCCACCGTGAGGCCGCGCAGCGATGCCCCCTGTCCCGGCCAGGGCGAGGCGGCCGCGAAGCCGAGCCCGGAGCCGAGCACGATGAGCACGAGCGATGCGGCGATCGCCACGAAGGCGCCCGCGAGCAGCGCCGGCCAGGACACGGCGGAGCGGGTGTACCCCGGATTCGGGCGCACCGCCGCCGGCGGAGCGGCGCCTGTGACCGCGGGCGCTACGAAGCCCGGCTCGACTCGTGGTCCGAGTACCTGTTCCATCGGGGCGCGCTCCTCTACCGATGCGAGCACATGGCGAGCAACAAGATCACCGGAAGGGGAACGCCGAGAAGCCAAAGCAGAATGCCGCGACCCATGGAAAGAACCTCGTTTTTGGAGATGCGGGCAGCATCGCCCGCGAGCGCCCCCGCTGGTATCGTCTTGGCAATCGATCGGGTGTCAGCCGGTTCCGACGGGTGCATACTGATCGACGATGATCGCCAGGCGGATCATGACCCTCTATGCCGTCGCGACCCTGATCCAGGGCTGCGCGGGCGAGCACCCCTCGCATGCTCCGGTGACGAGCCCGATCGAAGGGCGTGCGCTCATCGAGCGCGCCTTGCCGCCGGGGGTCGCCGATCGCTCCGGATGGATCGAGGACCTGCATGCCTCGTTCGTGGCGCTCAAGATCCCGGAGAGCCACGACAACATCTGCGCGGTGGTCGCGGTCACCGAGCAGGAGTCGAGCTTTCACGTCGACCCGGTGATCCCGAACCTCGGCAGCATCGCCTGGCACGAGATCGATGAGCGTGCCGCGCACGCGGGCTTGCCGATCAGCATGGTGCACGGGGTGCTCGAGCTCAAATCGCCCAACGGCGAGAGCTACAGCGAGCGTATCCGCGAGGCGCGCACCGAGAAGCAGCTGTCCGATATCTTCGAGGACTTCACCGGCACGATCCCGCTCGGCCGCACGCTGTTCGCGAGCTTGAACCCGATTCATACGCGGGGGCCGATGCAGGTGAACGTCGCCTTCGCGGAGCGCTTCGCGCAATCGACGCCGTATCCGTTTGCGCTCAAGGGCAGCATCGCCGATGAGCTCTTCACGCGGCGTGGGAGCGTGTATTTCGGCACCGCCCACCTTCTCGCCTATGCCGCGCCCTACGACCGCTTCTTGTTCCGCTTCGCGGATTTCAATGCGGGGCAGTATTCGAGCCGCAATGCCGCCTTCCAGGCTGCGGTCGCCCGCGCCTCGGGCCGGCCGCTCCTCGCGGACGGGGCGCTGGTGCCGCACGATGGCGAGTCCGGCAGCACCGAGATCGCGGTCGCGGCGCTCGCTCCGCGCCTGCGCCTGGATCAGGACGCGATCCATGGCGCGCTCGAGGAAGGCCGCAGCCACGACTTCGAGCGCTCGGCGCTCTATCGCGCGGTGTTCGAGCTCGCCGAGCGGCACGCCGGAAGGCCGCTGCCGCGGGCGGTGATCCCGACGATCAAGCTGCAAGGGCCGAAGATCACGCACGCGCTCACCACCGACTGGTATGCGCACCGCGTCGAGCAGCGCTTCGAGCGCTGCCTCATGCGCTGAGCGGATTGGCGGCTTGCGGGCGCGCCTCGCGCAGCTTCATGGTCGCGACCACGAGCGTCTCCAATCCGCGCGGCAAGGTCTTGAGACCCAAGTCCACGCGCCGCTCCGAGCCGTCCTTGCAGAGCGCGACGAGCTCCAAGCCCGCCCCCATGGGCCGCGTGCGCCGATCGTCCGTGAAGCGCAAGCGATGGCCGATGTGCGCCAGGCGAAAGCGCTCGGGCATCAGACGCTCGACCGTCTCGCCGTCGAGCTCGCCGGGGAGGTACCTGAGCAGGTGACAGGCCTGATCGCTGGCCTTCAAGATGGTCCCCGACTCATCGACGATGAGCGCGGCGCCCGGCGTCTGCGCGAGGACACTCTCGAGGGTGGCGGCGGAATACATGAATGGACGTGCTCGATCAGCCAAAAATTACGTCCACTTTCCCCGCGCGCGCGCGCGCCGCCTATACGTACATCCGCGTACCGCGCCCGTGCAGCACTCCGCAGAGCGGACGACCGCCCTGCGGCTAATCGTGCACGCGCGGCATCAACAGCTTCGCGATCAGCGCGGTCCAGCCGGTCTGGTGCGAGGCGCCGACGCCGCGGCCGCTGTCGCCGTCGAAGTACTCGTAGAACGGAATGTAGTCGCGATAATGCGGATCGGACTGAAGCTCCGGCGTATGGCGTCGGACCGCTCGCTCGCTCGCGGCGTTTTTGAGAAACAGGTTCGCGAGGCGTCGGCTCAGCTCGTTCGCGATCTCCTCGATGGTGAGATAGCGGCCCGACCCCGTGGGGCACTCGACCCGGAAATCGTTGCCGTAGTAGTGATGAAACTTCTGCAGCGACTCGATGATGAGGAAGTTCAAGGGAAACCAGATCGGGCCGCGCCAGTTGGAGTTGCCGCCGAACTGGCGTGAGTCGGATTCCGCCGGCGTGTAGCGCACCGTGAGATCGCTGCCGTCGAGCCGGAACACGTACGGCCGGATGAGATGCGCGCGCGACAGCGCGCGCACGCCGAAGTCCGAGAGGAACTCCGACTCATCGAGCATGCGCCTCAGGAGCCGCTTCATGCGATGCCCGCGCAGCAGCGAGAGGAGGCGTCGCTGGCCGCGGCCCGGCGATTCCCAGTGCGAGACCAGGGAGGCGAGATCCGGTCGATGGCTCAGGAACCATTCGAGGCGCTTGCGAAAGCCGGGAAGCTTTTCCAGCATCTCGGGCTCGAGCGTCTCGACCGCGAACAGCGGAATGAGCCCGACCATGGAGCGGATGCGCAGGCGCACCTGCGCATCGTCGGGAAGGTTCAGCACGTCGTAGAAGAACTTGTCCTCATCGTCCCACAGGCCCGTGCCGTCCGCCGCCATGCAGCTCATGGCCTCGGCGATCCCGAGGAAGTGCTCGAAGAACTTGCTGGCGATGTCCTCGTACACATGGTTGTGCTGCGCGAGCTCGAGCGCGATGCGCATGAGATTCAAGGCGTACATCGCCATCCAGCTGGTGCCGTCGGACTGGTTGATGTAGCCGCCGGTCGGGAGCTGCGCGCTGCGGTCGAACACCCCGATGTTGTCGAGGCCCAAGAAGCCGCCCTGGAAGATGTTGCGGCCCGAGGTGTCCTTGCGATTCACCCACCAGGTGAAGTTCAGCATGAGCTTGTGGAACACGCGCTCCAGGAACGCGAGATCGCCGTGGCCGCCATGCTGCTTGCGATCGATCTGAAAGACGCGCCACGCCGCCCAGGCGTGCACCGGCGGATTCACATCGCCGAACGCCCATTCATAGGCCGGGATCTGGCCGTTCGGATGCATGTACCACTCGCGCGTGAGCAGCACGAGCTGGTGCTTGGCGAAATCGGCGTCGATGAGCGCGAGCGGAATGCAGTGAAAGGCGAGATCCCAGGAGGCGTACCAGGGGTACTCCCATTTGTCCGGCATGGACAGGACGTCCGCGTTCGTGAGATTGCGCCACTCGACGTTGCGGCCGCGCTGGCGGCTCGCGGGCGGCGTCGGATGGCCGGGATCGCCCTTGAGCCAGGCGGGGATGTCGAGATGATAGAACTGCTTGCTCCAGATGAGGCCGGCAAAGGCCTGGCGCTGGATGTTGCGCGCATCCTCCGAGGCGAGATCGCGCTGCAGGTGACGGTAGAAGGCATCGCACTCGGCGCGCCGCACGGCCATGAGCGTGTCGAAGCCCGCGAACGGGGCGCTCAGGCTCTTGCGGGTCAAGCGCAGCCGGTACTGCACCGCGCCGCCCGCCGGCACGGAGGAGTGATACCAGACGGCCGCCTTGGTGCCGGTGCGCGCGGGATTCACGCAGCCGGGCTCGGCCTCGACGATGTGGCGATGAAAGCCGTCCTTGAAGTAGCCGGGGGCGCCCAGGTTCCACAGGAGCGGCGCGTTCGATTCGTTCTCGGTGAACAGCAGCTCGGCCGGCCCGTCCGCATGCAGGCGGGTCATGCCGAGATCCGTGGGCTCGATCGCGACCGAGTCCGCGCCGACGCCGCGCAGCAGCGGCTTGACGGTGCCCGGTTGCCAGGTCCAGGTATTGCGCAACACCAGCTGCGGGATGATGTGCAGCGGGGCGGCCTCGGGTCCGCGGTTGTAGGCCGTCACCCGCATCAGGAGATCGCCCGGCTGCGCCTGGGCGTATTCGACGAACACGTCGAAGTAGCGATTGCGGGCGAACACGCCCGTGTCGCGCAGCTCGTACTCGGGCTCGCTCGTGCCGCGCGCCGCATTCTCCTTCACCAGATCCTGGTATGGAAAGGCGCGCTGCGGATACTTGTAGAGCATCTTGAGATAGGCGTGCGAGGGCGCGGCATCGAGATAGAAATACTCCTCTTTCACGTCCTCGCCATGATTGCCCTGTGAGTTGGTGAGCCCGAAGAGGCGCTCCTTCAGGATCGAGTCGCGACCGTTCCAGAGCGCGAGCGAGAGGCAGATGCGCTGCTCATCGTCGGACACGCCCGCGATCCCGTCCTCGCCCCAGCGATAGGCGCGGCTGCGGGCGTGATCGTGCGGGAAGTAATCCCAGGCCGTGCCCGAGGCGCTGTAGTCCTCGCGCACCGTGCCCCACTGCCGCTCGGAGAGGTAAGGGCCCCACTCCTTCCAGCGCTCGCGCTTCGCGGCATCGGCGCGCAGCCGCTCGCGCTCCGCGTCCGGCGCGCTCGCTACTTCCGGGTGCGCTCCCTTTCGAGCTGTATCCATGAGCGTAGTATCTCAGCCACGCTCCAGGCTTGCGCGAAGCAGCCTCTGGCAATGTGAGGCGCGTCACCATCGAAGATCTCGCTGACGGAACCCACGCACGCTGCGGCGAGGTGCTCGGCGATCGGCGCGAGAAAGGACTGCGCCATGAGGGCATCGCCGTGCACGCGGTAATGCGCGCGCGCGAAGGGCCCCAGGAGCCAGGCCCACACCGTGCCCTGATGGTAGGCGGCATCGCGCTGCCAGGGGTCCCCGGCGTAGTGCCCGATATAGGCCGGATCGTGCGGGCTCAAGCTGCGCAGTCCATAGCTCGTCAAGAGCTCGCGCGCGCAGCACTCGACCACCGCCTGCATGCGCTCGGGCGCGAGCGCGCTGTAGGGGAGCGACACGGCGAAGATCTGATTCGGCCGCACGCAGGCGCTCGTGCCGAGGCCTCCGTCGACGTCGATGACGTCGTACAGGCAGCCGCGCTCGCCGTTCCAGAAGCGTTCGAAGCTCGCGGCGGCGCGCGCGAGCAGCATCTCGCAGCGGCGCTTCTCGGCGGCATTGCGCAGCCGGCCGGCGAGGCGCGCGGCCACATCGAGCGCATTCATCCAGAGCGCATTGATCTCCACGGGCTTGCCCATGCGCGGCGTGAACACGTGATCGCCGTGCTTCGCATCCATCCAGGTGAGCTGGATGCCGGGCTCGCCGGCGCGCAGCAAGCCGTCGCGCGGATCCACCTCGATCCCGTAGCGCGTACCCGAGACGTGCGCATCGATGATGGCGCTGAGCGTCGGATAGATCTCGCGCGTCAACTCGGGGTCGCGGCTCGCCTCGAGATGTTCGGCGAGCGCATGGAAGAGCCACAGCGTCGCATCCGCGGTGTTGTACTCAGGCGTCGCGCCGCGATCGGGGAAGGTGTTCGGCAGCATGCCGCGATCCACGAATCGCGCATAGGTGCGCAGGATGTCGGCGGCGACCTCGTGGCGCCCGAGCGCGCTGGCGAGGCCCGGGAGCGAGATCATGGTGTCGCGGCCCCAATCGGTGAACCAGGGGTATCCGGCGATGATGCTCGAGGCGCCGCGCTCGCCCTCCCCGCGGCGCACCAGGAACTGGTCCGAGGCGGTCGCGAGTGTCTGCACCCAGAGGGGCGCCGATTTGGGGAGCGCCTCCTTGAGCTTGCGCGAGTGCGCGATGATGGCGCCCAGGACCTTGGGCGCCGCAGCGGGCTGGGCGAGGGCGGGCGGCGCGAGCTCCGCGTCCGCGGCAAAGAACGCCGCCGCGCCCGGCGCGAGATCGGTCGAGAACACGCCCGGCACGAACAGATCCTCGAGCGTGTCGAGTCCGCGCGCGGCTTCCTCGCGATGATGGAAGTTCCAGTACCACTCCTGCAGCGGCTGGAAGCGCCCGCCGCTCAAGGCGAGGTGAATGGGGCGCGCGCCCTCGAAGGCGCTCACGGTGCAGGCCTCCTCGAGCGCCTCGACCCCGAAAGGCCGCGCGCCGCGCCCGTGCGCATGCATCTCGCGGTAGGTGACGAGCGGCTTGAATTCCAGATGCACGGGCGCGGAGGCGCGTTTCACCTCGAGCGAGAGCTGGGTTGCATTGGCGCCCGGCACCATGAAGATGCGCTGCTCGAGGAGCGCATCGGCGAGCGCGTAGCGCCACACCGGCACACCGTCCTGCACGCTGAAGGATTCGAGATTCACGAAGCCGCGCGGATCCAGGGTGCCGTCCGCGAACTCGTTGGCGAAGAGCGGATAGCTGCGCCCGAGATACTCCGCGGTCACATCGACCTTGGCGATGAGCAGCATGCGCTCGACCGGCGGGGCGAGGCTCGCCATCAAAAAGGCGTGATAGCGGCGCGTGTTGGCGAGCGCCAAGGTGCCGCAGGCGTAGCCGCCGAGTCCATTGGCCACGAGCCATTCACGGCGGGAGGCACTCTCCCAGTCGCCGCAAAGGTCGCGGCCGAGCTTCATTCGATCGACCGGTAGAGGATCACGGCCGAGACCGCGACCACGCCCATCACGCCCGTCATCGCGCGGGCCGTGCCATCGTAAAACGCGCTCACCGCCGCACCTCCCAGGCCCGCGAACAGGAACTGCAGCGTCCCGAACAACGCGGACGCCGTGCCCGCCGACTCGCCAAAATGCGCCAACGCCAGAGCGAAGCCGTTCGAGAAATTAAACCCGAGGAGCGCGATGAACAAGAGCTGCGGAATGGCGATGCCCCACAAACCGCCGATTCCGGTGAGCGCGGCCAGGTACAGGACGATGCCGGTCGCGGCGGTGCCGAGCATGGCGCGCCGGAAAATGAGCTCCGGGCCGAGCCGCGACACCAGGTGCGCGTTGATGCGCCCGACGATCATGATCCCGAGGGCGTTGATCCCGAACATCCAGGCGAATTCGACCGGGGTGAGCTTGAAGTGGTCGATGTACACGAACGAGGCACCGGCGATGTAGGCAAAGACGCCGGATTGCAGCAGGTTCGCGGGCACGGCATAGCGCAGGTAGCGCCGATCGGTGAGGAGCCGCAGCCAGAGCTTCGGGCCCAAGGTGGGCGGGCGATCCTTCGGGATCGACTCGCGCAGCGTCAGGTAGGCGATCAGGAAGGAGCCGCTCGCGAGCGCCGCGAGCATCCAGAATTCCCAGCGCCAGCTGCCGACGAGCAGGATGGCGCCCCCCAGCTGCGGCGCGAGAATCGGGCCGAAGCCCGTGATGAGCCCGAGCAGGGAAAGCGCCCGGGCGGTGTGCGTGACATCGAAGCGGTCGCGAATCACGGCGCGCGGAATGACGCTCGCGCTGCCGACCCCGAGCGCCTGCACGATGCGCCAGACCGTGAGCTCGCTCACACTCGCGGCGAGCGCACAGCCGACCGAGCCGATCACCGCGAGCACGAGGCCGCAGAGCAGCGGCGGGCGCCGGCCGAGGTGATCGGCGAGGGAGCCGAAGAGGAGCTGGCTCACCGCGAGGCCGGCGAAGAAGGCGGGGAGCGTGAGCTCGACCGCGCCCGCGCTCGCCTTCAGGTCCTCCGCGATGGCGGGCAGCGCCGGCAGGTACATGTCGAGGGCAAAGGGCGCCAGGATCGAGATCGCCCCTAGGAGAAACAGCAAGCGCGACAGCCGCGGCGGCTTTGACCCAGCGCGCCGGGGGACGGCCGGGAGGGCGGCGGAGGCGGATTCCTTGTACAATCGTGGGTTTCCCCTTGAAGACGGTGACGGATGGTCGACAAACCGCGCGGTGCCGGCACCGCGGTGATCTGCGGCTCGGTGGCTTACGACACGATCCTGATTTTTCCCGACCACTTCAAAGCGCACATCTTGCCGGACAAGATTCACGTCTTGAACGTCTCATTTCTCGTTCCGGAGATGCGGCGCGAGTTCGGGGGGTGTGCGACGAATATCGCCTATAGCCTGAATCTCCTGGGCGATCGCGGCCTGCCCATGGCCGCCGCCGGCCACGACTTCGCGCCGTACCGCGAGCGCCTGGAGCGTCAGGGCATCCCCTTGGGCCACATCAAGGTCATCGATTCCACCTTCACGGCGCAGGCCTTCATCACCACCGATCTCGATGACAACCAGATCACCGCCTTTCATCCGGGCGCGATGCAGCATGCGCATCTCAACAAGATCGCGGATGTCGACGAGCCCATCGCCTTGGGCATCGTGGCCCCGGACGGCCGGCAGGGCATGATCGAGCATGCCGCCCAGTTCGCGGAAGCTCGAATTCCCTTCATCTTCGATCCCGGCCAGGGATTGCCCATGTTCAACGGCAGCGAGCTGCGCGCCTTCATCGAGCAGGCGGACTGGGTGGCGGTGAACGACTATGAATGGGGCATGCTCGCGCAGAAGACCGGCCTCACCGAGGCCGAGGTCGCCCGGAAGGTCAAGGCCCTGATCGTGACCAAGGGGGCGGCGGGATCGGTCATCTACACCCGCGAGCGCATCCTGACCATCCCCTGTGCGCCGCCAAAAGCTGTCGTCGATCCGACAGGTTGCGGCGATGCCTACCGGGCTGGTCTAATCCACGGGCTGCTGCACGGCCTCGACTGGGAAACCACCGGCCGCCTGGCCTCGCTCCTGGGATCGATCAAGATCGAATCCCGCGGCCCACAGAATCACGCATTCACGCGCTCGCAGCTGGTCGAGCGCTATCGTCAGAGCTTTGGTTCGGCACCTGAAAGGATTTGAAGTCATGAGCAACAGTTTCTCGTTCACGTCAGAGTCGGTCTCCGAGGGGCATCCGGACAAGGTCGCCGACCAGATCTCCGACGCGGTGCTCGATGCCATCCTCGCGGCCGACCCGCGCGGCCGCGTCGCCTGCGAAACCCTGGTCAAGACCGGGGTGGTGATCGTCGCCGGGGAGATCACCACCAGCGCCTGGGTGGATGTCGAGGCGCTGGTGCGCAAGACCGTGCTCGATATCGGCTACGACACCTCGGACATGGGCTTCGACGGCGCGAGCTGCGGCGTCATCAACATCATCGGCAAGCAGTCGCCCGACATCGCGCAAGGGGTCGACCGCAAGGATGAGCGCAAGCAGGGCGCGGGCGATCAGGGCTTGATGTTCGGCTACGCCACCAAGGAGACGGACGTCCTCATGCCCGCCGCCATCACGCTCGCGCACCGGCTGGTGAAGCGCCAGGCGCAGGTGCGCAAGAGCGGCAAGCTCCCCTGGCTGCGGCCCGACGCCAAGAGCCAGGTGACGCTGCGCTACGACAACGACGAGCCCGTGGGCCTCGAGGCGGTCGTGCTCTCGACCCAGCACTCGGACGACATCGGCATCAAGCAGCTGCGCGAGGCGGTGACGGAGGAGATCTTGAAGCCGGTGCTGCCCGCGAAGTGGGTCGACAAGCGCACCAAGTACCACATCAACCCCACCGGGCGCTTCGTGGTCGGCGGTCCGGTCGGCGATTGCGGCCTCACCGGCCGCAAGATCATCGTCGACACCTACGGTGGCTTCGCGCGCCACGGCGGCGGCGCCTTCTCGGGCAAGGATCCTTCCAAGGTCGACCGCTCGGCCGCCTATGCCGCGCGCTACGTCGCCAAGAACCTGGTCGCCGCCGGCCTCGCCGAGCGCTGCGAGGTTCAGGTCTCCTACGCCATCGGGGTGGCGGAGCCGACCTCGATCATGATCCAGACCTTCGGCACCGGAAAGCTCTCGGACGAGCGCTTGACGCAGATCGTGCGCGCGAATTTCGATCTCACCCCGTATGGCTTGCGCGAGATGCTGGATCTCGCGCGGCCGATCTACCAGAAGACCGCCGCCTACGGACACTTCGGCCGCAAGGAAGAGGAGTTCACGTGGGAGCGCACCGATAAAGCAGCGGCGCTCGCGGACGAGCTCTCCGCCACCCGGGCCGCGTGAGCGCGGCGACCACCAGGAGTTTCAAGCCATGAACGCAGCGATGAAAGTGAAGACCGAGTCCGTCGTCAAGGACCTCAAGCTCGCCGACTGGGGGCGCAAGGAAATCAAGATCGCCGAGACCGAGATGCCGGGCCTCATGGCGATCCGCAACGAATATGCGGCGCAGCAGCCGCTGCGCGGCGCCCGCATCGCGGGCTCCCTGCACATGACCATCCAGACCGCGGTGCTGATCGAGACCTTGAATGCGCTCGGCGCCCAGGTGCGCTGGGCCTCCTGCAACATCTACTCGACCCAGGATCACGCCGCGGCCGCGATCGCCGCCGGCGGCACCCCGGTGTTCGCGATCAAGGGCGAGACCCTCCCCGAGTACTGGGAGTACACGCATCGCATCTTCGAGTGGCCGGACGGCAATCACGCCAACATGATTCTGGATGACGGCGGCGATGCGACACTGCTGCTGCACTTGGGCGCCAAGGCGGAGCAGAACGCCTCGCTCATCGGCTCGCCCGCGAACGAGGAGGAGCAGGCGCTGTTCGCCGCGATCAAGGCGAAGCTCAAGACGGACCCCAAGTGGTACTCGACGCGCCTTGCCAGGATCAAGGGCGTCACCG
>Ga0335073_10007244_pt1 | contig 15552 bp, 12 predicted proteins | sample Lox_Sample_22_FD_207093 | JGI IMG/M metagenome (GOLD analysis project Ga0335073, IMG submission 207093) | Soil microbial communities from Loxahatchee National Wildlife Refuge, Florida, United States - Lox_Sample_2.2 | ecosystem: Environmental > Terrestrial > Soil > Wetlands | place: USA... | reverse complement strand
CACCACGATCACCTGGACCGCGGCGTCGGCCTCCAGTTGCGCCCACGCCCGGGGGAGCCCGGCCATCATCGACGCGTCCATAGCGTTGCCGACCGCCGGGCGGTTGAACACCAGCCAGCCGACTGGCCCGTCCCGCTCGAGCACCAGGGTCTCATCCATGATCCGCCGCCTTCGACTTGCCGGGCACCCGCCGGACTTGATACAGCTTCATGTGTCTATCATAGTAATGATAGAACTTTGACGTTGAGCTTTACAGACCCATCGAACCTCCGGCCGGCCAGGCAGGCAGGCAGGTCAGGAAGGCAGGTCACGTGGCCACTGGAACGATCACTGACGAGGGCGTCGAACTACTGCGCGCGCGGATCGGGTTGCCGCAGCTCTACCCGGCACCGCCGCACTACCGCAGGCCCGGCGAAGACGCCTTCCGGCATGTTGCCCGCTCCTATGGCGACGACAACCCGCTGTGGTCAGATCCCGGCTACGCGGCCGGCACCCGATGGAAGGAGTCGATCGCGCCGCCCCCGCTGGTCGGCGGCGACAGCCTGATCGGCGAGGACGCGCTCAGCGAGGAGGAACTCGCCGGCCAGGCCCGCCTCAAGGGCGACCCGCTGCGCGGTGTGCACGCCTTCTACGCCGCGAGCGAGCGGGAATGGTGGGCGCCGCTGACCGCCGGTCAGCGGATCTTCCGCCGGACGGCGCTGGTCGGCGTCCTGGACCGGCCGAGCGAGTTCGGCGGACGCGGGATACAGGAATGGACCGCCCAGGCCTTCCAGACGGCGGACGGCACGCTGCTCGGCGCCCAGTACCGCATGATGTACCGGACGGAGCGCGAGAAGGCGCGCGAGCGCAAGAAGTACGACGACGTGACCGTGCAGCCGTGGGACGACCAGGGCGTCGCCGACATCGACGCCCAGTACGCCACGGAGCGGCCGCGTGGCGCCCAGCCGCGCTGGTGGGAAGACGTCCAGGTCGGCGATCCGGTCTCGACCCTGGTCAAGGGGCCGCTCACGGTCACGGACATGATCTGCTGGCACGTCGGGATGGGGATGGGGATGTACGACGTCGCGCCGCTGCGCCTGGCGTACCTGAACCGGCAGCGCATCCCGCGCTTCTACCATCGCGATGAGCTGGGTGTCCCCGATGCCATGCAGCGAGTGCACTGGGATCCGGCGTTCGCCCGCAAGTCCGGCAACCCCACGACGTTCGACTACGGCCGGATGCGCGAGACGTGGCTGATCCACGCCTGCACCGACTGGATGGGCGACGACGCGTGGCTCTGGCGGTTGCGGGTGGAGTTCCGCAAGTTCAACTATGTCGGCGACGTGCAGTGGGTCGAAGGCGAGGTGACCCGCCGCTACCTGGCCGACGGCGGGCGGCCGGCCGTCGACCTCGACCTGCGCACCCGCAATCAGCGGGGCGAGATCACCTCGCCCGCCTCGGCCACCGTGCTCCTGCCCAGCCGCGAGCACGGGCCCGTCGTCCTGCCTGACCCGCCCGGCCGCGCGACCACCCTGGAGGCGGCGTTCGCCGCCACCATCGAGAGTTTTGAGCGGCAGTGAACGAGCGAGAAGACAACGCGCCCGGGGGCCCTGCCGCGATGCCGGCCGACGGTACCGCCGCGCTGGGCGAGCAGGAACTCCGGTTGCTGCGCGAAACGCTGCGCGAGGCATTCGGCCAGCTCTCGCCATCCGCGGAGGTCCGGCGGCAGATGGCCACCGGCCGCGGCTGGGACCCCCAGGGGTGGCGGCGGCTGTGCCGCGAGCTGGATGTCGTCGGTCTCATGGTGCCCGCGGAGTTCGGCGGCAGCGGCTTCTCCGCGGCCGCGCTCGGCGTCGTCTTCGAGGAAGCGGGGCGCGCGCTGCTGTGCGCACCGCTCTTTGCCACCGCCGGTCTCGCCGTGCCGCTGCTGCTGGCCCTGGACGATCCCGCGGCGGGCAAGCGGTACCTGCCCGCCCTATGCGACGGATCACTCGTGGCCACCGTCGTCACCGCGGACGTGAACGGACGGCAGTTCCCCGACGGTGACCTCATCTCGGTGACCGAAGGCGAGACCGGACCGGTCCTTGACGGCATGGCGGGGTTCGTGGTCGACGGTGCCTGCGCCGACCTGCTGCTCGTGCCCGCCCGGGCAGACGGCGTCACGGCTGTCTACGCCGTCGAGGCGAACTCGCCGGGTGTCGTCGCGACGCCGCTGGTGACCCTCGACCAGACGCGCAAGCAGGCCCGCGTCGAGTTCACCGCCGTCCCGGCGGTCCGCGTCGGCCCGGAGGACGCCTCGGGTGCCCTGGCGCGCGCGCTGGACGTGGCGCGGGCCCTGCTGGCGGCCGAGCAGGCGGGCGGCGCGGCCGCCTGCCTCGATGCGGCCGTCTCCTACGCCAAGGCGCGAATTCAGTTCGGACGGCCCATCGGGAGCTTCCAGGCTATCAAGCAGAAGGCCGCGGACCTGCTGATCCAGGTGGAGTCGGCCCGCTCGGCCGCGCATGCGGCGGCGCAGGCCGCCGCGTCGGCACTGAGCCCGGCGCACCAGGCGGCACTGCCGGCCGTTCCCGACCTGGCGGTTACCGCGCTGGTCGCGAAGATCTACTGTTCCGACGCCTACCTGGCCGTCGCCGCGGAGAACATCCAGCTCCACGGGGGCATCGGCTTTACCTGGGAACACGACGCCCACCTTTACTTCAAGCGGGCGTGGACAAGCAGAGAGCTGCTCGGCGGCCCGGAAGAGCACACCGAGCGGCTCGCGAGGCTACTTGAGGGAGACATTCTTGACCAGCGCGGCAGTTAATGACGAGGCCGGTTCCGGCGGGCTCGCCGAGTTCCTCACCGGCCTTCCCGGGACCGCGGACATGCCCTTGGTGTACTGCGACGACCGCTCCGCGACGCTCGGCGAGATCATCGCGGCCGCGCACGCCCTGGCCGGCCACCTCGGCCCGGTGCCGGGCGAGCCGGTGGCGTGCCTGGTCGACGACGCGCTGCGCGCGGTCACGGCGATGTTCGGCACCTGGCTGGCCGGCGGGGTCTACGTTCCGGTCAACGGCCGGCTGACCCCCACCGAGATCCGGGGGCAGCTGGGGGCGGCCGATCCCACGGCCGTGGTCACCGGGCTCGCGGGGCAGGACCGGGTACCGCCGCACCTGAACCTGCTGGTCGAGCAGCCGGACGGCAGCTGGCGGCCGCACCGGTCGTCGAAACGGCACGGCTCGCGCCGCTTCACCCGCGACGAGGCCATCATCCTGCGGACTTCTGGTACCACCGGCGACGCCAAGCCGGTCGTGCTGTCGCACGCGGGCGTCCGGGACGGCATCGACACGGTGATCGGGAAGCTGCGCGGCGGCCGCGGGAGCAGCACCTCTCCGATGCCCAACCTCATCCCGACCTCGATGGCACTGTGGGCGGGCATCTGGAACACGTTGTTCGCGTTCCGGATCGGCGCGCCGGTCATCCTGCTCAACCGGTTCGACCCGGCGGCCTACGCGGCCCTCGTCGGCCGCTTCCAGCTCCGCTCGACGATCCTGGCTCCGGCCATGATGACGATGCTGACCGAGAGTACGCAGATCACGGACCTGACTCCGCTGCGGTACGTCCGCTCGGTCACCGCGCCGCTAGCCCCCGACCAGGCGCGGCGGTTCCACGACCGGTTCGGGGTTGACGTGCTCAACTCCTACGGGCAGACCGAGCTCGGCAGCGAGGTCGCCGGCTGGACCACCGCCGACATCAGGGAGTTCGGCGGGGTCAAACTCGGCGCGGTCGGCCGGGCGCACCCCGGCGTCGCCATCCGCATCCTGGGTGAGGACATGGCCGAGCTCGCGCCGGATGAGACCGGCGAAATCTGGGTCCGCTCCCCGTTCGCCACCGAGGACGACGGGTCGGGCCGCGTGGTCGGGGGATTCCTGCGCACGGGGGACCTGGGCCGGCTCGACTCCGACGGGTTCCTGTGGATCGAAGGCCGGGTGTCGGACATGATCAACCGGGGCGGGCTCAAGATAGTTCCGCAGGAGGTCGAGGAGGCGCTGCGGCGGCACCCCGGCGTCGCCGACGCGTGCGTGGCCGGGGTGCCCGACGAACGGCTCGGCGAGGTCCCGGTCGCGTGGGTCCGCCCCCGGGACGGCGCGCTGCTCAGCGAGCCGGAACTGCTGACCTTCGTGCGCGAGAACCTGGCGGGGTACAAGACGCCGGTCGCCGTCCGCTTCGTGGCCGACTTTCCCCGCACCGAGATCGGAAAGGTGCTGCGCCGGGAGCTGGTCGCCGACTTTGCCGCCGGCCAGCCTGCTGACGAAACGGAGACGAAAACACTGTGAGCGGCTACCAGACCCTTGAGATCGAGCGGCACGGCCACGTCGGCTGGCTGTTCTTCAACCGGCCGGAGCGGCGCAACGCCATGAACAACGCCATGCGCGACGAGCTGCGTGACGCATGGACCGAGCTCGACGCCGACCCCGAAGTCAGGGTGATCGTCAACGCGGCCCGCGGCGCGGCCTTCCAGACCGGCGCCGACGTGCTCGAGCTGGCGACGGACGGCGTCGGCATGGAGCGCTACCGGAAGTCCGTCGAGGCGTGGGACATGGGGTTCACGAGCTGGCAGCTCGGCATCGACAAGCCGGTCATCGCGGCGGTTAACGGGATCTGCGCGGGCGGCGGCCTGCATTTCGTGGCGGACGCGGACATCGTGCTGGCCGCTTCCGACGCGGCGTTCACCGATCCGCACGTATCGGTCGGGCAGGTCAGCGCGATCGAGACGATCGCGCTGATGCGCAAGATACCGGCCGAGGCCGTCCTGCGGATGGCCCTGGTCGGCAGGCACGAGCGGATGAGCGCCGCCCGCGCCTACGAGCTCGGCCTGGTCAGCGAGGTCATCGACCCGCCCGAGCGGTTGCCCGAGGCGGCCCAGGAGCTGGCCGAAAAGATCGCCCGTAACTCCCCGGCCGCCGTGCGCGCCACCAAGCGCGCGCTATGGGGAGCGCTCGAGCAAGGGCTGACCGAGGCCTGCCGGGCCGGCGCGGCCCAGATGACGGGCATGTGGGGCCACCCGGACCAGGCCGAGGGCCCGGCCGCGTTCGCCGACAAGCGCGAGCCGCGCTGGAAGACATCCTGACGCCCCGGTTGCCAGCCATGGTGCCGTTGCTGGGTGCCCAGACGTGGTACGCCAGCCCGGCATCACCGTGCTCACCGTCATCACGCTTAGCGCACTTTCGGACATAGTGGATCGCTAGGCGCCGCCGGGTGTGCTCAGCGATCCACTTTAGGTGTCCGCCGGGGCTCAGGAGTCCGCCGGGCCCGGGCCCGCGCAGCCTCTGGCTGCGCGACCCGCGGCGGCCGCAGATGATGGGGCTTTTGTCTCATATGCCGGAACGGCCCACGATAACGAACCCGGTCAACGGCCGGTGAAGCCCGGGGACCGGCGTTCGGCGAAGGCCTTCAGTCCCTCGCGGAAATCAGGGCTGCGGGAGCTGAGCTCCATCGCGTACGCCTCCTCGGCCAGATGCCGGCGCAGGTCATGGTCGGGCGCCGCGGCCAGCAGCGCCTTGGTCAGGCCGAGGGCCACGGTCGGGCCGGCCGCCAGCTCCGCGACCAGGTCTTCGGCGGTCTTGTCCACGTCCTCGTCCGGGACGGCGACGTGCGCGATGCCCCAGGCCGCCGCCTCGGCGCCGGTGAACTTGCGGTCGAGCATCAGCAGCCGGCGGGCGAGCGCGGGGCCGACGACGCGGGGGAGCAGCCAGGTGCTGCCGGAGTCGGGGGTGAACCCGCGCGCCAGGAACGGGTACCAGAAGGTCGCGTCCGCGGCGGCCACGGTGAAGTCGGACGCCAGCGCAAGCTGGGCTCCGATCCCGACCGCCCACCCGCGCACCGCGCAGACCACCGGCAACTGCAGCTCCAGCAGCAGCGGGATGAGCCGGTTCGCCTGGGTGGGCAGGCGGCGCTGGATGCTGCCGGTACGCGGCTTGTCCCCGGCGGTCCCGCCGGCGTTGCGGCCGATGATGTCGAAGCCGCTGCAGAAGTCCCGGCCCGCTCCCGTCAGCAGGACCGCCCGCAGCTGATCGTCGGTGCACGCCTGCTCGAGGGCCCGGATCAGGGCCTGCATCGAGCTGTCATGCAGAGCATTGCGGCGCTCCGGCGCGTTCAGCGTCAGCCGAAGGACGGCGCCTTCAACCCGGACGTCCAGGCCCGCCGCGCAGGCATAGCTATCAGCCACCAGTCACCCTTCATCGTTAGCCGCGGCCGCACGCCGTCGGCCGTCGGTCATCTTCTCCGGCCCGCTGACCATGCCAGCAACCGGCCACCTTCGCCGGCCGCCACGCCCGTCGTCGGCCACTGCCGGCTCTTTAGTAGCTTATATATAAAAGATAAGATGTAAGGGAAGGGAGAGCAATGGCTGCGACAGACACCTCCGGTGCCGCCCCGACCCCGACGCCGGACCAGAAAGCCCCGGGCAGCACGACACCGGATAACGCCACCCCGGGCGACATCACACCAGGCGGCATGGCGCTGGTCATCCAGGAGTGCCAGCGGGGCGTTATCGGCCCGGATTCGGCGCTTCCGCTGCTGGCGAAGGCCGCGGCGCCGGCCGTCCCGTTCATCGCCCGGCTGGCGCACGGCGCGCGGCTGGCCGGCGTCCCGGTGGTGCACTCGCTCGCGACGACGAGGGCCGACGGGTACGCCGAGCCGCGGAACGCGCCGCTGTACCGGATGGCGGCGCGCGCGGGCAAGCCGCTGCTGGCCGGCACGCAGGCCGCCGAGGTGGTGGACGAGATCGGCCTCGACGCGCGCGATCTCGTCGTGACCCGGGCCAGCGGCCTGGGGCCGATGTACGACACCGGCCTGGAGTCGATGCTGCGGCGGCTCGGCGTCACCGTGGTGGTGGTGGCCGGCGTCTCGGTGAACGTGGCCATCCTCGATCTCGTCCTCGACTGCGTGAACGCCGGGTTCGAGGTCATCGTGCCGCGTGACGCGGTGGCGGGGGTACCGCCGGAGTACGCCGAGGCGGTCATCGACAACACGCTGCGGCTGCTTGCCCGGGTCGAGCGAACGCAGGACGTGCTCGCCCGCTGGGCGGCGGCGCCGCAAAACGTGGCGCGGTCCGCGTGAAGTACACGGTCACGCTGCCGACCGACCAGGTCGGCCAGCCGGCGGAGTTCGTCACGGCGCCGGCCGTGACGGAGATGGCGGCCGCGATCGAGGTGGCCGGATTCGCCGCCTGCAACGTCACCGACCACCCCTTCCCGCCGGCGGACTGGGTCAGCGGCGGCGGCCACCACGCACTGGACCCGCTCGTGACGCTGGCGGTGGCCGCCGCCGCGACCACCCGCCTGCGACTGCACACCAATGTCTTCATCCCCGCCTACCGCAACCCGTTCATCGCGGCCAAGGGGGTCGCCACGCTGGACGCCCTGTCCGGCGGCCGGGTGATCCTCGGGGTGGCCGCGGGCTACCTGGCCGGCGAGTTCACCGCCCTCGGGGCGCCGTACGCGGACCGCGGCGCCGCGCTGGACGCGGCGCTCGGCGCGATGCGCCAGGCGTGGACCGGGCAGCCGGTCACCGCCGACGGCGCCGGCTGGTCCGCCGCGGGCAACGCCATGCTGCCGCGGCCGTCGGCCACCGCGCCCGACGGCGGCGCCGCGGCGCCGCGGCCGCCCGCCGCGCACCCGCCGATCTGGATCGGCGGGAACTCGCCCGCCGCCCGCCGCCGGGCCGCCGCCGTGGGCCAGGGCTGGTCGCCGTTCCCGGCTCGCCGGGGTCTCGCCGCCGCGACCGGCACGGTCGAGCTCGACGGCCCGGACGCGCTGCGGCGCGGGATCGACGAGCTGCGGTCGGAGGCGGAACGGTGCGGCCGGACCGAGCCGCTGGACGTCTGCATCACGCCGTTCAGCCAGTCGCACTCCCGTCCGGGGCTGGACCCGGAACGGCTCGCGGACGAGGCGGCGGCGCTCGCCGAACTGGGCGTTACCTGGCTGACGGTGCGGCTGCCGTCGGCGAGCCGGGCGGAGTTCCTGCGTTACGTCGAGCGGTTCGGCGAGCAGGTCATCGGCCAGCCGGCGGCAGCGCGGGAATGACCTCCCGCTCGAGCAGGCGCAGGCTTTCCCAGGCGACCGCGGGCGGGATGCCGCCCATCATCGGGTGCACGGTCAGCGACCGCGTCCCGGGCCCGGACAACTCGGCGACGAGTTCGGCCGGGCGCAGCACCCGGTACTGGCCGGCCGCGCGCAGCTCGGAGGCCGACTCCACCGCCCGGTACGCCGAGGCGGCCACCCCGGGCCCGGCGGCCGCGAGCCAGCGCCCGTAGGAGTTGGCCTCGTGCAGGGCGTACGGGGCGACCTGGTCCCAGCCGCGGTCGACGTCGTGCGCCAGGTGCACGAAGCTCGTGTCCCCGCCAGCGTAGGGGCCGGGATCCGCGCGCCCGAGCAGGATCGTCTCGGCGCGGAAGAACTCCCACACCGCCCCGTCGGTGGGGACGAACGGGACGCCGAGCCGCGCCGCGCGCCTGGCGGCGCCCGCGGAACTGCCGCCCATCATCAGCCCGGGCCCGCCCGGGCGGCTCGGCGCCGGGGTGACCCGGACCGTCCGACCGCGGTAGTCGAACGGCTGTCCGGTCCACGCCTGCCGCAGGGTCGTGATGACATCGACCGAGCGCCGTGCCCGCTCGCCGCGCTCGACGCCGAACATCGCGAACTCCGCGGGCACGTAGCCCGCCCCGATCACCAGGTCGAGCCGGCCACCGGAGAGGTTGTCCACCACGGCGGCGTCCTCGGCCAGCCGCAGCGGATCGTAGAACGGGGCGACGAGGGCGGACACCATGATGCGGATTTGCCGGGTCCGGCCCGCCACCGCCGCGGCCATGGTCAGCGGGCTGGGCAGGTAGCCGTCGTCGGATCCGTGGTGCTCCGACAGGATGACCGCGGCGAAGCCCAGGGTGTCGGCCCACGCGGCCATGTCCAGCGCCGTCTGATAGCGCTCCGCCATGGTCGTCTCGGCCGCGGCCGGGTTCCGCAGGTCAAAGCGCAGGACGAAGTACGCCATTGAGATCTCCTGACGGTTGACGGGAGGGGTAGGCGTAACGATATCTTGAATAAGATATACAACTTGATTTACAGTCGCTAGCTACCTAGGAGACAGATGGTGCCCGGCCTGCTCGAGAACAAGATCGCCATCGTGACCGGCGCCGCGCACGGCATCGGCCGCGGCCACGCCCTCGAACTGGCCAAGCACGGGGCGACCGTGGTCGTCGCCGATCTCGGCACCAGCGTCCGGGGCGAGGGCCAGGGCACGGACGCGCAGCAGGTCGCCGACCTCATCGTCAAGCGCGGCGGGACCGCCATCGCGGACTTCGCCGACGTCGGCGACGAGGACCAGTGCGCGGCGCTCGTGGACCGGGCGGTCGCCGAGTTCGGCCGGCTCGACGTCGTGGTGAACAACGCGGGCATCGCCAGGGACAAGGTCATCTGGAACATGAGCGCGGCGGACTTCGACGCGGTCATGCGGGTCCATGTGCGCGGGACCTGGCTGATGACCCACTTCGCGGCGCGGCACTGGCGGGAGCGCGCACAGCGCGGCGAGACCTTCACCGGACGGGTCATCAACACGACCTCGGGCGCGGGACTGTCCGGCAACTTCGGCCAGTCCAACTACGCCACCGCCAAGGCCGCGATCGTGGGACTGACCCTCACGACAAGCCTGGAACTCGCCAGGTTCGGCGTGACCGTGAACGCCGTGGGACCCGGCGGCATGACCCGGCTGACCGCGACGATCGGCGGCGACCGGCAGGCGTTCGAACCCGACGACCTGGCCGAGGACGAGTACCACCCGATGGACCCGGCCGGCAGCTCGCCGCTGGTCGCCTGGCTGGCCAGCGACGAGGCGCAGTACGTCAGCGGTCAGGTGATCCGCGCCATCCACGACAAGATCTACCTCATGGGCGGCTGGCGGGAGATCGCCACGATCTCCAGCGGGGAGAAGCGCTGGGACGCCACCCGCCTCGGGCAGCTCATGGGCACCGACATCTTCCACACCCGGGCCCCGGGCCTGGGCTGATCCCAGTTCCCCCGGTCCGGGCAAACGAGCCGGCGCCTGTTACCGAATCGCGGCCAGATCCCGCGCGGTGCATCGCAGGACGATCTTGCCGGGATGTTACATACTCATTAAAATATAAAAGATAAGGTCTCACTGTTGGCTGGAAGGCCCAGTGGAACGGAGTCACCATGCGAAGAAGATCCAGACTTCAGCTGACGGTCGGCCTGTCAGCGGTAGCACTGCTCACCGCGGCCTGCAGTTCGGCCTCCTCGACCAGCAGCACCACGTCGACCGGAGCCACGAGCCCGGCCGCGAGCAGCACGGCGACGGGCAGTGCCAGTTCCTCGGGCCCGATCGTGGTCGGCGGCCTCCAGGACGGCAATTTCGCCGGGATGGACACCGGCTTTGAGGCCCGCATCGCGCGCTTCAACAAGGACGGCGGCCTCAACGGGCGCAAGATCCAGTTCGTCGGGGTCCTCAACGACAACGACAGCCTGACCACCGACCTGAGCGACGCCCAGACGCTGGTCCTGAAGGACCACGTCTTCGCGGTCGCCCCGATCGCGGACGAGGTGCTCAGCTCGGGCGCGGTGCAGCTGTTCGATCAGAACAGCACGCCGTACATCGGCTGGGGTCTCAGCCCCCAGTGGTGCAACAACGAGTACGGCTTCCCGATCACCGGCTGTGAGTCGACGCCGACCTACCAGAACACCTCGGCCATCTACCAGGCGGCCGCCGCGATCGGCAAGCCGGTCAAGGGCCTGAAGGTCGCCGTGATCGGAACCGACAACTCCGGCGGCGTGGCGGGCACCGACGGCATCGTGTCGGCCAACAAGATCGTGGGCGCCGACGTCGTTTACGGCCAGGCCTCCGTTCCGCAGGACGGCACGACGGACTACGCCCCCTACGTCCAGGCGATCATGGCCGGGAACCCGGACATGGTGGACCTCGTGGTCAACTTCACGGCCGCGGTCGGCCTGACCGCCGCGCTGCGCGAGGCCGGCTACAAGGGCGCCTTCTGGAACCCGTCGGCTTACGTGCCGGGGCTCTTCGCCTCGGAGCCGCAGCTGGCTCAGGTGCTCAACGGCTCGCTGGTGGTCGCCAACTTCCCGCCCTCGGAGCAGAACTCCACGGCCGCTCTCCAGATGGAAGCCGACCTGAAGGCGATCGGCGCTCCCACCACCTTCAGCCTGGGCGAGGCGGTCGGCTGGTGGTCGGGCGAGGAGTTCATCCAGGAGCTCCAGGCGACGGCGGCCAAGGGCGCGGTCACCCAGGTGAACTTCGCGAAGACGCTCAACGCGGGGTGGACGATCAAGCCGATCTCCGGTGGCATCTCGCAGGTCACCTTCCCCCGCGACGAAGCCAAGTCGACCGGCTGCTATGGCACGCTGCTCGCGGACGGCACCAAGTACCTGATGAAGTCGCCGTACGTCTGCACCCCGGCCGACACGATCAACGTGAGCGGCGGGTGACAAGCTCACCCGCGGGTGCCGTGAGCGCGACGCCGGCGGCCGCGGCCGCCGGCGTCGCGCTCGGGGTCCGTGACATCCGGGTCTGCTTCGCCGGGGTCGTCGCGGTCGACGGGGTCTCCCTCGAGGCGCGCCGTGGCGAGCTGCTGGGGCTCATCGGCCCCAACGGGGCGGGCAAGACGACGCTGTTCGACGCCATCTGCGGGCTGCGTCTCCCGGATTCCGGCGCCATTGAACTCGACGGCCAGGACGTCAGCCGGCTGTCGGCGGTGCGCCGGGCGCGGCTGGGCCTGCGCCGGACGTTCCAGCGCCAGCAGGTCTTCGGCGGGCTGTCGGTCGAGGACAACCTGCTGTGCGCCAGCGAGTGGCGCGGCGGCGGCGGCGGTGTCGTCGGCGACCTGGTCAGCTGGCCGGCCCGGCGCCGCCGGGAGGCCGCCCGCCGCGCGAACCTCGACAGCACCCTCGACGCCTGCGGGCTGACCTCGCTGCGCCGCACGCCGGCGGGATCGCTGCCGATCGGCTCGGCCCGGATGCTCGAGCTGGGGCGGGCCCTGATCGACAACCCGAGCGTGCTGCTGCTTGACGAGCCGACGTCCGGGCTGGGCGAGGGCGAAATGGAACGACTGACGGCCATCATCGAGCAGGTAAAGGCCTCCGGCCGGTGCGCGGTGGTGCTCGTCGAGCACGACATCGAATTCGTGATGGCCCGCGCCAACCGAATCGCAGTCCTCGTCCGCGGCACGACGATCGCCGAGGGGAACCCGGCCGACGTGCAGCGGGACGAGCAGGTCAGGGCCGCGTACCTCGGCTGAGGTACCAGGAAGGGCAAACCGTTGGACAAGTTCGGAAACCTCTTCATTTCCGGGGCGGTGTCCGGTGCGATCTACGCGCTCATCGCGTCGGGGCTGTCGCTCACGTACGCGACGACGGGGATCTTCAACCTCGGCTTCGGCGGCGTGGCCTTCGCCTCGGCGTTCCTCTACTACGAGCTGCACACCGGGCTGCACTGGCCGATCCTGCCCGCGGCGCTGCTCACCCTGGTGGTAGCCGGCCCGCTGCTCGGCTGGGTCCTCGACCGGCTCATCCTCGGGCGCCTCGGCCGGGCGAGCGAATCGTCGAAGCTGATGGCCGTCGTGGGCATCCTGATCGCCGTGCCCGCGCTGGCGAAATTTGTCGTGGACCTGCTGGTCAACGACGCGCACTTCGACATACCGACCGGCGACCAGGTGTACGTTTCGCCGGGCGTCGGGCCGACGCCGCCGGACACCTGGCATCCGTTCGCGGGGCTGACCATCACCTCCGATGAGGTGATCGTGTTCGGGGTCGCCGCGTTCCTCGCCGTGGCCCTATGGGTACTGCTGCACCGCACCCCGCTCGGGCTCCAGATGCGCGCCGCCACCGACCGGCCCGAACTGGCCCAGCTGATGGGGGTCAACCGGTCCTTCGCCACCGGATCGGCCTGGATCATCGGCACCACCCTGGCCTGCATCGCCGGCATCGTCGGGGCTCCCATCATCAACTCCCTGGACCCGGTCAGCTACATCACCGTCGTCTTCGTGGCCACCGCCGCGGTCGTCGTCGGCGGCTTCCGGTCGATCCCGCTGGCCTTCATCGCCGGCCTGGCCCTCGGCGTCGCGCAGAACCTGGTCGCCGGCTACGCCAGCTTCGCCCAGTCGATCGACGGATTCAACACCTCGGTGCCGTTCGTCGGGCTCCTGGTGGCCGTCCTGCTGCTCGGCCGCAGCCGCGAACGGCAGGCCGGATCGGTCGCCGAGGACTTCGTCCCGGCCGACGCGCTGGACGACCGGCCCGCCTGGCGGCGGCACGCCAGCTGGCTGGTCCCGTCCGCGGTGCTGCTGGTGTACCTCTTCGTCGCCGGCGGCTACTGGGTCAGCGTGTTCACCGGAGGACTCGCGCTCAGCCTGGTCTTCCTGTCGTTCGTGGTCGTCACCGGTCTCGGCGGGATGGTCAGCCTCGCCCAGGCCGCGTTCGTCACGGCGGCCGGCCTGACCGCGGGTCTCCTCATGGACCAGTACCACCTGCCGTGGCTGGTCGCCTTCGTCGGCGGGACGGTGGTCGCCGCGGCCCTCGGCGCGGTCGTCGCCGTCCCCGCGCTGCGCCTCGGCGGCCTGGCGCTGAGCCTCGCCACCCTGGCCCTGGGGTTCCTCGGGGACGACGTGCTGTTCCAGTGGAACTGGTTCTCCGGCGGCGTCTCGGGCTGGACGATCAAGCGGCCGGTGCTCGGACCGCTGAACTTCAACGACAACCGGACCCTCGCGGTGACCCTGCTGCTCGTCGTGCTCCTCGTCGCCTGGCTCATCCGCAACCTGCGGACGTCGGCGTCCGGCCGGCAGATGGCGGCGGTGCGGGCATCCGAGCCGGCGTCGGCCGGCTCGGGCATCTCGCCGACCATGGTCAAGCTGCGCCTGTTCGTCATCTCGGCGGCGCTGGCCGGCGCCGGGGGCGTGCTCCTGGCGACGGTCAACCAGGAGGCCAACAACGTCACCTACGTCACCGAGGTAGGCCTCATCTGGCTGGCTTCGGCCGTGCTGTGGGGGGTGCGCCGGCCGCTCGGCGCGGTGCTCGCGGGCCTTACCACCGTGGTGATCCCCGCCCTGATGAGCAACGGCTTCCGGGGCCCGTCCTGGATCCCGAGCTTCCTGTCGTGGCAGGGCACCCAGTCGGTGTGGCTGCCGAGCGTCCTGTTCGGGCTCGGCGCGATCACCATGGCGCAGGACCCCGAGGGCATCCTCAGCATCATGCGCAACCGGAAGTCCCGTCGGCGCCCGGCCACGACGCCGGCCAAGGTCGGCACGACGCCGGTGCCCGCGGCCGCCCGCGCCGCCGAGCAGCCCAAGCCCGCGGCGAAGCCCGCGCCCGCGCCGGCGACCACCGTCCCGGCTACCGACCGGGCACCGTTGCGGCTCGTCGGCGTGTCGGCCGCCTACACCGAACTCCGGGTGCTCTTCGGGCTCGACCTAGCCCTCGAGCCGGGGACGATCACCGCGCTGGTCGGAGCCAACGGAGCGGGCAAGTCGACGCTGTGCAAGGTGGTGGCGGGACTGCTGCCGGCGACCGAGGGCCAGATCTTCCTCGGCGGCGCCGACATCACGGCGGTTCCTCCGCACCGCCGGGCCGGACGGCTGATGCTCGCCCCTGAAGCCCGCGGCATCTTCCCGTCGCTCTCGGTGGAGGACAACCTGTCCGTCCGCCTGCCGAAGGCCGCCGACCGCGAGCTCGTCTACGAGCGCTTCCCCATGCTCGGCAAGCGCAAGGGGATCGCGGCCGGCTCGCTGTCCGGCGGTGAGCAGCAGATCCTGGCGATGGCCCCGCTGCTGCAACGGCCGCCGGAGGTCCTCATCGCCGACGAGCCGACCCTCGGACTCGCCCCGCTGATCATCGCGCAGATCATCGAGCTGTTCACCGAACTGCGGTCACAGGGCACCACGCTGCTGCTGGCCGAGGAACGGGCCAGGGGCGTGCTGGACGTGGCCGACCAGGTGATCCTGCTCGAGCTCGGCCGGATCCTGTGGGCCGGGCCCCGGCGCAACCTCCAGGAGGACCAGCTGGCGGCGATCTACCTGGGATCGGCGCAGCACGCCGTCGCCGCCACCGCCGAGCTGGCGGGCGCCGACGGGAAGACCGCACAGATAGGAGAGGCGTGACATGGGCACGCTTGATGGCAAGGTCGCCTTCATCACCGGGGCCGCCCGCGGGCAGGGACGCAGTCACGCGATCCGGCTGGCGGGCGAGGGCGCGGACATCATCGCGGTCGACATCTGCGAGACGTTCGACAGCATGAACTACCCGCTCGCCACGCCGGAAGACCTGGCGCAGACGGTCAAGGACGTGGAGGCGCTCGACCGCCGCATCGTCGCCGGCCAGGGCGACGTCCGCGACCGGGCGCAGCTCAAGGCGGTACTTGACGCCGGCCTGGCCGAGTTCGGCCGCCTCGACATCGTGGTCGCCAACGCCGGCATCGGCGCCCTCGGCGCCAGCCTGGCCAAGATGACCCAGCAGACCTGGCAGGACACGATCGACATCAACCTGACCGGGGTCTGGCTCACCGCCAAGGCCGCGATCC
>Ga0335073_10007243_pt1 | contig 15553 bp, 17 predicted proteins | sample Lox_Sample_22_FD_207093 | JGI IMG/M metagenome (GOLD analysis project Ga0335073, IMG submission 207093) | Soil microbial communities from Loxahatchee National Wildlife Refuge, Florida, United States - Lox_Sample_2.2 | ecosystem: Environmental > Terrestrial > Soil > Wetlands | place: USA... | reverse complement strand
GATCTGCTCGGTGTTCAGCTTACTCTTGGGCATCTTCTTTTCCCCTTTCGTTCGTCCCAAATCATACTTCGTTTCGGGCGAGTACAGGGGTCCAGGTCAGGTTCTCCCGGCCTACTCTCCGCATGCGCACGTATGTCGCAAAAAGCAAATTGTGCAACATGTCCATTCGGTTTCTATCCTTCTATCCCGCAGCCTTCGATGTTTCTAAACCGCTAGCCTTTGCGCGTCCCCTACCATAGGCGCGTTACAAACGAAAGTCAAAAGAGTTTTTTAGCAGGATTGTTTAGAAAACGCCTCGCGAAAGGTGCGCTTGGCAACGGATCAATTTCACTTGTGAGCCCAAGTCACGCTGAGTACCCCTTCACTGAAGGCCTCACCGGAGCCACCCAATCCGAATGGTCCTTGCCACTCATCGTGTCCTTGCATCTGAAATGCGTAGCACACTCTATGCGGTGTACTGCTCGATTCACGCGTACACTGCGACCAGGCGTTACAGCGTCGATCGCCAACCAGTTCGAACTGATCCTTCTGGATCACGTAATCAGGTCCTGGAGCTTGCGGATTGCATGAGCTAGCATCTGAGCACAATGTATAGAGCGAGCTGAAGTTCTTGCCATTACCGCTCGGCAACGGTCCGGACCTACAGGTGCTAATTATGATGGCTGCCGGCGCAGCGACTTGATTTGGATGTCCAGTCGTTCCACCTCCGCCAGCACTTTTTTGATCGCCCCCTTGGGTCCTCAGTGAATTGTCGTCTGCAGAACTCGTGGGTCGCAGAAGAACCATAATCGCATCGGCACGCTTGCGAATCGGAATTTCAGGATCGTGGTTGCCTTCCTCATAGGCGTATCCGTCATGACGTACTTGTATTGCGGCATTGGTAAACGGATGTGGCTCAACATTCTGAAATATAGCCTCTCCGTATAGGTTAGTCTTCTTACCTTCTACATTGTTGATTTGAGGAACAACATCGGCACTTGCCAATGCGACATGCTGACCACGTGAATTGATGTACGAAACGAGCACGGTGAAAGCGAAAGGATCAATCCATTGTTGCTTGATATAGACACCAACCACGGTAAGAGCGGCTGTTATTACGACGGTGACCACGGTTGTTACCGCAGTTTCTTTGACAGTTGCCATACTAGATACGCTCAGTCCTGACTTTTCGACCGTGCCGTCATTATACCTGATTCATTGCCTCGACGATTCTGTCGACACAATGGATCTTTATTCCAGGCGCGTCAGATGATTACGCCGCACTCCGACCACGAAATGAACGAATTCGTCCGCGCGGGCCTCGCGCAGGTCTAGGTGTGGACTAGCACGGTGGTCATGGGATACCGAGCTGTGCACAACACACAACCTCGCAGAAGGGTAATATCTGGTGGAAGTTCGGGCCCTTCCGGGTCCACTGCCCGGCAGCGGGAATTGGGAAGCATATTTGAGCCCGCGGGCTTCAACAGTAGATATTCTACAAACGTCACACATGGCCTCCTTCAGTGGCTCGTTATTTCGCGTGCAGCCAATTAATATGCTAGTCCCGCCGTTGCAGGTTTCAAGGTATCGGCGGGAAAGCGGGAGCCGAACTCTGAAACTGATTCGTTTTGCATTTGCGACGGTTATGCAACTCTCAAACATCCGTGGCAAGCGAACTTAATTCGATCCGCTCACAGGTATCACGGCTTCGGAGGTGGCTGAGTCCGGGCCGACAATATCGAGCACAGCATTCCCAGGGGTAACGCCTGAGGGCACTTGTATGTTGAGCTGGTAAACACCCGCGATCCCCGGCGCCACACCAGAGTAGGTAACGGTCGCCTGCACGCCGCCGATGGAGGCGGTGATCGCGTTGGTCGTCACGCCAGCCGCGACCTGCCCCAAACCAGTCGCAAAGATGGACACGATCTCTCCGACATTCGCCGGCGATGCGGCTGTCACGAGACTGGCGCTGTTCTGATGCAGGATCGCACCATACAAAGTGCCTCCGGCAGGCTCCAGAAAAACTGCCGCGTCGGTCAGGTTCACCCCGGCTGAGATTGTGTTGGAAGACTGGCCGTTGTTGGAAACCTGAACCTGAGCGAACGGACCCTCAATGGACGGCGGTACAATCGCGAGGATCTCAGTGGAACTTACGTAATAAACCTGCGCCATCTGCCCGCCGATGGTCACCTGAACGCCGTTCAGACTTGTAGCCGGACTCGCCGAAGAACCCGTTTGCGGTGGGCCTGTCGACAGGTTCGAACCCGACAAAACGATAAACTCCCCCGGTGCAATTCCGGAAGTAAAGGGTGCAAAGCTGGCGGCATTCACCAGACCGGTCGGGTTCAGATAGACTCCCGAACCGCTGAAAACGGGGGACTGCAGCGAGACTCTGGCTCCGATATGGTGGCCGGTCCCGTAGCCGACACGGATAGTTCCACCCGCACCGGTTATATACTGCATCGTCGAGTCACTCGATGTTCCGTTGGAGTTGAGGGCGTAGGAGCCCGTGTACGTGCTGTGGTAAGCTCTCGTGGCGGTGGAAGAGAGAATTCGCTCGTCGCCCACTATTAAGCTGTTAGCGGCGGCGAAAGCTCCGTACCAGCTTTCCAGCGATGCCACAGAGGGCGTAGCGTTCAGTTGCGAAAGGTCGTACAGAATGCCCGCATCGTAGTAGAGACCTCCGAAGTTCGCGTTGCCCGCATAACGAACCCCCACAAGCATGTCCCAGATATTGGGCGAGCCACCGAAAACAAAATTGCCGTCCGGAGACAGGTAGAGATACTCCTGGCCCGGAATGGGCACGCTGACCTGAAAGGGCTCCCCTGGAACAGTCGGCGCACTGGGAAACGTCACTATTGCGGCATTGTTATTGAAGGCGTACGTGATTCCGTTCTCCGACTCGTTGAACGTACCGGAAGGACCCTCATTTCCCGCGACGTTCACTGTGCCAATCTGTCCCATTCCGTTTGGGGTCATTTGAAAAATCGCGTCATAGGCATAGTGTGGATCGAAGCTGTTGGGAGACGTATTGGTGAGAGGAAAATTCAGATAGACCATATTGTATGTGCCCAGCAGGTCGATCGACGTCAGTTGAAAGGAAGATACCGGGGCTGCGATAAACAGATCACTGAAATGATTGGACGTTTCCGTAGCGCTTCCCATAAAAACAGCGGGCTGGAACGGACTTAGCTGTGCGGCCACGCCGTAAAGCCTATCGGTAGCTGAAAGAGGATGAGTGAGATACCCATACCCGTTGGCCGAAATGGTGTAAGTTCCTTTGGTGCTGAACGAATAAGGCCCCGGTTGACTGGAATCGTTCAGCATAGCGCTCACAGTGTAGTTACCGTTGCCATCGAACGTTATGTTTCCGTAGGCAGCCACAGCTTCCCGCAAAGTCGCCTGGCTGGAAGGGAGATAGGCAAGTTCCCTGAAATAGTAAGTTCCGCTGAGCAGCGAATTTCCGCCGCTGTCCAGGGTGCCGGTGCCGCCTGGGATCTGCGCATTGACTCCGGGCACTGCGGTAAACCCGAAAAGTAGAACCGCCGCGGACTTCAACACTCTCGCAAGTCTATGAGAACTAGCCCACGATGCCATACTAGTGCCTAAAGATTATCCCGACGCGGATTTCAAGAAATTTGGTTTCGACACCCTGGAGACTCGGCGCGTACGTGAACCGCGCTCCCGCCATAAGACCGGTGTTTTCTCCAAACCACCACCGCACTCCGCCTCCAAAGTTTACGGCGCTGGCGGCGAAATCTCTGAAGATGACGGAGTAACCGAGTGTCCAGAATGGAACGATCGTTGCGTCACCTGGGAGTTCTTTCGTGTGGAGGTAGGCATTTCCGGAAGCGATGCCAACAGCCTTTACCGGGGACGAGGTTGGCACAACAGAGGAGGAATTCTGGCCAGGCGCCAAACCTTCAATCTCACCGGAGACCCCGAATATCGGCGTCAGTAAGGCCTCGGCTCCGGCGCCGCCGCCATACGCGCCCTGTGTATTGGCGGGAACCGTCATGGTCGTCGGAGGGGGCACGAAGGTGCCTGTACTGGCCGTGGCGGCAGCGGATTGCGCGGACGTGAATTCCCAGCCCGCAGCGCCGAAAAAATAAGGCCGCCAAATTGACTGGGCCTGCGTTGTTCCGCAACACGTGATCGCCATGCCCACCGTTGAAAGGTGCAGGATTGTTCTGAACATTTGGCTGAATCGAAGCGCTCCAAGCTGAGTTTCCTCGCAAGTCATTTTGGCGTCGGAGGCTGGACCGGAACCACATACCGCGCCTGAGTATTATCTGAGTACTTGAATACCAGATCAATTTCTGTCGGCGCCGGTCCGGACTGAGGCCAGACACAACCATTCAGAATGTTGGTCGCCGGGCAGGTCGCGAGTTGAACTGTCAATAACGAATCGGAACTCGACGTGAAGATCAGTGGCTTGTCCTGGTATTGAACATCGACAACCGAACTCATGCCCGTACCTGAGACGGGAACACTCGGAGCATTGATCGCGATCGGTGCGGGTTGGGCTTTGCGCGTCGGGGTAGCAGGCGTAGAAGAGCCGCTGGATTGTGCGGGAAGAGCATAAGTAATCAATATGCCGTCCTTCTGCAGAAGCACAACTTTGGCGTTTTTGGCCGCATCATCGGGGAGTGTGAAGGTCACAGCCGTCTCATAATTGACGTCCCCAAGCGCCGCGCCCGCAGGAGCCAGTATCTTTAGGTCCTTCAGGTGAGACCCCGTTATGAGATAACTGTTCGTCGCCTTAGGAGAAGAAGAGCCGTCGGAGGAGGCCGAAGCCAGGGCGGTCGAGGCAATATTTACCATGGCTGTCCATATCTTGCCGCTAGGATCGGCCTGGTTGGGAGGCGTGGCAGTGATACCGGGGTTGCTGAAGGTCAGAGCCGGCATCACGAGCGGCGCCGTAAGCGTTATCGTAATGCCGAGGGTTTGCCCAGGCTGACCGGCCGCGGGCGTCACGCTGGAGATCAGCGGTGCATTCGGACTAATAGTAAACTTCCCAGTCGCTCCTGTGACCGCTGCATTTCCGCCAGTTCCGGTGCTAACCCTTACGTCCACCTTGCCAGGGGCAGCGTCCCCGTCTACTTTCACCTTCGCAGTGAGAACGGAGTCGCTGGTCGCCGAAATATCGCCCTGCGCCGTGACATTGGGGTTGCTGAAGGTAATTTTGGGCTTGTCCTTTGTGAACTGGGCCGTCGAAGCGGCGGCCGTGATCGTCACTGGAGTGGTTGTTCCCGTTTCCGCGGATGGCGGATCGATTTTGGTAATGAGCGTCTTTGCATCGCCGACATTGAAAACTCCTATGCCAACCGCCGTCTCACTACTGGTCGTGACCGTAACATTGTACGAGCCTTTCTTAACGTTCGCGCCGATCGTGACGCTCATATAAAGGTGGGTGTCGTCGCCCATCCCCGGCGTCGGTGTGGCCCCAATATCCTGATCGCTGAACTGAACCTGGGAGTTCGTGCCGAAATGGGTGAAAGCGCCGGTAATCACCGCAGACAAACTCTCTCCCGGCTGCATGATTGCGGGACTGATCGAGAAGACGGTCGGCGAGCCGGTCCCGACAGCAAAGAGGCCTGATCCGGTAACAGCTTGCATCCCAGTTTTTAGAATTACATTGGACGTTGCCACGACCGGCGTGGCTCCGCTTCCCCCGCTGGACGAGAGAAGCTGTATGTTGCTGACCTGAAAGTTGCTTACGGAAGACTTCTCTGAAGCTTGCGACGAATCTCCCGAAGCAAACGGAATATCAAATGCCTGGGAGTCCGTCGTAAACAACCGCTTCCAAGTTGCCCTTCGATTCGTCCGGATTATGTCGTTCGTGAGAAGCAATGTGATGCTATCGTCTTTCCGCGCGTAGAACGGGGCATTTCGAAGCCCGTAGACATTCGTTCCAATCAAGACCACTTCCAACGATCCTGGTACAGGTGGCTTCAGTTGAGTAAGTTTCAGCAACGATGAAGTGTCGTTATACGGTGTGATTTCGACTGGCGGACTAGGTGGCGGAAGCTGCACCTTCGCTACAGCGAGAGCCTCGGAGGCATCTAGACCGTCAACCGTGAGTTTCTGGGCGGACCTCAGATTCACCGTTGCGGTAAGGTGGGTATCGTCGAGAATCTGCACATTCGCCGCATCCCTGCCGTCTACTTGCAACTTTCCGCCCGGCGACCTGAACCTGGTGTTGTGGCCGATTATCATCAACGAGCCTCCAGGAAGCGGAACGATCTCCGTTATCGTAGGGCTGCCTTGGCTGACAGGTTGGCTCGTGGCGGCACTCGGCAGGGCGAGCCGGTCGGGGCAACTCGGAAAGACCAGAGGCTTATCAAGGTTCCAAAGTTCTCCTTCCGTTCCGTCAACGTACACAAGTTTCGCATCGTGTGTAGCGACGGAAAGAGCCGAGGCGGTGAATCTGACGTAACGCAGATTCTGTTCGAAGTTCGGGGGGGTCCCTCCAATCGGCGATGTCGTATCCTGCACTACCCCACCGATCCGGACCCGCGTACCCTGCCGGAACGCGCCACTTGAGATAACCGTGACCGTTCCGTCGCCGTTGTCCTCGCCTTCCACCAACCTGGGAGCCGGTGGAATATCGTATACGCCGGGTGCCGCGGGAGGGTATTCGTTTACCGCTTTTTGATCTATCATCTCGCCAACTCGGCCAGTCTTTGTGTCGTAGTGTCGCCATAGAGTCCGAATAGAGACTGTTATCGGGCAGAGCAGAAACGAATTGATGGGTCCCGGAAACGATATCTGAGCGAAGGTTTGCCTGGGACCGTCCTGAACCACTTTTTGACCAAGCACAGGACGAAATTGCCACGCGAACGTTTTGGGAAGCCACTTACTGCCTTCTCCGCAGCCGCCTCTCGGTGGACGCTCCAAAGCAATCGTGTCCTGCGCCTGCACCAGATAATAAGTCTGGTGCCCCCGCAGGAAGCCTCCGCCGAAATTCACAACGCCCGCTACGATACCGCCGCTGATGGAAGCGGTGTTACTGACAAGGCTGGCTACATTGTAGGTCTTGCTTTGGGGGAGGAGAGTCATTATTTGAGGCCCGGTAGAGTCCTTCTCGTCCACGTATTTTGGGGCGCATACGCTCACCTCGACCTCCGCCACCGCGTTCTGATATTTGTACCCCGGCGGCACCGAGATATTGACGTCAAATCCGAGAGTTGTACGCCTTCGGGGGGATTCCCCACCCGGATCGAACTGGTCGGTCAGCGAGCCACCAAGGAGCAACTGGTAGTTGATCACTTGATTCGCTGCCTGCATCTCTTCGTTGAGGACGTCGACGGCTGAGGGGGAGAAGGAAGATGGCAATGTGTAGCTCGCAGGTGCTGCAGGCGGTGTCGGTGCGGTTGCGGTGGTTCCCGGCGGATTTGTTCCCTGGAGCCCGAGTGCCGTCTGAGTGGAGGATGAGCCTTGCAGCCCACCCAGATGACTGATCAGGGTTGCCTGGTTGAAGGCATTTAGTTGTGCCAGGTTGGTTCTTGCAGCATTGAGCAGATTCTCGATCGCGAACTCATCGTAAACCTTGACTATGGGATAGATGCCATTCGTCTTTTGAGACGGGAACCGGGCGCCTGCCTTGTTGGCAGCAATATTCCGGTCCTCCTCCTTTTTGGCATTCCCCGTCTTCCCCGCGCCGGCCGTGCGAGTTCCCGCGCCACTTGAAGCCGCACTCTGGGCGCTGACGGAAACACTCCACAGCACCATCGCGCAAACCACGAGTGCGAAAGCCAGCATCTTCAAGGATTTTGCTTCTCCCACGCCCTGACCACATGAATTATAGGAACGCCACTCGAAGTCCGGGCAGCGAAGCCAAGGACTTCGATCAAAGGCCGACTCTGCGCATTCGGAAACCTCGAAAAAAACACGTAAGCGAGGGTAATCTCCTGAGGATCAAAATTACCGGAGGGTGAGGGGTCACTCATCATGAGCGTGGGCGGCAGAATCGGGCCGCCGGTCTGATCGTGCGAGAGCAGAAATGCTTCTTTCGCGCCGTTGTCCAGAACTAAATTGCCAAGGAACGTATTCAATTGTGCGGGTACCGCAGTGGCCATAAGTCCGCCCCCAGAGACTATCTGTACTCAGTTTTCACTCTTAAATCACGCTCAAGACATAACTTTTAGTGATTGTCTCACAATCGTGGCGAATGTTCAATCGTTAAAATGGAAGGCTCTGAGCAGGAATTCGACTCGCTTCTATAACGCCGCACGGATCCATTGACGCGTACACTAGCCTGAGGGCATGAAGGAGCGTGACTGGACAAGAGTCCTGGGATGGCCCAGATAACAGGTGTATGCGAAGGAAATCGATGAGCCGCGCAAGAAGCTGAAGCTGTGGGTGAGGCGGAAGAAGGCGGGGCTTAAATTGATTTGCTCCGGGTGCGGTCAGCCTGTACCGGCCAGCCAGATCCAAGAGATCAGCGAGCGGGAGGTACGGGACCTGCCGTGCGTCGAGTACTCGACAACGGTGGTGGTAGAGACGTATCGGATGAAGTGCCCCCGCTGCGGATTCCGTGCAGAGAAGGTGGCCCAGTTACCGAGCAAGGCTCCCTTCAGTAGACGATTCGAGGAAGCTGTAGGGCAAGCTTGCGAGAGGTCCTGGGCTGTGGCTAGGCCTGGCCAGACCGCTGCGATACAGCAAATCGAGAACGCACCAAAGAAACGCGTCATTCTAGAATCCTCCCTCACATGGTCGGCCCTTGCTTCTATTCGCTAAAGGCCTCGAAAATTGTAAATGCGATGACTACGGCAGAATCCCGCCACACTCTTGCTCTGTACAGATTTTGATTCCTCACTGGTCTCGGGCACGCCTCGACCATAAGCTGCCGGGCAGTTCAGGCAATCGTCGTGATCATTCCAAAGCTTGATGAGATCGTACTGACATGACGGAGGAACCTGCCGCAATAGCAGGTGCGCTCCCCTTTTCGCCTCCTCGCCTTCACGTCTTCTTCTCATGGACTTGCCGACCCTGCCGCGAGCCGTTTTGGGCGACTGTAGTGAAAATTGTAGCTAAGACTTCCACAGGGTTCAACAAGCCCCATGTCCAAACTACTGAGTCTAAAGACCTTCCAGAAGAGCGATCCAAATTGCCCAAGTCGGTTTACTGCCTTTGCCGAAAGTGGCCTGTTTTCAACGTATTCTGTTTCAGCGAGATGCGGGCAGCTTGTTGAAAGCTGTTGAACCTTGTTGAGCTTTAGGAATCTCGCATCCTCATTTTTATCTACACTCTTAACTCTCCCCGCGGCGTCCCCTTGGCTTCAATTCTGACGCGGCTCGCGACGTAAAAAGTTGTTGAGGATCGTCTACTAAAAGGGTTGTTGAACTCCAAACCAGCTGGCGATCCTCACTAGGGGATCATGTAACGCTGTAGCTGCGTTGAGCAAAACACCGGCAGCCCGCAGCTTCGAGATCAAGCCCGCTAAAATCTTCGAACCCGAGGAGTGGCGCATGGGTTTCCGATGAGCCGCCGCTCTCAGCCGGTCTATATCTCCCTTCACCATCTTTGCACTGTCGGACGGAAGTTTTAGACGTTCGATTTGAGCCTCTAACCGTGCAAGGGTTACATCGGCATCTTGTGGCATACCTGAATTGTAAGAGCCTTCGGTGACCGAGGCGCTGGAACGGGCCCCAACCGCGACGGCCTTGGCATTTACCGGACCGATAATTCCGTAGTTTGCGCTACGCTTTTTGTGGCTAGGCTTGACTTTGCTCATTTTCCCGCTCCCTCCGTCTCAGATTTTACTCCGAAGACTCTTTTGGTGACATTTTTTATCGCCTCGGCTCCCGGCCCTACGGCCAGGCTCTCGGCGTTAACGTCGCCACCTTGGACGATGACACCGCTGTTCAAGATCGTGGTCTGCCGCTCTTTAAGATCCGACGTATCGATGTTATGGTCGTCTAAGAATTCGACCAAAGAATCCAGAACTTCGCGCTCAAAGAGCTTGTTGTAGAAATCCCCATCGATCTTTTGGAAATAGTGGCGGAACTGAGGGCTACTTAGGCTCTGGCGTAAACTTTGAACGGTACCGTAATTGAACAGAGGATTTCGCTCGATAAGCTCACGACGCTCTTTGTCTTCACTCCCCCAAAAGTCGCGCCACAGACGGCGAAGCTCAACAATGGCCCAGACTGGGGAGACTACTGCGAACGATGGACCCACAAAAACTGCCGTTACCACTACTGCAAATACATCATGCAAATCTGTCGGCACCATGTTATCTACGGCTCTATACTCACTGGCGACAGGAGTTAGAAGGAATCGTTTAGTCTCGACGAAGAGGGTGTTGCCACGACGAGAGCAGCGCAAATAATAGGACAATGCTAGTTCTCCACCCCAGCCAATGATTCTGTAGCAGCGATAATGCCTCACCTTTTCATCGTCTTTGAAAATGTACTGTGCGGCTACTTCGGGTTCCAATCGTTGACTGGGACGGCCGAATATGTCGGGCAGCAACGGTCGATTTCCTCTTACATCTATCCCATTCGCGAAATAGCAATCCCTCTTCTCGATAGCGGCCAAGTCCAACTGATCGAGACCACTATCAATGTTGGCGTAGAGTTCCTCGATAGTAAACGGTTGCGGCGTTTCCTTCTGCCCGAATTGCTCCTTCGACTTGTCGAGCGCAACGGCAACGGACCATCCTCCGAGATCATGGCCCGCTCCTACAAACGGCAGGAATCCTCCATAGACAAAGAAGTTCTGGTCAGAAGACGGAAGAGCTGAGAGTTCCTCCGCCTCCAAATCAGCTGGGAATCGGTTCGCCACGACATCGCTGTCAAACAGTTCCGGCCAGAACATCGAGGCCAGCGAATTCCTTTCTTGAATTTTTCTTCGCGCCCAAATCGCGCTGGCGGCGAGCGCGCCGAGTAGTGCTAGTCCGACTCCAACAGTCGCAGAAGCCAGTAATGTGAGGAAAGCCACGGTGAAGTATGCCCACCAGTAGCGCCTATTGCGTGCCTCAGCGTATCGGGCAACTTGCACTGCGAGCCGAAGGTCGACGCCTAACTCCAACGCAACGGCTCGGTTTGGGTCTTGGAACCAGTCAATGATCTTTTGTCTAGCCCTACCATGGCCGAGGAGAGCGCTAGCGCAAAGGAGCCGCGTAGACTGGTCGGTCGGCTTAGGCATTACAAGTTATCGCAAGCACTCGGTGACTCTCAGCGATAGCATTCCTCCTTAGGTAAAATGCGAAAAAGTCAGAAAGACACCGCCAAATCCAAGTCCGAAGAACAGCATATCAGATGAACAGAGGTGAACTGACATGGTTTAAGACGTTCGTAAAAGCGAGTTGAACTCGATGAGAAATCGATACTTACATGTCATCCGCGCGGTCGAGCGTCCGGTTTTGTCCTTTACGAACAGCACAATTCGCGCTAAGGTGTGACTGGCCTCCCGCTCGCCGCGGGCTGCTGCAAAGCGAAGCACGTTGAATGGCGCTCAACAGCGATCCTGGGCCACGCGCCCTTAATGGCGATCCGAAGCACATTCCCTGCGGCGGCGGGAGGTCGGTTCTTTGAATGTAGCGACATTCGTGCGCCGCGATAAGAACTCGCGGGCGCTGGACGCGCGATACCGGATACGCCCGGCCAAATCGCACGAATTCTGGTCCCTCACCAACTTGTCGGAGGTGGCTTAGGTAGCCGACGCTGATATTGAATTCTGCGGCCAAATCCCGAGGCCGCAGCAAAGTGTCTTCGACAACCTTGCTGGATTGATTGCCCTCCATCCGCAACGCCCTCCCTAATTCCAGTTATACCTGTTGTGTCTAGCGCGCCGTCCAGATTCGTGGATATCCAGAAACGTGCAAGTCATTGGCAGCACACCCATTCCTATCTTCCGAACACCACAGAATATCCGTGTGACTGCCAGACAGTGACCGGCCAACAAAGCCCGATATTGCGGTCACTTTTCTTGCTGGTCCGCAAAGCGGTGAAGGGACGGAGTGCGATAGGCGGCGCAGGTCAGCGCAATAGTAGCCGTCGTGCGGGCGATAGCAGCGCGCTGGAAGTGGGATCGTAACTTACGAAACCTGCTTTGCTCGGCGTGACTTTACGGCTGACAGAACCACAAGTGCGAAGACGTTTAGAACGATTCCAAGGGCAGCCCAGAGCGTGGGATTCCTTCCAGTTTTAACAGCGAACAGATAACCGACGAAGCCGCAAATGGCGCTGGTCACTATGATTGCTAACCAAAGATCAGCCATTCCAACCACCTCCGATCCATCAAGAAACTACATGCCTCATTTTCGGGATGAAGAAATCGGGATGTTGCGAAACTGTACTGTTGACCAACCCCGCCCGTTCTTCGCCCAGTACCAAATTTCCAGCAGTGAGATGCTAGAAACAGAAGACACATTTGCGAAAGTCGCCGCAGCAATCATCGGCACGTCTGTTACGAGAGCATTATCAGCGTCGCAGCCGCGACAAACCTTGCTTCCAAGCTGAACGCCGGTAACTAGATATTCTCGACCTGATTGATCGATAATACGGGTCTTTGCGCCACCTATCGTTACATCACGATCTCTTCCCTTATTGGTGATCTGAAGAACGCAGGTCACCGAATCTCCCGCAGACTTGCAATAGTTGACTCCGAATGCGATTTCCTCCACCTCTTTGACAAGAGATGGAGCAGTCGGCGCATCACTCGCGTTGTTCGTGCGTGGAGTGCCCGCTGAATTCGGACTCCGTTGCCCACTGTCCTGGCTGGACCCAGTCGCAAGGCCCCGAGCCAACAAATCGTCGATTGCTTTTGTGCGCGCCACTTCCGTGGTTGAGGCGGCAACGATTTTCGCGGTGTTCGCATCCAGCGCTTTCAACGCTAGCTGAACACTGTCTCCAAAAGGCGTGAGGGTACCTGTGACCAGTACCTCGACACCGGCAATCTGCCCAAGTTTTCTAGCCGTGGCTGGGTCGATCAACCCCGACGCATTTAACTTGTTCTCTTGGATTATCGCCTTGAGATGCGTGCGGTCGATTACTCCGATTCCCCTGTCTGTCAAAGCCAACGCCACAGACATCTGTTCAGCCAAATATCGGCCAAGTTCAGTGGCGTTGCCTTCAAGGTCAGTGAAGTCAACGACAGCGACGTTCCTCTTTCCGAGTTTCGCGAGCGTATCCGCGAAGGTGGCCGCTATGGTCCGCGTCTCACGGTCTTGAGCAGGGGCAGGAAATGCGCACAAAGCGCAAATGAGAACAGACATTACGAAGATTCGGTTCATAGTTTTCTCCTGTTCCGTATCACCGAGCAGCCAATGCGCTCATGCTACCCGCAGCGCGCTTCGCGGCTTCTTCCAAGGCGTCCGTCTGGCTCAACCCTGCACCAGTTCCACGAGCCAATGTGGAACCCGCCGGATTGCCGCGAGCGTCAAACTTGCGAACATTGGCGATCAAATCGCACGAGAGCAAATCGGGGTCGATTGAGCTTCGCTTCTCGCAGAGGACCGATACCTGCGCAACCACTAAAGCCCCCAGTTCTGTCACGGTCATTGCCTCACGGAGTAAATCTGCATCCCCCGCATACAGCTCTGATCCGAGGCCGCTTCGCTGGAGCAGCGAGGGACGGAAGGCGTTGTTGTTCAAAGAAGGAAGATTCCGGGTCAGCGCCTGCGCTCCCTCTTGCGCCGCGTCGTCTTGTCCAAGCGCCAACAACCCGGTAGTCCCACGGCCAGCACCAGCGACCAGCGCGCGACGCAGGTCAGCAATTCTCGCTTCAATTTTTTGCTCTCGCCGTTCTGTTCCGGTTGGCATAGCATGCGCGGTTTCGTGCGCCGCTCCACGCCAACTCATAAACAATTCTTTAGTCACGGGAACTAGTGCTTCCCCTGTTTCGGGGTTCATGCCTGGCTTGTTATAGAACTCCAACTGCCCGTCCGGGAAGCGATAGTACCAAAGCTCTGGCCCACCGGTGTAGGGATTGAACCAAGCAACTTGTGCAGGATCTACCCTGGTCAACGGTCCTTCGCGTAGTGCATTCAAGTCCCGAATGATTTCAGGCGTCACCGGCTTCAATTGCTGACCTGTTGTGGGATCAAATCCGGCTCGATCATAAAACACAATTCCTTTGTCTGTTCTCGCGTAGTATTTCAGAACCTCTCTGTGGCCAAAACCGAAGGCAACATCCCTCGCGCCAAAGTAAAACATGACGTTGTATGCCACTGTTAAGCCCGTCATTAGAAGTGCGCCGGTTGTGCGCTTCTTTTTGCTAAAAGGCGAGAAAAACAGCGTGACTGCGTAAAAGAACGGTACCAGACCGACCAGCACCAGAGCATTGATTAAATATTGGTTCCAGCCGAACTTGTCTGCGAGCGAATTTACGAAATAGCGGTAGACACTCCGTTGCGTGAAGTAATTGCCCACGACAAACAGCGGCCATGCTAAGAGCGCTATGACGATCACAACAATGAGTATCCGAACCGTCTTGCTCATGGAGCCTCCATTCGCGTTAGCGGGGCGCACTTACTTTGTTGTCACTGTGCTGGGGTTTTAGTATAACACCGCAGATTTCCGAACGCTCGGGTGTCTAAATCGTTGCGCCAAGCTAGGCAGCAGTTTTCTTTTCGTACCGGCTTGCCACCCACTCGCGCAGATCGGCTATAGCGTACACGGGGCTTTTGCCGAGGCGCGACATGCGCGGCCCCATGCCGAGACGTTGGGCTTTTTCTAAGAACGAAACGCTTATCTTACAGAAAGCGGCTGCTTCACGTCGTCGAAGGTACTCCGGCTGCACGTTGTTTTCTAGCACTGTGGTTGATCCTGAGGGGTACTGCGAACGTGAGGAAGAGAAGGCTGCCCTGCTCTTATTCAAATCCTACCAGGCCGGACAAGAGCGGAAGCCCTAAGATGCAACCGCGCGCGGGCGGATGGGAATTGCTTCCAGGCACTTGCGCGGCTTCAGCGGGGCTGTAAGTCGATGTGACTGCTATCTGTCAACTGAATCGAATCGTTAAATCGTAAGTTGATCGCTTCTAACGTCGGTGGCGACGTGCCCAGCTCCCGAAATGCTTTGCCGTCTATAATCAGGACCCATTGGGCAGAATCATCGTACTCAGGGGTGTGCGGCTGAGGAGGCAAGCCTAACTCGCCGGACGCGGCACAGTCGTGAACCCATTCGCAAGCGTCATGCTCGGTGGCACCGGCCATGACTTCAACGATGGAGGCGGCGATTAGAGCACCACACAGGTAACAGCGTGCCCGCATAGGTCTTTACTATTTCCGTCCGAACTATTTCCGTCCGAAGATGAAGCTAAGAATCGTGACTGCGCTTGCGCCGATGCCCAGCAAGAGGCTGACATTCTGCAAATCCCCATCGCCAGGGGATTGGACCGGCGACGGCGGATTCAGCGGGCTTTGATAGATGTAGTTCACTTCCCGGCGCAACCTGTTTGCCGGAAGGTAGTCTTTGTAAAGTTGCGGCATGAACACCTCCCTTTACCAATACTACCACCGCGCGCCAAACATTTTTGATCTTTATTGGTTTGGGGGCTGGAATCAAGGCTCAATGTCCACGTGACCTTCAACAACCCACTGTTCGACTTTTCCAGCGCTCAAGC
>Ga0335073_10007240_pt1 | contig 15554 bp, 13 predicted proteins | sample Lox_Sample_22_FD_207093 | JGI IMG/M metagenome (GOLD analysis project Ga0335073, IMG submission 207093) | Soil microbial communities from Loxahatchee National Wildlife Refuge, Florida, United States - Lox_Sample_2.2 | ecosystem: Environmental > Terrestrial > Soil > Wetlands | place: USA... | reverse complement strand
GCACTTCGCGAGCTCCGGGAAGAAACTGGGCTTGTCGGGGGTATCGTAGGTTACCTAGGCAGGTCAACTTTTTCTAGCATCTGGCGTGGCCGGGCAGCTGAAAATATACAGAGCAACTTCCTTGTTCGCCCGCTTGGTGTCCGGCGGAAGGTAAGGCTTCCGAAGAAAGACCAGGCCGCCATCTGGTTGTCGCGAGACGAAATCCACCATTTCGACGGCCTGGACACCTATAATCGCGGCGTGCTTCAGCAATGGCTTCACCTCGGCGAGTTCGGTCAGTCCGAGCGGATAAGTTCAGCGCTAATTGCATCAAGTAGCCGACGGTAGTTATCAGCGGTTAGCGGCACCGACTTCGACAATGTCGGGGCAGCGCCTTCCAATGGCGCAAACACTCGCGTATCAGCCGAGAGATCAGCGCTTGCGAGGACAGCGAGAAAGAGCGTCAAGCAGAGCGTATCCTCCGGTACTATCACGCGATGCAAAGCATCTGCCGTCATGGTATAACCGGCCCCTGTTGTCATCTTAGCAGCGGCGAGGAGCCGGAGATATGCGACACCTGCTGAATCAAGATACCACTCTTGGTCGGCTGCGCTTGAATTCTGACGGTACTCGATCATTTGGATGCCCGACGGCGCGCGTTGATAAATTTCCATCTCGTAATGTCCGCGCACAATGACGGTAGCTAGGTCGAACCGATGATGGTGAATGTGCTCGACGCCTGGTCTTCTGTTAGGCCACCATGCATGTATTCGCAAGCGAAATGCCGGATACATGTCGATGAGCGTGACCTTGTCGTGGCCGAGTGGGTGCCGACCGGACAGAGCGGCGCAGCGCTGCACTGCTGCTGAATCATTCCGTATGACGTCAATTGTCTCGAGCAGCTTGGCAGGGTCCGCAAGCGAGGATACTACCTCTGCTGCTCGGTGGAGATCATCGCCGTTGGCACGCGAACTCAGTGCTGCCGCGACGACGCTCGCTACGTCCGGAGAATGCACCGTAAATCCCTTCTAAATGAAAAGTCCGCCTGGCAGAAGGCGTGGTCCGAGAAATTCGGAGTCACTCTAGAATTATTGCGGGTCAGCTTACTGTCGTACAAGATGTCATCAACTGATCGCTCGCCATGTGTCGCGATGCCTTCAAAGGAAGAGACGAGACGACTCCGGTCCAGGAGCAGCCTCGTGAACAGCGTACGGCTGTCCGTATTAAAGTCGCCTGCTACGATGGCAGCGCCCGGAATGTGGTTTACCGCATCTGCGAGCGTCCGCCAGATGGAGTCGAATTCCGGATCTTCCGGTCGACGCCCAAATTCGTGGAACGGGTAACAATGCACGGAGGCTACCCATAGCTCCATACCAGTCAGATCGAAGTTGATAGTAATCAAGCCTTTGTCCCATGTCTTCCACAACTTTTGCTGCCGGGCAATACGCAGGTGCGGGTTGGGCAGCCGAAGCCGATTCACCACGCTATGCGGCATCCGGCTAGCTACGGCGACACCCGAGCAGCGTTCAGGGTGAAAGCTTGATTGGGATAGCGAAAATCCTGATGTATATTTTAGTTGGGTGTGGGTTGATATCGTCTGCAAAACACCCGAATCTCCGGTGTCATCAAACGGGACCTCCTGCAGTGCGACAATGTCAACGTCGGCATCGATCAGCATCGGGATAACTTCCCAGCACCACTCTATGTTGCTCCCGCCAGGAGCAAGTCCTTCACGAATATTCCAGGTTCCGGCACGGATTGCTGTGGTCATGCTGCCGTCCACCGGCTTAGGGCGAATGCTTGCAGTGTGCTGACAGCTTGATAAGTCATCCAGAGCGGACTGCTGCCATCGGTCCACTCCCAGGTTCCGCCAGACTGCGTCCGCGCGATCGTGTTTATCGCATCAGCAAGGAGGCTGTCGGCCGCCGGGAAATCGTTCGTGTCAACTGACATCAGTGCGCGTGCTATCCATGCGCTAGTGAAAAAGTTAACCGTGAGGGACTCCCAGTGATCCGCCGTCACGAACCTCCTGATTTGCTCAGTTTGGTTTTCTAGCTGTCTGTTCAGAGTGAGCCAGCGTATCGCCTGCTCCAAGACGAACCGCGACTGGTGGTCATCACCTGAAACCTGCCGGGCACGCGCGAGGGCGACGATTGCCAAGGCTGTATGGGCAGGGGATGGCACTTTGGATTGGCTCGTGTCAAGTCGCGCCGGCCAGCAGAGCAAGCCGTCATGCCGGGGATCCTGAACAGCTCCGTTGAGCAAAGTTGCGCGCATCTGCGTGAGCATTGGGGACTGCGGGCGGATGCGGACAAGTTCACGGAGGATGCTGGATACTACGAACGTCGATGCCATCGCTGTTGGGTCGACCTCGGGCGCAATCATCGACTCGAATACGCCACTAGCGTCGGCTAGTCGTCCTACATCAGAACTTGCCGTGGTGAGAGCACCGAGAACCAGCGCTGTCACTTCTGGGCGTCCAACCGTACCCTGCGTGCGAGATGCCCAGCCGCCATCGGGGCGCCGCAACTTCCACAGCGTGTCCGCCAGTGCGGCGCGGTTTAGCCGCCCATCCTGGTTGCCCAGCACCAACGCAAGCTTCAGGCCGTAGGCGGTCCCGTACGCGGTAGGACGATATCCAGCCGATGCTTCGTGGAAAAAATGCGGCCATCCGGTAAGATGTCCGAGAACCGGGTCGTCGAAGCTGACAACTGTGTCTAGTAGACGCTGATAGCACAGTCTGGAGATGGAAAGAACGTTCAATCCAGGTGAACCAGCCGCGCCCTTATCAAGCTGCTGTGCTGGTGGACATGACGCTTGGTCCGCTCCGGCTTCTGCCTCCGCTCTTCGGGCGAGCAACATTGCACAGGCCATGAGACCGCCTCCGGCGAGCCCGGATGCGATGGCGTGTCGTCGGATCCTGAAAGCTGACCCCCAGGGGTACTCCGAAAGTTGACCCCTCCTTAGATCGGAGGGTGCTGAAAGTGGAGGACTGGGCGGAGATCCGCCGTCTGCATCTGGCAGAGGGCGTGCCCATCAAGGAGATCGCCCGGCGGCTGGGGGTGGCCCGGAACACGGTCCGGGCTGCGCTTGCATCGGATAAGCCGCCGAAGTACGAGCGGGCGCCGAAGGGATCGGTGGCCGACGCGTTTGAGCAGCAGGTCAGGGCGCTGCTGCGGGAGTGGCCGTCGATGCCGGCCCCGGTGATCGCGCGGCGGATCGGCTGGCCGTATTCCGACGGGCCGCTGAAGAAGCTGCTGGCCCGGATCCGCCCGGAGTACAAGGGCGTCGACCCGGTCGACCGGATGACCTACCAGCCCGGGCAGCTGACCCAGTGCGACCTGTGGTTCCCCGAGCCGCGTATCCCGGTCGGGGCAGGGCAGGAGCGGGTGCTGCCGGTGCTGGTCATGACGCTGGCGTTCTCGCGCTACCTGTCGGCGGTGATGATCCCGTCCCGGCAGGCCGGCGACATCCTGGCCGGGATGTGGCAGCTGATCAGCGCGGTCGGGAAGGTCACCAAGACGCTGCTGTGGGACCGGGAGTCCGCGATCGGCGGGACCGGGAAGGTCAGCGTCCCGGCGGCGGCGTTCGCGGGCACGCTGGCCACCCAGTTCCGGCTGGCGCCGCCGCGGGACCCGGAGTTCAAGGGCATGGTCGAGCGGAACAACGGCTACCTGGAGACCTCGTTCCTGCCCGGCCGGTCCTTCTCCTCCCCGGCCGACTTCAACGCCCAGCTGGCCGGGTGGCTTGAGCAGACGGCGAACGCCCGCACGGTCCGGTCCGTCCAGGGCCGTCCCGCCGACCTGCTGGGAACGGACCTGGCGGCGATGACCGCCCTGCCGGCGGCGGCGCCGGCCACGGGGCTGTCCTGGCGGGTGAGGCTGGGCCGCGACTACTACGTGCGGGCCGACACCTGCGACTATTCCGCCGATCCGCGGTTCATCGGCCGGCTGGTCGACGTCACCGCGACCCCGGAGGCCGTCACGGTCTGCTGCGGCGAGCACGTCATCGCCAGCCACCGCCGGTCCTGGGCCAAGAACGCGGTCATCACCGACCCGGCCCACAAAGCCGCCGCAGCCGAGCTCCGCCAGGCTTTCGCGGCCGACCGCGCCGCCCGCGAGCAGGCCCGCCGTCACGCCGACGGCCACCCCGTCACGCTGCGGGCGCTGCCGGACTACGACGCCCTATTCGGCGTCGACTTCACCGCACCGCCACGGAAAGCGAGCACGAGATGAGCACCGCCGCCGCGACAGCCCCGAAAGACGGACTGCCGTCGATGATCGCCTACCTCACCCGGGTCCTGAAGACCCCGACCATCGGCGTGTTCTGGGAAGAGCTCGCCGCCCAGGCCCGTGACGAGAACTGGTCCCACGAGGAGTACCTCGCCGCCCTCCTGCAACGGCAGGTCGCCGACCGCGAGTCCAAGGGCACCGTGATGCGGATACGCACCGCCCACTTCCCGGCGGTCAAGACCCTGGAGGACTTCAACCTCGACCACCTGCCCTCGCTGCGCCGCGACCTGCTCGCGCACCTGGCCACCGGGACGTTCGTCGCCAAGGCCGAGAACGTGATCCTGCTCGGCCCGCCCGGCATCGGCAAGACCCACCTGGCCATCGGCCTGGGCGTCGCCGCCGCCCGGGCCGGCTACTCAGTCTTGTTCGACACCGCGTCCAACTGGATCACCCGGCTGTCGGAGGCCCACCACGCCGGGCGGCTCGAGGCCGAGCTGAAGAAAATCCGCCGCTACCGGCTGATCATCATCGACGAGGTCGGCTACATCCCCTTCGACCAGGACGCCGCCAACCTGTTCTTTCAGCTCATCGCATCCCGCTACGAGCTGGGATCGGTCATGGTCACGTCCAACCTGCCGTTCGGCCGCTGGGGCGAGACCTTCTCCGACGACGTCGTCGCAGCAGCCATGATCGACCGCCTGGTCCACCATGCCGAGGTCATGACCCTGACCGGCGACTCCTACCGAACCCGCCAGCGACGCGAACTACTCGCCAAAGACAACCGCACGAACCACAACTAGCCAAACCAACCCGGGGTCAACTTTCCCGGAACCCCAGAGGGTCAAAATTCAAAATCCGTTGACATGGCGAGCAGATAGTGCATGTTCGCGTAGGACAATGAAGGCGGAAGTGATGAAAGAACGGCCTGGAACGAGGCATAAGCTGTGGCAAGTGGTGCAAAAATGCTGAGCTTACGCAGCAAAGTCGAGGATCTGCCCATATAACTACGCTTGCCACGCGGCCCGCCACCCGCCCCCAGCTTGGCCTTCGGGACTGGCTCGGCGGCTGCCTGTGTGGATGAGGTCGGCAATTGACGCGTCATGTGGCTCGCTTTCGAAGAAACCTTTGCTAACTATGCCCACAAAGTATGGCAATAATTGGCAGCAGGCGCACCCAGAGGTCATGGGAGTTGATGTCCGCTCGTTGAGCTTTCGAGAGTCCGTGGGTAGATGAGGGGAGAGTGTTTCCGTCGATCTGGGTCGCGGCGACGCCCGTTACTGGAGCGTCTCCCGCAACCCCAGCGATCTGCCAGTCGGGGCTAACGTCTTCGCGCCTCATCGCGTCCTCTCATAACTCCGGACATTTTGCAGTCCAGAATGACCCGATCTGAGCGTCTCAGTTGACGAGACCGCTGACCAGATGCTCGCGCAATCAGGCGGATCTTGCACGGGCTAGCCACGTCGGCAGTCACGCTATGTGATCAGGCTGCCTGCCATCCTCGGAGAGTTGCGCCGAATCTTCCACAGATAGTCCAGCCGCTGAATGTTCAAATAGCGAGGGCGGTAACAGTGGTTGCGTTGCGGCGGCCAGCAATAGCTCGGGCTTGCAGGCCACGCCGCCGGGGTTCCCCTGGTCTAGGGGAACGTCGCGGGCCGAATGTCAGTGGGCACGGTTACTTTGAGCGTGTGTCGTTGTATGCGCTGGTGGACGGGGTGCCGCAGCGGCTTGTGGCGGGCGGGCCGCGGCGGGCGCTGTGCGCCGAGTGCCATGGCGTGATGCGTGGCCGGGCGGGTCCGGTTCGCATTTGGCATTGGGCGCACGTGGTGCATAACCCGCATTGCGAAGCGGCCAGGGAGAGTGAGTGGCACCTTGCGTGGAAGGTGCTCGGTGCCGTTGGGTCGCAGGAGGTAAAGGTCGGGCGGCGGCGTGCTGATGTCCTGGCGCCTGGGGGGTTCGCTGTCGAGTTTCAGGCGAGTGCGCTGGACGTGGTCGAGGTCCGCGCTCGTGAGAACGACTGGGGGGCACAGGGCGGGATTGTGTGGGTTCACCGGGCGGATCGGGAGTTCGCGGCGGGGCGGATCGTGTTGTCGGATTCGTTTCTGGGGTGCGATGAGAGTTTGCTGAGGCCGGAGGACCGGGCGACTTTGGACGTGACATGGTCGCATGCGCCTGAGCGGGTGCGTGCTTCGCGCGCGCCGTCGTTTCTTGACTTCGGTGATAGTGATCTGCTGTTCGTTGGCGGCTGGCGTCACGGGTCATCACCGTTGTCGGGTTACGGATGGCGGGTGTCGCGGGATTGGGTTGTGAAGCATGTGCTGCAAGGCAACGTGCTTCCCTGTCCGCTGGCGACCGATCCAGTGACCATTAAGCGCCAAGTGCGGGGGTACATGGTTCGAGCGGATGAGGCGGAGCGCCTGGAGCGTCTGCCGCGTCAGGCCGCCGAGCCGGAGAATCGGTCGCGCGGGGACGAGCGCCGTGTGCCGCCGGTGAGCGACGAGGAGCTGCAGGCCAGGAGAGCGAGACGGCCGACGTCGGAGTCCCTGCGGCAGCTGTCGCCACCGTCGCCCGGTTCCGTAATTACGCCGCGATTGCGGGAGTGGCGGCTTGCCAGGGAGGCGAAGCGCGCCAAAGAGCGTGAGGACTCGGCGAATCCGCCCGGCTCCGCATGCGTCCTCCCGGACTCGCTTTAGTCTGCTCAATTGAGATGCTAGACGCGAACGAGCGCAAGTCCCCGGATCTGTTAACACCCTTATGCCTCCGGCGACGACGTAGCGTCACGGCGATTGCCGTTTGACGATGGCGCGGCGTGGACCGGGCCGTGGACCGGCGCCTCAAGACATCCCAGCGCCACGTGTGCTTTCGCGGCATTGACCAAGGCATTAATGCTGGTCGTGCGCGTATTGCGAACGAGCGTGCTTCTTTTACCGTTGGTTCAGGGTTCGACCCCCTGGCGCCCCACCTGACCCTATGGGGGACCGGGCGTGAGGCCGGGCCCCCTTCCGTGCTCAGCCCGGAAGTCTTACGTTCCGGGTGACATACGAGCTCGGGAAGGGGGCCCTCGATGTCTGTCTACGTCGGAATCGACGTCCACCGCAAGCGTTCTCAGGTGGCGGTGGTCAATGAGGGTGGCGAGGTGCTCGCCAACCGCAACGTGCCCAACGGCGCCCAGCCGATCTTGTCGGTGATCGGCGGGCTGCCGCCGGGTACCCCGGCGGCGTACGAGGCCGCGTTCGGCTGGGGGTGGCTGCTGGAGCTGCTGGAGAGCTACGGCTTCGAGCCGCACATGGTGCACCCGCTGCAGTGCAAGGCCATCGCCTCGGCGCGGCTGAAGAACGACAAGGCCGGCGCCGCGACGCTCGCGCAGCTGCTGCGCGCCGACCTGCTGCCGGAGGCGTGGATCGCCCCGCCGCAGGTGCGCCAGCTGCGGGCCATGCTGCGGCACCGGGCGCAGCTGGTGCGGCTGCGGACGCTGCTGCGCAACCGGGTCCACGCCGTCCTGGCCGGCCACGGCCACGGCCGGCCCGCGGGCTGCTGGAGCGGCGCGGGCCGCCAGTGGCTCGCCTCCCTGGACCTGCCGGCCGTCTCCCGCGAGGTCATCGACGACGCCCTGGCGCTGATGGACGCCGTGCAGCAGCCCATCGGCCGGCTGGATGCGGAGGTGCGCCAGCGGGCCAAGGCCGACCCGCGGGTCGAGGTGCTCACCCAGTTGCCCGGCGCGGGCCCGTTCACCGCGCTGGTCCTGCTCGCCGAGACCGGCGACATCACCCGCTTCAGCTCGGCCCGCAAGCTGGCATCCTGGGCCGGGCTCACTCCCACCGTCCGCGGCAGCGACCGCACCGTGCACCACAGGCACATCTCCAAGCAGGGGCCGACCTGGGCGCGGTGGGTGCTGTGCGAGGCCGCGCAGACGGCCAAGCGGCACCCGGACTTCGCCCCCGGCTACCAGGCCCTCGCCCGCCGCCGCGGCAAGAAGATCGCCACCACCGCGATCGCCCGCAAGCTCCTCACCCGCGCCTACCACCTGCTCACCGACGCCGCCAGCGGCGGTGCGCCCAGCTAGCGGGGAGGGTCGCCAGCCCCGGGCGAGCTCGCAAAACCGCATGAGCCGGCCCCGCCGCGCTCGATGACCTGACTGAGCAGCCCGGCCCCCGGATAACACGGTCATGGCGCCCGCCCGCCTGGGGCAGGAGCCGAATGGGTGCATGTGAGACCACTCCGGCAACCCGCGAACACCCCCCGGGGAAAGCCAAGCCGGCGACCTTCCGCACAACCACCCCCGCACAAGGAGGGCTCTTCCTCGCTCCCCATGATCGGCCGCCGCTTGCCGGCATCAAGCTCGTTCGTCCTCGCCCGCGCCTGCCGGCGCGGCGCTGCGGGCGCTCCAGCCTGACCCCGGCCCGCGCGACGGCACAATCCGGCAGCGACAAGGAAAGCCGCAACAGCAGTCCCACCCCAACCCGGCGGTCGGCGACCGGGTCACCGGGTCAATTCAGCACGGCCCCTTGACAGCTGAAGCCCCCATGGGTGCGGTTATGACTATGCCGCTCAGCGCCGATGTCTTCCTTGCCTCGTCGGTGATGGAGTTGGCGGTGCGTTCGGCGTCAGTGAGGAGCCGAGCGGCGCGGTCGGGGTCCGTGGCTGCCAGTACTTCCGCAATGCAGCCGGACTAGCACCACTGGTCGTCGACGCTGATCGGGCGGTCCGAGAGCGCGTAGATGCGATTGTTGGAGTCAACGAACATGGCGGACCCGAAGGGATACGGGTCGTAGTGGTTGGTGATCCCGACGTTGACGAGCCAGCTTGCTCCGCCGGGGCACTCTCCGCGTGCGCTGTCCCCGACTTGCACCCAGTAGGTACCTGCATCGTGCGCGACGCAGGGCCCATCAACCACGGCTGAATGCACGCTGTCGGTCTGCATGCACCCGCCGACGCCGCCCTCTTGCACCAACTCCTCTACCGGGTCCCCGGCGTACAGGCTGTCGAACCGATGATCGCTGAACGGCCAGCCCGCTGCCGAGTTGACGCACCCCAGCACGGGCTCCGCGATCCCGGCAATATTGTTGCCGTCGATACTGGTGACACTGAACTGGGCGCCGCTGGCCGCATACGCGTAACCTCCGTTCGCGGCATGCAGACTGCCGCCCCCGAAGACCTCGCAGGATAGAACCTCGTGCGATACGACGTGCAACGCTGATGCTGGCTGCGCGGGCGCTGCTTGACTTGCCATCGCGGGAACCGCGCCGATTGCCGCGAAGGCCGTGACCGCCGCGGCCACCATGAGAATGCGCTTCATGTCTGTCCTATCCGAGATGAGCCGCCGCATCCCCGCGATGTGGACCACCGCGGACAAGCCTGGACCCGCCAGCCTTGAGCACAGCAGCCGCCGGCCGACCCCCGCCAGAGCATGAATAACGCACAAATGTTGCATCACCTGCGCCGACCTGGGCATATCCGTGCCCGAAGGAACGGAAAACCGGCAGGGCGCGCTCATCGCGGGCCAACCCGATCAGTTCCAGCAACCAGCAGCGCAACCCGTGGTCCTCTTCACGATGGAACTCAGCGGTCAGCTCGGCCAGGTGCTCGCGAGCGTGCGGGTCTAGGTACCTGCCAGTCGGTGGCGCAGACCTCAACTCCGGCGAGTCAAATGTGGACGACGAAGACAGACCGTCACACTCTTCGCCGACCCAGTAAGCGCTGTGGAACGTATGCTCGGATGGTAGGCAGGCCGCAGGACCATGACGGGTGAAGGGTGCTGGCGGTGGCTGAGGATACTCGAGCCCGGGCAGCCAGGCGGGACCGGCTAGCGCGGCGGCGCAAGGCGCTGGGCCTGACCCAGGAGGACCTGGCGGGCATGCTGAGTGTCGAGCGCACCACTGTGGTGCGCTGGGAGCGCGGTGAGACCGAGCCGCAGCCATGGCTCCGGCCCAAGCTGGCCACGGCGCTGAAGGTTCCCGTGGACCGGCTTGAGGAGCTGCTCACCCTCCGCGGTGCCGCCCGGTCTGGCGTGGCGGTTGCACAGGTGCCGCGGCAGCTGCCGGCAGCGGTGCCGGGCTTCACCGGCCGTGCGGCCGAGCTTGCGACGCTGACCCGGATGCTGGACGAGGCCGCCGGAGGGCCGGGGACAGTGGTGATCTCCGCAATCGGTGGCACCGCCGGGGTGGGCAAGACCGCTCTGGCGGTGCACTGGGCGCATGGCGCCGCCGGTCGATTCCCTGACGGGCAGCTCTATGTGAACCTGCGCGGCTACGACCCCGGTCAGCCGGTGCCCGCCATCGACGCACTGGCCGGGTTCCTGCGCGCGCTAGGCGTGCCTGGCCAGGACATCCCGGCTGAGGCGGACGAGCGTGCCGCCCGCTACCGCAGCATGCTGGCCGGCAGGCGGATGCTGGTCGTGCTGGACAACGCCGGATCAGCCGACCAGGTTCGCCCGCTGCTGCCTGCCAGCCCGGCCTGCATCGTGCTGGTGACCAGCAGGGATACCCTCTCCGGGCTGGCGGCCCTGGACGGCGCCGCCCGCCTGGAACTGGACGTCCTCCCGGAACAGGACGCGGTCGCGCTGCTGCGGACGCTAATCGGGGCACGGGTGGACGCCGAACCGGAGACTGCCGCGAAGCTAGCTAGCCAGTGTTGCCGACTGCCGCTGGCTCTGCGGGTCGCTGCCGAGCTTGCCGCCTCCCGCCCTGCCGTGCCGCTGGCCGGGCTGACCGCCGAGCTAGCCGACATGGGTGCCCGGCTGGACCTGCTGGGAGCCGACGGAGACTCCCGCACCCAGGTCCGGGCAGTGTTTTCCTGGTCCTGTCGGCACCTGGACGCCGAGGCCGCCCGGGCCTTCCGGCTGCTCGGCCTGCACCCCGGCCCCGACCTCGACCCCTACGCGGTCGCAGCCCTCATCGGCACGACCGTCCCGCAGGGCCACCGGGCGCTGGACGCGCTGGCCCGCGCGCACCTGATCCAGCCCGCCGGAGCCGACCGGCACGCCATGCACGACCTGCTCAGCGGCTATGCCCGCGAACTGTCCGCCACTGTAGATGGCGGCGAAGAGCAGCGGGCTGCGCTGACCCGCCTGTTCGACCACTACCTGTACGCCGCTGCAGCGGCAATGGACATAGTGTTCTACGTCGACCCCTACCGCCGTCCTCGCATCTCCCGCCCCACTACCCCGATCCCGCCGCTAGCCGATCTCGCGGCGGCCCGGGACTGGCTAGACGGCGAACGCGCCGCGCTGGTGGCGGTTACCGCGCATGCCGCCGCGCACGGCTGGCCAGGCCACGCCACCAGGCTGGCTGCCACCCTCGCCAGCTACCTTCACAGAGGCTGTCACTACCCCGAGGCACTCACCATCTTCACCCACGCGGTGGATGCCGCCCGCCGCACCGGTGACTGCGCTGCCGAGGCAACCGCCATGAACGAGATCGGCAGTGTCGCCCTCGAGCAAGGCCGTCTCCAGCAGGCCGCTGACCATTACCGGCAGGCTCTAGCTCTGTTCCGTGAGGCAGGCGACCGGGCAGGCGAGGCTCGCCCGCTAGGCAACCTAGGCCTCGTTGAGAAGGGATTGGCCCGCTACGAGCAGTCCGCCAGCCATCTGGAGCAAGCCGTCGCCATCTTCCGTGACATCGGCGACCGGTTCAGCGAGGCACGCGCGCTCGGCAATCTCGGCTCGGTCCGGGCACTGCAGGGCCGATACGAGGAGGCGGTCAGCTGTCACCAGCAAGCCCTAGACCTGCACCGCCAGATAGGCGATCACGGAGGCGAAGCCCACGAGCTGGTCATGCTCGGCGACGTCGACCTGATGCTGGGCAGCTACCAGCACGCCGCCGGACATTTCCAGCGGGCCCTGGTCATGTTGCAGGGAATAAGCTTCACGAGCACCGAACCGTACATCCTGACCAGGCTCGGCGAAGCCTACGTGGCACTTGGCCGCTACGAGCAAGCCGCCGGGAACTTCGAGCAGGCCATAGCCGCCTTCCGGGAGACCGGGGATTGGCTTCAGGAGGCCCAGGCGCTTAACGGCTTCGGTGACCTTCTCTGCCGGACAGGCGATGCCGGTAAGGCACGCGCTTACCACGCCGCCGCTCTGCGGCTCGCAACCGAGGCCTGCGCACCACGGGAGCAGGCCCGCGCCCACCGGGGCCTCGCCCGCGCCTGCCACGCCAGCGGAAAACCGGTTCAGGCCCGCCGCCACAGGCGAGAAGCCCTCGCTATCTACACCGCCATCCGTGCCCCTGAAGCCGATCAGGTCCGCGCCGAGATGGCCACGGTGGATCACGATCAACAAGCCCGATCGTAGAAATACGGGTGATTACATAGCGCGACCGTTGCGGCCCGCAGCAGAACCTTGTGCGTGGACTGGCACGCGGGGAAATGCCAGTGCTACGTGTCCAATCGTGGCAGCCGTCGCATGGCATCGTTGCTGGTCAAGAGCGAGCTGCGGACGAGCGTGCTTCTTTTTAATCCGTTGGTTCAGGGTTCGACCCCTGGCGCTCCGCCCGCAGGTTTTTTGATGGTTTTCGAGTCGGTTCGTGGACCGGCGAATCTGCAGCTTTGCAGAAACCAGTTGCGTCACCTGGCACCTCCTTGATGGTCTCCGGCGCGCCAAGGCGGCGCTCCGCGACGGCCGGGTTCCGCCCGGGCCGCCCTTGCGGGCGCAATAAACAGGACCAAGCATCCGGCTCACGGACGCCTCAATCACGCGGACAAGGTGATGCCTCCTCACCTAGCCGAATCTGACGCTGAGACAGGTGCTAACCGAAAGAGGGAGGCCGGGAATGAGCACAGAATCTATGAGTCCACCCGTCGCGCTGGTCACCGGCACCGATAAGGCGCCGAGGCGGCTGGGCCTGGTACTGGCCGTCATCGCGACGGCCCAGCTGATGATCGCGCTCGACTTGACCATCGTCAACGTCGCCCTGCCGCACATCCAGGCCGCGCTCGGTTTTTCCGGGTCGAACCTGGAGTGGGTCGCGAACGCCTACGCGGTGGCGTTCGGCGGGCTGCTGCTGCTCGGCGGCCGGTCCGGCGACCTGCTCGAACGCCGCCGGATCTTCATCGCCGGGCTGCTGGTCTTCGTGCTGGCCTCGCTGCTCGGCGGATTCGCCACCGGCCAGGCGTGGCTGATCACCGCCCGCGCCGTGCAAGGCGCCGGCGCGGCGATGGCCGCACCCACCGCGCTGTCCCTGATCGCGGTCACCTTCCCCGAAGGCCGCCCGCGCAACCGCGCGGTGGCGGTGTACTCGGCGATGGCCATCGTGGGCCTGGTGGTCGGGCTGATCGCCGGCGGCCTGCTGGTCACCTACGCCAGCTGGCACTGGGTGTTCTTCGTCAACGTGCCGATCGGGCTCGCCGTCGCGGTCCTGGCCGCGCGGGTGCTGCCCGCCACCGGGCGGCTCGCCGGGCGGTTCGACCTGCCCGGCGCGGTCACCGCGACGGCCGGGGTCGCGTTGCTGGTGTACGGGCTGTCCAACGCCGCGACCACCCCGGACGGCGTCTCGCACTGGGGCGATGCCAAAGTGGCCGCGTCACTGGTCGGCGCGGCCGTGCTGCTGGCCGCGTTCGTGGTGATCGAGTCCCGCAGCAGGTACGCGCTGCTGCCGTTGCGGCTGCTGCGCAGCCGGGACCGGTCCGGCGCGTTCCTGATCAGCTTGTGCGTCGGCACCGCGGTGCTGGGCATGTTCTTCTTCCTGACCCTGTTCCTGCAGGAGGTGTGGGGGTACAGCCCGCTGCGCACCGGGGCCGCCTACCTGCCCTACGTCCCGGTGATCCTGCTGATGACGGTGGTCGCGCAGCGGGCGGTACCCCGGATCGGCGCCCGGCCGCTGCTGATCGCCGGCAGCGCGCTCAGCGCCGGCGGGATGTTCTGGCTGTCCCGGATCACCGAGCACAGCAGCTACGCCGACGGGATGCTCGGCCCGACGCTGGTCCTCGGGGCCGGCCTGGGCCTGGTGTTCGTGCCGATATCCCTGGTCATCCTCAACCGCGTGGACGCCGGCGACGCCGGCGCGGCATCCAGCCTGAACAACGTCGGGCAGCAGGTCGGCGGCTCGATCGGACTGGCGGTGGTCGGCACCGTGGCCTGGAGCGCGGTTGCCAGCAGCCTGCGATCCGCGACCGCCGCGGCCGCCAAGGGCGCCGTCCACGTCTCCGCTGCCAAGGCGGCCGCACCGCGCACCCAGACCTATCACCACGCGCTGGCGACCGGGTTCTCCAGGGGCTTCGTAGTCTCGGCGGGCATCCTGGCGCTCGCGATGATCATCGCACTGTTCATGATGCGGGTCAGCCGCCAGGACCTGTCCGGCACAGACCCGGCGCCGGAGCCAAGGCGAGTTTCCAGTGGGTGAAGTCGGCGTTCGTGGGCACGCCGATCTACGCCGCGTCGAAGGCCGCGATCAACATGATGACCGTGCAGTTCGCGAGCCTGCTGCCCAATATCCGGATCAACGCCGCCGACCCCGGCCTGACCGCAATCGTGCCCCGGTAATAGCACGGTGCCTGGTAATCACCACCGACCCGAAAGGAACTGAAGATGTATCTGGTCACTGGAGCAACAGGCCATGTCGGCGGAGCCGTCGCGCGGCAGTTGCACGAACAAGGTCACAGCGTCCGTGTACTGGTGCGCGACCTCTCGGGGGCGGCCAGCCTGCCGGCCGGTATCGAGTTCGCCGTCGGTGATCTCGACGACCCCGGAAGCATGCCGAAAGCGGTCACCGGCGCCGAGGCCATCTTCTTGATGCACGTCGGAACCGGGACCGAGCAGACCAGGACGATGATCGCCGCCGCGCAAGACGCGGCGGTGCCAAGGATTGTGCTGCTCTCTTCCGCCGGCGCGCGCCTGCTGCCGCTGGACGACAACCCCATGGGGGCGGCTTTCGCGGCTCGCGAGCAGATCCTGCGCGAGTCCGGCCTCGGTGTGACCTACCTGCGGCCCAGCGCCTTCGCGTCCAACGCCTTCGCCTGGCGTGACTCCATCCGGGCGGGGAAGGTCACCGACCCGACCGGCGATGGCGTGCTTGCCGTGATGGACCCGGAAGACATCGCACGCGTCGCCGTGGCCGCCCTCACCGACGACGGCCACGCAGGCAAGGGATACCTCCTCACCGGCCCGCAGGCCCTGACCGCGCGCGAGCAGGTCGCGACCATCGCCGAGGTGACCGGCCGTCCCGTCGACTTCCAGGACGTGACCCCGCACGAATTCGCCCAGGCTGCCATTCAGCGGGGAAGCTCGCCTGCGCAGGCGCAGCTCATGGAACGCCTCAACGAGGTCTTCCGCGCCCGCCGCTCGGTGAACATCACCGACGATGTCGAGAACATCACCGGAACCGCCCCCGCGACCTTCCGCGACTGGTGCGA
>Ga0335073_10007239_pt1 | contig 15554 bp, 17 predicted proteins | sample Lox_Sample_22_FD_207093 | JGI IMG/M metagenome (GOLD analysis project Ga0335073, IMG submission 207093) | Soil microbial communities from Loxahatchee National Wildlife Refuge, Florida, United States - Lox_Sample_2.2 | ecosystem: Environmental > Terrestrial > Soil > Wetlands | place: USA... | reverse complement strand
CAATCTCTTATCCTCTTCCGTATTTCTTGAATTAACTCTCCATAATTGTTGGAGATATACCATGAACAGAATCAGCTCCAAATAAATTAACACTAGCCAAGTAGTCTCCATACTACACTCAGCATCCCAATGGAAAAGGAAAATACATGCAAAATATGTCCATGAGAATCTATCAGCCCAGGTAACACCACCACATCCCCCTCCAATTGGCGAACCTTGGCATTCGAGTACTTACTCAACACCACATTTTTCGGTCCTACAGCTGCGAACAAGCCAGTGGAAGGGGAATATGCAAAACATTCTGCTGTGGGTTTATGTATGTTCGCAGTATATACTTTTGGTGCACAAAGGACTTGTATATCGGATGTCAGGAAGGGAACTTGAGGTAATTGTGGCCATGCGTAGGCTAATATCCCGAAGAGAATGGGAATGGCCTGTAGTATGAGCGAAGGCGAATTGGGAGAGTACTACTAGAGCAAGAGACCATCGAGGTAGCGTCGAAGAGGCTTTTTGATGAGGTGGATCTGCTTGCGCAGTGGTCATGCTTCTGCTCTTATGGCAAAGGAGTTATGATCGTTGTTCTTCTTTGTCAAACTTATGATGAAAAATGTTCCTGAAAGTGACGATCGTCTTCTCGGCGCTCGCGACTGGAGACACGCCACAACTATGGACATGTAACCACGGAGACCAGAGAATCTTATTGCAAGCACTAATGGACTGTATGCTCTTTATCAGGTGTTTTCAGTCCTACTCTATATGCAGCATAGAACAAGACCTCCATTTCCTTCGTCCATCCCTAGTTCACATATCCATTCTCCTCCCCAGAATGCTGGAAAGTTTCCCACTGTACACAGATGCCATGCTCAAAGCACTATCAAAGCACATGTAATCTCCATGTGTATACTTGTAGAAACCAAGATATCCCAATCCATTCCATACCCAGTTCAATCGATCTTGCCAATGTACCGCCTCTCCTCACCGTCTATCGCTCCTCAGTATCAAACTGTTTCCGTGCCTCAGCAATAACTTTCTGCAAATACAACAACTCTTCAACCCGTCCCAACTTCCTCGGGTCATTCCTTAACACAATTTTAAAATCATCGACCTTAAGTTTATGCCTCGGTGCCGCAATTCTAGCTGCTTCAATACACTACTCATCAGTCCCGCACGACAATCCCAGACCCTCACACACTTTTTGCGCAATTTCTCGAAAAGAACAGTCAAAGAGCGTTTGAGGAGACGGGAATGGAATGTTGGGAGGGGGTACCATTTCGTTAATGTATTCAGTGACGATTTCTTCGAGGACAGCAACACTTTCTGGATTTGGATTTGGATCATCGCCAAAAGCATACATGAGGAGTTTTACTATGGTTAGGGTTTGAGAGGGAGAGTGAGTACAATCTTTTTGGAAGAGGTTTTGTTTTCGTGCGTTTCGACGACGGTGGGGATGGTCTGCCATGATGAAGGAGCAAACAGGGAGGTCGATTAGGGATGACGGAAAGTTAGATAGTTCACAGATTTTCAAGTTCTATTTGTTTGGTTGCGATTGGAATTAGGAGTTTCAAGCTGGAGGATTTCATGAGATGCGAAATCCGGTCGACCTTCTGTTCATGCGTCGGATTTCTAATTGCTATAGCTGGGTGGATTGTCTTAGATATGACATCTTGCAATTTTCGAAAACAGTGGAGCTACGCAGTACGCAAAAGCATGCTAGTATGCCCATCGCTTCCCCCTGTTGAGATGGCATGCGGTATAAGCCAACGAGTGAGATGGGACCAAGACCTGAATAGAAATTATAGGATATTCGCTATGCAATATAATTAAGTAGATAAGTGATATCATCTTTGTTCACGACGATCCAGCATGAACACTTGCAACTTTCATCCTCCTTGGAATCCCAGATCTCTCCGACGAACCCTTCCTCTCTTCGAGAACCTCCTCGCGGGAACTCTGCATCTCTAACTTCTTCAATCTATCCCTCAAAGAATCCACAACATCAACTACATTTATCAGTCTCATTCCCATTCACACTATTACCATGCACCCTACTCATCCCTCTAGGACTCTCGCTCACACTCCTCCTCTTGGGAGTCGAACTATCCTCCTTCCGTAAAAACACCAATCCATTGCGTTCCGACACTCTCCTCTCAGTTGTTTTAGCAGCTTTACTCGGGGTAGATGGTAAACTTGATCGTCCAGGTGTGTTAGACACTCCATTTCTTTGTGGGGAATGGATTGCAAGTTCTTTTTCCAATCGAGTGATTTCGTCCTTCAAGTCCAGTTCTTTATCTTGTAAAGCACTGATTTGAGACTGACTTGTTATCGAAGAAGCGTGTACTATACTTGCTTTCTTTTTCTGTGTAGTTGGTGTTTGTCGAAGAAAGGCTTCGGAATATGATTGAGAAAGGAATTCTTTGGGAGGGATAGACGATAATTGTTGTTGTAATGTTTGAAGGAACCATTCTCCTTGTAATCCAATCCATTGTTTAGTCCATCTGGAATACTCATTCTCACTCTCCCTAACCACTTTTCCAAACTCAATATCCGGATTCAAATTCTTTTCCTTCCTCGCAACATTCCCTTCATGGTCCCTCAACAAGGCAGAAAAGGTACTTGTTTTCTCGCGCAAAGTACGTCGATAACAAACATCTTTCGACAAAACATACTCGCAAACCAAACACCAAACTTGAATCCTCATTTGTAATTCCCTATTCCACTCGCCTTCATACAAGGCCACCTCCCTCGCCAAACTCCAGTCTCCAGTCTCCCTCTCTCGTAGTCGTTGTTTAAGAACATATGCAGATAAAGCAAGTAACAACAATTCGTACCGTTCTCCTTGTCTATCTTCCAACAAACTTTTCCGGACCACGACTCCGTTTCCAGATAACACGCCAGTCGTTTTGAGTTCAAGAAGGACCTTGTAAGCCTGTATTTTAAACTCTTTGGCTTGTAATGGATCGTGAATTGGCCAGCAATGCGAAAACGAACGCCATGTAAGATCTGTCGAGTATGCTTGCAGTAGGGAGTAGAGTGTTATTTCGGCGGAAAGGAGATGTGGAGTCAAATGTTTTGTGTCTGGAGTGACGATATTGAGAAGTTGTAGGTTTGAAAGGAGGAGTGAAGATAACGATGACATCCCCGAATAATTCGTTGTAGATTGGCGTGGACGCCAGCGACGTCAGACACGTACTTTGATCGATCAGGGGCAATGTTGCACCGAGCCTAGCGGTGGAAAAGTAAAGATATGCTGGCGCGTGGGAGATTGGTTGGTTGAGAAGAGAATCAGTCATCTAGTTGCCTTAATTGGTGTGTCCAACCTAATTTAAGAGCAAGGGTCCATTTTGCCTCAACGTCATTCCTGAGATGCGCCAAACGAATCATCTAGTATCCTTCACGTTATTGACCGCAAGGGTCTCTTAGAATAGGCAAAAATAAGAGAAGTGTGTCCATACGTATCGAGAATTCATTAAGTTTAATTGTCTGAATGGCGATGGCGAAGCACCAACTCACATTCTGGAAGCTGTTTAAGAGTCTGGAAATGACTCCCTTAAGCTTAAGAAGTGATCTGATCAAGAGGACTTGGAATACCAAGCTACTTGGAAGTCTTCTGCAGGGATTTCCATCGGCCGGTCCAGACCACTGCCTTTCTCCTGCATTTTGAAGGAACATTCGATTTAAGGCTACCGCAGCAGCAAGTTCCGGATGTGGAGCCAATGAAGAGCCGACAATCCGCGGTCTTTAGCTGTGAGTGGATTAAAGAGAAATGGGAATTATGAATGCCATGCATGCATTGCTCGGATGACGAGCCGCTGTCCGCACAGCCACCACACGCTGCACCCCACGAGCCAGCCAGCCAGCCAGCCAAGCAGGGTCCAAGCCAAGTAAATATATTTAGAGTATTGCAGGTCTTACTTTTGAGAATGAGCCTATTTTTCATTCCATCTCGATCCGACGCGCAATTGGAATACCCAAAGTCTCTTGACCCCCAAGTGAAATGAAGTTTCATGACGGCATGACACTGGAAATTGCAGAAAATAGAACAAGTTTAACTATTTCCTCCGAGAACGGAGATGCTGCGCCATCCTCGAAGAGACATATAGCAAAAGCTTATTAGAAATTGAGATGATGGAAAGAGATGGAACTGTAATTGTCGGGATGATGTTGAAAGTTTAAATAATTGGAGTCCATGGTTGTGAGTAAGCAAGTACTAGTTTCTCTCATATTATATCTCCTGGCTGGCGCGCAACCCCTCCCTCCCACTCTCTCACCACCAAATCCCACTCTTGCAGTGGAGTTACCAGTTATCCCCATACAAAAATAAAAATTCCCGTGCTAAGCACACTATACTATATTGCACCACCAATACTAAGTGACCGGTTCTCCCAGCAAGAGGCTCAGCATAGGCTTGTACTACTCCCGCACTGATCCGTTCGTCCTACCATACTCCTCTACGCCCAAGGTATCACTCACCTGCGATCCAAAAAAGGTGTAGGATTCGCATCTCGAGCAAAACAACAAACACAACTCACTATACGTGAATCATCTCATCTCATTAAAATACGGAATTAAATTTAGTTTTCTCCTTCAATCACCGAAAACCCGACGATTCTTAGCGCCGCACACCACAGTACCATCAAACTCGATCTACATTCCTCGCAAACCCGTCTGCGCTATCAACAACCAACAACTGTCGGCAATACAATTCCTCCTCCACACCCGCATTTGGACGGAGCTCCGAGTCGGAGATAAGTCGCCTGAGACGTAGTTTGTGGTTGAGCGACACTTCACTAGCGAGCGCTTAGTGTTGGAATTCCGAAGGACACGATTGAGTTGAAAAGTCCCTGCTGAGGGAGAATTCCTACAACATCGTCGGCGAGGATGGCTGACAATTCGAATCGATTGGCTTTTGGCACGAATACTTCCCAACAGTCTTTTATTAATCCTTTCAACACGAGACCAAATGATATGACTGGGTATGACATCCCGCATCTCCCCCCGATTTGTCTTCCTTCCGATATCGAATCTTGATGTTTCAAACGGAATTTAGTTCTTTTGTTGTCTCTTGTGCATGCTTACTTATGGTAGGAGTAGACCTGCAAGTACACCATTTTCGAGTATGAGCCATTTCACCTTCACCGGAGGGCCCTTCTTACCTCCTTCCTCAACACATTCAACAAGTAACAATTCACCATTCACAGATTCCGCAACAACTTTCGGATCAATATCGCCACAGCAGTACGTCTCCCTCAACCTACAACATCTCCTACTTTGTTTCTTCTTCTCAAGCTAATCTGTTTCTCTAGATACAAATCACCTCCGCCACCGACCGGCATAGAAACACGACTACCAACAATCCCATCCCCTCCTAGATTAAACGCCTCTGCTTCATCAACAGCTCGACAAACATACTCAACGTCCACTCCCGGCCTAATCAGACACAGCGCTAACGACACACCTTCCCAATCCGCAACCTCTCACCCCTCCTCATACCATTCCCACACAGGGGGTATCCACCAACACCACGCACCAGCAGTCCACTCACCCATAACCGAAGGGGGTCCACCCTTCCAACAAACCGAATCCCTGCACAGACTCTATCTCCCCTCCACCCTCGCCTCCAACGTAACCCTAAACATCACCCCCAAAGTCGACAGAGGCTTTTTCGTGGCACCAGAAGACCACGAATGGACATGCTACAGACGGAATTACTTCCAACTCAGCGTAGCATATAATCTTCGTTGTCCGAATCCCGGATTACTGGACGAAAGTCTTTTACAACAGGGTGTTTGTGTGGATTATCACGGGAGACAGGAACGGGTGAGGGGATTCAAGTTGACGATTGGTGCTAGAGTTTATGGAGCTGATGTCAAGATTATTGATTTGGTGCAACATACGCCGAAACGGGATAAGGGACCTCAAATTAAACCGGCGTTGAATTTGATGTTGCCTGGTGGTGATGTGGAGAGACATCAACATCATGAGACTACTGATGAGGAAGGGAGTGTATCTGTACCTGGCACTGTGTTGAGTGGGAGTATTCCTGAGGGGGAGATTCCCAAGGTGGTTACGTATGAGAGAATACAGTTCAAACAGGCTACGGCGAATAATGGGAAACGGAGGGCAGCACAACAATACTTTTCGTTGGTGGTTGAAGCATATGCTACGATTCTCGGGGCAAAGGGAACGGAAGATATACTTGTTGCTATTACCAAGAGTTCGCCGGTTGTTGTGAGAGGACGTTCACCGGGTCATTATTCAGATAACATTATGTCGTCGGCGTCGTCAGTTGCAGGGGAGGGGAAGAGATCAACACCTGTCCTGGGAGGAGGAGAAGGGGTAACAACCTCAACAAGTTTCTTGCGGAACGAACAACCTTCTCCAACAAGTATAAAATCCACGCCAACAATGGGAAACTTACCATCCACAAACACACCACAATCCCTCCCACACTCAACTCCCGTCCAACAAACACAAGATCCCTCACAAGATCCAACAACCCAAACACAAACCGACCTAGACTTCCTAGCCTCGCTAGAAGCAGATTTCAACGGATACCAATACCTCCCCTTCACCCTCCTAGATCCCCAAGGCAAAATCGTTGTTCCCCACGATTTATTCTACGATCCTCACGAATTCCCAGATACTCATTATGCAAATATGCTATTCAGCACAGATCCAACACTAAACGCATTTCCAGCACCTACCAACGATACCTCCTTACAACTGCCGAATACAACCACACAAGACACTGCTCCAACAGGCGACTATTCAAATTTGTATTCCGGGTTTTTTGATTTACCAGCTGCTTCACAAGATTGGAATATGACACGTGGTCAATCTCAACAGGGCTCTAGCAATTCTCCATTCCCTAAAGATCAATCTTCATCTACTACTGGTACTGGAGGACCCTGGAAAGATCCGTCTACAAATTGGTTTGATTCGATCCCCACAACGCAACAATCGTTTAGTGGATTACGAGGGAATTCTACCTCAGGAGCATCTGGATTTAGTTTATTCCCTGGACAAGGGGATGGAGGAACCACACCTGGAGGGAATGGAAATGGAAAGTGGATGTTTGAGTTTAGGAATAGTAGTTATGGATATTTCCCGAATTTACCTGCTGTGGGAGAGAATTAAAAATTCTTCTTGTTTTTGCTTGTTGTGGTTTATGGATCTCACGTTGTATTAGATATTATTGTTTGGTTTGTGCTTGGTAGGTGGGTAAAGGGATGTATGTGAAAGGATTTATTATGGGTAATGTAGGATATGGTCATTGTGTGGAATATCTTTGGATTTTTAAAGTACGTATCTTATGAGATGTTATCTCATGTAACTCAATTCTTCATCATTCCAAACGTTCTTATTTCCGTTTACAGACACCTGGGAATAACTATATTGTGAAAGCCAAAACTAAACTCCATCCGAACCCATCTGTTCAGCTCTGAAAGTGTCAAACCCAAATTACTCTGTTACGTTAAATAGGGATCTCAAACCGTGGTATCCTAACTCGTGAGCAAAGATTTCATGAGATTTGATATACGTTGCGAACAAATCCCTTCCTGCAGCCTTCTCATTTACATAAACGCTGACAGACTGGCCCGCACACGCAAATCTCCCAACGCCATCAGATGCAATTTCCACTTTTCGAGAATGATTCTCAAGCTACCCGTTAGTCTTGTACTCCAACCAGTTAGGGGGTTATACAACGTCGGTCCAAACTTCTTTAGCATGAATTCTTCCCACAGACATTTTCTTCTCGGTCTCTCCAGCATTACTCATAACCACAGCACATCCAATCGCTTTTCCATGTCCACCCTGTCTAACCCAGCCAATACAATTCGGATGATCCCAATAACTCGACTGACTTCCATGAGCATACAACTTCCTCGCAAGCATCAACTGCGTTAATCCCTTTACCGGTCCCGATTTGTACGGCGGAGGTCCACTAATACCATACAAATCGCCATAAAAGACTAATGGATGACCCTCCTTGCGTAAAAGTATGAGCGCATATGCAAGCGGTTTAAAGAAATCCTTTATTTCAGCGTAGAGGGATTGGCCTGGTTGAGTGTCGTGATTTTGCACTAGTGTGATTGCGTTGGCAGGCTTTGAGGCGACGAGGGTTGAGTCGTAGATTGTTCGGAGGTCAAAGTCGGGACTGGATTTAGATGCGTTGCTGAATTTGTAGAGGAGCGGGACATCGAAAAGACAGAATCCTTTTGGCATTTTGGATAGATAGGCTTCTAAGTAGCGAACGTTGCCTTGCCAGTATTCACCTGCAGTCAGTATACCGTTCGCTAGATGGACAATGAAGTGGAGGGGATACCAATGAATGTTAAATTCTTTTTGGTTTCTTTGGTGACGTGGTGACATAGTTCCTTGAGGAAAGATCGGGAATAGTGTTTGACAGCATCGAATACAAATCCATCAAGATCCAATTCTCGAGTAACCCATACAGACCATTCTTTAAGTTCAGCACGAACTTCAGGATTTGAATGGTCTATATCGGCAAACATCAAATAATCATAATTTCCTCTTTCCAAATCAACATCATGTGCCCATCCTCTCTTCCCTTGTCCCTGAATCCTAAAAATCTTGTTGCTTTTCGTTACTTCATCCCTATCCGTTCCCGTGAAATGCTCCCAATGCCATTTCATACGAGAATACTTCTCCCCTCGTCCAGGAAACGTAAACCCCAACCATCCCTGAATCTCTCTTGGCTGTCCAACAGTCTTTGTCCGGTCTTCATTCCGACATTCAATAGCAAGACATTTCTCCACTTGATCAGCCCCAGCTTTATGATTGAGAACAGCATTAAACAGGATCCCCAACTTATTTAGCTTCGCAACCTTTTGTAACATTTTCAAATCTTCATAATCGCCCCATTTTGTGCGTCTACTTCCCTTTTGTTCAAATTCTCCTAAATCCCATAAATCGTATATTCCGTAGCCGTTATCGTGTACACTGCGTCCCTTACATGCTGGCGGAATCCACAACTGTGTTATTCCAAGGACTTCTAAAGACGGAATATCTCTCGCAATTCGTTGATAATGTTTCCCATCAGGAGTTACATACCATTCAAACGTCTGGAAAATGGTCTCTGTGGGAGTCGGAGCAGAACGAAAGGATTGCAGAAATTGTCCTGTGAAGTTAGTTTGTAGTCAGGATTCAGGGGTAAGTACCGAAAGGCATGGAGTCACGATCGCGATGGTGTTTGACGGTTCGGTCCCAGCTGGAGGACGGGGAGAGGTGATGTGTAGGCCAGGTAGACGCCCGGTTATTTGCGGAAGGCCTAACATCGACCATTTAAGTTACTAGGGCCAACATTTCTTGGGGTGGGTGCACGGGTTCCTAGGCTCTTTTTTTGGTTGTGGTGACGATGCACCTGATTTGGCGAGGAAATGAAAAATGAAATGAAAAAGCAACTGCCCCAAATAACGCAAGTCAGATGCGAAATGGACAACGTCTCAAATGACGCAGAGTCACAAGTGTATTTATAGAAGGCAGCAACAGTATCGTGATATTCTTCAAGTCACTGGCGAGTAGAATGAATTTCTCCATTTAGGACCATCAACGATGAAGCAAGGGGAATCCCATGCGATGAGTGTCACAGACGTCGCAACAGAACCACTGCGCTCAATTAACTAAATATTACAAATAGCCTGAATCTTGTCAAGTTGCAAGAGAAAAGCATCATTTCACAATTAATTCATTCCAATTTCAGATCGAGTGTCAGTTTATAGCTGTGTGGTCTGATGAGGAGGAGGCTGAGCTGGAAATTGACTTCCCCAAGGAGTGCTTCTGATTCGCCGCCTCGCAACGAAGATCCTTACGACTGTTGATAGAGTTAATGCTGCATTGGCACGGAGCACCGTGCCTTGCAGCCGATGTCGGCCCTTCATGTCATCCTGTAACCTCTCGTGTTTGTGCTATGAACGCCATATATCTGCACCCTCAGAGGTACTTGTCGCTTAAGGAGGCCTCATCTCTAGTCTCCGCCAACGACCCGGCAAGTTAAACCAAACGTTAATCTACATCGCGCTTAAAGATCTGCTGTTCGCTGCTGTCCAGCGTCCCAATGCTCGTGGGCGGGTAATTATACTGTGTCGCTACTCCAGGGTCCAGTGTTATATCTTTCCGTGTGTGAGGTCTTGGACTGTGTGATTAGCTGAAACACCGAAACCAAAGTCAATGGAACGGGATTCGAAGAAAATGCGATCTTTTCGAGGATGTAGGAGATGCAAAATTGCAAAGAGAAGGTGTTCAGAGGAAAAACCGTCTTGCGCATTATGCAAGAGAACTGGACGGACATGTGAAGTACGGCACTCACCTCCTTTCTTCAATTGAACTGCTAATGCTTAAAGTATGACACAGATTCCCTTTTCCGAGTTACAATGGTAGAGGAGCGTCCTACAAGTGCGCGTGAAGGACCTTGCGAGAATCTGAAAGAGACGGCTTCAACAGCGAAGCCGAAATCGCATAAGAGTATAGTCCCCTTGAAACAATGTGGTAAATGATCAGAAAAACGCTCGAGCGACGAAATCTTTGTGCAACAGGATGTGGAGTCCAAGCTTCTTTCTCGCGAACGTCGATTAGTCAATACTTCATCGAAGTCAAAGGTGAGAATTACACCGGCCGCTTCTTCAGAGTCACCCCCTGCGAAAAAGAAAGCTCAGTCTCGAAAAGAGAAGACTAGTGACGCCAATGAATAGGAGTTTTGCATCCGCAGGTATCGTCAGATGCATCGGTTGACCACCAGAGTCCCGCTCCAAGCCGAGGTACCTCATTAGTCCACTGCATCTCACCAGCAATCTCAACGTCGAAACAGACCTTCGAGTCTCGGTCGGTCGGCTCGAACCGAACCGGACCGGACCGAACCTTTTAAGCAACGGAGTCTCATGGCTGCTTGCTGTGCTGGAAATGTCACGGAGGATGAGACATGTTTCAATGAATGAGAGAATTAGATGCTACTTAATGTTAATTCACTCGGCTACTTAGCATGTCCAAATCTAGATATGCGCAAAAGTAATGTCATGACGATACTGTCGTCAAACCATAAACCAACACTCCTGCATAGACTTTACTTCCTCAGACTGCATTCAATGGGATACCCAAATACTTGTTTCTTCTAGCTCAACACCACTGCGCCCAAAAACAACAACAAGAAACGAGAGTGTTAATTCAACACGATTCTTCCTGAAAACCAATACACCGAAAATAATAAACTACTTGTACCTCCTTAAATTGGGGAAGCTTCCTAACGATGCTAACGAGGACGCTGTTGTCGATAGGGGTCGTTGTAGTTTGGATAGCCTTGAGTTCCATTAACATACATTTGCTGGCCGGGTAATAAAGGACCACCGAATTGAGTTTGAGGTTGGGGTGATTGGTAGAGGGATTGGTGAGAGGATTGTTGCGGAGGGAGTGAAGAATAGTTATTATAGGAACGTTGCTGCTGTTGCTGTTGAAGAATCATCATTTGTTGGTATTGATAGGCTGCTGCTTGACCTGGTTCTGCATGGGTATGTGACTGTCCTAGTTGAGGGGAATACATTTGTCCGGGACTATGTATTTCCATACCCAACAGACTCGGATCAAGTTGGTTGGTAGGACGACCTAACATATCGACTGTTTGTTGAGGGACATATTGTTGCGAGGACTGACCGTAATTATGTTGAGGAGAGTAAAATGCTCCTGGAGCGTAGGTATTGGGAGAAGCATACTCGCGAGGCGTAGTTGCACGGTTAGGAGGTCCGCGATGTCCGTTGAGTGGTGGTGTAGCTACTGTCCGATCCGATAATCCAACTTCATCCATAAGTCGTTTATATCCTTGTGTTGGCTGAGCTTTGATCTTTTGTAGCATTTGTCTGACTATCGCAACCAATTGTTGGCGTCGTTCGCTAGATCCTTGATCCGCAACAAATGGAGATGTAAGGACCTTGTAAATAACAGCAGCCCCATTAACTTGATCCTCCAGAATCCGTCTCAGAACTTTATTATCATCTTCCCCATGAAATAAAGCGGTCAGAATGACCTCTCTAGCCTCTGGCTCCGTCCGTTGATTAATAAGTTTCAGTACCGTTAACGACGCAAGTTTGTGAGTGCATAATTTGGCGAGTTGGGGTAATAATCGCGGAGCCAGTATTTTAAATCGATTAGGGAAATTGCAGGTATCCAATAACCAAGTCAATAATAACGCTCCATTAGCATTTGTAGCCAGTCGAACGCTATGTAATGTAATCACAGCTGCCATAAGACGCTATTGTCAACCACCGTAATCAGACAGAGGTACCTGTTGTTCTTTGCTGGCACTGTGACTTTCTAGACAGGCCCTCATTGCTCTTGCGCCGAATCGTCCTTGAGCGATATCCCATAACTTCTCCATCATCGATTCGAAAATGAAGTCTGTCCAAGGTTGTCCGAATCTCAAGCAACACTGCACAACATAATTACCAAACTGATCCAAAAACAAAGCCGGTGTAAACGGATGTAAATTCTCCGTAATCAACCTCATCTACTCATTAACACCAATCCAAAGCGTCCAAAAGTCAGGGAGGAGGAGACAGGATACCTGATCATCAGTCCTAGCACAATCAATAATCTTCTGAGCTGCCCAAGTTCCGTTCTTATGAACCCCAATACTGGCCAAATATGGAGCAATCTGAACCAGCATCCTCGTCTTAACCTCCTCATCACAATTCTCAAATAATTTTTGCACAACCGTATTCCCCAAATAATCCGAACTCAACTCTGCAATCTCAGGTAACATGTCAACAGCAATATGTTGAATCTCCTCAGGACTACAAGTACCATTATCAATCCGTTTACGAATATCCCGTAATTTTGGAGCGTCGTAGTTTCGTTGTGCACTAGGTTCCGGGAAAGGTGGTATTTCCACACGGAAGTTGGTATAATTCCCTGCACGATGGACAGATTCCGTACTCTCCCGGATTTCGTCCTCGGAAGCACCAAAGTCGACAAGGATTTGGATTAGTTCGCCTTGGATTTGGCGGAGAGGTGGTAATGCTGGAGATCTGGAACGGGAGCCTTCAAGGCGTGCTGCTGATAAATGGTGTAAGGAGTTTTCTCCTGAGCCTCCTAAGAGAAGTGGTTCTGGAGACGGAGAAAGGACAATTCCGGACGGAACTTTAGCGAATCCAATTTTTATGCCTCCTGTTCCTGGGAAAAGTTCTCTTCCTGATAATGCTGAACGAGCGTTGACTGCATCTTCGACAGTGACAAAGTTTACGAAGCCGCAGTTTTTGTGGGAAAGGACGCGAGATGATTCAATGACGCCGTATTGACTGAATATTGTTTCGAGATGTTGTTGAGTTACGCCTTGAGGGACAGTAGCAATCCACAACGCTCTCGAAGGCTGAGAAGAAATGTCCTCGTTGCTATTGTTGTAGGTACTGTAATACGGCTGATCCTCTTGCGAGATTTGACGATGTTGAGACTGTTGACCAGATTGATCAGAGGAGTATGCTTGTTGTTGTAATCCTCTCGATAATTTTTGATCTAAACGATGTTGAATAGGTCCACCGAACAAATCAGCCGTTAAACTAGGTGGAGAATTAATAACTCCCGTTGTTGAAGCTCGTGGACGAGGAGAATGTGTATCCAGAAACAAATTAGAATAATGCGATTTAGGCGTTGTTTGAACATCTTGTAAATACGATTGATGTGTTAATACTTGTGGCTGAGGTTGTTGTTGAGGTTGTTCACCTCCTTCGTCTTCATCGTAATCTGCGTATGCGTGTTCTTCGTCATATTTATCTTTATCAGCGACACTGTAGGAACGAATTCGACTTGCATCTCGTAATCGTGAGGAGGCAGAGAGGAAGCCAGGAAGTGGTTCCTGTTCTTCTTGATGTGGAGGAAGTCCATTCGCTTCTGAAACAGTCGTGCCAGGTACTCCCCTTGGCAGACGAGGGGGAGTTGGGGTATCCGCTAAACCAAGATAATCCAATGTCTTCACCGGAGTCTGTTCATCATCTCGACTGAATGCCGAATGTGCAGGAGAGGCAGGACTTAGTCCACTTCTATTCACATAACTCGAAGAGAAAATTGATGGTCCGAAGGGTGTATCTCGAGCTTGATAAATGGCTCTTGGTAGGGTGAGGGAGCCGGAACGTAACCGTGATACAGCTGAACTTTGGGGATTGGGAACAGGTGGAGGATGGTATACTGGATGGGGACGAGCAAGAGTCACTGCAGCAGGTGGAGGAAGAGGAGGAGCCAAATTCGAATTGGACACAAGGTCGATTGTCGAAGCAGCGTGTTTGGGTTGCAGTGTCAATGCACCAAGTGACTCTTCCAACGGATTCGTGAATCGAGAAGGCACCGTTCCAGCACGAGCACGTCTCACATTCGGAGACCCTTCCGTTGAAGGCATATCTATCATCAGTCTCTAGCCTATCAACGAGGAAGAAATACCCTCAGGGAGCATTGGTTCAGCAGGCGTTTTACTAGGTGAAGAACTCGAACTTCCTATTGACGAAGACCAAAAAATAGCGGGCACACCTTCCTGCTGTTGTATTTCACGCGCACTAATCATTAGAAAATCGAACTTTTCAATGCATAGCAGGAGAGAGGGAAATAGGGTAGGGCAACGAAAGGGACGAAAGGAAATGAACATGCATACATACCGTTTATACGACAATCGGGATTCGAAGGACGGGGAACCGGCCCCGAGCAACGAAGATCCGAAATCTAATGGACTTCTAGGAAATGCTTTTGAACTTCCGACTGGAGTCCCACTGCTGCCATTTCCATTCCCTCCTTCTTTTGCATTGATATCGGATTGATCAGAAGACATTATGAATTAAATGAAACCGAAGAGAATAGTAGAGAAAGTGAGTAATTCCGTAGTAAAATCGCTCAAGCCGCAATACCAAATGTAAGAGTATGTACTGGAACAAGATTGACTGAACTGCAGACAACGAAGGGGAAAAAAAGCGACGAGAAGCGATTATGAGGGAGCCAGCATGCGATAACGGATGCTGGAAATGACGAACAAAGTGCAAGTGTGAATTAGAGTGTATTCAGGCGTAAAAAGTTTTTTCTTGGTGTCTGCTGCAATTGACGCCCACTGTACTGTCTTATGATAGAAAACGGACAGAAGGGAAAAGGGTCCGCCTGATTCGACTGACTGCGTTTCGATTTCCGGTGTCGTGTTGCGGGATACAGAATTGACGGGGAACAACGGAGTCACAGGAGCGAAAAGGAGGAATTAGACGGGGTAAAGACAAATACGACAAGCAAACAGACGTCGACTGGGTCGTAGAAGGACGACTCGGAGGTGGAGGAGGGGTACAAAGCCAAGACGAAAAAGGTGAACTTGGCGTTGAGGCGTGGTTTCTTTTTTTTACGCTTGCGGCTTTTGGCGAGAAGCGAAAATTTAAAGGGCACAGACAAAAAGTCTTGATGACAGTCAATTAATAGCTCAATTCTAGCTTCGAAAAAGAATTAACGAATAAAAATCTGTCTGAGACGGCTCTTCTACAGTCAGGTAGGCTCTTAATCAGGACTCCCTTAAGCAGTCTCGCGAGAAT
>Ga0335073_10007236_pt1 | contig 15558 bp, 12 predicted proteins | sample Lox_Sample_22_FD_207093 | JGI IMG/M metagenome (GOLD analysis project Ga0335073, IMG submission 207093) | Soil microbial communities from Loxahatchee National Wildlife Refuge, Florida, United States - Lox_Sample_2.2 | ecosystem: Environmental > Terrestrial > Soil > Wetlands | place: USA... | reverse complement strand
GCGTTGCATCAGCGGCTGGAACAGCGGCCGGAAGGTCAGGAAGTCCGCGGCGGTCACCAGGTGGACCGTGTTGCGCATGAGGTGGGCGCGCACCACGATACGTTCGGCCAAAAGATCGGTAAGGTCCTGGTGGCCGAAGCCGGAAAGTCTCGTCCACAGCCCCACGTAGGGCGCCAGGGGGGCCTGGGCCTGCAGGCCGGCCAGGTGCGCGATCGCGGCGCGGGCGGGCTGCGCGGCCCGGCGGAGCAGCAGTTGGCGGTCCAGGGTGGCGCGGTTGAGCTGGAGCGTGTCGAGCCGGTCCACGATCTCAGGGTCAGCTGGGTTCGCGGCCCGAGCGGAGCAGGCAGTAGGTGACGGCTTCTTCCAGGGCGTGCCAGCTGGCGGCGATGATGTTCTCGTCGACGCCGACCGTGCTCCAGCTCTCGCCGGTGCCGTCGTCGGAGTCGATCAGCACCCGGGTGACGGCGCCGGTGCCGTGCGTCCCGGCCAGGATGCGGACCTTGTAGTCGGTGAGCTCGAGGCCGGCCAGTTCCGGGTAGAGCTGCTCGAGCGCGGCGCGCAGCGCCTTGTCCAGGGCGTTGACCGGGCCGTTGCCCTCGCCCACCGCGACCAGCCGCTCGCCCTTGGCCTGCAGGCGCACCGTCGCCTCGCTGGTCATCCGCTGATCCGGGTGGCGTTCCACGATGACCCGCCAGGACTCGACGGCGAAGTACTCGTGCCGCTGGCCGAGTTCGTCGCGCAGCAGCAGCTCGAAGCTGGCGTCGGCGGCCTCGAACGTGTAGCCGCTGGCCTCCAGTTCCTTGACCCGGTCGGTGACCTTGGCGATGACCTCCTTGTCGCCGGACAGGTCGTAGCCGAGCTCGCGGCCCTTCAGCTCGACCGACGCGCGGCCGGCCATGTCCGAGACCAGCATCCGCATGTCGTTGCCGACCAGGGCGGGGTCGATGTGCTGGTAGAGCATGGGGTCGACCTTGACCGCGGAGGCGTGCAGCCCGGCCTTGTGCGCGAAAGCGGACAGGCCCACGTAGGGCTGGTGGGTGTCCGGGGCGACGTTGGTGACCTCGCTGATCGCGTGCGCGATGCGGGACATCTCTTTCATGCCTTCCTGCGGCAGGACCCGGCGGCCCTTCTTCAGCTGCAGGCCGGCCACCACGCTGAACAGGTTGGCGTTGCCGGCCCGCTCGCCGTAGCCGTTCGCGGTGCCCTGCACGTGGGTGACGCCCGCGTCGACCGCGACCAGGGTATTGGCCACGCCGCAGGCGGTGTCGTCGTGGCAGTGGATGCCCAGGCGGGCCTGGGTTTCGTTTTTGACGTTGGCTACGGTGTCGGCGAGCTCGGCGGGGAGCATGCCGCCGTTGGTGTCGCACAGGGCGATGACGTCCGCGCCCGCGGCGGCGGCGGTCCTGATGACCTCGAGCGCGTAGTCCGGGTTGGACTTGTAGCCGTCGAAGAAGTGCTCGGCGTCGAGGAAGACCCGCTGGCCGTTCTCGCGGAGGTGGGTGATCGTGTCGGCGATCATGTTGAGGTTCTCGTCCAGGGTGGTCCGCAGCGCAAGGAGGACGTGCCGGTCGTGACTCTTGGCGACCAGGGTCACGACCGGCGCGCCCGATTCGCGCAGCGCGGCGACCAGGGGGTCGTCGGCCGCCTTGACGCCGGGCCGGCGGGTCGCGCCGAACGCGGCGAGCTGCGCGTGCTTGAGGTCCAGTTCCTGGGCGGCGCGGCGGAAGAACTCGGTGTCCTTCGGGATGGCGCCCGGCCAGCCGCCCTCGATGAACCCGACGCCCAGCTCGTCGAGCTGGCGGGCGATGACCAGCTTGTCGGCCACGGTGAGGTTCAGTCCCTCCTGCTGCGCGCCGTCGCGCAGGGTGGTGTCGTAGACGTGGAAGCTGTCGTCGAGCATTTCGGGTTCTCCAGGGTTGGCTCTTGCGGCTTGCTTGACCAAAACAAAAGACCCCTCGCGAGTACGCGAGAGGTCTGCGCGCCGACGTCGCCCGGGATCCGTTTCCGATTCGTTTCCGATTCGTTTTCCCGGCGGCTAGAGCTGGGCTCTAGGTGCCGACGCGCCAGCCGATAATGATGCGGCCGAACGTCATGCGGCTAGTCTGCCATACCGGTTCACGGTTTGGCGCATCTGTCTCGCTATCCGAGACGGACCGCTGGATCGCGGCGGGTCAGCAGACCTTGTGGACCCAGCCGAAGGGGTCGGGGAGGCGGCCGTACTGGATGCCGATCAGTTCCTGGCGCAGCCGCATGGTGACCGGGCCGGGAGCGCCGTCGCCGACCAGCCACCCGGCGGACTTGCCGCGCACCCGGCCCACCGGGGTGATCACGGCCGCGGTGCCGCAGGCGAACACCTCGGTCAGGTCGCCCGAGGCGCACCGGGCCTGCCACTGGTCGATCGCGATCGGTTCCTCGACGGCCTCGACGCCGAGTTGCGGCGCCAGCCGGAGCAGCGAGTCGCGGGTGATCCCGGGCAGCAGGGTCCCGGTCAGCGGCGGGGTCATGATCCGCGGCGAGCCGTCCGCGCCGTGGACGAAGAACAGGTTCATGCCGCCCATTTCCTCGATCCAGCGGTGCTCCGCGGCGTCCAGCCAGACCACCTGGTCACAGCCCTGCTCCACGGCCTGCTGCTGGGCCGCGAACGAGGCCGCGTAGTTGCCGCCGCACTTGACCGCGCCGGTGCCGCCGGGCGCGGCCCGGGTGTACTCCTCGGACAGCCACACCGTGACCGGCTTGGGCGCGCCGGTGCCGCCGAAGTAGGACGCGGCCGGCGAGGCGATGACGCAGAACAGGTACTCACTCGACGGGTGGTTGACGCCGAGGCCGCGCTGGGTCGCGATCAGGAACGGCCGCAGGTACAGGCTGTTCCCCTCGCCCGCGGGCACCCAGTCGCGGTCCTGCGCGACCAGCAGTTCCAGGGCCCGGACGAAGGTCTCCTCCGGCAGTTCGGGCATGGCCATCCGGCGTGCCGACCGGTTGAACCGGGCCGCGTTGGCGTCCGGCCGGAACATGGTGATGGACCCGCTGTCCTGGCGGTACGCCTTCAGGCCCTCGAAGAACTCCTGGGCGTAGTGGAACACCATGGTGGCCGGGTCGAAGCTGAACGGCCCGTACGGCTCCAGGCGGCCGTCGTGCCAGCCGCGCCCGGCGGACCAGCGCAGCGTGATCATGTGGTCGGTGAAGACCTGGCCGAACCCGGGGGCGGCCAGGATGGCCTCGCGCTCGGCGTCGGGCACCGGCCGGTCCGAGGGGCGGATATCGAAATCAATCATGATCTGTACTTCCTCATCGCCGTGGTATCAACAGTAGCCGCCTGCCCGACCCCGCCCGGCTCACGCTGAGAGCGGGGTCAGCCGGCTACTCGCTCGGCGATGTCGTCGCCCACCTCGACGGTGGTGCGCGCGGCCCAGGCCCCCTGGCGCTCCAGCAGGTCGTCGGCCACGGCCTGCTCGATCCGGGCCGCCTCGGCCGCCAGCCCCAGGTGCTCGCAGAGCATCCCGGCGGACAAGATGGCCGCGGTCGGGTCGGCCTTGCCCTGGCCGGCGATGTCCGGCGCGCTGCCGTGCACCGGTTCGAACATGCTGGGCGCGGACCCCTCGGGGTTGATGTTGCCGCTGGCCGCGAGCCCGATGCCGCCGGCCACCGCGGCCCCGAGGTCGGTGAGGATGTCACCGAAGAGGTTGTCGGTGACGATGACGTCGAACCGCTCGGGCTGGGAGACGAAGAACATCGAGGCGGCGTCCACGTGGCAGTAGTCGACCGAGACGTCGGCGAACTCCTTGGCCAGCCCGTCGACGGTCCGCTGCCACAGGTCGCCGGCGTAGGTCAGGACGTTCGTCTTGTGCACCAGGGTCAGCTTGCGCCGCGGCCGGGCTATCGCCTTGCCGAAGGCGTACCGGGCCACGCGCTGGACCCCGAACGCGGTGTTCACGCTCTCCTGGGTGGCGACCTCGGCGGGCGTGCCCTTGCGCATCACGCCGCCGGCGCCGGTGTACGGGCCCTCGGTGCCCTCCCGGACCACCACCATGTCGACCGACACCGCGTCGGCCGGTTCGGGCCGCGCGCTGGCCAGCGGCGAGGCGACGCCCGGGTACAGCCGCACCGGGCGCAGGTTGACGTAGTGGTCAAGCTCGAAGCGCAGCCGGAGCAGCAGGCCGCGTTCGAGCACCCCGCTGGGCACGCCCGGGTCGCCGACCGCGCCGAGCAGGATGGCGTCGTGGCCCCTGATCTCCTCGAGCACCGCGTCGGGCAGCGTCTCCCCGGTGCGGTGCCAGCGGCGGGCGCCGAGGTCGTAGCTGGTCTCGTCGAAGCTGACCTCGGGCGCCGCGGCGCGCAGCACCTTGAGCGCCTCGGCGGTCACCTCGGGGCCGATGCCGTCTCCGCCGATGACGGCGAGCCTAATCGTTCGTGAACCCATGCCAGAACTTTACTGGCGGGCCGGGCCAGCCGGGGGCGTACCGGCGGGCGCGGCCGCCGCGTCGCCGCCGTTGTCGCGCCGGTCCAGCGCGACCTGCACCGCGTTGACGGCCGGGCCGGGCTTGGCGGTGTCGGCGGCGGAACGCTTGTGCCAGGGGTACATGTCGTACATGAGGGGAACTCCTGATCGGGAACCAGAGCGGGACCTACGGCCAGCGGCTAGCCTCCGCAGCGGGTTCGCCGGCCTGCCCTGGATCAGGTCTTTTACAGGTTCCCGCTGCGGCTGGTTACGAGTACGAAACGCCGCATAGTGCCTGCTAGGATACCTGACCCCCGCCGGGCGCGGACAGCCCTCAAGACGTCCGTCTCAGAATGTGAGACAGTATTTTCACGTCCTAGTTCATCCAGCGACGGTACTTGGGGCGGGAGGCGCGCTTCCATATCCGACGGGCGTCCGCTTGCAGTTGCCCGGCGTGGTGCAGTTCGCGCTCGAGCAGCAGGCCGTAGGTGAACGCGTTCTCGCCGGCCAGGTGGGCGGCGATGCCCAGGTCCCGGGCGGCCCGGCGGGCCAGCACCGCGTCCTGGTGGTCGCCGAGCACGGCCTGGACCCGCTTCATCTGCCGGGCGAACCTGCGGGCCGGGTGGCCGGCCGCGGGGGCCGCGGCTTCGGCCGCGTACCGGGCCCGGCGGGCCGACTTGCGGGCCTGGTGCAGGGCGGCGTCCCGGGCCGGGCCGGCAGGCGTGTGCCGGGCGTGGCGCATCCGGCGTGCGGCCTGCCGGTAGGCGCGCCGGACGGCCGGCGGGAGCACGTCAGCGGCCGGGGCCTCGGCCCGCGGGCCGCGCGGCGGCCCGGCCGTGACCCGGTCCAGTTCGGCCAGCAGCCGGTGATAGCGGGGCGAGTCGAGCGCCTCGATAAGTTCGGCCTGCGCGGCGGCGCGCAGCGGGGCGTAGTGACCCTGCACGCGGGCCTGGACCGGCCCGATGAGCAGCTCGGGCGGGATGGGCGCCAGGCTGTCCCGCAGGTGCCCGGCGAGCACCTCGCCGTCACGGGCCCGGCCGAGCGTTTGTCCGAGCCACTGCAGTTCACCGGCCAGGTGCTCGCTATCGGTGCGCGGGATGACCTGGCCGAACGACCGGAGGGTAGCGCGCAGCCTGCGGGTGGCGACCCGCATCTGGTGCACCGAGTCGAACTCGCCGGCCTCGACGCTGGATTCCAGGGTCCGCAGCGCATGAGCATGGACCCGCAGGTAGGCCAGCACGACGTCGGCCGCGGAGGACGAGCGCGACGGCCGCGTCCCGGCGATGACGGCCGGGCGCTCCGGGCGGGGGGCGGCGGCCCCGCGGCGGGTGGGACGGGTCAGGGTCTGGGTCGTGTTCACAGTGTTCATTTCCGGCATCACGACCCGCTACCCCGCCCGGAGCGATGAAACCTACTCGTCCTCGGCGAGCCAGGACATCAGCGGGCGGAGCCGGGCGCCGACCTGCTCGATCTGCTCGTTGTGCTCGGCCTCGCGGCGCTTGAGGAAGTTCGGCTTGCCCGCGTCGAACTCCTCGACCAGTTCCCGGGCGAACGAGCCGTCCTGGATCTCGCCCAGGATGCGGCGCATCTCCTCGCGGGTCTGCTCGTTGATCAGCCGCGGCCCGCGGGTGTACCCGCCGTACTCGGCGGTGTCCGACACCGACCAGTACATCTTGGAGATGCCGCCCTCGTACATGAGGTCCACGATCAGCTTCATCTCGTGCAGGCACTCGAAGTACGCGGACTCCGGCTGGTACCCGGCCTCGACCAGGGTGGCGAAACCCGCCTTGATCAGCTCGGCGACACCGCCGCAGAGCACCGTCTGCTCGCCGAACAGGTCGGTCTCGGTCTCCTCGGTGAACGTGCTCTTCAGCGCGCCCGCGCGGGTGCCGCCGATCGCCTTGGCGTAGGCCAGGGTGAGCGGCCACGCGTTGCCGGTGGCATCCTGCTCGACGCAGACCAGCACCGGCACGCCGCGGCCCTGCGCGAACTGGCGCCGGACCAGGTGACCGGGGGCCTTGGGGGCGACCATGCAGACGTCGACGTCGGCCGGCGGGGTGATGAGGTTGTAGCGGATGTTCAGGCCGTGGGCGAAGAACAGCGCGTCGCCTTCGACCAGCGACGGCGCGATCGCCTCGGCGTACAGCTGGCGCTGCAGGTGGTCCGGGATCAGGACCATGATCAGGTCGGCTTCCTCGCACGCCTCGGCGGGCGTGACCACCCGCAGGCCGTCGTTGGACGCCTTCTCCCGGCTCGCTGAGCCTTCGGGCAGGCCGACCCGCACGTCCACGCCGGAATCGCGGAGTGAGAGCGCGTGCGCGTGTCCCTGGCTGCCGTATCCGAGCACGGCGACGTGCCGGCGCTGGATGACGGACAGGTCGGCGCTGTCGTCGTAGAAAATCTCTGCCACTTGAAACGGGCCTTTCTGTGTTTTCGTGAGAGCCTAAGCGCTGCGTTCCACCGGGCGCAGGGCGCGGTCGGTGATGGAGCGGCCGCCGCGGCCGATGGCCACCATCCCGGACTGGACCAGTTCCTTGATCCCGAACGGCTCGAGCACCTTGATCAGCGCGTCGAGCTTGTCATGGTTGCCGGTCGCCTCCACCGTGATCACGTCCAGCGCCACGTCCACCACCCGGGCCCGGAACAGCTTGACCGTCTCGAGCACCCGGGACCGGCTTTCTGCGTCGGCCCGGACCTTGACCAGGATCAGCTCGCGCTGCACGGTGGCGCCCGGCTCGAGCTCGACGATCTTCAGCACGTTGATGAGCTTGTTCAGCTGCTTGGTGACCTGCTCGAGCGGATGTTCCTCGCAGTTGACCACGATGGTGATGCGGGAGATCTCCTCGTGCTCGGTCGGCCCGACGGCCAGCGAGTCGATGTTGAAGTTGCGCCGCGCGAACAGCCCGGCGATCCGGACCAGGACCCCCGGCTTGTTCTCCACCAGCACGGACAGCGTGTGCCTAGTCATCGGAACCTCCCCAGTCGGGCGCCATGCCGCGCGCGAACTTGATGTCGTTGTTGGACGTGCCGGCCGCGACCATGGGCCAGACCATGGCGTCCTTGTGCACGATGAAGTCCAGCACGACCGGGCGGTCGTCGATGGCCATGGCCCGCTCGATCACCTTGTCCACCTCGGCGGGCTCCTCACAGCGGATGCCCTCGCAGCCGTACGCCTCGGCCAGCTTGACGAAGTCCGGGATGCGGGTGCCGGTCGGCTTCTTCGGCTCCGCCGATGCGTGCAGATCGGTGTTGGAGTAGCGCTCGTTGTAGAACAGCGTCTGCCACTGCCGGACCATGCCGAGGCTGCCGTTGTTGATGATCGCGACCTTGACCGCGATGCCCTCCAGGGCACAGGTGGCCAGCTCCTGGTTGGTCATCTGGAAGCACCCGTCACCGTCGATGGCCCACACCGTGGCGTCCGGGCGGCCGACCTTGGCGCCCATCGCGGCGGGCACGGCGAACCCCATCGTGCCCAGCCCGCCCGAGTTGATCCAGGTCGCCGGGTTCTCGTAGTCGATGAACTGGGCGGCCCACATCTGGTGCTGGCCGACGCCGGCCACGTACACCGCCTCCGGGCCCGCGATCTTCCCGATCCGCTCGATCACGTACTGCGGCGCGAGCGTGCCGTCATCCGGCTCGTCGTAGCCCAGCGGGTAGGTCTTCCGCCACCTGTCCAGCTGCTCCCACCAGGCCGCCAGGTCGGGCCGGCGGTCCTGCTCGTGCTCGGCCCTCACCGCGGCGACCAGGTCGGCGATGACCTCGCGGCAGTCACCCACGATCGGCACGTCAGCGCGGCGGTTCTTGGAGATCTCGGCCGGGTCGATGTCCGCGTGCACGATCAGCGCGCCGGGCGCGAACGTGTCCAGCCTGCCGGTCACCCGATCATCGAACCGGGTGCCCAGCGCGACGATCAGGTCGGCCTTCTGCAGGGCGCCGACGGCCCCCACGGTCCCGTGCATGCCGGGCATGCCCATGTGCTGCGGGTGCCGGTCGGGGAACGCGCCGCGGGCCATCAGCGTGGTGATCACCGGGATGCCGGTCAGCTCGGCCAGCTCGCGGAGCTGGGCCGAGGCGCGCGACTTGATCACGCCGCCGCCGACGTAGAGCACCGGGCGCCGGGCCTCGCTGATCAGCCGGGCCGCCTCCCGCACCTGCCGGGCGTGCGGCCTGGTCACCGGGTGATAGCCGGGCAGGTCGAAGGGAACCGGCCAGGTGAAGTCGGTGGTGGCCTGCATCGCGTCCTTGGCGATGTCCACCAGCACCGGGCCCGGCCGCCCGGTCGAGGCCACGTGGAAGGCCTCGCCGATGGTGCGGGCGATGTCCTCGGGCCTGGTGACCAGGAAGTTGTGCTTGGTGATCGGGAGCGTGATCCCGGAGATGTCGGCCTCCTGGAAGCCGTCGGTACCGATCAGGCTGGTCGACACCTGGCCGGTGATGGCCACGATCGGCACCGAGTCCATGTAGGCGTCGGCGATGGGCGTGACCAGGTTCGTGGCACCCGGCCCGCTGGTGGCCATGCACACGCCGACGCGGCCGGTGGCCTGCGCGTACCCGGTGGCCGCGTGACCCGCGCCCTGCTCGTGCCGGACCAGGATGTGCCGGATCGCCTGGGAGTCGAGCAGCGGGTCGTAGGCGGGCAGGATGGCGCCACCGGGGATGCCGAACACCACGTCGGCGCCGACCCGCTCGAGCGCGTAGACCAGCGCCTGCGCGCCGGTGGCCCGGACCCGGCCCGGGCTGGCGGGGTGCGCCCGGGGCGCCTCGGCCGGCGACGGCCCCGCGGGGGCCGGCCCGGCGGGCGTCTGCTCGGCGGGCGCCGGGGCTTGGGGATGGGAGTGCTCAGCGGGGCGGCCCGCGTCACGGTGCGGCGAGCGGGCGGCCAGGTCCCGCGGGCTGGGCGCGGCGGAGGCCTGCGGCGCCGGGTGCCCCGGGCTGCCCGCGGGACTCTCCGGGCCGGCGGGACCCTTGCGGCCCGTCATCTGCTCGGTCATCGGTTAGTCTCCCTGGCTTTACTCTGTTGGTTCTCTTGGCGGCGACGGCATAAAAAATCCCCTCGTGCCGGGCGGCAGTCGAGGGGAGCGCGCAGGAACGGGCTTGGTCAGCTGCCTGCGCGCCGGCCAAGTACGAGGATCTGCATGGGGTTCACGGGTATCACCTTACTGGCATCGGGAATCGGAACGTCAACTGAAGGCCAAAGTGTCTCACATTCCGAGACGGGCCGGCTCACTCGGCTCGTCCGCCGCCTCGTCCGGCCCCGCCTCACCTAGCCCCGCCTCACCTGACGCCCTGAGCAGCGCCTCCACCCCGGGGGCGGCCATGGGCCGGGCAACCAGGAAGCCCTGGCCGTAGTCGCAGCCCATCTCGCGCAGCGCGCTGAGCTGCCGGGGCTGCTCGATGCCCTCGGCGATGACCCGCAGCCCGAGCTCCCGGCCCAGCTGGACCACGGTCCTGGTCAGCAGCGTCAGCGTGTCGTCGTGGCCGAGGCCCGCCACGAACGAGGGGTCGATCTTGATGATGTCCAGAGGCAGCTCGCGCAGGCGGACCAGGGAGGCGTACCCGGTGCCGAAGTCATCGATCGCCATCCGCACGCCCATCTGGTGCAGTTCGCCGAGCCGCTCGGCGATCAGCCCGTCCTCCTCGACCAGCGTCCGCTCGTTCACCTCCACGGTGAGCGCCGCCGACGGCAGGCCGGTCTCGGCCAGGATCGCCGCCACCCGGGCGGTGAAGCCGGGCGTGCTGATCTGGCGCGCGGACAGGTTGACCGAGACCCCGGCGTCCCGCCAGGCCCGCCGCCAGGCGGCACCTTGCGCGCAGGCCTGGCGGAGCACCCACTCGCCCAGCGACACGATCAGGCCCGACTCCTCGGCGGCACCGAGGAACTCGCCCGGGGTGACGACCTCGCCCCCGCGCCACCAGCGGACCAGCGCCTCGGCTCCGATGACGCGCGAGGTGGCCAGCTCCACCACCGGCTGGTACTGCAGGGTGAGCTCGTCGTTGCTGATGGCCCGCTGCAGGTCGGCCACGATCTCGAGCCTGCGGACCACGTCGGCGTGCATGTGCGCGGCGTAGACCTCCACCCGGTCGCCGCCCGCCTCCTTGGCCTTGGACATGGCCACGTCCGCGTTGCGCAGGACCAGTCCGGCCGGATCGTCGGGGTGCTCAGGGGTCCCGGCATCCCGGCCGGTCAGGGCGACGCCCACGCTCGCGGTGAGCGCGATCTGCTGGCCGGCCACCCGGAACGGCTCGGCGGCGATCGCGCCGACCAGCCGCTCGGCGATCTCGGAGATTTCCGCCGCCCCGCCCGCGTTCTCCATCAGCACGGCGAACTCGTCACTGCCCCAGCGCGCCACCGTGTCGTGGACCGGGACGGTGGCGCGCAGGCGGCGGGCCGCCTGCGCGAGCACGAGGTCACCGGCCCCGTGCCCGACCGAGTCGTTGACCGCGGTGAAGCGGTCCAGGTCGAGGAAGATGACGCCGATCCGGCGGGCCGAAGAGGCGTCGCGCAGCACGTCCCTGGTCCGTTCCTCGACGTAGGCGCGGTTGGGCAGGCCGGTCAGCCCGTCGTGGAAGGTCAGGTGCGCGACCTGCTGGCGGAGCGCCACCTGGTCGCTGACGTCGCGCGCGGTGACCAGGATCTGGCGCGGCGAGCCGGGGACCTGGTATCGCAGCACGGTCGACTCGACGTGCCGCCAGGTGCCGTCGGCGGCGCGGACCCGGGCCGGGAACCGGCCCGCCGACCCGGGAGCGTCCGCCGGGACGGCGGCATCCTCCCCGGCCTTGTCCCCGGCCTTGTCCCCGGCCTTGTCGCCGGCCTTGTCGCCGGCCTTGTCGCCGGCGGGCCGGGCGCCGAGCGCGAGGCGGGACGCGGTCAGCACGGCGTCCCGGTCCTCGGGATGCACGAAGTCCAGCAGCCGCCGCCCGGTCAGGTCCCCCGGTGCGTAACCGTAGTCACCGACCGCCGGGCTGGCGTAGCTGATGACGCCGTCGAGGTCGCAGACCAGCAGGACGTCGCTGGTCCGGCTGGCCAGCTCGCGCAGGCTGCGGCTGGATTCCCGCCAGATCCCCAGGATCATCCCGTTCTGGTTGACCAGCATGAAGACCCGCACGGCCAGGACCAGCACGCCCGCTCCGCCCGCCACCACCAGGGCGGCCCCGGACGCCGGGGCGCCGGCCAGGCCGTTGGCGATGACCACGATGGTGGCCACGGCTGCGGTCAGCGCGGCGATGATGGTCGCGGCGGCCGAGCTCGAGGCATTGGGGCCCCGGCGGGTCCAGCCCGTCTCCGCCACCCGCCACGGGGCCGCGCCGAGCAGCACCGCCGCGACCAGGCCCAGCAACTGGGCCGCCACGCCGGGGTGCCCGCCCAGCGCCCGCTGGCCCACAGCCAGGGCGTCCCCGGCCAGGACGGCGACCAGGGCCAGGTAGGGCAGCATGACCCGCCGCCAGGCGGTGGTGACCATGGGCAGCAGCGCGCCGAGCACGGCCAGGTCGGCCAGCGGGTGGATGAGCGTCAGCAGGAACGTACCGGGCCGCTCGCCGGACCGGTGGAACTCCGCGCTGAACAGCGTGACCCAGCCGATGACGAGCAGGGCGACCGCCATCACGTAGCCGTCCGCGAGCCCGGGCAGGACCGGCGTGATGCCGCCTGTGCTCTCCAGCGGGTCCGTCCCGCCGCTGCCCTGCGCGGCCGGGGCCCGGCCGGGCCCCCGGGCCTCTTTTTCCGCGGTGGTCAGCATCACGATGCCGACGGCGGCGGCGGTCACGGCCAGCAGCGGCGGCAGGTCGGCAAACGACAGCCCGGACTCCGGGGTCAGCGCCGAGCCCAGGACCTGCTGGGTGATGAGCCCGGCGCAGTACAGGACGGCGGCCCCGGCCAGCCACCGGTAGCCGCGGGCGAAGGCGTGGTCGTACCGGCGCGCGCCGAGCCACAGGCTCACCGCCGCCGCGAACCACGCCAGCATGCCAAGCACGCTCATGCTCGGTACCCCGAGACGATCAGGCGCACCTGGACTCCTTCCGTTCCGCCCCGCCGTCCTATAACAAGCTCAACGCACGCCGGCCAGGTACAGATAGCTGCGTCACGCTTTTCGTTACCTCGTCGTAACGAAACGTCGCCGACGTCGCGCATCACCGAGCGCCGGCAACCACCGGGATTCCCAGCCCCAAGACGGCCTCGCAACCGGTGTCGCGCTCACTCTACGTACCCGAGATCACACTTCGGTTGAGGAAGGGCGTACAGCGGGAGACAACTCCATGATCCACCCGGCCGCTTGGCGGGCGCAGTCGAATGAAACGGCCGGCCGCGGCAGCGTGGCCGCTGGTCTGCCTCGTCTAGACTCCTGCGCAGTGCTAGCCAGGTGAGCGAACCAGGGAGGCCGCCGGTGCGCAAGGTCCTGATCGCGAACCGCGGCGAGATCGCGGTGCGTGTCGTCCGGGCGTGCCGTGACGCTGGCCTGGCCAGCGTGGCGGTGTACGCCGAACCCGACCTGGACGCGCTGCACGTCCAGATGGCGGACGAGGCGTATTCGCTGTCCGGGACGACCGGGCCGGAGACCTACCTGGACATCGACAAGATCATCAAGGTGGGGCGGGAGTCGGGCGCGGACGCGGTGCATCCCGGCTACGGGTTCCTGGCCGAGAACGCCGACTTCGCCCGGGCGGTGACCCGGGCGGGCCTGACCTGGATCGGCCCGCCGCCGGAGGCAATCGAGGCGCTCGGGGACAAGGTGCGGGCCCGGCACATCGCCCGCCAGGCCGGGGCGCCGCTGACCCCGGGGACCGAGGACCCGGTGCGCGACGCCGCGGAGATCCGGGAGTTCGGGGCGAGGTACGGCTACCCCATCGCGATCAAGGCCGCGTTCGGCGGCGGCGGCCGCGGCCTCAAGGTGGCCTGGCGCGAGGACGAGGTGGACGGGCAGTACGAGTCCGCGGTCCGGGAGGCCACTGCGGCCTTCGGCCGGGGCGAGTGCTTCGTCGAGCGGTACCTGGACCGGCCCCGGCACGTCGAGACGCAGTGCCTGGCCGATGCCCACGGCCAGGTGGTGGTGATCTCGACCCGGGACTGCTCGCTGCAGCGCCGGCACCAGAAGCTGGTCGAGGAGGCCCCGGCCCCGTTCCTGGGGTCGGAGCAGATCGAGGCCCTGTACGAGTCCTCCAAGGCGATCCTGCGGCTGGCCGGCTACGTCGGGGCCGGGACCTGCGAGTTCCTGGTCGGCCAGGACGGCGCGATCAGCTTCCTTGAGGTCAACACCCGGCTGCAGGTGGAGCACCCGGTCAGCGAGGAGGTCACCGGCATCGACCTGGTGCGGGAGATGTTCCGCATCGCCGACGGCGAGCCGCTCGGCTACGGCGACCCGCCCGCCCGGGGGCACTCGATCGAGTTCCGGATCAACGCCGAGGACCCGGGGCGCGGTTTCCTCCCGGCGCCCGGCACGATCACCGCGTTCAGCCCGCCGTCCGGCCCGGGCGTGCGGCTCGACTCGGGGTACACGGCCGGGATGACCGTCCCGCAGGTGTTCGACTCGCTGATCGCCAAGCTGATCGTGACCGGTGCCAGCCGCGCCGAGGCGCTGCAGCGCGCCGCCCGCGCGCTCGGCGAGTTCGAGGTCGGCGGCATGCCCACCGTGCTGCCCTTCCACCGGGCCGTGGTGGCCGACCCGGCGTTCGCCGGCCAGCCGCTGCGGGTGCACACCCGCTGGATCGAGACCGAGTTCACCGCCCCGATGCCGGCCCAGGAGCCGGCCGAGACCGCTCCTTCGGCCGAGCGGGAAGCGATCACCGTCGAGGTGGGCGGGAAGAGACTGTCGGTCGTGGTGCCCGCCGCACTCGGCGTGCCGCACCGGACCGGTTCCGTCCCGGGTTCTTCCGAACGGGTCCGCGGGGCCAGCCGCAGCCGCCGGCCGGCTCCCGCGGGCAGCGGGGATACGCTGGTCAGCCCGATGCAGGGCACGATCATCAAGATCGCCGTGGCGGACGGGGAGCGGGTGTCGGCCGGGGACGTGGTCGTGGTGCTCGAGGCGATGAAGATGGAACAGCCCCTGACCGCGCACAAGGACGGCACGGTGACCGGGCTGGCGGTCGCGGTGGGCCAGACGGTGTCGGCCGGCGCTCCCATCTGCGAGCTCAAGGACTGACCCGCCGTGACCAGGCTTCCGGGCGATCCGAGCATCGGCCGGAAGGTGCTGTTCGCGCTCGGCTTCCGGCTGCCGGACCGCAACCGGGAGTGGGTGCGGCACGAGCTGACCGACGCCGGGTGGCGGGGCCGGCTGACCGGCCGTCACCTGCTGGTCATGCTCCCGATCGCGGCCGCGCTGGCCGCCTTCCCCGGCCCGCTGTTCATCCACATCATGGTGCCCGCGCTGTTCCTGATCTGCAGCGTGGGCATCGTGGCCATGTACGCCGACGACATCCGCGTGTCCCGGCTGCGGCGGTACGGCCTCACGCCCCCCGACGACCCCGACCTGGGCCGCCCGTCGCACTAGGTAGCCGCGAGCGTCCCAAGACCTTTCCCCTCGCGCCTCACCAAGCCATCCCGTCACACTGGTGAGGGTGGACAATCAATGGTGCCCCCTCCCTCCCGCTTCAAGCCGTTAGGTTGCTGCTCCCATGCTGTCGGGTTGACGGCCGGTGAGGGGCGGGCCGGGCTGGCGGTGCTGGTGTTGATGGTGTTGATGGTGTGAGCTCGGGATGGGTGGCCGGGTGTCGCGGGTTTGGGGCATGTGTGCCACGACCCCCGTCTATCGGGGGATGTGTGCCACAAGCCCCGTATGACCGCGTATGACCCGTATGACCGCGCTGGGGCCAGGCCTAAGGCGGGTCGGAACCGCGAACGTGGCCTCGATCGCGAGACGGCGCGCTGAGGTGGCCGGACAGCTGAGGCGTTCAGCGAAGATCGCTCCTACAGGGTAGGGAGGGACAACCATGGTCTCAAGGGGTGTCGGGGGTGAACTCCATGAGCTTGCGGGCGGCTTCGGTGATGCTGCCGGACAGGGAGGGATAGACGGCGAAGGTCTGGGCCAGCTGCTCGACGGTGAGGCGCTGCTCCACGGCCACCGAGACGGCCAGGATCAGCTCGCTGGCCCGCGGGGCGACGACCACGCCGCCCAGGATCACGCCGGTGCCGG
>Ga0335073_10007232_pt1 | contig 15562 bp, 15 predicted proteins | sample Lox_Sample_22_FD_207093 | JGI IMG/M metagenome (GOLD analysis project Ga0335073, IMG submission 207093) | Soil microbial communities from Loxahatchee National Wildlife Refuge, Florida, United States - Lox_Sample_2.2 | ecosystem: Environmental > Terrestrial > Soil > Wetlands | place: USA... | reverse complement strand
ATCGCGGGCAAGCACATCAACTAGCGACGTGTTGCCGCCATGCGTGTTGTAGAGGACGAGTTTCTTGAATCCGCCTGCAGCAACGCTTGCACCCAGGTCGTGCACTACAGCCATGAAGGTCTGCGCGCTCACCGAAAGTGTGCCCGGAAAACCGATATGCTCGTTGCTCTTGCCGTAGCATACCGGTGGCAGCGCATAGATCGGCAGATCGGAGCAGATCATCGCAAGAGCCTTGCCCAGTAGCAAATTGTTGATCAGCGTATCAGTCGCCAGCGGCAGGTGATGCCCATGCTGCTCGATGGCGGCGGTGGGCAAGACAAGCAATGTCGTTTCGCGCGGCAGTGCGTCCACCTGCTTCCAGGTGAGATAGGCGAAGTTGCGCTCGTCGGGAATCCAGGTCTTCATTGCGCCACCGCCTTGCGAAAGCTGATCATCTTGCCGGGATTCAAAAGACCGCGCGGATCATACTTCTGCTTCGCGAGCAGCTGGATATTGTCGGCGCGGAAGCGTCCCCCGTCTTCGAGATAATTGACGTGCGGGTTGGCAACAAACACGCCGATCGACCGGCAGTATGCAATCATCTCGTTCAATCGCTCCTCGGTTGTGAAACGTACCACAGGAATGGCGCCGGGGATCACGGCGCCGTCGCTGTTTTTCATGAACTCAATGTGGAAGAGAATCTCATCCCCGTAGCGCGCGCGCAGCATATGGAATTGCTCGCGGCATTCCCTCGGGGAGAAACCGCATTGCAAATAGGTATAGCTGGAGTCCGCCTTCATCGCCCAGAGTGTGGTGTGATTCCAGGTGTAGTCGCTCAGCAAGGGTTGTGTGCGCGGCCCCTCGAACACGCCGGTGAAGGTGACTTCGCCGCCAGCAGATTGGGCCGCGCTGGAAAGGGCCTCGCACTGCGACGTCTTGATCATGAGCAGAGCCATCGTCTTTCCTTCGCGTACGAGGCCTTTAATCGGTGTAAAGAACGATGGGATAGGCCACTCGAAGACGGTTGCCAGCCGCTTGGTCCATGCTGGATCCGCCGCGATGGATTCAGTAAATGTGAAAGCCTGATCGTAAGTATTGAAGACCGCGGTAAACTGCATCCATTCGACGGCGGGTGCGAGCGCAAACCAGATGCGACTGAGGATCCCGTTGGTTCCCCATGCGTGAAGAATCTCATGAACTGCAGCTCCCTCGTGCAGCACAACGCGCGGTTGGTCCTCCATTGTGACGACTTCAAAGGCGCGAACGGTGTCGAAGTCGCGCAGACCGCCGTGGGCTACCGAGCCGATGCCGCCAGATCCTCCTGCGAGAAAACCACCGACAGAGGCTTTGACTAGCGTCGACGGATACATGCGCAATTCCCAGCCATGCTTGCGCGCTTCGGTCTCAAGAGCGCCGAGGCGCAACCCCGGCTGGCATACAGCAACGCCATCGGGCGTGATCTCTTCGAGCCTGTCAATCAGCGAGAGGTCGAGCACGATTCCACCCTCGAGCGGCACGCATTGCCCATAGTTGCCGGTACCAGCGCCGCGTACGGTTACCGGGACCTCGTTACGGCCGGCGTAGCGCAGCACTGCGAGCACTTCGTCCACACTCGCGGGCTGGATTGCCACGTCGCCATGCTTGTTTGCGAGCTTAGGGCGCAGAACCGGAGAGTACCAATAAAAGTCGTGCGAGAGACGCTCAAGCACGGCCGGCGCTGTGATGACACGCGAGCCGTCGCCGATGATCGATGCCAGTTCTTCGATGTGTTCAATGCGCATGGAGAAGATCAGATCCTCACTCAGAAAGGGCCCTGCTGTTTCACTTGCGCTTGCGAGTCGACCAACGGCGGATGGCGCGTTGCATGTTGGGATGAGTGAAGAGGGCGTAGCACTCATCGCGCAGAAATGGGCCATCGACAACGCAGCGCATGTCGCTGCGCGCAGCCACCTCGGTTGCCGGAATCTGAATCTGCTTGAAGTGCCTGTTTGCATCGGCGATCGTTGCGCCGAAGACAACGCGGTCAAGGCCAGCCCAGAGCGCAGTGCTCATGCACATAGGGCAGGGCTCGCACGTGGTGTACAGTGTGTAGCCCGCGAGGGAGAGCACCTTGAGGCGCCTGGTAGCCAGGCGAATGGCACGCACCTCGGCATGCGAGCTTGGATCAAATTCACCAGCGACATTGTTCAGCGCCTGCAAAAATGGCTTGCCGGTTCTGGTGTGAACGATCGCTGCGCCGAAGCAGCGGGGCCTTGCCGTGCGCAGCGAACGCGCCGTAAACGCCACAAGCGCAGTCATGCGCTCCCTGTCTTGATCAGCAATAGATTTGCGTGTGCCGGCTGGACGGGACGAGACGTTCTGCACAACTCCCATACTCGAAAGTAGCATGCAGGCAAGCCATTCTCAGAGAGAAAGTCAGCCGTCTTTATGCCGTCCTTATGCGGCGCAATGAAGACGAGCGTTCGAGCGCATACAATCGCACCATGCGCTCTTGCGAGTGGACGGTCAGGGACCTGCGGAAAGCGCTTGCAGAGGGCTCTCTGCGACCGAGCGAACTGGCCCGGGAGGCGCTCGCGCGGGCTAACGGCAATGCGAACTGCAACACCTATTTGTGGCGGGATGCGGAGTGGACCCTGAGCGAAGCGGCACGCGCGGAAGCGATCCCCCGCGGGTCGGGCGGGGCTTTCGATGACGGCCGAAGCGCGCTGTGGGGGTTGCCTGTCTCAGTGAAAGATTGCTTCGACCTCGCCGGTGCGCCCACGAGCTGCGGAGTGAGGTTCTACCGCGAGGTCAATGGAATCGCGGCGCAGGACTCGTGGCTGGTAGAGCGGCTGCGCGCGGCCGGCGCGGTCATCATTGGCAAGACCCATTTGCATCCACTGGCCTATGGCATCACCGGAGAGAATCCGGAGTTTGGCGACTGCGTTCAGCCCACTGATGCGGGCGCGCTCACGGGTGGGTCATCGAGTGGCGCGGCGGCAAGCGTGCTGGAAGGTTCGGCGGTCGCCGCCATTGGCACAGATACAGGCGGATCGGTACGCGCGCCGGCGGCACTGTGTGGGCTTGCCGGGTATCGCGCGTCGATTGCGCGTGGCAACTGGCGGGGTGGCGCTCACTTGTCTGAGTCGTTTGACACGATGGGCTGGCTTTTTCGCGATCTTGAAGATGCGCCTCTGCTCGCGGAAACGTTTGCGCCGGCACAGGCGCGAGCGGGACGGCCCTTCACGCACTTCGCTGTCATCGACGAAAGCTTTCTGAAGGATTGCGAGCCAAAGATTGTCGACGCGCTGCATCGCACTGCGACAGAACTGGAAGGGCTCGGACTGAAGCGCTCTGTTTTTGATGCGAGCGGATGGCAAGGATCCTTCGACATCTTCGCGCCGATCCAGGCGCGGGAGGCGGCGCGGATTCATGCCGGGTACTTCGATCGGATCCAACAGGACATTCGGCAGCGGCTGGAATGGGGCGCGGGAATTGACGATCTGAAGCTGCAGGTGCTCCGGGACCTGCGTAAGGAATTTCGCAAAGGCATTGATGCGCTGCTCGCCGAACACGAACTACTACTGATGCCTGCCGCGCCAGTTGTCCGGCTGACTGCAGGTGCGGACAACAGCCAGGCACGGGCCCGGATTCTGCGCTACACCACGCCCTTCAGTCTTGGCGGCGTACCGGTTGTGACGATTCCCTGCAAGCCGGGTGGGATGCAACTGGCGGCAGCGCGGGATGCGGATGAGCCGCTGCTTGCGCTCGCCGCGCAGCTTGGAGCATTACGCAAAGCCGCTACAATAGCGCACGCATGACAGGTCGCATGGCGCAAACAACGAGTTTTCCAGCGAGGTCAGATTTGAAGTCCATCCGGTTTCGTCGTTTCGTCTCTCTTGTCATCGGCGCGGCGCTGGCTTTTACCTTCAGTGGATGCCGTTCCCATGAATCCAGCACTAATGGACTTACGCCGGTGCGGTTGCAGCTCGACTGGTATCCGCAACCCGAGCATGGCGGCTTTTACACCGCCTTGCTGCAGGGCTACTACAAGGACGAGGGGCTCGACGTCACGATTCTGCCGCTGCCTGAATATGGAAGCGTTGCGCAGCTCGTCGCAACCGGCAGAGCCGACATCGGTCTCGGTTCGAGCGATCAAATTCTGGAGTGGGACTCAAATGGCCTGCCGCTTCTCGCGGTGGCGGCCACCATGCAGCACGATCCGCAGGCGATTATGGTGCACAAAAATTCGCCGATACACGACTTCAAAGACCTTGAAGGCCATACCATTGCCGCGCAAACCGGCGCCACCTGGCTTAAATACGTGACTGCGCGCTACGGCCTGCACCAGGTGAGGCAGATTCCGTCGACGCTCTCGATCGCGAACTTCCTCGCCGATCCAGACTACGTTCAGCAGATCTTCATCACCAGCGAGCCGTTTTTTGCCAGGCAGGCTGGCGCTGAGGTGCGCACGATCCTGATCAGCCAGTCGGGGTACGATCCCTATCGCGTGCAGTTCACTACCCGGGGTTATGCCGCGGAACATGCCGACGTTGTGGCGAAGTTTGTGCGCGCCAGCATGCGCGGATGGAGGGACTACCTGCAGAATCCGGGGCCAGCCAACGCTTACCTGCTGAAGCTCAACCCGGCGCTGAACCCCGCTCAGGAGGCCTACACAGCGCAGGCACTCCGCGATGGAGGGTTTGTCACGGGCAGCGATCCGAGTGGGGCGCAAACCGGCCATATGACCGCCGCGCGCTGGCAAACCAGCTATGAGCAGCTCAAATCTCTGGGCATTCTGCAGGGGCAGGTTGATCCGACGAAGGCTTACTCCCTGCAGTTTGCGCAATAGCAGCCCTGTCTTGCCGGCGGAGCATGGGTCAGATCTGCGAGCAGGAGAGCGGGTTCAGAATCACGTTGGTGATATTGGAGACGATTGCCTCGTAGGCGAACTGCGGATCGGCAGAGAGCTTCTTCCACGCAGGATCGTTGCTGAAGATTTTCCATTTGGCTTCAAGCTCGTTCATGTCAGTAAAGCTGAGCATATAAGTAAGGTTGGGCATGCGCGTGTCGGCAAGCGTATCGCCGTAGAAGACCGGATGAAAGCCCGCATTCAGAAAGATCTCGAACTCACCCGAGTGGAACATGTGCACCTTCGTGACGTGGTCCTTGTAGCTCGGGCTCTCGTAGGTGCGGAGTTGAAAGATACGCTTCTCTTTGGTGGCTGCAGACGGTGGAGGCGTTAACTTTGGCCAGCCTTCGAAGGCGGCATAGAGCGAGTACTGTACGCGCTGAAAAGCCGGAGAAGTCGCCGGCGCATTCCAGAAAGGCGCAGCGGCCTTCAGGAACTCTTCATCCTGCGCGAGGTGCAGATCGATCTGGGCCAACGCTGCCAGATCCTTGCCTGGAATCAACACGTGGAAGTTCGGCGTCTCCGGCCCGATGGTGAGATTGAATGCGCCTACGGGTCCCATGCCCATCCGCGTGACTGCGGGAATGAAGGCGTCGTTCAAGTAGGTTTCAATCAGCTTCTGTTGTGGGCCGGTCTGCAGGGCATAGCGGCGAATCTGGTAATACTCGCGGGAGTGCGCGGCAGGAGTCTGGGCGCCGGCATCGCCCGCCAAGGCAAGGGTAGAAGCCGCCAATGAGGCGGTGAGAAATTCACGACGCTGCATCTGACCTCCAGATCAACTTCAATGTACCTTACGCAAAGTGTGACTCTGCGCGGCGGGCATGACGATGGTCTACAAAGCCGGCCCCGCGCGTTACTCTTCGCCGATGTCTTCGTTCCAGATCTCAGGGTGCTCGGCGATGAAACTCTCCAGCAGTTCGCGGCAGGCGGTGCTGTCGAGATCAATCACCTCGACGCCGTTTTCGCGCAGCCAGTCTAGCCCTCCGGCGAAGGTGCGGCTTTCGCCTACTACTAATGTTCCGATCTTGAATTGGCGCACCAGCCCGCTGCAGTACCAGCAAGGGGCCAGCGTTGTGACCATTACCAGATCGCGGTAGCTGCGTTGTCGGCCGGCACGGCGAAAGGCATCGGTCTCGCCGTGCATGCTGGGGTCACCCTGTTGAACCCGGCGGTTGTGACCGCGGCTCACCAGTGTGCCGTCTTGCCTGAAGAGCGCCGCGCCAATGGGAATGCCACCTTCAATGCGACCGTACCGCGCTTCTTCCAGGGCGACTGCAAGCATCTTTTCGTATTTCGCACGTTTGGGATCTTGCTGACTTTGCATGTGTTCGTTCACCGTATCTCTGTCGCTCCTGATCATACGGGATTCGGGCCAAACACGAGCCGAGGCTTATCCTTAAGTTTTGCTGCGCCCTCAGCAGTTCATCTTTGTTAAGTTTTGTTAAGTGAACGAGAGCACTCCGGCTGGACTTTCGAATTAAGTTGTTGATCCGAACAAAGATATGTTGGCCGGGAGCCAAGCGGTCTGCGTGGAGACCCTCATCTTCTGTGTCGGCAGCCGACACGCAGCTTGAAACTGCCTTGACTTTGAGCGCGCTCAAAGTTGTACGGTGAAGATATGCAGAACACCGGATACACGATTCGAAGCATGTCTGAGCGGTGCGGCATGACGGCGCACACGCTTCGCTACTACGAGCGGGTGGGGCTGATTCAGCCTGTGAACCGCGCGCGCAACGGTCACCGGCGTTACTCCGATGCCGACGAGGCATGGATCCATTTTCTGCATTGCATGCGGGCCACGAGTATGCCCATCCGCGAGATGCAGCGTTATGCGGAACTGCGCGAACTGGGCGATGCCACTTCGCTGGAGCGGCGCAAGATTCTCGAAGATCACCAGGCTGCCATCGCGGCGCAGATTGCGGAGTTGCAACAGGCTCATGCCCTGTTGACCCACAAGATCGCCAACTATAAGAAGATCGAAGAGCGTATCCGCATCAGCAAGCCGGCTCTGGATGAGCCCGAAGTGGTTTGCGAGCTCGAGCAGGTAAGCTGACCCGTCTAACCCGTAAACGATCGCAGGGGAATCTGCCATGAAGACCCGCAGATTGGGCTCGAATGGACCCGTGGTTTCAGCTATCGGGCTGGGCTGCATGGGCATGAGTGAGTTCTACGGCGGCCGCGACGACCGGGAGTCGCTGGCTACCGTCGATCGCGCCCTCGAGCTGGGCATCGACTTTCTTGACACCGCCGATGTTTATGGGCCCCACATCAATGAGGAGCTGGTCGGCAAGGCCTTGAAAGGCCGCCGCAACCGCTTCTTTGTCGCCACCAAATTTGGTATTGTGCGCGACCCCGCGAATCCGGAACAACGGGGAGTGGACGGCAGCCCCGCGTATGCGCGGCACAGCGTGGAGGGCAGCCTGCGGCGCCTGGGCATCGACACCATCGACCTTTATTATCAGCACCGTGTCGACGCACGGGTTCCGATTGAAGAGACCGTCGGCGCCATGTCGCGGCTGGTTGATGAAGGCAAAGTGCGGTACCTCGGCCTGTCGGAAGCATCGCCCGCTACGCTCGAGCGTGCTCACGCCGTTCATCCCATCACGGCATTACAGACGGAGTATTCTCTTTGGACGCGCGACCCGGAGCCCGAGATTCTGCCTGCGTGCCGGCGACTGGGCATCGGATTTGTCGCGTACAGTCCGCTGGGCCGCGGATTCTTGACGGGGGCCATCAAGAATCCAGATGATTTCGAACTGGATGATTACCGCCGCAAAAGTCCCCGCTTCCAAGGCGAGAATTTCGGGCGTAATCTGGTGCTGGTCGAGAAAGTGCGGCAGCTTGCCGCCCGGGCCGGAGTCACCCCGAGCCAGCTTGCGCTGGCCTGGGCGCTGGCACAGGGTGACGACGTTGTCCCAATTCCGGGAACCAAGCGCCGCAGGTACATTGAAGAGAATGCAGCAGCCGTCGATCTCTCCCTGTCGGCGGAAGTTGTTGAGGAATTACAGGCAATTTTTCCACTTGATGTTGCAGCGGGCGAGCGCTATGTGCCCGCAATGAGGGCACTGGTTAACGTTTAGGTCTGCCCGTCTGCGTCTTTTAAGTGGTCAGACCTCTGCTTCCCCTTGGATCGAATCGCTTGCACCGCGTTCGATCCGAATGAGTAAGACCGGCGCGGCGGGTTTCCGCTCCACGCGCCACTACACACACCCGGCCTGCAAGGGCCGGTGATCGGAACGGGCTACGTCCCGAGGAGGTCCCTGTGGCAGACACGTCTGATCTGCGCCTCGCGCATATGCGTGCGGATGCGCCTCAGCAAGAACTCGCGCCCGACCAACAGACGCTGGAACTTGAACCTCTGCAGCCGACCGGTGCGACTGTGGCCGGCGCCCGTTTCAGCCGGCGCTCATTCCTTTCGGGTCTCGGTGCTACGGGACTTCTCGCCGGCACGGCGCCCCTGGCAGTTGCGGCCCCGGCGATTGCACCCGAGGCCGACGAAGCCGCGGAAGCGGCGGGCACTGCAGACGTCACACTCCGCATCAACGGAAAGGAGTACGCGCTGCGCGGTCTCGACGTACGCGCCACTCTGCTCGACACACTGCGCGAGCGCATCCACCTGACCGGCACGAAGAAGGGCTGCGATCACGGCCAATGCGGCGCCTGCACGGTGCACGTGAATGGCCGGCGCGTGAACAGTTGCCTCTCGTTTGCGGTGATGCATGAGGGCGACGAGATTACCACGATCGAAGGCATCGGCCAGCCCGACAACCTCCACGCCATGCAGGCGGCCTTTGTCGAGACCGACGGATACCAGTGCGGTTACTGTACGAGCGGCCAGATCATGAGCGCAGTGGCGCTACTGAAAGAGCCCATTGGCCCCACCGGTGACGACATCAAGCAGGCCATGGCCGGCAACATTTGCCGTTGCGGGGCCTACACCAACATTGTTGCCGCGGTGAAGCGCGTGCGGGCGCAAGCCTGACGGACAGAGAGGACACTATGCAGACCTTTAATTACGTCAAGGCATCGGGCATCGACAAGGCGCTGGCCGGCGCTGGCTCGGGCAAGTTCATTGCAGGGGGCACCACGCTCGTCGACCTGATGAAACTCAGCGTGGAAAAGCCGTCCGGCCTGGTCGACATCAACCTGCTGCCTCTCGACAAGATTGAGAAACTGCCTGACGGCAGGCTGCGCATCGGCGCATTGGTGCGCAACTCAGACCTGGCATGGAATGACACAGTGAAAGAGCACTATGCGGTGCTGTCAGAGGCGCTGCTCTCAGGCGCGTCGCCGCAGCTTCGCAACATGGCCACGACGGGAGGCAACCTGCTGCAGCGCACGCGCTGCGCCTACTTCCGCGAGCCCAGCGCCGCCACGCCCGGCGGCTACGGATGCAACAAGCGCACGCCCGGCACTGGCTGTGCAGCGCTTGAAGGCTATCACCGCATCCACGCGATTCTCGGGACGAGCGACCACTGCATTGCGACGCATCCCTCGGACATGTGCGTGGCCATGGCCGCGTTAGAAGCCGTGATTCATGTCGAAGGCCCGAAGGGCAAACGCACAATTCCCTTCGACGAGTTTCACAAACTGCCGGGCGCCACGCCGCAGATCGAAAACGCGCTCGAGCCCGGTGAGTTGGTCACGTATGTCGACCTGCCCAAGGCCATCGGTGGATCGAAGTCTGTCTATCTGAAACTGCGCGACCGCGCGAGCTACGAGTTTGCGCTGGCATCGGCTGCGGTCGTCGCCAGAGTGGAGGGTGGTCACATCCGCTACGTGCGGGTGGCGATGGGCGGTATAGGCACTAAGCCGTGGCGCTGCCATGAGGCAGAAGCTGCGCTCCATGGCAAGCCCGCCAACGCCGCCAACTTCCGCGAGGCCGCTGAGGCCGCATTGGCCGAAGCAAAACCCCGCACTGACAACGCCTTCAAGGTTGAACTGGCGAAGCGCTGTCTGGTTCGTACGCTCAAGCTCGCAACCGCATAGGAGAGGCATATGGCGGCACAAACACTTCCTGAAGCGAACGGCATCATCGGCGCGGCGGTACCGCGCATCGACGGCCCGCTGAAGACGACCGGAACGGCGCGCTACTCGCTCGATCACGACTTTCCTCATTTAGCACACGGCGTCGCAGTGCAGAGCACCATTGGCAAGGGAACGATCCGTTCTCTCGACGTAAGCGCGGCAGAGAATATGCCCGGCGTGCTACTCGTTCTGCACCGCGGCAATCTGAAGGACGTTTACCGCACTTTTCCGCATGAGCAAGATGGCAGCATGGCCGAGTCGCGCGCGCCGTTCCAGGACGACGTAGTCACCTACTGGGGCCAGTACATCGCCGCCGTCGTCGCCGAGACGCTGGAGCAGGCAACGGCTGCGGCCGATGCCATCCGGGTGGAATACGACAAAGAAACGCCGGATGTGCGCACTGATCTCAGCGCCGGCTTTACCGGCGAGCGTGAGAGCAGCTGGAAGCGCGGCGATCCCGACCAGGCCCTCGCCACTGCGCCCGTCGTCGTGGATGAAACCTACTCGACGCCGGTAGAGACGCACAATCCGATGGAGATGCACGGAACGGTGGCCAAGTGGGATGGAGACTCCGTGACGATCTACGACAGCTCACAGGGCGTCGTGGGCTTCCGCACGGTGATGTCTGAAGTGCTGGGAGTTCCGCGCGAAAACGTGCGCGTGATCTCACGCTTTATTGGCTCAGGTTTTGGCGGCAAGCTTTCGCCCTGGCCGCAGGCCACGCTGGCTGCCGCAGCGGCTCGCCAGATAGGCCGCCCGGTGAAGATCAGCGTTGACCGGCGCATGATGTTTTCCAACGTCGGCCATCGCCCACGCACCCAGCAACGCATCCGGCTGGGCGCAACGCAGGATGGCAAGCTGACCGCGATTCGCCATGATTTCTACACGGAGACGTCGGAGCTCGACAATTTTGTGGAGCACTGCGGCGAGCAGACACCCTTCATCTATAGCTGCCCGAATCTCGAAGTGACCACAGCCATGGTACGGCGCAACGTAGGCGCACCGGCGCCGATGCGGGGCCCAGGCGCAGTGCCCGGCCTGTTTGCCCTTGAGTCCGCCATCGACGAGCTGGCCATCAAGCTCAAGATGGACCCGCTTGAACTTCGCTACAAGAATGACGCACAACGCGACGAAGGCCGGAATCTTCCCTTCTCATCGCGGCACCTGAAAGAGTGCTACCAGACCGGCGCGGATAAGATCGGTTGGAAGCAGCGCACACCAGAGGTCGGCTCCATGCGCCGCGATGGCAAGGTCATCGGCTGGGGTGTTGCGGGCGCCTCCTGGGCTGCTGCTCGCGTGCCTTGCACGGCCTCGGTAGAGCTTTGCCCCGACGGCCGCGTGTGTGTGCGCTGCGCCACGCAGGATATCGGCACCGGCACGTACACCCTCTTCGCGCAAGTGGTCCACGCGCGCACCGGTGTACCGCTCGATCGCATTGATGTTTATCTGGGCGACACGAGTCTGCCTGACGGCCCGACTTCCGGCGGTTCGATGGTGACGAGCGCCATTCTGCCTGCCTCGACTACTGCGGTCAATGAGGCGGTCACACGCCTACTGCACATAGCGGCCCAGACGCCCGGTTCCCCCTTCCAGGGTGCGCATCCTGACTCTCTGGCGCTCGCCGGGGGCCGCGTGATCTCGAAGGAACAGCAGCCGCGGGTGGTCGGCGCCGCGTTCCACGGCGGAGGCGATCTGACAGCGAACGGTATGCCATTTGAAGATGTTCTTCGGCTCGCCAATCTGAGCGGCATCAGCGCAACGGGCCGCACGTTCCCCTCATTCGAAGACCCGAAGGCCAAGGCCTACTCTCTGCATTCATATGGCGCGCATTTTGCAGAAGTGGAGTGGGAACCGGAGATCGCACGACTGCGTGTGAGCCGCATCTTTTCGATCTTCGACGCCGGCCGCATCATCAACAAAAAGGCGGGCGCCAACCAGATTCTGGGGGCGGCGGTGATGGGCGTAGGAATGACGCTCTTTGAAGAGACTGTGCACGATTCGCGCACAGGTCAGCCCATTAATGGAAGTTTTGCCGATTACCTTGTGACTACCTGCGCCGATCTGCCTGATCTAGACGTCACCTTCCTCGACTATCCCGACCTGATCGTGAATGAATACGGAGCGCGCGGCATCGGCGAGATCGGTATGGCGGGCGTGGCCCCAGCCATCACGTCCGCGGTGTATCACGCGACCGGGGTACGCGTGCGTGAGCTGCCGATTCGCATCGAAGATCTGCTGCAGTCGAAGATAATGGAAGCGTAAGCAGGTTTTTCGGAAAGCAGCGCTTATGACTGACCTTGGCCCTATTGTCTCGCTGTGGCACGAACTGGAAGCTACAGGAACGGGCTACATACTGGCGACAGTTGTTGCCGTGGAAGGCTCCAGCTATCGCAGACCGGGCGCGCGCATGCTGCTCGCGCAAGACGGCCGTCGCGCAGGAACAGTCAGCGGCGGGTGTCTTGAAGCAGAGGTCGCACGGCGCGCATGGTGGCTCACAAGCTCCGGGCCGGCAGTTGAGCGCTACTCTACTGTGGAAGAAGACGGCGATCGACCCTATGGTTCCGGCTGCGGCGGCGTGGTCTATCTTCTGCTGGAGCGCGCCGCAACCGCATCGGGACATCTGGCGACTTTGGAGTCGGCTTTCGTGGCGCGAATGCCCATCGCCATCGCGACTGTGCTTGATGGACCCCAGATCGGCCAGCGCGCAATCGCTGATTCGTCAGAGGCGATAGAGGCTGTTTTGAGTCCGGATCTACAGGCGCTCGCCAACCAGTCGCTTCGCGAACATACATCTTTCGAACGGAAGATTGCCATGGGCGGTGCGTCCGCGCGCGTCTGGGTCCATTACGAATCAGCTCGCCCCGGTCTTTGGATCTTCAGTGCGGGCGATGACGCCAAGCCGCTGGTTCAGATAGCACAGCAACTCGGCTGGTTTGTCGCAGTCGCCGATGGGCGATCGAATCTCGCAACACGCGATCGTTTCCCTACCGTCGACGAACTGCTTGCTTTACCCATCGCCGATTTGCCCGAAGCTGCGAACCAATATCTTGCAGCACGGCCCACCGATGCGGCTGTCATCATGACGCACAGCTTCGAACAGGATTCGCGCATTCTCGCTTCGCTGCTCGGTCTCCGATCCCAACCCGCCTATCTCGGAGTCCTTGGCCCGCAGCGGCGTACGCGCGATCTGATCGCGGAAGCGATGCGCCTGCTGCACCTGCCCGACACGCAGGATCGAATCGATCGCTGTCTCAGCCAGATGCATGCGCCGACAGGGCTCGATCTCGGCGCCGAGACACCGGCGGCCATTGCGCTCTCCATTACAGCAGAGATCCAAAAAACGCTGAAGGCCGCAACAGGGCAGCCGCTCCACCAAGTGCGAGCCATACGTGAGATACCAGCGCAGTGCAGTTAGGGCTACACTTCTCTCAATACCCAGCCCGACCTCTGGCCCCTTTATGCAGCCTTGTGCGCCAGGTGTGTTTCCAGCACTTCAAGAAAGGTTCTGAGCCAGGCCGGGTGCGCAGTCCACGCAGGACCCGTGACCAAGTTGCCGTCGGCGACCGCGTCGGAGAAGTCGACCTTCACAAACGTACCGCCTGCTAACTCGACCTCGGGGGCGCATGCCGGATAGGCGTTCAGCTTGCGCCCTTTCAACACGCCCGCAGCTGCCAGTAACTGCGGACCGTGGCAGAGCGCCGCAATCGGTTTGCCGGCCTTGTCGAAATGCCGGATCACATCCAAAACCTGCGCGTTCAGCCTCAAATACTCCGGCGCACGCCCGCCCGGAATCACCAGCGCATCGTAATCCGCCGCCTTGACTTCATCGAATGTGGCATTCAATGTGAAGTTGTGGCCGCGCTTCTCGCTGTAGGTTTGGTCGCCTTCAAAGTCATGAATCGCAGTACGCACCTGCTCGCCCTTCTTCTTCCCGGGGCAAACTGCGTCGACAGTGTGGCCCACCATCTGTAGAGCCTGGAAAGGAACCATGATCTCGTAGTCCTCAACAAAATCGCCGGCAAGCAGCAGAATCTTCGCGGATTTCATCCCATTCATCTCCGTTGCAAAACTGTATTCAAGAAAAGGGCGGCCAAACCTCAAAGCCCAGTATCGCTCCAATTGCAGGCAGAATTCACAACCCATGAGAAATTTCGGCGCTCCTATTTAGACGGCCACCTTCGTGCGCCGATACCCGCAGTTGCAGCCTCGACTTCGTCTTAACTCTAATGAGCCCAATTGTCGCCGTAGAATTTCCTTATGGATTCGTCCTCCGCTACACTCAAGGCGCTCAACGCACGGATCGTCGACTGCAATCTGTGTCCCCGCCTGCGCGCCCATTGTGCTGAGGTGGCGCGCGTGCGGCGGCGCGCCTACGCAGACTGGGAGTACTGGGGGCGGCCGGTTCCATCATTTGGCGACCCTGATGCGCGCGTGCTTGCGCTGGGGCTTGCACCGGGTGCTCACGGTTCGAACCGCACGGGGCGGCCGTTCACCGGTGACGGGTCTGGCGACTTTTTGTACCCGGTGCTCTTCGAGGCAGGCTTCGCCTCGCAGCCGCAAGCCACATCGCGCAATGATGGCATGCGCCTGACGGGTCTGTGGATCAATTCGGTGGCCCGCTGCGCGCCGCCCGGCAACAAGCCCACGACAGAGGAACTGCGCAACTGCGCCCCCTGGCTCGACGAAGAGTTGCTCCTGTTACGCGATTTGCGCGTGGTGGTCTGCCTGGGCCGCATCGCCTTTGACGGTCTGCTTGCGCACGCGCAGCGCACCGGCAAGCTCAACTCCCGCGCCGGATACACCTTCAGTCACGGCGCGGAGTACACGCTACCCAGCGGCCTTCAAGTCATCACCAGCTTTCACCCGTCGCTGCAGAACACCAATACCGGCCGCCTGACGCGCCCGATGTTTCTCGCCGTCTTTCTGCGTGCGCGAAAGCTGGCGGGCCTGCCGCCGGCGTAGTAGGCCGTACAATGGGAGGCGAGCAAACCACAATGGACGACCTCGCCAAAGTGATCCTCAAGGAGCTTCTGCCCGCCGAGAAGCCTGCAGCAACATCCTCAGCCAAATCGCAGAATCGCGAAGACGCGCTCGACCATCTTGCCTCCCCCGTCCTGCTGGAGCGCGCGGCTTATTTGCGTAAGCTGGCCAAGCTCGGCGACGGCGTGGCGAGTGAAGTTCTGAAGGAATATCCGCTGCACGCCATTCATCTGCTGGTGCGGAACCGCAATGGCATTGCCGAACAGCACGAAAAGTTTGCTGACATCTTCTTTGTGCTCGAAGGCCGCGCCGCGCTGGTCACCGGAGGCGCCATCGCCAATACCCGCACTATCGCTCCGGGAGAAACCCGCGGCGACTCGGTCGAAGGCGGGGCGCGCCAGGAACTGCGCGCCGGCGATGTCGCGCACGTGCCTGCCGGCCTGCCGCACCAGATGGTCGTCGGCGGCGACACGTCTGTCACATGCCTGGTCGTGAAGGTTCAGCAGATTGTTTGATCGAGATGTGCGGGTCGGTTTATCTGGAGCGGGAGACCGGGATCGAACCGGCGACATTCAGCTTGGGAAGCTGACGTTCTACCACTGAACTACTCCCGCCCTTTAGAATCAATACCTTAGAAAATAATGAGATTAAGCTCTTGTGCTCCAATTCTCGCTTTCTGAGTCA
>Ga0335073_10007231_pt1 | contig 15562 bp, 11 predicted proteins | sample Lox_Sample_22_FD_207093 | JGI IMG/M metagenome (GOLD analysis project Ga0335073, IMG submission 207093) | Soil microbial communities from Loxahatchee National Wildlife Refuge, Florida, United States - Lox_Sample_2.2 | ecosystem: Environmental > Terrestrial > Soil > Wetlands | place: USA... | reverse complement strand
ACAGCTTTGGCCGCGCCCACGACAATCTGCGCATCAGTGTCACCGACCGCTGCAATATTCGCTGTTTCTATTGCATGCCCGAAGCCGGCGTGAAATTCCAGCCGCACGATCAGATCCTGCGCTTCGAAGAAATCGAGCGCTTCGTTCGCGTCGCCGTAACCCTCGGCGTCCGCAAAGTCCGCATCACCGGAGGCGAGCCTCTGGTCCGCAAGGATCTTCCCGTGCTCATCCGCAAGCTGGCCTCGATCGAAGGCATCGACGATCTCGCGCTCACCACCAACGGCGTTCTGCTCGGCGAGCAGGCCCAGTCTCTCTATAACGCCGGCCTGCGCCGGATCAACGTGCATCTCGACACGCTCGACCGGGAACGTTTTAAACAAATCACCCGCCGCGACGATCTGCCGAAAGTTCTCGAATCCATCGAAATCGCCCGCAATCTTGGCTACGGTCCCATCAAGATCAACGCCGTCGCCGTGAAAAATCTGGTCGAAGCCGATATCGTTCCGCTGGCCCGCTACGGACGCGAGCGCAACATCGAAATCCGCTACATCGAATTCATGCCGCTCGACGCGCAAAATCTTTGGGACCGCGGCCGCGTCCTGCTCGCGGACGAAATGATCGAAATGCTCCAGCGCGAAATCGGCCCGCTCGAAGAGATTCCCGACCGCGACCCTCGTGCTCCCGCCACCGAATACCGCTTCGCCGACGGCATCGGCCGCATCGGTTTCATCGCCAGCGTAAGCCGTCCGTTCTGTCTCAACTGCAACCGTATCCGTCTCACCGCCGACGGCAAACTGCGCTATTGCCTGTTCGCTCTTGAAGAAACCGACGTTCGCGCCATCCTGCGCGGCGGCACCGACGACGATCTGCGCGCCGCTATAAAATCAAACATCGCCTCAAAATGGTTAGGGCACGAAATCAACAGCGCGCAATTCGTCCCACCCCCGCGCCCGATGTACTCGATCGGCGGCTAGCCCGCGCGATTCTCATCGCAGAACTGGCCGGTTCCGTAGAAGCCCCGGCCGCCGCAACTTAATATACTGAAAACGTCCGCGCGTACACGACAATTGCGTCCCATCTCCATTCTCGGCGCCGGACCGGCGGGATCCTGCGCCGCAATCTCCGCGCTCCGCGCCGGCGCCATCGTTCGCTTAATCGAAAGATCAAAATTTCCCCGCCACAAAGTTTGCGGCGAATTTTTTTCTCCCGAAATCGAACCCGCGCTCGACCATCTCGGCCTCTGGCCCGCTTTTTCCGCGGCCGGACCATCGAAAATCCGCCGCCTGGAGCTCCATTTCGGCCGCGGCGAGAAAATTTCGCAACTCGCCGAACCCGCCTGGGGATTAAGCCGTTACGCCTTCGACGCTGTGCTGCTCCAATCGGCGCTCGCCGCCGGAGCTGCCCTCCAACGTGAACCCGGCCACCCGCCGCAAATCGTCGCCTGCGGACGCTCAGTCGCCGCCACGTCGCGAGGGGCGCGATTATTCGGCTTCAAGGCGCACTTCGACGGACCCTCCCACGACGCCGTCGAGCTCTATTTTTTCGGCCGCTGCTACATCGGAATCAACACCATTGAAAACGGTCTCACGAATGTCTGCGGTCTCGCGCCGGAAGATTTTCTGCGCCGGTTCAATTTCGACTTCGACCAGATTCTCCTCCAATCCCCCGCCCTGGCCGGGCGCTTAAAACCGCTTCATCGCTCGCTTGACTGGCTCAGTACCGGACCCCTGAACTTCTCCCAGAACTTCGCCGATCGCACCGTTTATCGCGCCGGAGACGCGCTGTCCTTTGTCGACCCGTTCACGGGCACCGGCTTGCTCGCCGCAGTCAAGACCGGAACGTTCGCCGGATCGGCCGCCGCGCGCGGCGATTCCGTCGAAGATTATCTGAAGCAGTGCCGCGCCTGCTTGAAAAGACCATTCGAAATCGCCGGCATCCTGCGAAAAGCGCTAACCTGCGGATTTGCCGAAACGTTTGTGCCCTTGGTCCCGTCTGCAATGTTGTTCGCTTTAACGCGACCACGTTGAGGCTGGCCCAAATGAAAAAAGCCGGTGAGTACTCGGAGGAAGATACTCACCGGCCGGCTCACCACTACCGCGAGGTCGTAGCGCGCCGAACTTTTGGGCGATTCGCCAGGCAGTCGGCGAACCATTCCCTAGAGAAAGAGACGCGGTGAAACCACTAAAGGTTCCACAACTGGACGCCTCCATCGTAACACCTTTTTGACCTGGTTGTACAGAGCTTCCTTGAGGATTCTCTCAATTTTTGTACTAATGGTAAGCCAGTCAGGCTGGTTCATTGGAAATATGATGAACTGGTTACAATTGCATCCGGAAACCAATCAGCCATAATCACTTCAACCGGTCATTCAGCACTGCGGCAAGCCGGTAACCCGCTATCGCCACTCGCTTCTTTGCAATTCTTTGCACGTTTTCCACATAGTCTTTCGGCAACCGGATGGGATGCTCCCGCGAACCGGTTTCATTTCCGAAGGTGTAAACCTCGGCGATGGCGATCGCCGCGCTCTCGGCGATCCATTTCTTCGGATCTTTTTCGATGCGCCGCGGCGCGGGATATTCCGCCTCCGCTTCGGCCGCCAACCTGGTGATCTCCGCGTTCGAATCGTCGCTGCCGAACGCCGAATCCCACAACGAATGCAGATTTCCGCTCGGCATCACGTACACTCGATTCCCGCCCTGGTCCCCGCCTTTTTCCGACTTCAAAAATCGATCGATCGCGTGCAGCGGCTGATGCACATCGCCCTCGACGTGTTCAAACCACGGCAGGTCGTAAACCTGTTCCTCCACCGGCGCGCGCCCCAGCTCGCGGATCAGCCGCGGCAGTTCGCTGAGCGCGCTCGGCGGAAGCTGCTTCACCGTTTTCGCGCCATCGGGAGCATACGGTGTGTCGTAATAATGCCAGTTGGTGTGCCGCTTCATGTCGGGAAATCCGGGAAGCAGCGGAGTGGCGACGGCGTCCGGATGGGTGTCGTCGTAAAAGCGGGGATCGCCTTTGATCGTGTCCGGCCAAGCCGCGGCGGCCATAAACGCGAATCGCGCGCGAGCCGCCGGATCAGCCGGCGCGCCGCGCGTCAGAATGGCCCCGTAATCGGGATGATGGCGCAGCAGATCGTCGACGCGCCCGCGTGTTCCCGGATTCAACCGGTGGTAAGCGATGCTAGCGATAACCATGTGCCCGCTCGCCCACCAGGCGTTGGCGGAAGTGGAAATGAGAAAGACCGAAAGAAGCGCGAGCGATTGACGCATGAATCAAACAGGATAACCGAGAAACGAAAGTGGGGAGTGGTTAGTCGGCCACTGCCCGCTTCCCACTAAAATGAAAGCATGGCCGATCCCGTGCGACCCTCCACCGCGCCGCGCGTCATCGATCGCTTCTTCGAATTCTCCCTTCTCGGAATGCTGGCCGCCGGATATTTCGCCGTGGTCGGCTCCGGATACCTCGATTGGCCCACCGCGACCCTCACCCTGATGGGCCTGTGTCTGCGCGGCCTCATGGTCGCCGGCATCGTCGAGTTCGAATTTTCCAATCGCCTGGTCGCGCTGATCACGCTCGGCTACATTTTATTTTTCCCCATCGATTATTTCTTCATCTCCGGCGCGTTTCTCGCCGCCACCGTGCACCTGGTGTGTTTCCTCGCGGTGCTCAAGGTGCTGACCGCGAAAACCAATCGCGATTACACCTACGTCAAAATGATCGCCGTGCTCGAGCTGCTGGCCGCCGCGGTGCTGTCGATCAGCCTGAGCTTTTTCGCCTATCTGGCGCTGTTTCTGCTGCTGGCGATCGCCGCGTTTTCGAGCGGTGAAGTGCGCCGCTCCGCACAGTTGCGGGGAGCGGTGGTGCGCGGCGGGCTCACCGCTTTTCCGCGACGCATCGCCGCGCTGACCGTGTTTCTGTTCGGCGGAATCATCGTGCTCACCGCCGGCATGTTTTTCGTTCTGCCGCGCACCGCGCGCGCCGCGCTCGACCGTTTCGTGCCGCAGAAATATCATCTGCCCGGATTCAGCAACGGAATCACGCTCGGCCAGATCGGCGAAATCCAGCACAGCAGCGCGCCGGTGATGCACATCCGCTCCTGGCCGGAAAGCGAAGGCCTGCTCGACGTGAAATGGCGCGGCGCCACGCTGTCCCGCTTCGACGGCAGGCGGTGGGACAACCCTCCCGGCCGTCCCGATCTGGATCTGCCGGTGGAGCACGGCACGCTTACGATCAACAAGCGTTACCGCCCGCCCACGCGACCCGGACGCACGCTGATCTACACCGTTCACCTGGACGATATCGCCTCCAACACGCTGTTCATCGCCGGAACCCCGCAGACCATCAGCATCAATATACCGTTCGTCCGCCTGACCCGCGCCGGATCGTTCATCGTTCCCGAAGTCTCTGGCGGAGGCGGCCTGGCCTACGGCGTCTACAGTTTTCTCGAGGACGAATCGGCCGCGGCGCAGAGCACGCCCGAGCCGCTTCCGTTGCATGCCCGCGAGCAGTATCTTCAGCTTCCGCCGCTCGATCCGCGGATCGCGCCGCTCACCCGCCGCTGGACCGCGGGCGTGCATGAAGAATTGGAAAAAGCGGGCATGATCGAGTTTCATCTGCGCCACGACTACGGCTACACGCTGGAGCTGCCGCCCAGGATTGTGCCCGATCCGCTCGCCAATTTTTTATTCAACCGGAAGAAAGGCCATTGCGAATATTTCGCTTCGGCGATGGCGGTGATGCTGCGCACGCTGGGCATTCCCTCGCGCGTGGTCACCGGATTTCAGAGCGGCGTCTACAACCCGATCACGCATCTGCAAGTGGTCCGCGCTTCCGACGCGCATAGCTGGGTGGAAGCCTGGATCAACGGCCGCGGCTGGACCACTTACGATCCCACCCCCGCCGATCCCCACGCGGCCGTCATGGGCCTGACGGCGCGGCTGTCGCTGTTCCTCGACGCGGCCCAGCAGTTCTGGCAGGATTGGGTGGTCAGCTACGATCTGGACCGCCAGATCGTGCTCGCCTCGCGGATGGACGAGGGCGCGCGGCGGATGCGGTTTCATTGGTTCCCGCGCGAATGGTTCGAGCAGACGGTGCGCGTGGTTGCGCCCTGGGCGCCGCTGGCCGGATTCGGCGGAGCGATCGCAATTTTGTCGTTCGTCTTCGGGCGCGAAGTCGCGGCGTGGTGGAAAAGGCGTCTGCGCGTGCGCCGGATGGCGCGCGGCGAAGGCGAAGCTTCCGACGCGACGCTGCTCTATCAAAGAATGCTCTCGAATCTCGCCCGGCGCGGTTTTCAGAAACCGCCGTGGCTCACGCCCGGCGAATTCGCGCGCGTGCTGCCGGCGAGCGAAGTGCGCGGCCTGGTCCACGATTTGACCGCGTTCTATAACGAGTTGCGCTTCGGCGGAAAGCGCGAAGTCGCGCCGCGGATGATGGAGCTGCTCGAGCGCCTGGAACGTCTGCACTAGCTGGACTATTTTCGCCTTCCTCGTAGACCGCCGAATCCGCAACCGACACCAATCTTGCGGTTCAGTGGCATAAGCCGCCCGGCTTGTGCGGTTCACGGCCGAGGAATCGACAGGCGCCGAGCGCAAGCCTGGCGGCTTACGCCACTCCCTCTACAGAAAACCCGAAAATGCCCTGAATGGCAACGCCTGGCCGTGCGACAGGCCGCTACAGAAGACGGCCCGCGGGAATCTCTTCCGCGGTGATTTCGTAGCGGAAATGATCCGCGTCCAGGCTGTCGAGCCGGCCTGCGCTGGTCTCCGCCTGCGGGTACATCAGAAACGGCAGCCGCGGCCCCTTCGATTCCGGCAGCGCCACGTCGTGCGCGAAATTGTAGGCGATCCAGTTCATCTCCCAGGACCCGAACAGCCGCACCCGCGCTTTCTCCACCATCGCGTCATTCAGCGGACGATTCCCGGGCGGTTCTTCGAGCGCAACTTTGCGCACGTCGGCGGGATCCACCGCGACCCAGCCATAGTCGTCCAGGTACACCTCCGCGCGGCAGTGCTGCGCATGGGTCACGTTTTCCGAGGACGCGCCCAGACTCTTATAACCCATCTGGGACCGCGCCACGCGAATTCCATAAACGTCGCGCGCCGGCAATCCCGCTGCGCGAGCCAGTCCCACGAACAGCGCATTCAGATCCGCGCATTTCCCGCCCAGGTCGCCGGACCTCAGCATGAAACGAATATCACCGAGCCCGCAGCCGCGCGTCTTCGGATCCCGGTAGGTGTTCTCGACGATCCACTCATAAATCGCGCGCGCTTTGTCCGCGTCGGTCCGCATGCCGGTGGTGATCCGGAGCGCGGTATCTTTTACGATGCCGTCGGTCGGCAGGAGTTTGGTCGGCCGCAGCCAATACGACAGCTCCGCGCGGCCGGCGGGCTGGCGCTTGCCGGGCTCGGAAAGATCCACGGCCCAGTTGCGCGTCGCCACGCGGCTGCGGACGGTGAGCAGCGGTTTCACGCCCGCGGGAAATTCAGCCGTCACGATGCCCAGCCCGTCGGCCTTCGATTGGACCATCTTCGCCGAGCCACCGGCGCACTGGAATGAATTGGTGAGCGTCCTTTGAAACGGCATCCGCTCCAGCAGCGCAGCCGGCGCCCACACGCGCGTGATTCCGGATGGCTGGAGCACTTCGATGCGGGTGGTCACTTCGAAGGTGCGCCACGCCGGCTCCGCCGCGAGGCTCCCGGAAAGGAACGCCCCGGAAAAAGCGGCCGCGCCGCGCAGAAAATCACGCCGGCTGTTCGAGGCAATGCTCATATTCGTCTACCGGTGCTGTTTTCTCGACGGCCCGGCCAGTGCGCGCAGGTCCTGGTGCGCCATATCGACATGGTCGCCGTGCGGATACTTGGCCAGGTAATCCCGCAGCGTCTTGGCCGCGGCCGTCTTCTGTCCGGCTTTTTGCAACGCGACGCCCTTATAGTACATCGCGTCCGCCGTCTTGGGATTTTCCGGCCATTTTTCCAGCACGTCGTCGAACGCCTTGGCCGCGTCGGTCCAGTTCGACCCGCTGCTGAAATAAATGTAGGCGATGTAATACTGCGCGTTCGGCGCGTCCGAGGTATCGGGGAAGTTCTTCACGTAATCGGCGAACTCGGAAAGCGCCAGATCGTTCTGGCCCTTCATGTAATCGCGATAAGCGTTGTTGTAGGTGGTTTCCGCCGACATCTGCGGAACCTGCGGCGTGGGGGCTCCGCCCGGACCTGTGGTGGTGGTCCCGGCCGCCCCGGGCGGCGCTGGCGGCGGCGCCTGCAAGGTGCGGATCGCGTCGGAAATATCCTTCAACTTCGCATCCAGCGCGGCCATGCGACGCATCAACTCATCGACGTTGGTCGACACGGAACTGAAGTCGGTGGACATCTGATCGACTTTGGCGCCCATGGTCGCCACCGGCCCGGACAGTTGCGTCTGCTCTGCACTCAATTTCTGGTCGAGCTCCCGTTGCAGCGAACTCAGTCCCGCCGACAGTTTCGCCGACACGTCCACCGTCTGTTGCAGCATCGACTGCATTGCGGCCAGCTTATCCTGTTGCGATTTCTGGAGCTGCGTCACCTGGTCCTGCAGCAGCGCCAGGTCGCGCTGGATCTCCAGAATGTCTTCCTTCTTTTGGCCCATCAATGCCAGCGGGCCGAGCAGAATCAGGCATGCGAGGCGCTTCATTGAACGTTCCTCCATTAAATAGGGGGACGATTCCACCCCGTCCCCCGTTTCTACACTCCTGAACCGATGGCCCCGCCCGAACCGACACCGCTGGTGGCGGAAGCCGCGCCGGCCAGGGTGGGGCCGATTCCCAGCTTACTTGCCGGGCGCCAGATGATCGTGACGGTTGCGCTGATAGCAAGCCTCGTTCGCTTCCGTGCACACCGGGCGATCCTTGCCGTAGCTGATCGTCGAAATGCGATCCGCCGGCAGGCCCAGCGACACCAGAAACTCCTTGGCCGCCGTCGCGCGGCGATCGCCCAGGCCGAGGTTGTATTCCGCCGATCCGCGCTCATCGCAGTTGCCTTCGACCACCACATTGAAGTTCGGGTCAGCCGCGAAAATGCGTTTCAGCAGATCCGCGTCATGTTGCAGCGCCGTGCGCGCATCGTCCCGAATGTCGCTTTTATCGTAATCGAAATAAGCGTCCTGCGCTTCGCGGCTCAGCATGTCGGCGCCGGAGAGCGTCGGCGCGGTCGACGGAGGCGGAGGCGGCGGAGGCGGCGCAGTGACTTCCACCGTCACCGATCGCGTGTCGGACCCGCCCGAACCGCGTGCGGTCAGCGTATAGCTCACGGTATTCGACGGGAAAACCTGCCGGTTCCCGTTGGCCGCAACCTGACCCAATCCCTGGTCAATCGAAATATCGGTCGCGTTCGCCACGCTCCAGCGCAGCGTCGCCGACTGCCCCTGTTCAATGCTCCGCGGCTCCGCCGTGAAGCTGATAATCCGCACCGCGGCCGCCGTGGGGGTGGTCTCAGCCGGCGCCGGCGCCGGAGCCGGAGCCGGCGGCGGCGCGACCGGCGCTTTCTTCTTACAACCGGAAACAGTGACCAGCAGCATGGCCGTGAACACCGCTGCACTCAGTGCTCTGTAATTACGTTTCATCTCCAATTTTTCCCCTTCTCAAGCTTTCGTGATTGCGCGAACTGCCCGCTCAACCTCATTAAGTGATTTTCCGAAGAGAATCACGGTTACATTCGCTGGAGTGATTTCCCCTGGAAAATCACTGTTACATCTGGAATGATTTTCCCCTGGAAATCACCGTTACATTTAGTTTAGACCTTTCGCCCAGACCGGTTGGATGTTGTTGCCCCGGGTGGTGAGTTGCGTTACCTGCGTCCCGTCGGCGAGCATCGTATAAAGCTGCGTCGACGAGCCCTTTTTGATCGAAAACACCAAATGCACGCCGTCCGGCGCCCACCACGGGTTTTCATTGCGGTCACCGTTGTGGGTTAACTGCACCGGAACGCGTTTTGCGACGTCCATCACAAAAATGTTGTAGTGACCCGGCTCGTAACCGCGGGTCCAGGCGAAGGCGATCATCTGCCCGTTAGGACTCCACGCCGGATTGGCGACGTAACCGGTGCCGTCGGTAAGCTGCGCCAGATCGCCGCCATCGATGTTCATGCGCCACAGCTGCTCCGCTCCGCTGCGCCCGCTGATGAACAGCATCTGCGTCGGATTGGCGGGATTCACCTTGGGCGAGACTTCGATGGCGCGAACGTGCGACAGGCGCCGCATATCGCCGCCATTCAGATCGGCGATGCAAATCTGCACCCAGCCGTCGATCGAGGCGCCGAACAGAATGTGTTTCATGTCCGGCGTAAATTCCGGCGTCTCGACGGCCGAAGAAACGGGATTATAGAACGGCAGCCGGCGGTTGGTTTCGGTGGAAAAAACCATGATCTTCGGATTGCCCTGCGCGTAGGTGGTGAAGGCCAGCATGCGGCCGTCGGGCGAAACCGCGGGCATGTCTGAAATGGAGTGATACTGGGTGATCTGCTTCTGATTGGAGCCGTCGTAATCCATGGACCAGATTTCTTTGCTGCCGGTGCGGTCCGAGACAAAATAAATTTTGGTTCCAGCCAGGCTTTTCGCGCCGAACTGCTGCAAAATATCGGCGGCGAACTCGCGTGCTACTTTTTTCGCGCCTTCCGCGTCCATCGAGCCGTAATACAGCTTGCCGATGACCTGGGTATTCGCGGTCACGTTGTAAAACCAGCCGAATAAAACCAGCTGCCCGCCTTGCACGCCGGTGTAGCCGAACGCCAGGTAATTGGCGCGCGTGGGCGGATTCAGCCAGTCCGCCTGGCGGAACTCGGACGGCTGCTGCGGCACGGTCAGCGGGTAAAAACTTTTGGCCACCATATCCAGCACGCCCGATCCGGCGAGCGAATCCCAGAGCGCGCCGTTAAAGGTGTCCATCAGCCGCTGCGCGTCGCCGGAGCCGCGAAAATCGATCACCGCGACGCGCGGCTTTTCCCCGCCGACGATATGAGCGTTGATGTCGCTCTGCGCGCTCAAAATCGGCGCCGAAACCAGAACCGCGAGGAATAGCCCGGTCAGGCTTGGCAGGCCGCGTTTATCTATAATTTTTTGTTTCATCGCTTCAACTCGAACCAAAACTCCACCGTTGCGTAATTTTTGTCGAATCCCGCGCAGGGCGGGATCGGCGGAAAATGCGAATCGCGAATGGCGCGCTGCACGGAAAAATCGAGCGCCGTAATCCCGCTGCCTTGCAGCACCGCGAGCGAGCGGACACCGCCGTCGCGCATCAAATCGAAGGTCGCAATCACCACCGGCGCGGTGGTGTAGCGTGCGTCCACGTCGGTGGTGTTCCAGTTCCGCGCGACAATCTGCTGGATCTGCGTCGCGTAGGCCGCGCAGCGCGTTCCAAGCGTGGTGTTCGCGCCGGTTCCGACGTTCCCCGATCCCTGCTGCGCCGAATACATGGGCGTTGAAACCTGCGGCGCTTCGCGCGTGGTCACCTGATTTTCAAGCGCCTGATAGGACCGGTAGTGCTGCACCACCTGCGGCTTGTCGGCCACTTTCTTGGGCGTTTTCATCTTCAGCGGGACCGCATCGGGTTTCGGAATTTCCTTCTGGACGCGTGGGATCGGTTTTGAAACCGCCGGCAGCGGCGCTTCCGATTTGGAGTCGTTGGCCAGCGGATTCGTCGGACCATGATGCGGGATCGGAATGGTGTTCACCGCCTGCACCGGAACCGCGCCGCCGGCCACATCCGGCGCGCCCAGCGGTTCGCTGCGGCCCATCCAGTTCACCAGCACCGCCGTCAACACGATGGTCACATGCAGCCCGACCGCACCGACGAAGGCTCCGCGAACCGGCTCCTGCGAATCGAGAATGTCGGCGTGCTGGGTCATGTTCCAGACGTCATCTTTTGGACGTGGTGTCGAGCGGTTTGGTGACGAGCTGAATATCGAGGTGGGCCTGGTACAGCTCCGCCACCACCTGCGCCAGCACGTCCCAGGTCACCGCGCGGTCGGCGACCACATACACTGCCTTGGCGTTTTTGAACCGGCGCTGGATCTCAGTGGGGAGCTCGAGCAGCCGCACGTCGCGGTCATTGAGCTGTAATCGCGCGTCGCTGCGCAGGCTCACCACCGGATGTTCTTGAATGGAGCTCGCCACCGGCCGGACTTCGGGGACGTGAATATCCAGGCCGTACTCCATCACCTGCGCGGTCAGCATAAAGATGATGAGCAACACCAGCACCACGTCGACGAGGGGGACAATGTTGATCTCCGACATGGCGCCCATGGACGCGCCGACGCGCCGCTTTCCGTTTCCGCCGCCGTTTGATCCTACCGAGAACGCCATATTGCGTGATGCCCCTGTTCGAACCGCCACCGGGAGATGGTCGTGCTTTATTTCACCCTTCGAAGTTTCTCTCCGTCAGATTGAGAAACTCCAATGAAAAATCCTCCATCCGCGCGCCGATCTCTTTAATCACGTGACCGTAATAGTTGTAGAAAATCGCCGCGGGAATTGCGGCAAACAGACCCACGGCGGTGGTTCCCAGCGCCTCGGCGATGCCCGGCGCGACGACGCGCATGCTGGTCGATCCGCCCATATTCAGCGCCTGAAACGCGTTCATAATGCCCCAGACCGTTCCGAACAAGCCGATGAACGGCGACACCGACGCGACCGTGGCCAGCCAGTTCATGCTCCGTTCCAGCCGGGTGATTTCCTCGCTCATTCCGAGTTGCAAGGCTCGTTCCAGAGCTGTAACGTTTGTGATGCGCTGCCGGGCGGTCATTTGCCGCGCGACTTCACTGTAGCCGAAATCGAACACCGTGGCGAGCGGCGCGGCGCGAAACTGTTCCGTCGCCGCGGCGACGGCGTCGAGGCGCGTCGCTTTGCGAAACGCGCGCAGGAAGCGGAGATTCGCATTGCGCGCGCGCCGGAATAAAGACAGCTTCGCCAGAATAATGGTCCAGGAAGCCACCGAGAACATCACCAGGATGGCCAGCACGGTCATCGGAACCGGCCCGTAATTCTTCACCAGCTCGAAAAAGTTGATGTCCGCCAGGAAACCGTTGGAGAGTACCGTCACGCTCCCCTTATTGTAAATCAGAACCGTGATAAAACGGAATAAAGTAGAAATGTTTTATATACAGTCGGGGCTGTATTGGGTAGTAAGTAGCGCGTAGCGGGTGGCCGGCGAATCTTGATTGGCTCGACTCGCCGGCTTCCCACTTCCCACTCCCCGCTACCCGTATAATCACGTCAATGCTGGTCGAGCTTTCCATCGAAAATTACGCGGTGATCGAAGCGCTGCGGGTGCGGTTTCATCGCGGCTTGAACCTTCTTTCGGGCGAGACGGGCAGCGGAAAATCGATCGTGGTGGACGCGCTGGGATTGCTGTTCGGCGCGCGCACTTCGTCCGAGGTGATCCGCGCCGGCGCCGATCGCGCCCGCATTTCCGGAATTTTCGAAATCGCCGCGAAGCCCGCGCTGCTCGAAGAAGCCGGAATCGAGCTGGAGGATAACGAAATTTTAATTGAGCGGGAGATTCTGGCCAACGGAAAATCGCGCGCTTTCCTGGCCAATCGCCCGGTGACGGCCGCGCTGCTGCGCGACCTGGCTCCGCATCTGGGCGACATTCACGGCCAGCACGATCAGCAGCAGCTTTTTTCGAATGCGGTGCAGCGGGAGATGCTCGATCAGTTCGCGGGCGCGGATACGGCGGGGGTCGCAAGGATTTTTCGCGAATGGCGCGAGGCGTCGGCGGAGCTTGAGGAATTGAATCGCACGGCGCAGGAAAAATTGCGGCTGGCCGATTTGTGGTCGTTTCAGTTGCAGGAAATCGAGTCGGTTGCGCCGCGCGCGGGTGAAGATGCCGAGCTTGAAAATGAGCGGCGCGTGCTGCGCAATTTCGTGCGGATCGAAGAATCGGCCAATGCGGCTTACGGCGCGTTGTATGATGCTCCGGAAAGCGCGGCGGCGCAGTTGCGGGCGGTGGCGAAAAAGATGGAAGAGCTGGCGCGCATCGACGATTCGATCGCGCCGATTCTGGCCACGCTTCAGCCGGCGGCGATTGCGGTCGATGAAGCGGCGCATTCGCTGCGGCATTATCTGGCGAAGCTGGAAGCCGATCCAGCGCGGCTCGAGGAAGTGGAATCGCGGCTGGCTGCGCTGGAAAAACTGAAGCGGAAATACGGCGCGACGATGGAGGAAGTGCTCGGATTTCTGGAACGGGTCCGAGGCGATTTGCGGACTGTGGAAACGTCGAATGAGCGGCGCGATGCGCTCGAAAAAAGGACCGCGGAGCTGGCCCGCGAATTTGAGTCGGCCGCGGCGAAGCTGTCGGCGGCGAGAAAAAACGCCGCACGGCAGTTGGCCAGGCGCGTTGAAACGGAGCTGGCGTCGCTGGCGATGGAAAGAACCCGCGTCGAGATTCGCGTGACGGCGGCGGCGTGGTCGGAATCGGGCGCGGACGCGGTGGAATTTCTGATTTCGCCCAATCCCGGCGAAGAGCCGAAGGCGCTCGAAAAAATCGCTTCCGGCGGCGAATTGTCGCGCGTGGCGCTGGCGCTCAAAACCTGCACGGCGCCGGCGAAATCGCAGAAAATTCCGCGAACGCTGGTGTTCGATGAAGTGGATGCCGGGGTCGGCGGCAGCGCGGCGGAAGCGGTGGGACGGCGGCTGAAAAAACTATCGGCGACGAGCCAGGTATTGTGCGTGACGCATCTGGCGCAGATCGCGGGTTTTGCGGATCATCATTATTACGTGGAAAAGCGCAGCGAAAAATCGCGCACGCTGGCGACCATCGAAGAATTGTCGGCGGCGGAACGGACGCGCGAAATCGGGCGGATGCTGTCGGGCGAAAGAGTTACGCCGGAAGCGCTGCGCCATGCCGAGCAGTTGATCAAGCTCGCGGCGGAGTGAGTGGCATAAGCCGCCAGGCTTGTGTTCTTGACGGCCGAAATCGGGACGCGAACAGCACAAGCCTGGCGGCTTATGCCACTTAGTAGAGCAGGAAGGGTTGGCGTTTTTCCAGGAAGGCTTTCAGATCGTCCTGGAAATTTTGTTCGATCGCTCTTGGATCTTGGCCGGATTTGAGTTCGTCGAGCACTTTGCGGTTGCCGATCAGGAAACGGCAGGATTCCAGGTCCAGTTTTCCGGGATAAAGTTTTTCCAATGCCGCGGCTAATTCCAGGCCCAGGCGCACGGAGTTGAATTGTTCGCGATTGAGGATCACGAAGCGCACGCCTTGAATTTCGCGACCTTTGAAGTTCGACGCCGCCGGCGTGAATTTCGTCGCGTAGACGCGCAGGCCGGGGATCTGGCGGGCGTTGAGGTAATGCGCGAGTTCTTCGCCGCGAATCCAATCCGCGCCAATCTGCTCGAACGGAGCGTCGGTGCCGCGTCCAACCGAAATATTTTTCGCGGCTTCGATCATGGCGACGCCGTCGTATAACGTTTCCGCGGTGAGGCTGCGCATGTTCGGCGAGGGATCAATCCAGGTGAGGCCGGTCGAATCGAACCAGTCGCCGCGCTGCCAGTCCTTCATCTTTATGACGTGCAGCTTCGCGTTCAGATCGCGTTCTTTGTTGGCCATGGTCGCGAGTTCGCCGAAGGTCATGCCATGGCGGATGGGCATGGCGTAGCAGCCGACGAAGCTGCGCAAATTGTCGTCGAGCAGCGGGCCTTCGACGTGCGCGCCGGTGACGGGGTTGGGACGGTCCAGAACATAAATGGGCAATTTTGTTTTGCCCGCTTGTTCGACCGCGTAGAGCAGCGTGCAGGAGTAGGTATAAAAACGCGCGCCGGCGTCCTGAATATCGAAGACCAGCGCGTTTACGCCGTCGAGCATCTGCGCGGTCATCTGATAATGGCCGTGGTCGTAGAGGCTGAAAACCGGCAAACCGCTAAGGGGGTCTTTTGAATCGGCGATGTCAGGACGGTCTTCTTTTCCGGTAATGCCGTGCTCGGGCGAGAACAGCGCGGTCACCTTGACGCCGGCGGCGAGCATGGCGTCCACGTTGCGTTTGCCGTTGCGATCGACGCCGGTCTGATTGGTGATCAGGCCGATTCGTTTGCCGCGCAGCGGAGCGAAATTTTCCGCTTCGAGCACGTCCAGGCCGGTCTGGACTTCATGATTCGGTTCGACCATGCGGCGCGATCCGCCGGCTTCGTTGTAGCCGACCAGGCTCACGCCGGGCGCGTCCAGGCCGAGGGCCGCGGCAGCGATGGTCGCCACGCGATCGCGCAGCGGGCTGATATTTTTTCCGCGATGCGGATGCACCGAATTGGTCATCAGGATGACGAACGACTTGGTGGAGGGATCGATCCACAACGAAGTTCCGGTGAAGCCGGTGTGGCCGAAGGAGCCGATGGGAAAAAGCTCGCCGCGATTGGAGGAATAGGGCGAATCGATGTCCCAGCCGAGGCCGCGCAGTATGGGTTGATCGGGCGGGGTTTCGGGCGAGGTGAATTTGCGGATGGTCAGCGGCCAAAAGATGTGCGGGCCGTATCCGAGCATCATGTTGGCGAATTTGGCGAGATCGTCGGCGGTGGTGAACATGCCGGCGTGGCCGGCGACGCCGCC
>Ga0335073_10007230_pt1 | contig 15563 bp, 13 predicted proteins | sample Lox_Sample_22_FD_207093 | JGI IMG/M metagenome (GOLD analysis project Ga0335073, IMG submission 207093) | Soil microbial communities from Loxahatchee National Wildlife Refuge, Florida, United States - Lox_Sample_2.2 | ecosystem: Environmental > Terrestrial > Soil > Wetlands | place: USA... | reverse complement strand
ACGACGACCTCGCCGCGTGCCTCGCGCGCAGCGAAGGAACCAGCTGCCCGGCCGCCATCACCGCATTCATGAACAGCTTCGACTCGGTGGTCAACATCTCGTTCTGGGGAGTGCTCCTCGTGGTCCCCGGGCTCATCGGCGTCATCGTCGGCGCGCCGCTGCTCGGCCGCGAACTCGAGCTAGGCACCTGGCGGCTGGCCTGGAGCCAGACGGTTTCACGGACCCGATGGCTGGCCGCCCAGCTGGCGCTGGTCACTGGCGCGCTCGTACTGCTCGGCGCCGCGATCACCGCGGTGATCACCTGGTACCGCGAGCCGATGGACCGGCTCACCGGCCACTTCATCAACCGCGCCTATGACTTCGAGGGCCTGGTCCTCACCGCCTACATCCTGTGCGCATTCGGGTTCGCCCTCCTGGCCGGGCTGCTGCTGCGCCGCACCGTCGCGGCGATGGTGGCCGCTTTCTGCCCGTGGCTGGTCATCCGGCTCGTCGTCGAGTTCATGCTCCGCCCCAGCTTCCAGGCACCTCTGATGCTGCGGCAGAGCTGCCCGCGTGGATGTCACGCCACCATGGGCCCCGACACCGTGCCCCCGCAAACCGGCCACATCGGCGACTGGGTACTGAGCGTCTCTATCAGCGCAGGAAGACAGGTCGTCACCACCTACCAGCCGGCCAGCCGGTTCTGGCATTTCCAGTCCATAGAGGCCGGCATCTTCGTGGCACTCACCGCCGCCGCGCTCGGCGCCACGATCTGGCTGCTGCACCGGCGCGCCGCATGGACCACATGATCCTGCCCCCGGCCCGGCCACAGACCCCAGGGCGGCCTCAGCCAGTGTCACCGATACCGCGCGTTGCGCAGCAGCTCTCCATTGTGGGGAGCCAGCCGCCGGCCGCGCTGGCCGCGCTGATGTCGTTCGAGGTGATAAGCCCGACGTTCGTCCCGACCGGCGGAATGCTGGCGGTCCCCGACTGCACCATCTGTTCGCGGTGGCCCGGCTGTTCGACCGCGAGCGCCTCATCACCAGAGCCAGGCCCAGCCGCAGTATCCGCGGCCCAGCCGCGCCGCAGAACACCCCGGGGCCCTGGGGCGAAATACGTTCGAATCGGTAGCCCGGTACCGAGGAAGGAAGGAACACCGTGGCCACAGCGACACTGGCGCTAAGGCGGACGATGCGAATCTTCGGCCGCAGGCACGCATGGCACATCCTGCTCGACGGCAAGCCGGCCGGATCGATCGCTAACGACCGGGTCGTCGAGCTCCCAGTCGAGCCCGGGCAGCATAGCCTGCGGCTGTCATCGGGGCGGTTCACCAGCCCGGAGCGGCAGTTTGCCGCTGCGGACGGGGAGGTGGTCCGCTTCACCTGCCGAGCACCGCTGCTGTGGCCGCAAGCGGCAGCGGCGGTCATCGTGCCCGGCCTGTGGATCAGCCTCAGGCAGGACTGAGCCCGTCATGCAGCTGAGCATCCAGCCCGATGGTCCCGTCCCCATCTACCAGCAGATCAGGGACTAGGCGCTCGATGCCGCCAGCGGGCCGACGCGGCCTGCCTGCCAGCCGCGTTGGCTGGACCTCAACCTGGGACGTCGGCCTCTGAGACGCCGGGCGCGGTGCGATACTGCTCGGTCCATGAGGCGAGCGAGACCGCCTGCCGCCGTGGGCCCAGCCAGCTTTCAAGCTCAACGAGGAGCACTTCGAACAGCCGGCGCCGTGTGCGTCCGGGGCCCCCGGCCTGGCTGAACGGGCCAGAAGGCCACGGCATGTTCCGCGGGAACCACCATCCCCATCCCGAGCCCGCGGAGGCGATCACCGCCGAGCTGCTGCGCGCGGCCGGCGTGGCGCTGACCGGCGTGGACATCGGTGAGCTGGATGCCGCCCCCTACCACCGGGGAAGCATAGACGCGACGGCCCCGGCCTCCCGCCCGGACTGAGTTCACAGCTCCGGGCACGGCCGAGCTACGGCAGACGACGGCCTGGATGGGGTACGCGCTGGCGCGGACCGCAGCCACCGAGGCGCCGATTTAGGTAGCCGCGGGCGTTGGACCAGTTCGCGGTCCCCGCCCAGGATGATGGTGGGCCACTTCACCCGCGACGTACCGTTGTCACAGAGCTAACGGCAGACGCCGAGCCCCACCCGGTGCCGCGTAAGCGCCCCTGCCGCGTCGTCCACATGGTCATCGTCGGCGACCCTGACTGCAGGCGAGCGCCAGGTGTTCGGCCCGAGCGGGGTCAGGCGGGCTCGGCGACGAGATCTCGTTCCGTTTCCGCTGTGCCCTAACGCGCTCGCTCTTCGGGGAGACCGCTCCGAGGCTTGCGGTGGGCTGGGCAGGCGTCAGAACGGTCGTCCTTTGCATCGGTTGGCTGCACATTCTGCGAGGCGTTCGGCCGATACCCAGGGCACCAACCTGCTCGCTCGCGAAGAGTGATCCGATGCTGGCTTTCCTGTTGCTGACCTGCGCGCTTGGCCTGGCCGCTGGGATGATAACGTCCGATCGCGACGTAAGTCGTGCGCAGGCCGAAGTCGTCAGCGGGGCACCCGACACTACGGAAAGCGCGCTGACCAGCGGATATCTGCTGGTCGAAGCCCGGTCACCGCTGCCGGGGCCGGTCAGGAGGCGTCCAGAGCGCCAGTGACCTCCGGCCACTCCCACCTTGCCGATGTCACGCCGCCGGCCGCGGCTCTGGGTGTCCCATTACTTTGCCAGGGGTGACCGGGAGGTCCGGCACGTCCATGACTTTGCTTGTGACGGCACTCTTCCGCAGGCCGGTGGCGGACCTGAACGATGTCACACGGCCCCTGAGCGCGGGTCCGTGTGAGCGGGCGAAGGAGTCGAACTCAGAGGGCCAACTAGGAAGATCGGGTCCGATCGGCTGTGATTGGCAGGCTCTGACCTACCCCGTTTCGCTCATCGCTGCGTGAGTGCCGTGACCGACTCCTGTTCACCGTCGTCCGACGGCCGTGAGCCGCTTCCTCGCATGCCACAGCATGGAGACCATGTCAGCCGGATTCCTGCGGCTGACATGGTTGGCATACGTGTGCTGTCAGATGCTCCAGAGCGCCTGGGTGGGTGATAGGCGGGCGGCGCGGAGCGCGGGCCACAGGCCGGCGATGGCGCCGATGAGGATGGCGGCGCCGATGCCGCCGGCCCAGGCTTGGGCGGGGATGATGATGAGCTCGTGCCTGGTGGCGGCGTAGATGCCGGTGGACAGGGCTCCGGCTCCGACGCCGGCTGTGCCGCCGATGAGGGCCAGGACGATGGCCTCGGCGAGGAACTGGATGCGGACGTGTCCTCGGGTGGCCCCGAGGGCGCGGCGCAGCCCGATCTCGGACCGGCGCTCAAGGACGGAGATGATCATTATGTTGGCGACGCCGACCGCTCCGGCGAGGAGCGCCCACGGCACCCAGTCCGAGGAACAGGTTGTTGAAGGCCCCTTTGGCATCGGCCTGGGCAACCAGGGCCGCCGAGGGCTGGGAGACGCCGACCTCGCTGGGGTCCTGCGGGTTGGCCTGGGCGCCGAGCAGGGTGTAGATGCTGGTGGTGAGGGCCGGGTTGTTGACGGTACGTACGTAGATGGCTGATGGGTGACCGTCGAAGCCGAGGTAGCGCTCGGCGGCGGGGAATCCGACCAGGACCGATGAGTCGACTTGCGGGGCGTAGCTGGCGGGGACGGGGTTGAGGATGCCGACCACGTAGAACCACATGTTGTCCAGCCAGATCCGCTCGCCGGCGGAGACGCGGTCGATGCCCAGGCGCTGGGCGGCGGCCGCGCCGAGCACGCAGGCGGGCTCCTGGGCGGTGGCGGCGTTGAGGAAACTGCCCTGTGCGACGCTGGTGCCGACTGTGCGCGGCAGGCCGAGGCTGGCTGCGTCGATGCCGATGGCGTTGGTGTCGATGGCGGGGATGAGCGGACTGCGGTAAACGTCGCCGCCCACCGAGCCGGTGTCCTGGACCTCGGTCACCCCGTCGATGCGACTGATCATGGCGGGAGCGGCGACTGGCAGCTCGGCAGTGGCTCCGGAGAGCGTCTGGCCGTTATGCACGACCAGAAGGTTGGTGCCCAGAGCGGAGATCTCGTTCAGCAGGCCGGCGGAGGCGGACGACGACAGTCCGAGCACGGCCACGATGGCGGCCACGCCGATGGTGATGCCCAGCGCCGACAGCGCGGCTCGCAGCTTGCGGGTACGCAGTCCGGCCGTTGACAGCCGCAGCAGGTCAGGCAGCCGCAGGTTCCGGACGGCTAGGGTTGCGCCGGTCACCGCCGGACTCCGTCATCGAGGGCCTGCTCTCCGGAGGGGAACCGGTCGCCGGCCGGCGGCCTGGCCGACCGTGTGGTCTGCCGGGAACTGTCGGAGATGATGCGGCCGTCGAGCATCTCGATGCGCCGGCCCGCGTGGGCTGCGATTTTCTGGTCGTGGGTGATGACCACGATGGTCACTCCCAGGGTGTGCAGCTGGTCGAGAAGCCGGAGGATGGCTTGCCCGGTGGCCTGGTCGAGGTTGCCGGTGGGCTCGTCGGCGAGGACGATGGCCGGGTTGCCGACTAGGGCCCGGGCGATGGCGACGCGCTGGCGCTGGCCGCCCGATAGCTGGGTCGGGCGGGCGTGGGGTCGCTCCGGCAGGCCGACGAGGGCGAGTGCGTCGTAGGCATGGGCGCGCCGTTCGGCCAGCGGGATGCCGGCGTACAGCAGGCCGTCGGCGACGTTGTCCAGGGCAGTTTGGTGCTCGGCGAGGAAGAACTGCTGGAAGACGAAGCCGATCCGGGTCGCCCGCAGCGCGGCGAGCTCGCGGTCCGACAGCCGGTCGATGTCCAGGCCGGTGATCCGGACGTGCCCGGAGCTGGGGCGGTCCAGGGTGCCCATCAGGTGCAGCAGGGTGGTCTTGCCCGATCCTGACGGGCCCACGATGCCGACCATCTCGCCTGCGGCGACAGTGAAGGAGACCTCGCGCAGAGCGGTGACCGGCGGCTTGGTCGGGTAATCTTGGTGACCTGGTCGACTTCGAGGACCGGTCCGCTGCTGTCGGCGGCTGTCCTGGCGAGCGGGCGCGTATCGAGGTCACTCATGGCTGGTCTGCTCATGTGGATGCTCATAGGTTCGGCACCACGACTTTCTGCCCGGCGGTCAGGCTGGTGCCGGTGACCTGGACCAGGCCGGCGTTGTCGTCGAACAGGCCAAGGCTCACGGGTACGTCGCGGCGCGTGCCATCAGCGCCTGCGACCTCAACGGCATAGCCGCCGCCCGGCTGGGCGAGCAGGGCGGCCACGGGCACTACCAGGGCGTTGCTGACACTGCCGGTGGTGATCGTCACGCTCACCGGCGCCTGATCCCAGTCCCGGCCGGCGGCAGGGTCAGTCAGGTTCACCAGCACCGTGATGGTCGGGCCCGAAGTCCCCGAGCTGCCGCCCGACGATGAGCCCGGATTGTTGTTGCTGTTCGATGAGGGCGTGGTGGCCACAGCGCCCACCGAGGAGATGACTCCGGGAGTGTTCTGGTTGTCGGGCAGGGTGATGATGACCTTGTCGCCGGCCGTCACATCGGACTGCTCGCCGGCGTCCAGGGCGATGCTGACCTGGGCCGTGGTTGAGGTTGCTGTCAGCACGCTGCCTCCCCCGCCACTCCCGCCTCCGCCGCCCGCGCCACCGCCGCCCGCGGACTGCCCGACCGAGGGCGTCACCGAGGTGACCTGGATGGGGCCGGGCTCGAAGACCGCCTCGCCGAGCAGGATCTCGCCGGTCGCGGGCAGGCCGCGTGCCTGCTGCCAGCGTTCGACGGCCGCGACGGTGGCAGCCGAGTAGTGGTTGCTCTGAGTCAGGCCGCCGCCGTAACCGAGGGCGATCAGGTCCTTGGTCAGCTCGCCTACGTCCGCGCCGTCGGACATGCCGGGATAGAACGCCCGGTAGGCGGGGATGGAACCGTACAGCAGCGGCACCGGCTGGTTGCTGAGGGAGTAGACGGGCTGGTCCTCCTTGATGACCTCGCCCGCCTGCGGCAGCCAGGTGTAGGTAGTGCCGGGGTTGACCGCGGTGGCTTGCAGAGATGCCAAGGTTGCCTGGTCGCCCTGCAGCCTGGTCTGGTCGGAATCGACTGTCGCCTGGTCGTGGTCCTGGTCCAGGGTCGCGGCCGACTGAGCGGTGGCCAGCTGCTGCTGGGCCTGGTTCAGCGCGGCCTGGTCCGAGCTGACCTTGGACTGGTCCTGGCTGCATGCCGTCGATGAGGCGCCGCTTCTCGCGCAGGCCCGGGACTCGGCGGCCTGGTCGGAGGCGAGGGCGGACTGGCTGGTGCTGACAGTGGCCTGATCTCGCGCGATGGCCTGGCTGTCGGCAGTCGAGGTGTCGGACTGGGTCTGCTTGTCGGCGGACAGGGTCTGCTCGTCCTGGGCGACGGCCTGCTGAGCCTGATCGATCTGGGATGTGCCCGCTCCTGACGGGAGGTCGATGGTGAATGTGCCGGCGTAGCCGAGGGTGCCCGGCACCGGGATCTGCGCGGACAGGTTCTGGCGGCTCACCGTATAGATCCCGGTCGCGGAGGCCTTATCCGCGGCCGCCCGGTTGCCGGCCCCTGCGGAGGCGAACGGATTGGTGATCGCCACCGCCAGCCCGGCTGCGGTCAGCACCGCGACCGCCCCGATCACCCAGCGCGCCCTGCGCAGGCCTCGCCCGGTGGGTGCATCGTCGTGCTCGTGGCGTGCGAGCGGGAGCGGGTCAGTGCCGGGCGCCGCTTGCTGATGCCAGACGCCGACCGACTTGACCGGCTCGTTACCTGGTTCCATCAGATGGTCTTCCGCGTCCAGCGCCGTCGTGCCAGGCCTCCGCACGTAAGCGGCCGGGCGTCGCGCTGAGCCTGGCTGGTCCGGCGCGGCGCGTGGGTGCGCGCGCACCGGTTCCGACAGCCATGCAGCGAAGCCGGCACAGCGGACGCGCAGGAGTTTTCAGGAATGCGCAAGTGCGCGGCGATATCACTGAGCCAGAGGCTCGCCTGGTCGTGGCCCGGGCAGGGTCGCAAGCCGAGTGCGATCACCGGTGTCATCCTGCTGACCCGCTGAAGGGAAGTCCCGCGGGGATAAGTTTCTGGCAGACGTGGTAGGCCTGGGTGAACTGTGGTGAGCCGACATCGACGAGCCGCTGCAGCTGGGGGAACTCAACCTGGCCGCCGGAGAAGACGGGCTCGGGGAAGTTAGTGATGCCGTGTGAGCGCATACAGGTGGCCGCCTTGAGGTAGTACTCCTGCTGCTGGGCGGTAACCGTCTGCCTGGTCTGCCCGCTCAGCGACTGTCCGGCGGGGATCAGGTACTGGCATGCGCTCTGGGCAGCCTCCAGCACGGAGAGGCTGACCCCGAGTTGCTGGCTGGATTCCTTCGGGATCCCTCCGCTGCTGGCGGGGTCGGGGAAGCTCGGCACGCCGTGCGAGCGCACGCAGGAGGAGTACGCCAGCAGCCCTGTCGCTGGCCTGCTGCCGTCAGCGGACGGGCCGGCCGCACGCGGTGACGACGGGCCGCCGGCGCAGGCCGCCACGGTGATGCCAGCAGCGACGATTCCGGCGGTCACCAGGGCAGCGTTGCGCCATCGAGGATGCCATCTCGTCGTGAGGTCGGCCTTCACATGGGCAGAGCGCATGACGCCTCCTGTTGTGCCTGGCCCGCGGGCATCGGTGCCAGGTGTTCTCTGACGGGCGGCCAGCCACGGGACGCTTTACCGCGCCGTCCCTGGCCGTCGCTGGTTACTCACAGTGGCCCGGACTGTGCTGTTCCGCATCGGACCGTGGCCGGCAATCGCGCCGTCCGCTGTAACCCGGGGGCTTACGCCGCCGGGCTGACGCCTTCACCGTGGCGGTGCGGTTACCATCAGCGCATGACCGCCACGCCGCGTGTGCCGCTGGTCAGGCGCGTGCCGCCGGGGGCCTGGATGGTTCTGCTGTGGTGCGCCGCCATCGCGTGGACCACCTTCGGCACGCTGCGACGCCGGGTTTGCCGATCATCGGCCGGCCTCTCGTGCCTCGCGGCAGCTTCAGCTCAACAGGGTGGCAGCTTGCCGCACCGGTCGCCGTCATGGTCGCGTCCGCCGTCCTGCTGCGGAGCAGGCCATTGCCGGCGCTCGGGCTGCTGCTGGCCAGTTCCCTGGCCGCTGCGGTCATCCCCAGCCCGGTAGCTTTCGTCTTCCTGCCCGTGGTTCCGGCTGGCATCGCCGTGTCCGTCATCGCGGCCACCCGGCCGTGGAAAGTGTCGGCCAGCTGGACCGCGGGGACGGTCGTGGTATTCTGCGGCCGCAATGCCGCCGTAGGCCGCCTGGCGCTAGTGCTTTCGGCCGCCACCGTGGCGGTGTGGCTTGTCATCGCCCTAGCGTTCGCTGTGGCATGGCTGATCGGTTACGCGGTCGGCCAGAACCGCCGCTACGCGGAGGCCCTGCGCGAGCACGCGGTCATCGCCGAGCGGCTGCGGATCGCCCGCGAGGTGCACGACATGGTCGCGTACAGCATCGGCATCATCGCGATCCAGGCCGGCGCGGGCAGCCGGGTCATCGACACCCAGCCCGCCGTGGCACGTGACGCGCTGAGCATCATCGAAACCACCAGCCGGCAGACGCTCGCCGGGCTGCAGCGAATGCTCAGTACCTGGCGCCGTGCCGACCGAGATCATCAGGCGGGCGCACCGCCGCCGGGAACAGCGCCCGGCCTGACCGACGTCGGCGAGCTGGCCACGACCGTGGTGGATGCCGGGGTCCGCGTCGACGTGCAGTGGCGCGGGCCGAGACGGCAGCTTCCCGCCGACGTCGACGAATCCGCATTCCGCATCATCCAGGAGGCGGTCACCAACGTGGTCCGCCACGCCCGCGCCAGCCACTGCCAGGTGACCATCAACCAGCGCGACGGCGAACTGGCGATCGAAGTCATCGACGACGGCCACGGAGGCACCGTCGACGGCACCGGGTACGGGATCGCCGGCATGCGGGAGCGGGCCGCCCTGCTGCACGGCGACCTGTCCGCCGGGCCCAGACCCGGCGGAGGCTTCAGGGTGGCCGCCCGGCTGCCGCTGCCCGCGCCCGTCAGATGACCATCCGCGTCGTGCTCGCCGATGACCAGCCGCTGGTCCGCGCCGGGCTGCGGGCGCTCATCGCCGGCATCCCGGACCTTGACATCGCCGGGGAGGCCGGAACCGGCGCCCAGGCTGTCCAGCTTGCCAGGGATGTGCGCCCCGACGTCGTGGTCGTGGATATCCGCATGCCGGGCATGGACGGCATCGAGGCCACTCGGATGATCACCACTGACGCCCCAGGCAGCCGGGTCCTGATCCTCACCACCTTCGATGACGATGACTACGTGTATGCCTCGCTGCGCGCCGGCGCGAGCGGCTTTGTCGTCAAGCACATGCCGCTGGAGGACATCCTCGCGGCCATCCGCGTCGTCGCGGCGGGTGACGCCCTGCTCGCACCGGGCGTCACCCGGCGGCTGATCGAGGACTTCGCCAGCCGGCCCAGACCCGCCCCGGAGGTCAGGCAGATCGCCGGCATCACTGAGCGCGAACGCCAGGTGCTGACCCTGGTGGGACGAGGCATGTCCAACGCGGAGATCGCCGAGCACTTGTCCGTCAGCGTGGCGACAGTCAAGACATACGTGAGCCGGCTCCTCGCCAAGCTAGCGGCTCGCGACCGGGTGCAGCTGGTCATCGCCGCGTACGAAGCCGGCCTGGTACCGCTGCCGCGCTGACAGCCGCCCAGTGACGGGCCAGACCCGCGATCACCGACGATGCACCGGCCTCCCGCCCCCGGCGTCGCCCCTCCAGAGTGACCCAGTCCAGCCCTCGGCGTCCCGGCATTCCACCTGCTGCACCTGCCTTCAGCACTGCAGTTGCTGCGGGCCGTGCCAGCGAGCGAACGCGGCCATCTGCCTGCGATCGGCAGCGCGATCCGGACTTGCCACCTGGCCGCCACGCCTCCACGCCCAACCCTGGAAGGTACGAGCCTGCCAACCGGAACATGCAGTGCGCCGCCGGCATACCTGCGGTGGTCCGCTGGGCATGCCTGCAGCGGCGATCTGGCAGCCGGCCACCTGGCCGCCTACCCCGACGCGGAGTTCACCCCGCACGCAATCGGCCGGGAGCTGTGCCGGTCCTCCGGCTCGGTCGCCAACGCGCTGGACCGGCTGACGGCGCTCGGCGCCGCGCAGCAGACCAGCGGCCATCCCGGCCGGTACAAGGCCGCTCGGGCTGTGCAGTCGTATCTGACTGCCTGAGCCTCCCGCTGGGCACGGCGCGAGGGCTTCCGGGATTGACCTGCCGGAAGCCCCGCGCCGTGTCACGATTCTGGCCGGGAGCCGAAGAGGCGGCTCATATTGCGCGCGTCACTCAGGCTGGCACCGAGCGGCTGCTCCTGGCATGGTGCTTTCATCTTGCTGGGTGTGGGCCGGCGGCGAGGTTGGCTATCCACTGGTGCTGGCGCGGCGGCCGCGGGTGTCCTTCGATCGTGTCCTTGAGCCACGATGGCCGTTCGATCGCGTCTTTGAGCCACGCGCGCTGCTGCGCGCTCAGCACCGGCAGCGCGGCGTCGAAGTCGCGCTGGTCGTTGTCGGTGCGCGGCCGGCCCAGGCCCGGCCGCGCCTTGATCAGCAGCACCACCTCGGGAGCGAGGAACGGGATGTCCTGCCAGTAGCGGGTGATATCGGAAAGCGGGCGGATGAAGACGTGGCTGCCTCTCTTATAGACCCAGATAGCGCCGACGGCGCTGCCGGGATTCACCTCTACTGGCACCGGGAGGTTGCTGCCGCGCATTACCAGCCGGTCGGGACCAACGGGGCGGCCGAGACCGCCTTTCGGACCGGGATTGGGGCCGGGGTCTGGCACTGCGCTCAGCCGGCGACCGGCGGGCCACGGCCCCGGCGGCCGGCCGCCAGCGATGAGCTGGATGCCGACGCCGCCCAGCCCGCGCAGCGCGTGCTCATCGCGTTCGAGGATCATGACGTTGACATCGGCGTGGTCACGGGTACGGTGTCCGACGGCCAGGTCGATGGCCCAGCCGCCGGTGATCCACCACGGGACTTTCAGGCCAGACAGCAGCGAGCCGACCGCCAGGACTGGCTCGAAGCCATTGTCGTGAGTGGTGTTCATCACAGATTGCCTCCAGGCGAAACCGCCGGGACCGGTCCCCTGAGGCTGGCGCAGCGATCTTCAGGCGATACTGCGGGAGAGCGGCGCGGCCACGAATGTATTCGGCATAGAACAGCACCTCCTCCCGCTGCGACCTGCAAGCAGGGTACCAATGATCCGGCACAAAGCTCCGCATGCGCTCGGCTTGTTCTAGCTGCATCCGCGGCGGCGGCCTGGCGACGTAACCTGGCTCGGTGCGGGCTCGGCTGCGCGAGCGGTGGAAAGCATTGCCACCGTGGGCCAGGTGCGTGGTCGCGGTCTACGTGGTCGGCTTCGCCGACGGTACCGGCGATCACTTGCGCTGGATGACCCATTGCGGCATCCACGCCTACGCCCGGTCGTACCCGCAAGTCCCGATTCAGGTATTCTTCGTCGCCCTGATCGTTCTCGATCCGCTGACTATGGTACTGGTCGGCGGCGTGCGGCGGACGGGCATCTGGCTTGCCATTGCCGTCATGGTCCTGGACATCGCCGCAAACTAGTTCGGGAACTGGTCCCGGATCACCGGCGCGCCAGCGAACTTGCTGGCGACCGGGCCATGGGTCATTACCGCATTCGGGGTGTTCGTGCTGGCAACTTCGTTCCCGCTGCTGCGGCGTATACCTTCGGAGACAGATACGGCGCCGTTTATGGCCTGGTCAGCTCACGCGGTTGCGGCCCACTCGCGGTCCCGAGCGGGCCGGTTCTGGCAGCGCAACGCAGATAGCAGCGATGACTGACGCTGCCCGACCGGAGATGAGTGTTACGGAGGTATGGCGACAGGCCGCTGCGCATCACGCCTCTGGTGCTGAGTTGGTGCTGACAAACGCTCGCCTAGCAGGCCATCTACCTGCGGAAACTGCCCGCACCTCCATCAGCTTCACGATCTTCGAGGGCACGGGCGAGATCCAGCGGATGCTCATCGGCCGGGCGGTCACTGGGCTGGACGTTCGCTAACCCGTTCCGGCTCTGTTCCGTCAACCACCCGCGAAGAATGATGGGTGAGATTGCCCCGGAACCATCAAGAGCAACAGAATTACGGTCACGCAGAAGGTGTAGCCCGGCACCCCTACGCAAAAACCCTGAAGGGTTGAATGATGAGTCAACAGTGGGAGTACCGAGCCGTGAAGCTTGGCGCAAGCGCCTCCTCCACTACCGAAAATGAAGTGAACGCCGTACTCGCAAGGTGGGCATCGGACGGTTGGGAACTGGTGAACGGGAGCTTCGGAGCGGCCGGATCTGTTGGTTTTTCAGTGGTCTGGCTCTTTTGGCGGCGGGCTAAGTAGTTAGAGACTGCCGTGCCGTCCACGTGCCAGAAGGACGCGGTCCCCGCAGGCATCGACATCCACGGTGTTGGCTGTCAACTCGTGCCGGGGAGCGGAGACGGCGCCGTTGGATCTAAGCCTCTTCGCTGCCTTTACCGTCAGCTGTGCCGAGGAAGAGCCCGGGCAGGACGATAACTTGGCCTAGATTTGGTCGGGTGAATGCTGTACTGACGGCCAAGGGGCTGTCTGCGGGGCACGCGGACCGGGTCATCTTCTCCGGTGTCGACCTCGTGGTGTCGCCGGGCAAGGTGACCGGACTAGTCGGCGCCAACGGGGCGGGGAAGTCCACGCTGCTGCGGATGCTCGCCTGGCTGGATGACGGCGTCCGCGATGCCGGGTCTGTATCGCTGAACCCCACGACGGCGACGGTCGGGTACCTGCCGCAAGAGCCGGAGCGGCGGCCGGGCGAGAGCGTGCTCGCGTTCATCGGGCGGCGGACCGGGGTGGTTGGCGCTGCGGCTGAACTCGACGCGGCGACAGCCGCGCTCGAGGCCGGGGAGGCGGGGGCGGACGACGCGTACGCGGTTGCGTTCGAACGATGGATGAACCTGGGCGGGGCGGATCTGGCGGAGCGCACCGCGAAGGTCGCCGACTCGCTTGGGTTCGCCGTGCGCTTGGCGGCGCCGATGACCTCGCTGTCGGGCGGGCAGGCCGCGCGGGCGAATCTCGCGTCGCTCCTGTTGTCGCGATACGACATTTTCCTGCTCGACGAGCCGACCAACGACCTGGACATCGACGGTCTCGCCATCCTGGAGGACTTCGTCGTGAAGCTGCGGGCCGGGACGGTGCTGGTCAGCCACGACCGGGCCTTCCTGGAACGGACCGTGGATCAGGTGCTCGAACTCGACCTGGCGCAGCAGTCGGTGCAGCTGTTTAGCGGCGGGTACCTCGCGTACCTGGAAGAGCGGGCGATCGCTCAGCGGCACGCGCGGGACGCCTATGAGAAGTACGCCGACCAGAAGGCGGCCCTGACCGACCGGATGCGGATGCAGAGCAGCTGGGCGGACAGAGGCGTGCGGCAGGCTCGGGCAAAAGCACCCGACAAGGACAAGCACCGTCTTTCGGCGCAGGTCAACCGGACGGAGAAGCTGGCGAGCAAGATCAAGATCACTGAGCGGATGCTGGACCGGCTCGAGGTCGTGGACGAGCCGCGCAAGGAGTGGGAGCTGCGCATGACGATCGCGGCAGCACCGCGCTCGGGGACGGTCGCGGCGTCGTTGCGCGACGCGGTCGTCTCATTCGACGGCTTCACGCTCGGACCCGTGAACCTGCAGGTGAACTGGGCGGACAGGGTCGCGATCACCGGGCGGAACGGAGCGGGGAAATCGACGCTGATCGGCGCGCTGCTCGGGCGGGTGCCGCTGTCTGCCGGTTCCGCGTCACTCGGGTCCGGAATCTCGGTTGGCGAGGTGGACCAGGCCCGGTCGCTGTTCGACGGTCCGGCACCGCTGCTTGAGGCGTTCGCCGCGCAGGTACCTGGCCAGGTCGCCGAGGAGATCCGGACGCTGCTGGCCAAGTTCGGCCTCAAAGCGGACCATGTGCTGCGGCCCGCTTCGTCGCTGTCGCCAGGGGAACGGACCCGGGCCGCGCTCGCGCTGCTCCAGGCCCGCGGGGTGAACCTGCTCGTGCTCGACGAGCCGACCAACCACCTCGACCTGCCCGCCATCGAGCAGCTGGAGTCGGCGCTGGACGGGTACCTCGGGACGTTCCTCCTGGTAACGCACGACCGCAGGATGCTGGAGTCGGTGTCTGTCGCCCGCCGGCTCGTGGTGTCGGACGGCCAGGTCAGCGAGGTTGACGTGGCCTAAAACCCCACTCCAGGCTTCCGCTAGCGTGCGCGTCTGACCCGGGTCTCGTCCCAGACTGGCTCGAGGGTCTCGCGGACGACGCCATCGGAGCCAAAGACCAGGAAGCGGTCGAACGTGCGGGCGAACCAGCGGTCGTGGGTGACGGCGAGTACGGTGCCCTGATAGGACTCCAGGCCGTCTTGGAGGGCCTCGGCGGATTCGAGGTCCAGGTTGTCGGTGGGCTCGTCGAGGAGCAGGGCCGTTGAGCCTTGGAGCTCCAGCAGCAGGATCTGAAAGCGGGCCTGCTGGCCGCCGGACAGGTTGCCGAACCGCTGGTCGCCTTGGCGCTCCAGCTCGTAGCGGCGCAGCACGCTCATCGCCGCGCCGCGGTCGCGGGCGTGGTGGTCCCACAGGATGCCCACCAGCGTCTGTCCCTCCAGTTCCGGATGAGTGTGGGTCTGGGCGAAGAACCCGGGGACGACCCGCGCGCCGAGCTTCCAGCTGCCGGTGTGAGAGACGTCCTGTCCTGCCAGCAGGCGGAGGAAATGCGACTTGCCCGAGCCGTTGGAGCCGAGCACCGCTACCCGCTCGCCGTAGAAGACCTCGAGGCTGAACGGTTTCATCAGCCCGGTGAGTTCCAGGCCCACGCAAGTGATCGCCCGCAGGCCGGTGCGGCCGCCGTGCAGCCGCATCTTGATGTCTTGCTTGCGGGGCGGCTCGGGCGGTGGCCCCGCCTCCTCGAACATGCGCAGGCGGGTCTGCGCGGCGGCGTAGCGGGAGGCCATGGCATCGCTGCGGGCGGCGTACTGGCGCATGTCGGCGACGAGCTTCTTGAGCTGTGCGTGCTTTTCGTCCCAGCGTCGGCCAAGCTCTTCGAAGCGTTCGAAGCGATGCTGGCGCGCTTCGTGGAACGAGGCCCAGCCGCCACCGTGGACCCATACGTCCGACCCGCCCGGGGCCGGCTCGACACTGACGATCACGGATGCCGCCCGGGCGAGCAACTCCCGGTCGTGGGAGACGAACAAGATCGTCTTGGCCGTGTCGCGCAGCTGGCCCTCCAGCCACAGCTTGCCGGGGACGTCCAGGTAGTTGTCCGGCTCGTCGAGCAGCAGCACTTCGTCGGGGCCGAGCAGAAGCGCCTCGAGGACGAGGCGCTTCTGCTCGCCACCGGACAGGGTGCGGACCTGGCGCCACTGCGCCTGCTCGTACGGCACGTCCAGGGCGGCCATCGTGCACATGTCCCAGACCGTCTCGGCGGCGTACCCGCCGGCGTCGCCCCAGTCGGACAGCGCCTGCGCGTAGGCCATCTGGGCGGCCTCGTCGTCGCGCTCCATGATGGCGAG
>Ga0335073_10007229_pt1 | contig 15563 bp, 12 predicted proteins | sample Lox_Sample_22_FD_207093 | JGI IMG/M metagenome (GOLD analysis project Ga0335073, IMG submission 207093) | Soil microbial communities from Loxahatchee National Wildlife Refuge, Florida, United States - Lox_Sample_2.2 | ecosystem: Environmental > Terrestrial > Soil > Wetlands | place: USA... | reverse complement strand
ACTTTCGAGTTCCGTCCTCATCCTGAGCGGAGCGAAGCGTAGTCGAAGGACGCTGGTTCCCGCCTGCGGCGATCGCGCGTCCTTCGACTGCGCGCCTGCGGCGCTTCGCTCAGGATGAGGAACTTTCGAGTTCGGTCCGCATCAGGATGAGGAACTTTTGAGTTCCGTCCTCATCCTGAGCGGAGCGAAGCGTAGTCGAAGGACGCTGGTTCCCGCTTGCGGCGATCGCGCGTCCTTCGACTGCGCGCCTGCGGCGCTTCGCTCAGGATGAGGAACTTTTGAGTGCGGTCCGCATCAGGATGAGGATCTTTTGAGCTCGGTCCTCATCCTGAGCGGAGCGAAGCGTAGTCGAAGGACGCTGGTTCCTGCCTGCGCCGCGAAGGCGCGTCCTTCGACTGCGCGCCCGCGGCGCTTCGCTCAGGATGAGGAACTTTGGGTGCGGTCCGCATCAGGATGAGGAACTTTTGGGTTCGGTCCTCATCAGGATGAGGAACTTTCGAGTTCCGTCCTCATCCTGAGCGGAGCGAAGCGTCGTCGACGGACGCTGATCACGCGGCGGCGTGGATCACGTCGCGCACGACCGGATAGACCTGGGTCTGCCAGCGCCGCCCGGCGAAGACGCCGTAATGGCCGGCGCCGGGCTGGACATAATGGCGCTTCATATAAGGGCGCAGGCGCTCGCACAGATCCTGTGCGGCGAGCGTCTGGCCCACGGCGCAGATATCGTCGCGGTCGCCTTCCACGGTCAGGAGATGGGTCTTCCGGATCGCGCCGCAATCGACCTTGCGGCCGCGCCATCGAAGCTCTTTGCGCGGCAGCTCGTGGTCGTGGAAGATGCGCTGCACCGTCTCGAGGTAGAAATCGGCGGCAAGGTCCATCACCGCGAAATATTCGCGGTAGAACTCGACGATCGTGGCGGCCTTGTCGCGCTCGCCGCGCGCCAGGTGGTTATAAAGGTCCTGGAACGACTTCATGTGGCGCTCGAGGTTCATCGCCATGAACGCGCACAATTGCACGAACCCGGGATAGACCCGGCGCAGCGCCCCGGCGCAGCCTTGCGGCACGACGCCGATGAGATGGCGCTCGAACCACCCGATCGGCCGGCTCAGCGCGAACTCGTCCACCTTGGTCGGATTGATTCGCGTGTCGATCGGACCGGCCATGAGGCACATGCTTTTGGGCTGCGCCGGATGGCCGTCCTCCGCCATCACCGCGACCGCCGCGAGCGCGCCGACGCAAGGCTGGCAGATCGCGACGAGATGCGCGTCGGGGCCGAGGAAGGTGAGAAACTGGATCACGTGATCGACGAAATCGTCGAACCCGAAGACACCCGCGGCGAGCGGCACGTCGCGCGCGTTGTGCCAGTCCGTGATGTAGACGTCGTGGTCCGCCACCATGGCCTGGACCGTGTCCCGCAACAGGGTCGCGAAATGACCCGAGATCGGCGCCACCAGCAGCACCGGCGGCTGCGGCGTCCCGGTCTCCTTGCGGAAGCGCACCAGCGTGCAGAACGGGGTCCGCAGCACCGCCTCCTCGCGCACCGGCACGACGCACCGTCCGACCGTTACGTCGCGGATGGCGAACGGCCGGCGCTTATGGGTGAGCGCCGCGAACGCCGAGACCTGGAACAGCGCCGACAGGCTGCGCTGCCACGGCAGATTGAGGGTGCCAGGCTCGAGCATGCCGGCGGCCGCGTACGCCGCCCAGCGCATCGGCTCGAGCGCGTCGGAGTGGGTTTGATAAGCCTGGTACAGCATGACCGGGCGGAGCCATGCAATTCGCGCACCAGGGCGGACTGGCACGGGCCTTGCGAACCACTCCGCCAAGGGAGGGCGACGGCAAGCAGGGCGTCCCATGACAAAAGCGGTTCTGACGATCAGCAGCAAGAATTATTCATCCTGGTCGCTGCGCGGCTGGTTATTGGTGAAGTTCGCGGGCCTTCCGTTCACGGAAAAGCCGGTCCCGCCCGACGATCCCGACGTCCGCGCGGAGCTGTTGCTGCTGTCGCCGTCGATCTTGGTGCCGTGCCTGACCCATGAAGGGATCGAGGTCTGGGACACGCTGGCGATCGCCGAATATCTCAACGAGGTGCTGCCCGATGCCGGGCTTCTGCCGCGGGGCCGGGCCGAACGGGCGCATTGCCGCGCCATTTGCGGCGAAATGCATTCCGGATTTTCCGCGCTGCGGGGCGCTTTGCCGATGAATCTCAAGGCGCATTTCCCCAGTTTCAAGGTGTGGTCGCGGGCCGAAGCCGATATCGAGCGGATCACCGCCATTTGGCGCGATTGCCTCGACCGCTATGGCGGCCCCTATTTGTTCGGCGATCGGACCATGGCGGACGCCATGTACGCGCCGGTGGTGACGCGGTTCACGACCTATGACGTGAAGCTCGATCCGGCCGCGACGGCCTATGGCAAATGCATCCTTGCCATGCCCGAGATGCAGGAATGGATCGAGGCCGCAAAGGCCGAGCCGGAAGGGATCGAGGAGCTCGATGTCGAGTTCTGATGCCTAGCGATCGCTCATTCTCGCTTAATCCCTAAGCAGCATAAAGGAAGCCGGCCAACGGGAATCGGCCCCTCTGGCCGCGCCTTCGCTTGGCGCATTTTTCGCATGGAAACGAGCCGAAGGAGACAGGCCATGGCCAACGACTTTGCTCACGCGGCACCGGTCGAGACCAAGTTCTCTCACAATCGCGAAGGCGACACGGTCTTTGTCAGCGGCGGCTTGCGAGACTTCTTCCGCTACCGCGATCTCGGCATCACCAAGGCCACCGGCGGACAGGTGATCGCGCAGCTGGTCCGCGCCCAGGACGCGCCCGAGGCCGGGACCGGGTGGCACTATCACGTCGCGGATTTCCACATCGTGATCATGCTGAAAGGCTGGGCACGATTCATGTACGAGGACAAGGACACGCTCGTGAAGGCCGGCGACTGCGTGCATCAGCGGCCTGGGATCGTGCATTTCCTGTTCGACTACTCGCCCGACATGGAATATCTCGAAATCGCCGGACCGGCCGACTTCAAGACCATCCCCGTCGAAGGACCGTGCCCGGTGCCGCCGCCGACCCCGTGGAAGTGATCAGGGCGATCGAGGCGGCACCGGAACCGTCATCGCACCGCGTGCGCCGCTAATGCTTCTTCTGCGGCGGCGGCGCCTTTGAGCCGTTGGACCTCGCCTGCTGCGGCGCGGGGTGCGCCGGACCGGCTCCCGGGCGCTGCATCTGCGCTGGGCCGGCACCGGGGCGCTGCGCCCCCGGGCGCATGCCATGTTGATCCGCTGCGCGGCGGCGCGCGTCTTCCTGTTGGCGGCGACGCGCTTCCTCTTCCTGGCGGCGACGCGCCTCTTCCTGGCGGCGGCGGGCCTCTTCGTCTCGGCGGCGCCGGTCCTCTTCCTCGCGGCGGCGGCGCTCTTCTTCCGATTGGGCAAACGCCTGCCCTGGCCCGAGCAAGGCGACCCCGCCCAGCGACAAAGCGATATCCTGACAGAAACGACGACGTGAATAGTCCATGTTCCTCCCCTTGACCACGCCCAGACGAGTGCCCTTTCACTCACGGGCCTTATCGGAAGGGGAGTTGATATCATTTTGACCGATTCGACAAGACCTCTCCACCCCCCGTTGTGATGACGGAATTAGGTCACTCTTCCGGCGTCACGCTTCCGCTTGCGAGGGCGAGACCTCTTCGAGCACCTGGCCGCGCGTCTCGTCGGCGAAGAAGATGCAGGTCAGCCCGCCGATGATCACGCCGACCCCCATCACCAGGAACACGGCGCCGAGCCCCGCGATCGGGATGATGAAGCCGATGAAGAACGGGCCCACCACCGAGGCAAAGCGCAGCCACGCATTGCCGACGCCGACCCCCAGCGCGCGCAGCTCGTTGGGATAAAGCTCGGCGTTGTAGGTGCTGAGCGACACGGCAAGGATGGCGTTGCAATAGAAGGCCAGCATCGTCAGCACCAGCACCCAGACCGGCGCCAGCTCGGTCGTATAGGCGGCGAGGTAAAGGAGCGGCATGGCGCTCAGCAACAGCGCGGTCGAGAACAGCTTCTTGCGGCTCACCGCCTCGATGAGCCAGATATTCACGAACGCCCCCACCAGCGAGAAGCTCGTCGTGATCGCGGCGTAGTTGAGGGCTTCTTGCACCGAGAGGTGATAAACGGTGGTCCAGAGCGACGGCATCCAGGTCGAGAGCCCATAGATCACCAGATAGCTCGACACCCACAGCACCCAGACGCTGAACGACCGCCGGCGATAGATGCCGTGGAACAGATCGCGGAACCGCGAGCTGGCGGGCTTGGGCGGTGGGAAGTCCGGCGGGATCGGCGGCAGCGGCCGTGCGCCGTTGCGCGAGATCATCGCCTCGATCGCGGACAGCGTCGCGTCCGCTTCGACGAGCCTGCCCTTGCTCGCGAGCCAGCGCGGCGATTCCGGCAGAAGACGCCGCAGCGGCAGGGCGAGAAGCGCCGGCGCCGCGCCGATCACGAACATCCACCGCCACCCGATCGCCGGCACCACGTACCGCCCGACCTGCGCCACCGCGAAGAGCCCGATCGAGAACAGGGTCTGATAGGAGAGCGAGAACCGGCCGCGCTGACGCGAATTGGCGAACTCGTTGATGTAGGCGGCCATGATCGGGATCTCGCCGCCAAGCCCCAGCCCTTGGAGGAATCGCATCGCGAAGAGCGAGTTGTAGTCCCACGCAAAGGCGCACAAGAGGCTTGTCAGCGACCATAGCAGCAAGGTGTAAAGGCACACCGGCACGCGCCCTATCCGCTCGGCGAGCCAGCCGAAGAACACGGACCCGATGGTCTGCCCGGCATAGCCGCCCGAGATCATGAGCCCGATCATCAACGGCGTCAGATGCCAGGGCCGGATGATCGCCGGCAGCACATAGGCGATGGCGAGCGCGTCGAACCCGTCGAAGAACCAGCTCGAGCCGATGATGAGGCCGATGCGCACATGCCAGAACGACAAGGGCAGCCGCTCGATGCGCGCGGCGATCTGCGGCGTGAACGGTACCGTGGAGGATGGGGTCATCGGGAAAGGATCGCGCCTGTTCTTGTGACCTGGACCCTCGACCCTCGGGGCTGCGAAGTCAACAGCGGGGCGGTATGATCGGCGGCGCGGCAGGGGGAGAAGGATCATGGCCACGATCTTCGTGGCGCGCAGCGCGAGCCTCGGCAAATGGGCCTCCGACGTCGGGCTCGGCAAGCATATTTACAAGGTCGGCGTGACCGACGAGCCGGTGAAGCCGCTGGTCGCTGCGGGCTGGGCGGGCGAGACGGATTGGCAGCTCGTGAAGAGCCAGCCGGTCGACGGCGCCAGCGAAGCGGCCGTGTTCGAGCAGCTCGCGCGCAAGGTGAAGGTGGTCGACCCGAAATATTATCCGCGCATCAAGAACACGAGCGGGCTCTACAAGGTCGACCCGGTCAATGTGGAAAACCACATCCTCGTCACCCGTGTGCTCGCGGACACGACCGACCCCGCCACCGTCAAGCTGAAACCAGCGGATTTCGCGGTCTATCTCATCCACAACGCGTTGCGCTAGCGGGCGTCCTCAACACCGGGATGCGCGAGCCGCGCCCGCGCATCCCGCGATCCGTTGTGTCGCCGCCAACTGGCAGATGGGCGGAACCGGTCCGGCCCGGCGGCGCTGGACCCGATCAGGCCCGCTTGCGATAGCGCCGCCGCAGCCCGCCGAACCCGATGAGTGCCGCGGTGAACAGGCCGAGCGAGGCCGGCTCGGGAACCGGGTCGACATCCCAGTTCACGGAAATGCTGCCTTCGAGCTGGCAAACGATCGGGCTCGATACGCAAGTGTTGTCGTTGACGGATTCGAACTGCTCGGTGTTGCCCGTCGTGTTGCCCGAGTTGATGGTCAACTCGAACGGGCCGTCCGAGCCGAAGAAGCCGTTTGCGCCTGTCGCGTAGCTCTCGGCATCGAGGATCGTGGAAAGGGTGAACTCCAACGTGTCGTTGGTGGCCGCCTGACCGCCCGCCATGACGGAAAATGTCGAGCTCGTGCCGTCGGCGAGAAGGATGCAGTTCGACGAGCCGCCGATGTTCGCGCCGTCCCAACAGGCCGCGGAGCCGACATGGCTTTTGTTGTTGGTGCCGATGTCGTAGTCGGGATAGTTCGTGCCGGTGAGGATGGTGTGGCTCACGCTCGTGCCCGGCGTGATGTTCCCGGGCGGCAAGGTGGAAGCGTCGTTGGCCGTCGCGACCCCGAACGTGTCCCCGCCCCCTTGCACGCCATAGATTTGTATGTTCACCGTTTCCGGGGCGCCGGAATTCGACACGAAGCCCGGCGATATTCCGTTCACCGCCGTGGAGCTCCACGTGCCGGTCCCGGTCACCGAGATGAGGGCGAATATCTGGTAATTCGAGTTGAGGCCGTTGCTCACGCCAAGAATGCTGGTGAGGTTGACGGCCGCGTCGAAACCATAGGCGCCGGTTGCACTGGTGTTGGAGCCGGTGAATAGGTCGAGATAGCCTTGGCCCCCGCCGCCCGTGATCCCGGTCGTCGTATCAGCCGAATAGAGCTGATAGCTGCCGCCGCCGCCGTAGCCGGGATTGGTGGCGCCCGGATTGATCGTGATGGGACTGGCCGATGCCCCCGCGCCGAAGGCCAGAGCGAGCACCGCGGTCGCCGTCGCGAGAAGAGAGTTTCGGTAAGTTGACATGGCGCTGTTTCCACTCCCGTTGCAAACTGTTACAAGCAACGGACGTGCCAACGGAACCAACTCACTGATAAAGCGAATTTTAACTGTTAACGATTTATTGCCATTGTAAAAATTTGTGACGGTTAATGACGATCGTAACCTCGCCGCGGGATTCGTTTGCGCCCGCTGAGAAATGCCGGGGGTCAGCCTACGCGCGGTGGCTGGAAGTCAGTCGGCGAGCCCGGCCTTGCGCAGGCCGCGCTTGAAGCGCTCGGTCGAGTGCGGACTGGCCGACGCGTAGAAAGCTTCGGCCATCGCCATGGTGAAGCGCGGATTGATCTGCAAAGCCGCCGCCAACTCCATCTTTGCCTCGTCGATCCGATCCTCGAGGCCGTAAAGGCTCGCAAGCCGCAGCCGGCCCGCGAAATAATCCGGCGCGCCTTGGACCGCCTCGGTCAAGACCTCGATCGCTTCGAGGTTCTGGCCCAGCTCTTCGAGCCCGTTGGCGAGAATCCCGTAGTAATAAGGCGGGTGGAATGGGTCGAGCATCTGTGCCATCCGCATCTGCTCGACCCCGCGCGCCGCGTCGCCCGCGAGCACCAGCACGCGGCCCGCGATGCATCGCAGCCACACGTCGTTGGGGCTGCCGGCGATCGCGATCTCGGCTTCGCGAACCGCGTCCTCGAACCGCCCCGCGATAGCCCACACGCCCGCGCGGACGCCGTGCGCATGCGGTTCATCAGGGTTGGCGGCGAGCGCTCGTTCCGACAGCTCGCACGCCTTGGCGAGCGCCGCCCCGTTATCGGTACTGAACCCGAACCGGACCTCCGCGTAATAGCACCAGCCAATGAATGCCCAAGCGACCGCGTAGCCCGGATCGATCGCCACCGCCTTCTCCAAATGAGCCCGCGATTCGCGGACGCCCTTCGGTGACCCGACGAGCCATGCCTCAAACCCTTGCATGGCTTCGAGCCACGCGTTGAGGTTGCGGGTCGAGCGCGAAAACATGAGCATGTGTTCGCTCGCCGTCAGCTCGACGCTCAGCGCCTGGACGATCTCCATAGTGATCTCGTCCTGGACATCGAACACGTCGCGGAGCGGGCGGTCATAGCGTTCGGCCCAGACATGGTTGCCCGACGCGGCCTCGATGAGCTGCGCCGTGACGCGCAACCGATCGCCGCTGCGCCGCACGCTGCCTTCGAGCACGTGACCGACGCCGAGCTCGCGCGCGACCTGGCGGATATCGACCGCTCTCCCCTTGTAGGTGAAGGTCGAGTTGCGCGCGATCACCAGCAGATGATGGACCTTCGACAGCGAGGTGATGATGTCCTCGGCCAGGCCGTCGGCGAAATGCTCCTGCTCGGGGTCGCCGCTCATGTTCTGAAACGGCAGCACCGCGATCGAGGTCTTGTCTCCGATCGTCTCTCGCTCCGCCCTGGGGCGCGGAGAGGATCGGGGTGAAGCGGCGGACTCTCCGGCGCTTGCCGTGGTGTCCCTCGCCTCGTCTGCCTTCTTGGCTCCCGGGGGCGGAGACGAATAGACGCGCACAGGCAGCGCGATGTTCTTCAATTCCTGCTCGCCGAGATCGATGAAGGTCTCGGCGATCTTGCCCCGCACCTGGCGCCACGCATCCTCCGAGAGGCAGACGCCGCCGGGCGTCGCGATGCCCTCCAGCCGCGCGGCGATATTGACCCCGTCGCCCATCAGGTCGCCGTCGCTCTCGACGATCACGTCGCCCAGATGGATGCCGACGCGGAACTCGATCCGCCGATCGGGCTCGATCGCGGCGTTACGCGGCGCCATACCGGCCTGCACCTCGAGAGCGCAGCGCACGGCGTCGACGACGCTCCGAAATTCCACGAGCCGTCCATCGCCCGTAAGCTTGACGGTGCGGCCGCCGTAAGCGGCGACCAGAGGATCGATCAGCTCCTGCCTGATGGCGCGGAGCCGCGAGACCGTGCCTTCCTCGTCGGCGCCGGCAAGGCGCGAATATCCGGCCACATCGGCGGCGAGGATCGTGGTGAGCCGGCGCTGGATCGGGTTTGCCGCCATCATGTTCCCGTGCGCGGCAAAGCTAGGCCAAGTGCGGCGGAAACGCCATCTTGACGCCGACGACCCATCGTACTACATAAGCGTACATTCGATCAGGCCGTTGTAATGCGACTTTGAGGAGGTGCATTCAATTCGCGGTCACTCGGCGATTATCAATTGTCGCGATTCCGTCAGGCTCGCCGGGCGCTCCGGATCAGGTCGGAAGCCTTCTCGGCGATCATGATGGCGGGCGCGTTGGTGTTGCCCGAGGTGATGGTCGGCATCACCGACGCATCGGCGACCCTCAAGCCGCCGACGCCCCTGACGCGCAGCGCGTCGTCGACGACGGCGAGATCGTCGTGACCCATTTTGCAGGTGCCGACAGGGTGGAAGATGGTGGTGCCGATCGTGCCCGCCGCGCGCACCAGATCACTGTCGCTGTCGTGGCCGGGACCGGGCTTGAACTCCTCCGGCGCGAACCGCGCCAGGGCGCGGGCGGCGCAGATGCGACGCGTCAGGCGCATCGCCGCCGCCGCGACGCGCTGGTCCTCGTGGGTCGCGAGATAGTTCGGGTGGATCGACGGGTGCGCGCGCGGGTCGGCGCTCTTGATGCGGACATGGCCGCGGCTTTCGGGGCGGACGTTGCAGACCGACGCGGTGAAGGCCGGGAACGGATGGGGCGGCTGGTCGAACGCGTCGAGGCTCAGCGGCTGGACATGGTATTCGAGGTCGGGGCTCGCGCGCGCCGGATCGCTTTTGGCGAAGCAGCCAAGTTGGCTCGGCGCCATGGTCAAGGGCCCGCGCTTCATGAGGAAATATTGGAGGCCCATCATCGCGCGGCCGATAAGGCTGTTGGCCTGCTCGTTGAGGGTGCGGGTGTTGCGGACCTTGTAAGCCATGCGGATCTGGAGATGGTCCTGCAGATTCTCGCCGACGCCTGCCAGCGCGCGGCGGACCTCGATCCCGTGCTCGGCGAGAAGCGCGCCCGGGCCGATGCCCGAAAGCTGCAAAAGCTGCGGCGAGCCGACCGAGCCCGAGGCCAGCACGACCTCGCCCGAAGCGGCCGCGAAAGCGGGGGCGCCGTCCTTCAGGAACTCGACACCTCGGGCACGGCCTCCCTCGATGCGGACGCGCTCGACCTGGGCGCCGGTAAGGACGCGGAGATTGGGCCGCTTCTCCACCGGGCGCAGGAACGCCTTGGCGGTGTTCCAGCGCACGCCGCGCCGCTGGTTGACCTGGAAATAGCCGCAGCCCTCGTTGTCGCCGCGGTTGAAGTCGGTGGTTGGCGGAATGCCGATCTCGGCAGCGGCGGCGCGGAACGCATCGAGGATCTCCCAGCGCAGCCGCATCTCTTCGACATGCCATTCGCCGCCGGCACCGTGCGCCTCGTCGGCCCCGCTCACATGGTCCTCCGAGCGGCGGAAATAGGGCAGCACGTCGTCCCACGCCCAGCCGACATTGCCGAGCTGGCGCCAATGGTCATAATCGCGCGCCTGGCCGCGCATATAGATCATGCCGTTGATCGACGAGCAGCCGCCCAGCACGCGGCCCCGCGGATAGTTCAGCACGCGGCCGTTCAATCCCGGCTCGGCCTCGGTCTTGAAGCACCAGTCGGTGCGGGGATTGTTCTGGGTGTAGAGATAGCCGATCGGGATGTGGATCCAGATGTAGTTGTCGCGCCCGCCCGCTTCGAGCAGGAGCACGCTCGCATCGGGATCGGCGGAAAGCCGGTTGGCGAGAACGCAGCCGGAAGTGCCGGCACCGACGACGACATAGTCGTATTGGCCATAATCGGTCCTGACGTCGCCGCCGCCCTTCGCCATTGCCACGATTTAGCGAAGCAGGCCGCTATCGGCTAGGGCTCGTCTTGCCGCGGCTCGTGGGTCTCGTTGATGCCGGTCGGCGATGGCGGACGAACCGGAAGCTCCTGCGGCGCGCCTTGCATCGGGGCGCCCAGATTGTTGCCGCCGAAATCGGTGAAGAAGCCGACCGTCGCGACGCCATAGCCTTGGACCATGACCTGCTGCAGCGAGATCGTGCCCTCGCGGCAGCGGTTGAAGTTCCGGATCTCGGAATCGCTGCGCGAGTTGAGGATCGTGATCTCCTTCAGCGTCAGGCTGCCGGGATGGGCGCAACTGTCGCTCGCGAAGGTGATGATGTAGCGGTCGGACGAGCCGGGCGTCTTCTCGAAGGTGGAGCGGAAGATCATCGCATCGCCGGCATCGGGAAAATCGACCGCGCGGCGTCCTTGGGTGCTGCGGAAGGTCGAATCCGAGATCTCGGTCTTGAGGCAACGCGAGGTGAACTCGTCGCCCGCCCGCGTGTCACGGAAAATGGAGCCCGTCACGGTGAGCTTGGTGCAGCCATCGCCGAAATCGGCGTTCCGCGCGATCCCCTTGCCGCCATTGCCGTAGAACTCCGAATGGGTCACCGTCACCGAACCGCCGGACACGATGACGCCATTCTGCGAGCCGTGGCAGAAGACCGACGCCAGAGTGAGGTCGGCCGCGTCTTTGCTTCGGATGCAAGCGCCATCGCCGCCCTGCGCCACGGGCACCGTGGCGCCGCTGATCTCGAGATTGTCCAGGGTGACGCCGTCGGCCGTGATGCTGAAACATGCCTTGTCGCCGGGAAGCGCAAGGCCGGCGCAATCGAAGTGCGGCCGGCCCGCCGTGCCGCGCACCGTCACATGCGGAAGGGCGAGGCTCACCCGCTCGTGGAACGTGTCGCCAACCACGTCGATCGTCGATCCCGCGTGCGCCGCTTCGAGCGCTGCGGCGACGGTCGGATAGCGCTCGCCCTTGCCGACGCATAGCGCGCTTTGGTCGCACAGTGGGCGGCCGCTTTGGCGTTCGGTCTCGGGCGTGACGCTCTCGACGCGCCCGTCATCGCCGCGCCGCAACGGGCCGATGACCGACGGGCCGCCGGGAAGCGATTGCGCATCCGCAACACCCCCCGCCGCCGGCGATAGGAGCAGCATGGCCGCGGCCACCGCCGCCCCGCGCGCAGCCTTTCTTAGAAGCACAGGCGCCGTTATGAGGCGCGCGCCCCGGGGGACGCAACCCATCTTTAGGGGCGCTTCGCCGCGCTTTCGAAGAGCGCGTCATAACCGGCGAGCATCTTCTCGAGCGGGTAGTTGGACCGGGCATGCGCGCGATTGGCCGCGCCGACGCCGCGGCGCAAATCTCCATATTCGAGCAATGTCTGAAGCGCGGTTTTGAGCGCCCCTTCGTCTCCGGTCGGCACCACGAATTGCCCGTTGCCGTCGGCGATCATGCGGCGAACGTCGCCGATATCGGTCGCCACCACCGGCAACCCCGCCGCCATCGCCTCCAGCACGCCGCTCGGCATCGTCTCGGTGTCGGAGCCGAGCGCGAACACGTCGAAGCGGCCGAGAATGCGCTCCGGGTGGTCGAGCGCTCCCGCCATCGTGACGCGCTGGGCAATGCCGAGGCGTGCCACCTCGGCGGAAATCCTCGCACGGTCCGGACCGTCGCCGACGATGACGAGCCGCGCCTTGAGCGACGCCGGCAGCGACGCGAAGACACGAACCAGCCGCAGCACGTTCTTCTCCGGCCGCAGCGCCGTCACCGTGCCAACCACAAGCGTGCCCTCGGCAATACCGAGGCTCGCCATCAGCCCGGGATCGGGAGGCTGCTCGAAGCGCCGGGCGTCGACGCCGTGCGGCAAATGCAGGACGCGATCGGGACTGATGCGCCAGGCGTCGATCGCCACCCGCGCCAGGCTGGCGGACGGCACGACGACGCGGGCGCAGCCGGCAAGGCACAGGCGCCGGACCCAGACGCGCCGCCCAAGGGAGCGAAGCGGCGCTTCGTCGTACCCGAAGCCGTCCTCGATATGGATGCGGGGACAGGGACCGGACCAGCCGGCCATGGACCACTCGAACGTGTCGCTGTTGTACGTCACCAGAAGATCGGGAGCGACGCGGCGCAGCAGCCCCCGCGCGCGCCGCACATTGGCGATGCTGAAATGACGGCTGCGGGACGGCCCGATCGTCTCGAACGCGCATTGGACATCGGTGGCGAGGCCGGCGGCCGCGTCGAGATTGCCGTCCAACGCCAGGATCGTATGCCGGTATTTGCGCGGCAGGGCGTTGGCGATGGCGATGAGCCGCGTCCGCGCACCGCCATTGGCGAGCGTCGGGAAGACGTGGAAAAGATGGAGCGGCACGTCGCGTTCCACGCGGTTCGGGACGTCCGTTTGGCTCTCGCTCAGGGCTGGCGGCACGCCGCATAGGTATCATCGGCGAGGCTCAGGGTTCAATCAGGGTCGCGACGAAGCCTCTGCTCTGCTAGGTTCCGGCGCCAGGGCGAGAAGCGGTGCCGGTTGGATGTGCGGCATAACGGGGCTGTGGGATCGGCGGAACCGCGCGGACGCGGATGTCGCCGCCATCGTCAGAGCGATGACCGACACGCTCGTCTACCGCGGACCCGACGCGGGCGATGTCTGGGCCGATCCCGAGGCCCGCATTGCCCTTGGCCATCGTCGCCTGTCGATCGTCGATCTGTCGCCCGCCGGCGCGCAGCCGATGGTGTCGTCCTGCGGCCGCTTCGTCCTCTCCTACAACGGCGAGGTCTATAACGCCGACGAGCTGCGCCCGGAACTGGAAGCCGCAGGGCGCCGGTTCCGCGGCCATTGCGACACCGAAGTGATCGTCGAAGGCGCGGCGGTATGGGGCGTCGAGGCGACCGTGAAGCGCCTCATCGGCATGTTCGCGATGGCGCTTTGGGATCGGCGCGACCGGGTCCTTTGCCTCGTACGCGACCGGGTCGGGATCAAGCCCGTCTATTGGGCTGATTTCTCGGGCCGCTTTTTGTTCGGGTCGGAGCTCAAGGCCCTGCGGGCAGATGCGGGATGGACCCCAGCGCTCGATCGGGATGCGCTCGCCGCCTATATGCGGTTCGGCTACGTGCCGGGCCCGTCCTCGATCTATCGCGGCGTGAAGAAGCTTCAGCCCGGCACGATCCTGACCGTGCGCGACGGGGGCGAGCCGTCCGCCGCGCCCTATTGGTCGCTCGAAGACATCGCGCGCCAGGGTCAGGCCGCGCGCTTCGATCTCTCCGAGCCGGAAGCGGAGGATCGGCTCGACGCCTTGCTGCGCGATGCGGTTGGGCGGCGCATGGTCGCCGACGTGCCGCTGGGCGCGTTCCTCTCCGGCGGCATCGACAGCTCGACGGTCGTGGCCCTGATGCAGGCCCAAAGCACGCGACCGGTGCGGAGCTTCTCGATCGGGTTCCACGAGCAAGGATTCGATGAAGCGCAACATGCCAAGGCGGTGGCGCGGCACCTCGGGACCGACCATACCGAGCTTTACGTGTCGCCTGACCATGCGCTGAGCGTGATCCCGCGCCTGGCGGACATGTATGACGAGCCGTTCGCGGATGCGTCGCAAATCCCGACCTTCCTCGTCTCCGAGATGACGCGCCGGCATGTCACGGTCGCGCTGTCGGGCGACGGCGGCGACGAGCTTTTCGCGGGATATACCCGGTACTTCCGCGCGACCTTGATGTGGAACGCGATCGAGGCGGCGCCGGCGGCGCTGCGCAGCCTTGCCGCCTCGGGCGTGCGCGCCCTCTCTCCCGCGACCTGGACCGCGCTGGGCGCGCTCATTCCGGAACGGCGCCGGCCGGATCAGCTGGGCGACAAGATGCACAAGCTCGCGGGCGTGCTCGACGGCGAGCCCGAGGCAAGCGCCTTCTATCAGCAGGTGATCAGCCTGTGGGTCGATCCCGAATCCGTGGTCCGGGACAGCGTCGAGCCCAAGGGCGTGCTCGGCTGCGCCGACGTCAAGGCACTGGTGCCGGACTTCGTCGAGCGCATGCAATATCTCGATACGCTGACCTATCTTCCCGACGACATTCTGACCAAGGTCGATCGCGCCTCGATGGCCGTTTCGCTGGAGGCGCGCGTGCCGATCCTCGACCATCGCGTGGTCGCCTTTAGTTGGATGCTGCCTGCCGCGCTCAAGGCCGGAGACCGGGTCGGCAAGCGGCTGCTGCGACGGGTTCTTCACCGCTACGTTCCACGCGAGCTGGTCGAGCGGCCCAAGATGGGCTTCGGCGTGCCGATCAAATCGTGGCTTCGGCACGAGCTGCGCGATTGGGCGGAGACGCTCCTCGACGAGCGCACGCTGGCGGCCGACGGCATTTTCGATCCCGGACCGATCCGGCAGCGCTGGCGCGAGCATCTCGAGGGTGTGCGGAACTGGCAGTATCAGCTCTGGGCCGTGCTCATGTTCCAGGCTTGGAAGGCGCGCTGGCTCGCCTGATTCGCCGCTCTTCCATTTCCCGCCCGGGCGGTTGCGCCTGGCGGCGACCTTGCCTATGAAGATGCCGTGTCGCGAGTCGCTTGTCGGCGAATCACGGTTACGGCAAGCGAATCGTGCCGCGATAATGGCTATCGGAGGCACCCGTGCCCTGGCGCCACCGTCGCAGACTAAGGACGAGCGCTGGCGCGCTCATCGTCATCTTGATGGTCACGGCGGTGTGCGTCGGCATGCTGGCGTGGGCGGGCGTGGTTCTCGACGTTCACTTCTTCCCGGGCGGTTGAGGATCGGCGCGCGCCGGTCAGCGCGCCTGCGTCTCGCCCGGTACGCCGCCCTACCCCTGTTCAGTAAGGAGCTTGTCGAAGTAGGCGATGGTTTTTGCGAGGCCTTGGTCGAGGGGGATTTTGGGCTGCCAGGCGAGGAGGGTCTTGGCGCGGTCGATGTCGGGGCATCGCTGGACCGGGTCGTCGACGGGGAGGGGGCGGCGGACGATGGGGGAGCGGGAGCCGGTGAGGGCGATGATCTTGGCGGCGAGCTCGGCGACGGTGGTCTCGACCGGGTTGCCGAGATTGATCGGGCCGGT